>Ga0209777_10001197_pt1 | contig 38721 bp, 19 predicted proteins | sample FrelakmetHBP12HB_FD_187147 | JGI IMG/M metagenome (GOLD analysis project Ga0209777, IMG submission 187147) | Freshwater lake sediment microbial communities from the University of Notre Dame, USA, for methane emissions studies -HBP12 HB (SPAdes)... | ecosystem: Environmental > Aquatic >...
TGGTCCACCTTGATCTCGTTGAAGTCGCCGTCGCGCTCGGAGACGCGCGGGTCGGCGTTCACCAGCCGCCAGTGCTCGCCGCCGTCGTCGGAGCGGTACACGCCTTGATTGCGATTCGCGCCCACGATGGCGTAGAGGCGGTTCGGCTCGCTCGCCGAGGTCCCGATGCCGATACGGCCCAGCCCGTCCGCCGCGGAGGGGAGTCCCGCGCCGACCTGGCGCCAGGTGGTGCCGCCATCCGTGGACTTGTACAGGCCGTTGTTCTCGGCGAGGGACCAGCCGTTCTCCCACGGCGCCTGCCGCGCGGCCCAGAGCACGGCGTAGAGGACGTCGGGGTTCGCGGGGTCGAAGGCGAGGTCCATCGCCCCGGTGTTCGCGTCCCGGTAGAGGACCTTCTGCCACGTCTCGCCGCCGTCGAGCGAGCGAAAGACGCCCCGCTCGTCGTTCGGCCCGTACGGGTGGCCAAGGACCGCGGCGAAGACGCGGTTGGCATCGCGCGGGTCCACGAGGACCTGGGCGATCTGCTGGCCGTCCCGGAGACCGAGGTGGCGCCAGGTGCGGCCGCCGTCGGCGGACTTGTAGATCCCGTCTCCGACAGACAGGTCGGGGCGCTGGAGGCCTTCGCCGCTCCCGACGTAGATGGTGTTCGGGTCGGAGGGCGCCACGGTGATGGCGCCGACGGAGCCGGTGGAGACCGAGTCGAAGATCGGCGTCCAGACGCGTCCGGCGTCGGTGGTCTTCCAGACGCCGCCGTTGTTCACGCCGATGTAGAAGGTGTTGGGCTGCCCCCGCACGCCGACGGCGGCGACGGTGCGCCCGCCGCGGAACGGCCCCACGAGGCGCCACCGGAGGTCCTGGAAGAGGCGCGGGTCCAGCTGCTGGGCCGCGGCGGTCGCCGAAGCCGTCGCGAGGACCCCGGAGAGGACGAGCATGGCGCGGGCGATAGGCAACGAGTGGCGGGCGCCGGTTCTCACGGTCGACTCCCTGGCGTGAGTGAGCATGCGCCGAAGTTGCACCGCGAACGTGCCAAATGCCAAGCGAGCGGGGGGGCCCGCTGTTGACCCCCGGCTCGCCGCGCGCCACAATTGGCCGTCCTCACTCGTGAGCCGGACGAATGACCCGCTCTCGTATCGCCGCCCTGTTCGTGCCCCTCGTCGCCGTGCTCATCCTCACCGCCCAGGCGAGCCCACGCCCCGCCCCCCGTGGCCTCCGCGTGGCAGTCAGCTTCCCGCGGGAACGCAGCGCGGCGCCCCTCGACGGGCGCCTCCTGCTCCTCGTCTCCTCCGACTCGACGGCAGAGCCGCGGTTCCAGATCGGTGACGGGCCGAACACCCAGCTCGTCTTCGGCCTCGACGTGGACGCGCTGGCGCCCGGACGCGAAGTCGTCTTCGACGCCGGCGTGCTCGGCTATCCCCTCGCCTCGCTGCGCGACGTGCCCCCCGGCCGCTACCGCGTGCAGGCGCTCCTCAACCGCTACGAGACCTTCCGCCGCAGCGACGGCCACGTCGTGAAGCTCCCGCCGGACCGCGGCGAGGGGCAGCAGTGGAACCGCAAGCCCGGAAACCTCTACTCGACGCCGCGCTGGATCGCGCTCGACCCGCGCCGCAGCGGCGTGGTCCACCTCAGCCTCGACCGGGAGATCCCGCCGATCCCCGACCCGCCTGAGACCCGCTACGTGAAGCACGAGCGGATCCAGAGCCGGCTGCTGAGCGACTTCTGGGGCCGCCCGGTGTACCTCGGTGCCAACATCCTCCTCCCGGAGGGGTTCGACACGCACCCCGAGGCGCGATACCCACTCGTCCTGGATCACGGCCACTTCCCCTACGACTTCGACGGCTTCCGCGAGACGCCGGCCGACACCACACTCGCCCCCGACTACAGCGAGCGCTTCCATCTGCGCGGCTACAACCGCATCCAGCAGGAGGCGGCGTACCAGTTCTACCGCGACTGGACGGGCCCCGGCTTCCCCCGCGTGCTGCTGGTCGAGATCCAGCACCCCACACCGTACTACGACGACTCGTACGCCGTGAACTCCGCCAACAACGGCCCCTACGGCGACGCCATCATGCGGGAGCTGATCCCCTACCTCGAGCGGAAGTACCGCGGCATCGGCCAGGGGTGGGCGCGGTTCACCTATGGCGGCTCGACGGGCGGCTGGGAGGCGATGGCGGCGCAGGTCTTCTACCCGGACGAGTTCAACGGCGCCTGGATCGCCTGTCCCGATCCGATCGACTTCCGCGCCTACACCGTGGTCAACCTCTACGAGGACACCAACGCCTACTTCGCGACGGCGCGCTGGAAGCGGACCCCGCGGCCGGGCCAGCGCGACTGGCTAGGCCACGTCTCGGTGACCCTCGAGCAGACCAACCTGCGCGAGCTGGTGCTGGGCTCGCACGGCCGCTCGGGGGACCAGTGGGACATCTGGCAGGCGGTCTTCTCGCCCGCAGGGCCCGACGGCTACCCGGCCCCCATCTGGGACAAGCGCACGGGGACGATAGACCGCGCGGTGGCGGCGTACTGGCGGGAGCACTACGACCTCGGCTGGATCCTGCGGCGGGACTGGGCCACGCTGGGGCCGAAGGTCCGCGGCAAGCTGCACGTCTACGTCGGCGACATGGACACCTACTACTTGAACGACGCCGTCTACCTGATGGAGGATTTCCTCCGGTCGGCCACGAACCCGCCGGCCGACGCGGAAGTGGACTACGGCGACCGGGCGGAGCACTGCTGGAACGGCGACCACACGCGGCCCAACGCGCTCTCGCGCCTGCGCTACCACCAGATGTTCATCCCGCGCATCCTCGCTCAGATGCGGCGCGGCCCCCTGCCGCCGGGAGCCGATACCACGAGCTGGAGGTACTGAGGTCCGCCGACGCTCCTGGCCGCCGGCACCGGCCGCTCACGCGCGGCGGAGGCCACGGCGCTGGCGCGGGGGCCCGCGCCCCACGCACCTTTCCCTCAGGCCAGCGGCGCATGACGGACCGGAGAGGAGGCGCATTGCGGGACCTGCGCGAGATCGCGGCGGTGCGCGAACGGGTGAAGGAGGGCGGCCCCCCGGCCGTCCTCGCCACCGTCGTCACGCTCACCGGCTCCGCCTATCGCGGGCCCGGCGCCCGCCTCCTCGTGCTCGCCGACGGCTCGGCAGCCGGCTGCATCAGCGGCGGCTGCCTCGAGAGGGACGTGCGCGTCCGGGCCGACGCGCTCCGGGAGACCCGAAGCGCCGAGCTGGTGAGCTACGACCTCAGCGAGGACGACGCGCCGTGGGGCCTCGGGATGCGCTGCGGCGGACGGCTCGCGGTGCTCCTCGAGCCGCTGACCGGCGGGTTCCCCGAGCACCTGGCGTTCCTCCTCGACGCCGCCGAGCGGCGCCGCACGGTGGTGCTTGCGACGCTGTTCCGTGCGAGCGGCGAGGGCGCGCCCCCGCTCGGCGCGCGGCTCATGTTCAACGGCGAAGGCGCGACGGGCTCCCTCGTCGGCACGCCCCTCGGCGCCGCGGTGCTGGTGGATGCGCGCGCCGCCCTCGCCGCCGGGGAGACGCAGGTGCGGTCGTACGCCGTCGCGCTCGTCGAAGCCGACGTGCTGCTGGAGCACGTCGCGCCACCCATCGCGCTGCTCATCTGCGGCGACGAGCGCGAGGCCGCGCCGCTCCTCGCCGTGGCCGTCCAGCTTGGCTGGAACGCGCGGGTGCTCGGCCCGCGCGAGGCGCCCCCGCCCCTCGACACGCGCTCGGCGGCGGTCGTGATGACCCACAGCGACGCGCGGGACGCGGAGCTGCTCCCCCAACTCCTGGCCACGCCGGCGCGGTACGTCGGGCTCCTCGGCTCCCGCGCGCGGACCGCCCAGCTCCTCGCCGACCTCCGCGCACGGGGCGCGCTGCCACCCGACGTGGCGATCGACCGGCTCCACACCCCCGCCGGCCTCGACATCGGCGCGGAGACGCCGGGCGAGGTCGCGCTCGCGATCGCCGCCGAGATCCAGGCGGTCTTCGCCGGGAAGGGCGGCGGCCCGCTCCGCGAGCGGAAGGGGCACATCCACGCCGGCCGCTGACCGGCCCACGCCATGCGGCGAGACACACCCGACCGGTCCGCACCCGGCCGCCGGCCACGCCGTCGTGGGCATCGTCGTGCTCGCGGCGGGCGGCTCCACACGGCTCGGGACCCCCAAGCAGCTCCTCACCTATCAGGGCCGCACGCTGCTGCGCCGCGCTGTGGAGACGGCGCTCGAGGCCGCGGCTGGCCCGGTCGCGGTCGTCCTCGGCGCCGAGGCCGCTCGGATGCGGGCGGAACTCGCCGGGCTCGACGTGCGCGTGGCGGAGAATCCGGACTGGGCGGAAGGGCTGAGCACGTCGCTGCACTCCGGGCTCGCCGCGCTCGATGCGCCCGCTGCGGCCGGCTCGGCCGTGGACGCGGCCCTGTTCACCACGTGCGATCAACCGCTCGTCACGTCGGCGCTGCTGCGGGAGATCATCGGCGCGTACGACGTGTCGCATCCCGCGATCGTAGTCTGTGAGTACGCCGGCACCGTGGGTGTACCGGCCCTCTTCAGCCGCGCGCTTTTCCCCGAGCTGCTCGCGCTGCGCGGCGACGCGGGAGCGAAGCGGGTGATCGCGCGCCACCTTCCCGCAGTGGCCCGCGTTCCCTTCCCCGACGCGGTGCTCGACATCGACACGGCCGCAGACGTATTGCGACAGTTCTAGTCGTCTATCCCGATGTGCAACAACGATTTGCGCCGCGCGCGCTAGCCGCGTGGGGCACCAAGCGCTAGGTTGGCGCACCTTCACATCGGCGGTAAGGCGGTGGACGTCCTCAACACGCTTCGTCGCGCTCTCGCCGACCGCTACGCCATCGAGCGCGAGCTCGGTGCGGGCGGGATGGCGACGGTCTATCTCGCCGAGGACGTGAAGCACCACCGCAAAGTTGCGGTCAAGGTCCTGCGCCCCGATCTGGCTGCCTCCCTGGGCGGGGACCGGTTCCTGCGCGAGATCGAGACCACCGCCCAGCTGACACATCCCCACATCCTGCCGCTGCTCGACTCGGGCGCGGCCGAGGGCACGCTCTTCTACGTGATGCCGTACGTGGAGGGGGAATCCCTCCGCGACCGCATCGCGCGGGAGAAGCAGCTGCCGCTGGAGGACGCGCTGCAGATCGCGCGCGAGGTCGCCGACGCGCTGAGCTACGCCCACAGCCATGGCGTCATCCACCGCGACATCAAGCCGGAGAACATCCTCCTCGAGTCCGGCCACGCGGTCGTGGCGGACTTCGGGATCGCGCGGGCGGTGAGCGTGGCAGGAGGCGAGCGGCTGACCGAGACCGGCCTGGCGGTGGGCACGCCGGCGTACATGAGCCCGGAGCAGGCGGCGGGCGACTCGGATCTCGATGGGCGGTCGGATCTGTATTCGCTGGGCTGCGTGCTGTACGAGATGCTGAGCGGGGAGACGCCGTACACGGGGCCGACGCCGCAGGCGATCCTGGCGAAGAAGCTGAGCGAGCCCCTGCCTCGGATCACCGTCGTGCGCGAGAGAGTGCCGGCGGGCGTGGAGGCAGCGCTGTACAGGGTGCTGGCGCGCACGCCGGCCGACCGGTGGCCGACGGCGGCGGACTTCGCGGCGGCGCTGGCGCGGATCGACGCACCGGCGCACCGGCGCACCGGCGCACCGTGGTCGCCCCGCGCCAGATGGCTGGTGGCTGTCGGCGTGCTCGCCGCGGTCGCGGCCGGCGTCTTCATCGTGCGCGGACGCGCCAAGGCGCCGAGCCTCGATCCCAACCTCATCGCGGTGTTCCCGTTCCGCGTGACGAGCACGGACACCTCGCTGAAACAACTGGGCCAGCAGCTGCCCGATCTCCTCTGGGCCAGGCTCACCGGCGAGTTCGGGCCGCGGACGACGGACCCCGCGTACGCCATCCGGCAGTGGGAAGCGAAGGGCGGGACCGCCGCGACGCCGCTGCCGGAGGCGCGGCAGCTGGAGATCGCCCGGGCGGTCGGCGCCGGCCGGCTCCTGGTGGGCTCCGTGACCGGCACGGTGGCGCGGGTGAGCCTGACCGGCTCGCTCGTCGATGCGCGGTCCGGTGCGACGCGCGTCGTGCCGAGGTCGGTGGAGGGTGCGTACGACAGCTTTCCCGCCTTGGTGGATCGGCTCACCAATCAGCTCCTCGCCGAAGAGTACGGCGACGCCGTCCACCGACTGCCGGAGCTGGCGGGGCATCCGACCGCGGCGGTGCAGGCGTACCTGCGCGGCGTGCTGGAGTTCCGCAGAACCCCCCTTACACCGGAGGGTTGCAGGTACATCCAGTCGTGGTTCGCGCGGGCTCTCGAGCTGGACTCCACCTTGGTCGTGGCAGCCCTGAGTCTGTTCGAGGCGGGTGAGAATGACCTGGCGTCAGCGCGCTACGCGTGGGCACACCAGTCGGAGTTGAGCCCCCGCGACAGGGCGCTGCTGCACGCGATGGCCGGCACCGACTTCGCGATCCACGCTTCCACGGCCGAGCGACTGGCGTCGTTCGATTCCCTCGCGGAACTGGCGCCGCAGTGGGCGGTGGCCGCTGACGAGCAGGCGGAGAATCTGCAGCACTGGGGTGCCGCGGTGGGGATGGCGGATTGGCGCGAGCGGGCCCGGGCCGCGAGTCAGCGCGCCGCGGCGCTCGATCCGGACGCCCGGGTGCCGGCCGCTCAGCTCTTCAACCTGGCGCTCACGGAGGGTGACACCGCTGAAGCCCGTCGCCAGTCCCTCGCGCTCACCAGGATGGCATCCGGTATTGACGGTTGGGCCGCGGCGTGGACCACCCGGTTGCGCCTCGCCCTGGCCGCAGCCGACACGGCCATGGCGGCGCGCCTCTGGGCTGAAGGGGAAGATTCCCTCGCGGCGCACCGCGATAGCGCCGAATCGTTCCTGATGCACCTCCACGGCGGACTCGTGGTGGATGGGCGCGGACTGCGAGAGCTGGACCGCTTCGTCGCTTTGGCGGGCACGCCGACCCCGCTCGCGGGGGCCTTCGCGAGGCTCTGGGCGCGCGAGCGTGGCCGCTACCGCCAATGGCAGTCGCTCCACGATGCGCGGCTCCGGGCGCAGGGTCCGTACGGTGCCGCGGTGGCACGCCTGAATGACGCGCTCTTCTTCGGCGAGCCGGACGACTCGACGGTGGCGTCGGCCGCCGCGAAGCTCGAGGAAGTTGCCAAGCTCGCGGCAGACTCGATCCGTCCGGGATCGGATTGGAGCTGGGTGATCGTTCGGGCCGTGTCGCTCTGCCGGAGCACGCTCTGGCGCCTGGCGCACGGGCAGACCGCCGGCGCGCGGCAGGCGCAGCGCGACCTCCTGCAGATGCGCGAACCGGACATGCTGGGCCGCGGCCAGCCGTCTCCCGCCCGCGCGGTGGTGTGTGCCGGACTGATCGGGGCGCTGCTTGCCGAGCAGGAGGGTAGCGATGCCCGCGGGGCCGTGCTCCAGCTCGACTCCATCATCCGGCCGGCGCCCGGGGGGCCGGAGCGGCTCGGCTTGCAGCATGGCAACCTCGCCGTGGCGGCGCTGCTGGCGCGCCACGGAGAGCCGGCGCGCGCCCTCGCGGCGGTGCGCCGGGCCTGCCCCTGGGAGTCGTGGCGGGTGAACAATGACGCCGGGCTGATCGTGCCCTGCCTGCGGCTGGAGGGCCGCCTGGCCGCGCTGACAGGTGACCGAGCCGGCGCGGTGCGCGCCTACGAGCACTACCTCGCGCTGCGCGAGGACCCGGAGCCGCCGTGGCGCGCCCAGCGTGACTCCGTCCTCGCGGAGCTGGCGGCGCTGAAGACGCAGCGGTGACCGACGCCCTGGACCGGCTGCGTGCTGCGCTGGCCGACCGCTACGCCATCGAGCGCGAGCTCGGCCAGGGCGGGATGGCCGGGTCGGCGTGTGGGCCGTCCCCATGGCGGGCGGTACGCCGCGCCTGGTGGTCGTGTTCGACGACCCGGCGCTCAACAACCCGTATGGGTTTCTCAGCGTCGGCCCCGACCGGCTCTATCTCACCGTGGCGGAGTACGAGAGCGACATCTGGGTGGCGAACCTGCACTGGTAAGGGCCGCGCGCCGGATCATTGGCGAGTGGTTTAATCGCATATGTGGTTTGACCCGCGCCTGACACGGACATGACACCTGCGCCCTATCGTGCCTCGATGCGGTCGCCAGTTCCCGCGGGCCGCTGCGCGATCGGAGGTGGCGTATGACCGCACACCGTTGCTGGACCTTCCCGCGGCTCGCCCGCGTGGCGACCGCCTCGCTGGCCGCCCTCGTGCTCGGGGCGCATCTGCTGGCCGCCCAAGGCACCACCGGCAAGATCGAAGGCACCGTGCGTGACCAGTCCGGCGCGCCGGTGAACGGCGCGCAGGTGTTCGTTGTGGGCTCGGCGCTCGCCGGTATCTCCAACGAACGCGGCTACTACTTCATCAACAACGTGCCTGCCGGCCTGTACGTGGTGCGGGCGCAGTACATCGGTTATGCCCCGGCGGAAGTGCGCAACGTCCGCGTCTGGGCCAACCAGACGATGACGATCGACGTCCCGATGGAGCAGCGGGCCATCGAGGTGTCGGGCGTGACGGTGACGGTCGAGCAGACGCCGATCGTGCCGCGCGACCAGGTGGCGTCGAAGCAGATCGTGCAGGGCGACGTGATCCAGGCGCTGCCGGTTGATAACGTGAGCCAGATCCTGCGCCTGCAGCCGGGCGTCGTCGAAGGGCGCACGGGGCAGACGATCCGCGGCGGTCGCCCCGGCGACGTGGCCACCTACATCGACGGCGTGCTCGTCCGCCAGCAGCTGTCGTCGTCGTCGCCGGTGAGCATCGGCACGAACGCGATCGAGGAGGCGTCGGTCACCACCGGCGCGATCGGGGCGGAGTACGGGGACGCCCAGTCGGGCGTCGTCAGCCTGGTCACGCGCGCGGGCGGCCAGCGGCTCCACGGCAACTTCGCGTTCTCGTCGGACGACCCTGCGGGCCAGGTGTACGGCACGGGGCTCAACCGGCTCGAGGCGTCGCTGGGCGGCCCGCTGCTGACCCGCGGCCTCACGTTCTTCCTGGCCACCACGCTCCAGGGCCAGCAGAACCCTCGCCGGCCGAAGGGCGCGGAGAACGTCCCGGTGTATGTCCTCGACGGCATCGACACGACCGTCACGATCGCCCAGACACCGGGGACCGCGACGTCCGACAGCACCGTCGTGAACCTGCCGAAGTTCGTTCGCTACTCGAGCGGCTCGCGGGTGCCGCTGTCGTGGTCGAGCAGCTATTCGGTGGACGGCAAGCTGCAGTACAGCTTCGGCTCGGGCTCACGCCTCTCGTTCACCTATCACTACAGGGGTGGCGTCGGGATGAACACGGGCACCGCGTACGGTGGCGTGGGGAGGGTCACGGGCGACAACTACAACACCATGGCGAACGCGGCGAACTGGAGCGGCTCCAGCGCGTACATCCTGAACTGGACGCAGTCGCTGGCGCAGTCGCGGGAGCGGGCGCTGTTCCTCGACGCGACGGTCAGCTACCAGCGGGACGACGCGGTCGTCTGGGGCACCGTCGATCCGCAGTGGGTGGCGAACCACCAGAAGCCGTTCCTGTGGTTCACGGTGGCGAAGCCCGCCTTCCTCTACGATGTGGACGACTGGTCGATCGACGACCGGCTGATCCAGAACATCCGGCTCGGCAACTGCAAGGGCAGCCGGGACGCGCAGCGCCCCGATCTCGGGGCGTGCATCTTCTTCGCGGACCGGTATGACCTCCGTACCGTGGCACCGTACCGCTTCAGCCCGTATGGGGTGTATTCCACCACGACGGGGCTGGAGGGGGTCGGCACGCCGACCCTCAGCCGGGAGTCGCGCATCACAGGTCGCGTCAACTTCGATTGGCAGGCCAACCGCTACAATCGCGTCCATTTCGGCGGCGATTTCGTGAAGGACGACGTGCTGTACAGCGACTTCTATTCTCTGACCACGACATGGGGCTTGGACGCGTACAAGGAGCATCCGCTCCGCTACGGGCTCTTCGCGGCGGACCGCATCGACCTCGGGGACGTCGTCATCGACCTCGGGCTGCGCTACGACCGGATGGACTCCCGGATCCTGTACCCGCGCATTCCCGGCTCCACCTTCACCGACCCGATCCGGACGGGCGACCTGGCCTGGGCCTACACCGCCGCCGACACCCTGATGGCGCAGCGCTGTGGCACCCTGTACGCGGCGGTGACGAGCGGGAGCGCGACCCTCGCCGATACCACGGCGTGGTCCACCTGCAACTACTTCCGGGCTCCGGCGAGGGGCGTGCTGGCCCCGCGGATCGCGGTGTCCTTCCCCGTGACGGATAGGACGGGCTTCCGGCTGTCGTACGCGCACCAGGTCCAGACGCCCACGGTCGACCAGCTGGCCGCGTTCCACAACGCGGATCTTGCCCAGCTCCCCGGCGTCTTCGGCCGTCCCCTGGACTTCGGGACGACGATCATGTTCGAGTTCGGCATCCGGCACGCCTTCAGCCCGGACATGGTGCTCGACATCTCGGCCTACAACAAGGACGCGCTGTCGAACGTCGCCGGTCGCCTCGTGCCGGTCCTCGTTCCACGCGACTCGATGGTGGCCAACCTCGCCGTGTACACCAATGCGGACTTCGGGAACATCCGCGGCGTGGACGTCAAGCTCGACCGCAGGATCGGCCAGCTGTTCCGGGGCACCCTCGTGTACACGTTCCAGGCGAGCCTGACCACCGGCTCCGATCCGTGGGACTACCTCAACCGGATGGCCTACGCGGTCAGCAACGTCACGGGCGCAGAGCCGAACCCGCCGCAGGCGCTGCTGGTCTCGAGCGAGAACCGGTATCACACCATCGCCGGCAACATGGCGCTGAACTTCCCCCACGGGTGGCACAGCGGCACGGCGCTCGGCACGATCCTGGAGGACCTCGGCATCGACGCGACCTTCCGGTTCGCGAGCGGCCTGCCCTACACGCCGATCCCGAACACCGGCGCGGGCGTACACGGTCCCGGAAACGGCTTGACCGCCAGCTACACCGGCGTGGAGACCCTCAACTCGGCAACGATGCCGTGGATCAAGAACGTGGACCTGCGGGTGACCCGCGGCTTCCGGGTCGGCGGCCGCGACCTGACGGTCTTCGCGGACTTCCGCAACCTGTTCAACTGGACCAACCTCACGTGGATCTTCGCCGAGACCGGCGACGTGGTGAACGCCCTGTACCAGGGGAATTTTACCTCCTACTACACCTCGGGGCTGTATACCGAGGCCGGGAGCCTCTACCATCCGGCCGACGTCACCAAGAACGGCGTGACCACCAGGATGCCGGTCATCGACCTGACCGACTGCAGCAAGTACGCACCGACCCAGTACAACGGCGTGCCCAACTGCATCATGCTGCGGCGCGTGGAGGCCCGGTTCGGCAACGGCGACGAAATCCTGGACCAGAGCGAGCTGGACGCAGCGATGGGCGCGTTCTATCTCGGCAACAGAGGGCCGTGGACGAGCTACGGCGCGGGACTCAACATCCGGTTCGGGTTCGAGTTCAACTTCTAGTGCGGCGTCCGGGTGATGAACCTGCACTAGTGGGAGGAACCGCCCCGTGACCGACGCCCTGGACCGGCTGCGGGCCGCACTCGCCGAGCGCTACGCCATCGAGCGCGAGCTGGGGCAGGGCGGGATGGCCACGGTCTACCTCGCCACGGACCTGCGGCATCATCGCAAGGTGGCGCTGAAGGTCCTGCGCGCCGAGCTGTCGGCCGCGCTCGGGTCCGAGCGGTTCCTGCGCGAGATCGAGACCACCGCGCAGCTGACGCATCCCCACATCCTGCCGATCCACGACTCCGGCGAGGCCGACGGCACGCTGTTCTACGTGATGCCGTACGTGGAGGGTGAATCCCTCCGCGATCGGCTCACCCGCGAGAAGCAGCTCCCGCTCGACGATGCGCTCCAGATCAGTCGCGAGGTGGCGGATGCGCTGGCGTACGCGCACAGCCACGGGGTGATCCACCGCGACATCAAGCCGGAGAACATCCTCCTCGAGTCGGGGCACGCGGTGGTGGCGGACTTCGGGATCGCGCGGGCGGTCGCGGCGGCGGGGACCGCGCGGCTCACCGAGACGGGGCTGGCGGTGGGGACGCCGGCGTACATGAGCCCCGAGCAGGCGGCGGGCGAGGGGGATCTCGACGGGCGGAGCGACGTCTACAGCCTGGGGTGCACGCTGTACGAGATGCTGGCGGGCGAGCCGCCGTTCACGGGACCATCGATGCAGGCGGTGGTGGCGAAGAAGCTAAGCGAGCCGTTGCCGCGGATCTCGGTGGTGCGGGAGACGGTGCCGGCGGGCGTCGAGGCGGCGCTCAACAAGGCGTTGGCCCGGACGCCGGCGGACCGGTGGCCGACGGCGGCGGAGTTCGCGGCGGTGCTGGCGCATCCAGAGACGATGGCGACGCCGAGCTGGGGGACCGCGCCGACGGACGGGCGGCGAGTGACGGCGCTGCGCCGGCTGCCGCGCTGGGCCAAGTGGGCGGCGCCGGTGGCGGCGCTGGCGGTGATCGCGTCGGTGGTGGGTCTGCTCCTCAGGCCGAGGCCGCTCAACATCACCGTCTCCGACGTCACGCCGGTGACGAGTGACCGGGGCGTGGAGTTCGAGCCGGCCATCTCGTCGGATGGGAGGGAGGTGGCGTACGTGGCGGGCCCGATCGACCAGCCACGGCTGTTCGTCCGCAGCACCGTGAACCGGGCGGGGGACGCCGCGATTCGCCTCGGCGACACGGCGCGCGGGAGCGAGTGGCTGCCGATCTGGAGCCCCGACGGCCAGTCGATACGGTTCGTAGGCTGTGGGGCGTGGGGATTCGGCGACCCGCGCTCCCGCTGTGCTTTCAAGGAGGTGGGCAAGCTGGGGGGTGCGGTCCGCCCGGTCGAGGGGCCGCGAGGCTCCCGGTCGGCGTGGTCCCCGGACGGGACGCACGTCGCCTTCGTGCGTAGGGACACGATCGTCATATCCTCCGCGACCGACACGACTCAACGACGTATAGGCAGCTTCAGGGACGTCACGGCGGCTGAGCGGACGGGCGTGGACTTCCACTCGCTGAGCTGGTCCCCCGACGGGAAGCGGATCGCCTTCGTGCAGGGCAACAGCCCCTGGCGCGTCAGCGCCAACGTGGACAATTCGTGGATCTTTGTGGTGGATGCCGAGGGAGGAGAGCCGCATCTGGTCGCACCCTGGGGCTCCATGAACGTCAGTCCGGTGTGGCTCGATGCGCGCCACCTCCTCTACGTGTCCAACCGCGACGGGCCGCGCGCCCTGTACGTCGTCGAGGTCGGCGCGCATGGGGCGCGGGGAGCGCCGCGCGCCGTCCCCGGGATTCCCGACCCGCACTCCATCTCGTATTCGGCGAGCGCTAGGCGGCTCGCGTTCGCGCGGTTCACTGTTCGCCAGAACATCTGGGCGTACCCGCTCGACAGATCGGCGCCAATCTCCATCCGGGATGGCACACCGGTGACCAGCGGGACGCAGCTGATCGAGACGCACGACGTGTCGCCGGACGGGAAGTGGATCGCCTACGACGGCGGCCTGCGCGGGAACATGGACCTCTACAAGATTCCGGCGGCGGGCGGCGAGGCCGTGACGCTGGCGAGCTTCCCGGGGGGGGAGGCGTTCGGGCCGCGCTGGTCGCCGGACGGCCGGGAGATCGCGTTCTGGGGCGGCAACGTCTCCGGGGTCTCGGTGGTGTCCGCCGACGGAGGCACGCCCACGGTACTCACGCAGTCGGATGGATTCAACTGGGATCAGGCCTGGTCGCCGGATGGACTCGCGATCTCCTTCTTCTCGACGCGAGCCGGGCGCGGGCAGACGTGGCTCCTGTCGCGAGACAGCGTGGCTGGCGCGTGGCACGAGGCCAGGCTGCTGGTCGATTCCTCACAGGGCGTCGCCGACTGGGCGCCCGATGGGAGCGGCGCGCTCGTCCCGGGCAGAATCAGAGACCCGCACTCGACATGGGTCTTCGTGTCGCCCCAAGGACGGATGGTGTGGCGCCGGGACCTCGCCGCCACCTACGGCATCACGTTGTTCAGCGGCTATGCCCGCTACTCCGGGGATGGACGGACGATCTATGCTGCCGGAGAGCAACGCGACGGCCGGAGAGGCGTCTGGGCCATCCCGGTCGGGGGAGGTGCGCCGCGCCTGGTGGTCGCTTTCGACGACCCGGCGCTCGCCAACCCTGGGGGAGCGCTCAGCGTCGGCCCCGACCGGCTCTATCTGACCGTGGCCGAGTACGAGAGCGACATCTGGGTGGCGAAGCTGAACTGGTGATGGAGACCGTGCCGTGACCGACGCCCTGGGTCGTCTGACGGCCGCCCTCGCCGACCGCTACGCCATCGAGCGGGAGCTCGGGCAGGGCGGGATGGCCACGGTGTATCTCGCCCGCGACCACAAGCTCGGTCGTTCCGTCGCGCTCAAGATCCTGCGCCCCGAGCTGGCGGCCGCGCTGGGAAGCGAGCGCTTCCTCCGCGAGATCGAGATCGCCGCCAAGCTCGCCCATCCTCATATCCTCGCCCTGCACGACTGCGGCGAGGCGGATGGGCTCCTCTACTACACGATGCCGTTCGTGGAGGGGGAGTCCCTCCGCGACCGGCTCAGCCGCGAGAGGCAGCTCCCGCTCGAGGATGCCCTCCGGATCACGCGGGAGGTGGCGGACGCGCTCGGGTACGCGCACGCGCTGGGACTAGTGCATCGCGACATCAAGCCCGAGAACATCCTGTTCCAGGCCGGGCACGCGGTGGTGAGCGACTTCGGGATCGCGAAGGCGATCGCGGTGGCGGGCACGGCACGGCTGACGGAGACGGGGCTTGCGGTGGGGACGCCGGCGTACATGAGCCCCGAGCAGGCGGCGGGGAGCCAGGATCTGGACGGCCGCTCGGATCTCTACTCGCTGGGCTGTGTGCTGTACGAGATGCTGGCGGGCGATCCGCCGTTCTACGCCTCGACGCCGCAGGCGGTGGTGGCGAAGAAGCTGAGCGAGCCGCTGCCGCGGATCTCGGTGGTGCGGGAGGCGGTGCCGCCGGGCATCGAGGCGGCGCTGAACAAGGCGCTGGCCCGGACGCCGGCCGACCGATGGGTGACCGCGTCCGACTTCGCGGCGGCGCTGGCGCATCCGGAGACGATGACCACGGCGGGTGCTAGCATGATGCCGACTGGGGCGCGGCCGCGTAGCGCGCTGGCCCGGCTGCGGCGCCGGGCGGGGTGGGCGGCGGGGGTCGTCGGCGTCGCGGCGATCGCGCTGGCGGCGACGTGGCTGCTGATCTCCAGGCCGCTCACCATCACGACGTCGAACATCACGCAGGTGACGAGCGATCTCGGGATGGAGCTGCAGCCGGCCATCTCCCCCGACGGGAACGAGGTGGCGTACCTGGGGCCCGTGGGGTCCTTGGGCGGTCGCCTGCACGTCCGGAGCACCGTCAACATCGCGGGCAGCGCCGCGGTCGGTCTTGGCGACACCACGAGCGGCTGCCAGCAGTCTCCGACGTGGACGCCGGATGGCCAATCCGTGCGGTACTGGGGCTGCGGCCTCAGCGGCGGCCAGTGGGAGTGGGCCTGGAGGGAGACGGGGAAGCTCGGCGGCGCGGTCCGCACGCTCACGGCGCCGCCCGGCTGGCCCGGGGGGGCGCCGTGGTCCCCCGACGGCGCCCGGGTCGTCTTCAGTCGCGGGGACACGCTCTTCGTCTCCTCGGCCGCGGACACCCTCGGGCGGAGGATCGCGGTGCACCCCGGGAGCGCTGCCCTTCACTCCTGGGCCTGGTCGCCGGACGGCAAGCGCATCGCGTACGTCGCAGGCAACCTCCCGTGGCGCACGAGCGGCAACGTGATGGCGTCGTCCATCTGGGTGGTGGACGTGGCCGGGGGCGTCCTCCGGCAGGTCGCGGGCGGGGGATTCCTGAACGTGAGCCCGGCCTGGCTCGACGCGCGGCGCCTGCTCTTCGTGTCGGATCGTGACGGGCAGCGCGCGGTGTACGCCGTCGAGGTCGGGCCGGAGGGACCGCGCGGGGCGCCGCGCGCCATCCCCGGCATCGCCGACGCCCACACCATCACGTATTCGAGCGCCTCGCGGCACCTCGCGTTCTCGAAGGCCGTCTTCCGCACCAACATCTTCGCCTATCCGCTGGGCGGCGCCGCGCCCATCTCCATCCGCGACGGGCGGCCCGTGACCGCCGGCACCCAGATCATCGAGACGCTCGCCGCCTCGCCCGACGGGCAGTGGATCGTGTACAGCGGGACCCCCCAGAGCCACTCGACGGGGCTCTACAAGCTCCCCGCGGGAGGTGGTCAGGCCGTGCCGCTGACGACGGGGATGCGGGGCGCGGAGGTACCCGCCTGGTCGTCGGACGCAAGGGAGATCGTATTCGGCGGCGCGGGAGGCGGAGGAGACACCACCGGCAACCTCTGGCTGATGTCCGCGGATGGGCGCTCGCCGGTCGCACTCACCCACCGCCCGGAGAACCTGGCCTTGCCTCTCTGGGCGCCGAGCGGACGTGAGATCTCGTACGCCCGCGCCGTGGCGGGCCGGCCGGTGCCGGCTCTCCTCTCGCGCGACAGCGCCGGCGGGGCCTGGCGGGAAACGAAGCCGTTCGCCGACTGCCTGATCACCGCCTGGGCGCCGGACGGGAGCGGTGCGCTGTGTCAGCGCGAGTCGCTGCTGGTCCTGCATGCCCGCGACGGCCGCGTCGTGTGGCGGCGCGATCTCCTCGCCGAGGACCGTCTGGAGTTGTGCGGTTACTGCGCGGCGTACTCCCGGGATTCGAAGACCCTCTACAGTTACGGCGTTCGCGAAGGCAGGAGAGGGGTGTGGGCGATCCCGGTGGGGAGCGGAGCGCCGCGCCTGGCCGTGGCGTACGACGCGCCCGGGTTCGGGAAGCCGGGGGCGTTCACTGTGGGTCCCGACCGGCTGTACCTCCTAGTCGAGCAGGACGAGAGCGACATCTGGGTGGCGGACCTACGATGGTAGGGGCCGTGCCGTGACCGACGCCCTGGACCGGCTGCGTGCCGCGCTGGCCGATCGCTACCTGATCGAGCGCGAGCTCGGGCAGGGCGGGATGGCCACGGTCTACCTCGCCGAGGATCTGAAGCACCACCGCAATGTGGCCGTCAAGGTCCTGAAGCCCGAGCTTGGCGCGTCGCTCGGCGGCGAGCGGTTCCTGCGCGAGATCGAGACCACCGCGCAGCTCAGCCATCCCCACATCCTCCCGATCCACGACTCCGGCGCCGCCGACGGCACGCTCTTCTACGTGATGCCGTACGTGGAGGGGGAGTCGCTCCGCGACCGGCTCACGCGCGAGGCGCAGCTGCCGCTGGAGGACGCCCTCGGCATCGCGCGCGAGGTGGCGGACGCGCTCGCCTACGCGCACGGCCGCGGCGTCATCCACCGCGACATCAAGCCCGAGAACATCCTGCTCCAGGCCGGGCACGCCGTGGTGGCGGATTTCGGGATCGCGCGGGCGCTGAGCGCGGCGGGGGCCGAGCGGCTCACCGAGACCGGCCTCGCGGTGGGAACGCCGGCGTACATGAGCCCAGAGCAGGCGGCGGGGACGCGCAACCTCGACGGCCGCTCCGACATCTACGCACTGGGCTGCGTGCTGTACGAGATGCTGAGCGGGGAGACGCCGTACTCGGGGGCCACGCCGCAGTCCATCCTGGCGAAGAAGCTGAGCGAGCCGCTGCCGCGGATCTCGGTGGTGCGCGAGACGGTGCCGCCCGGACTCGAGGCCGCGATCGAGAGGGCGCTGGCGCGGACGCCGGCCGACCGGTGGCCGACCGCGGCGGAGTTCGCGGCCGCACTGGCGCACCCGGAGACGGTGCGCACGACGGCGGTGCGCGAGGGCGGAAGCACCGGCGCCCGGCGCGTGCCCGCGAAGGGATGGCTCGTGGGAACCGGCGTGCTCGGCGTGGCCGCGCTCGCCGTCGCGGCGCTGTGGCTCCTGCCGCCTAGGCCGCTGAACGTCACGGTCTCCGACAACACGCAGGTCACGAGCGAGCCGGAGGTGGAGTACCAGCCCGCCATCTCGCCCGACGGGAACGACGTGGCGTACGTGGCGGGCCCGATCGGGCTGCCGCGCCTCTACGTCCGCAGCATCGCCAACGTCGCCGGCAGTCGCGCGCTGCGACTCGGCGACACCGCCCTCGGGAGCGAGTGGTTCCCGACCTGGAGTCCGGACGGCCAGGGCGTCCGGTTCTTCTCCTGCACCGGAGGGGCGGGACTCCAGGGCGGCTGCGGGTGGAGCGAGACCGGCAAGCTCGGCGGCGGCGTCCGCCCCGTTCCCGGCTCGTCGCTCCAGGTCCGGGCTTGGTCGCCCGACGGCTCGCGCGTCGCCTTCGTGCGCAACGACTCCATCTTCACGACCTCGGCGACGGACACCGCGTCGCGCCTGGTTGCGGCGCCCGCCCTGGAGGCGAGTGAGGAAGGGGTGAACTCACTCGCCTGGTCGCCTGACGGCAAGCGCCTCGCCTACGTCAGCAGCAACGTCACGTGGCTCTCCAGCGCGAACGTGGTCCCGTCGGCCGTCTGGGTCGTGGACGCCGCCGGCGGCGCGCCGCGCCGGATCGCGGTTGGCGACCACCTGAACGTGAGCCCGGTGTGGCTCGATGCGCGGCACCTGCTCTTCGTGTCGGACCGGGACGGGCCGCGTGGGGTGTACGTGGCCGAGGTGGGGCCGAAGGGTCCGCGCGGCGAGCCCCGCGCCGTGCCCGGCATCGCCGACCCGCACTCGATTTCGTACTCCGTCGCCGCGCACCGACTCGCGTACAGCCGGCTGACATGGCGGCGGAACATCTGGTCCTACCCGCTAGCCCCCGCGCGGCCGACGAGCATCCGCGACGGGCGCCGCGTGACCAACGTGCACCAGGTGATCGAGTTCTTCGACGTCTCCCCGGACGGCAGGTGGCTGGTCTTCAACGGCTATCTCCGGCGGAACCGGAGCGACCTCTACAAGATGCCCGTCGCCGAGGGCGAGCCCGTGCCGCTGACCGACACCCTCGACCTGAGCGATCCGCGCTGGTCCCCGGATGGGCGTGAGATCGCCTACGCCACGTCCCAGCAGGAGATCATGGTGATGCCGGCCGACGGCGGTCCGTCGGTCCGGCTGACGAGCGGCCACTACGACAACAGTCAGGCGTGGCGGCCGGACGGCCTGTGGCTCACGTTCACCTCTGCGGACCGCGAGGGCGGTGCCTGGCGCGCCTGGCGGGTCTCGCGCGACAGCGTGGGAGGCGCGTGGCACGAGCCGACGCGGCTCACCGACTTCGCCGTGCTCGCCGCCGACTGGGCGCCGGACGGCAGCGGCTTCGTCTCGAACTACGGCGCGGAGCAGAACGGGCGGGCGGCGACGCTGGTCGTCGTGGGGCGCGACGGCAAGGCCACCAGGCGGGCGCTGCCGGGCGCGCGGCGGCTGCGGGTGGAGCCGTGGATGCGCTACTCGCGGGATGGCCGGACGATCTACGCCGTCGCGAAACACGCGGATGGCCGCCGGGGGATCTGGGCCATCCCCGCGTCGGGCCCCGGCGAGCCGCGGCTCGTGGTGGCGTTCGACGATCCGGCGCTCAATCCCAGACCCGCCGCAGGGGTCTGGAACACCTCGATCGGCGTCGGCCCCGACCGCGTGTACCTCAGCGTGGCGGAGTACGAGAGCGACATCTGGGTGGCGGACCTGCGATGGTAGGGCCTGAGCCGTGACCGACGCCCTGGGTCGTCTGACGGCCGCCCTCGCGGACCGCTACGCCATCGAGCGGGAGCTCGGGCAGGGCGGGATGGCCACCGTCTATCTCGCCGAGGATATCAAGCACCACCGCAAGGTCGCCCTCAAGGTCCTGCGCCCCGAGATCGCCGTCACCGTCGGGGCCGGCCGTTTCTCCCGCGAGATCGAAGTCGCCGCCCGCCTGCAGCACCCCAACATCCTGCCGCTCCTCGATTCAGGCGAAGCCGAGGGCTTTTTCTTCTACGTGATGCCGTACGTGGCGGGGGAGTCGCTGCGCGACCGGCTGGCGCGCGGGGGCGAGCTGCCGATCCCCGACGTGGTGCGGATCCTGATGGAGGTGGCCGACGCGCTGAGTCATGCGCATGCCCACGGAGTGGTGCACCGGGACATCAAACCCGACAACGTGCTCCTCTCCGGGCGGCACGCGCTGGTCGCCGACTTCGGCGTGGCGAAGGCGGTGACGGAGGCGACAGGCCGCCAGATGCTGACCTCCACCGGCGTCGCGCTGGGGACGCCCACGTACATGGCGCCGGAGCAGGCCATGGCGGACCCGCACCAGGACCACCGGGTGGATATCTATGCGCTCGGTGTTCTGGGTTATGAACTCCTGGCGGGCCGGGCTCCCTTCTCGGCGACAACGGCGCAGGAGATGTTGGCGGCGCACGTGACGGCGGTGCCGGACCCGGTGGAGCGGTACCGGCCGATGGTCTCACCGGCGTTGGCCCAGATCATCATGAAGTGCCTGGCGAAGAAGCCGGCGGACCGCTGGCAGACGGCGGAGGAGCTGCTGACCCACCTGGAGCCACTGGCGACGCCGAGCGGGGGGACGACGCCGACCCAGACCCAGCCCACGACGGCGGTCTCCCAGTTGCCGCGGTGGGCGAAGTGGGCGGCAGGCGTGGTGGTGGTCGCGGTGATTGCGCTTCTGGTGGGTCAGCTGCTGAAGCCCAAGCCGCTCGCCGTCACGGCATCCGACATCACGCAGGTGACGAGCGAGCCGGGTGTGGAGTTTCAGCCGGCCATCTCGCCGGACGGGAACGAGGTGGCGTACGTCGCCGGTCCGATCGGGCTCCCGCGCCTGTTCGTGCGGAGCGCCGCGAACATCGCCGGCGGCGGCGCGGTCCGTCTCGGCGACACGGTCCTCGGCAGCGAGTGGCTTCCCTCGTGGAGTCCGAGCGGCCAGCTCGTGCGCTTCTGGGGCTGCCGGGGGAATGCGGGCTTCTACGGCAGGACGGGGTGCGCCATGAGGGAAACCGGCAAGCTGGGCGGCGCAATTCGGACAGTCACGGTGCCGCGCGGCGTTCGCTGGTCGTGGTCCCCCGACGGCACGCGCGTCGCCTTCGTGCGCGGTGACACGATTCTCACGTCCTCGGCGACGGACACGGCGGCGCACCGCGTCGCGATTCACAGACAACAGGACTTCTGGGAGCTGCACTCGCTGGTGTGGTCGCCCGACGGCAAGCGCATCGCCTACGTGAGCGGCAATCCCCTCTGGCTGACGAGCGGCAACGTGTCCGGATGTTCCATCTGGGTCGTGGATGCCGGCGGCGGTGAGCCCCAGCGGCTCACCTCGGATGAGCACCTCAATGTCAGCCCGGCGTGGCTGGACAGGCAGCACCTGCTCTTCGTGTCCGATCGTGACGGACCGCGCGCGGCCTATGTCGTCGAGGTCGGGCCGCGAGGAGCGCGCGGGGAGCCGCACGCCATCCCCGGCGTGGTCGATGCGCACTCGATCTCCTACTCGACCGTGGCCCGGAGATTCACCTACTCGAAACTCACGCTCCGCCAGAACATCTGGGCGTTCCCGCTCGATCGGTCGGCACCCATCTCCATCCGGGATGGTCGGCCGCTGACGACCGGCACAGCGGTGATCGAGGAGCATGACGTGTCCCCCGATGGCCGATGGATCGTCTTCGACAGCAATCGTCGGGGCAACATGGACATCTACAAGATGCCGTTGGCGGGCGGCGAGCCCGAGCCGCTGGCCGACTCTCGCGCAGACGAGATGGGTCCCCACTGGTCGCCGGGCGGGAGAGAAATCGCGTTCTTTTCCAACATCCCTGGCCGGGGAACGGAGATCCAGACGGTGTCCGCCGAGGGGGGCGCGCCGGTGACTGTCGTCCGCGGCCCTGACATGAACGACAATCCCGCCTGGTCGCCGAGCGGGCTGGAGATCGCGTTCTGGTCCACCCGAACAGGGAGATGGGGAACGTGGGTCGTGTCGCGCGACAGCGTAGGCGGAACCTGGCACGAAGCCGGGCCGCTGGCCGGTTGCCAGTACGTTGCTGACTGGGCGCCGGATGGCAGCGGCGTGCTGTGCTACACCAACGGGGACCTGGCCTTGGTCTCGCCTCAAGGGCGCGCGCTCTGGCGCCGCAACCCTGCCGCCGCGTTCGGGCTGACGTCGATCGGGGGTCTTCGCTACTCCCGGGACGGCAGGACGATCTACGAAGCGGCGACCCATCAGGACGGTCGAAAAGGGGTGTGGGCGATCCCCGTGGCGGGCGGTGCGGCGCGCCTCGTCATCGCGTTCGACGACCCGGCGCTCGTAGCACCCGGGATGATCAGCGTGGGCCCCGACCACCTCTATCTCACCGTGTCGCAGTACGAGAGCGACATCTGGGTGGCGACGCTGCGGTATTGAGCGATCAGCTCACCTCGCCGCGCCGCGGCCGCCCATGCGCGGTCTTTGTTCCGGCCCGAACCCGCGTCCATTCCCCCCGCCCCGCAGTGCGGTCGTGGAGACGGGCTGCCAGCGCCTCGGAATGCGAACGAGACCGGGCACCTCGCCCGGCCTCGTCACATCTGGTGGTGGAACCACCATGACAACCTGACACGCGTACCGAGGATATGCTCGGCGCCACCGCCGAGTCAAGTCTCCAGGGGCTGGTGTGCCCGGGGCGGGATTTGACGCGTCCGGCCGCGTGCGGCCGGCGCCGGGCACAGCCCGGCGAGCGGAGCGAGGCCGCGCAGCGGCCGCAGCTCAACCCGCACGGCCTTGCGGTCGACAACGTGTCAGGTTGTTGTGTCTACCAGTTCCACCACCCGGGCACCCGAGTGCGCACGGTGGTTCCGGCAGGGCGACACGACCCGCCACGCTGCCTGCGGCCAGCCGTGTGCAACGTGGCAACATCCCGCGGGACGACCGAACCGCTCCACCGGCAGACCGGCGCATTTCGCCGCTCTGCTCTGCCAGCCCCGCCCCACCCGCACCTTGTCCCCGCACCCCCGCGTGCCGTAGGATGATGCCATGCGCACATTGATCCGGCACGGCACCGTGGTGACTCCGGAGGGCGCCCGAGCGCTCGACGTGCTCGTGGACGGGGAGCGCATCGCGCGCATCGGGGAGCACGTCGATGTCGAAGCCGACCGCACGGTGGACGCCACGGGGAAGTACGTCCTCCCGGGCGGGATCGACGTGCACACCCACCTCGACATGCCCTACGGCAACACGGTCACGTCCGACGACTTCGCCACCGGCACCGCCGCCGCCGCGTGCGGCGGGACGACGTGCATCGTGGACTTCGCCGTGCAGACGGCCGGCCGCTCGCTCCGCGACGCGCTCGACGCGTGGCACCGCAAGGCCGAGGGGAGAGCCGCGATCGACTACGGCTTCCACGTCATCGTCTGCGACGCCGGGCCCTCGCTCGAGGCCGAGATGGACGCCCTGGTCGCGGAGGGCGTGCCCTCGTTCAAGCTCTTCACCGCCTACCCCGGCCGCCTGATGGTGGACGACGCCGCCATCTTCCGCGCGCTGCGCCGCAGCGCGGCAAACGGCGGCACCGTGATGATCCACGCCGAGAACGGCGGCGTCATCGAGGTGCTCGCTCGCCAGGCGCTGGCCGAGGGGCGGACGGCGCCGCGGGAGCACGCCCGCACCCGGCCCGCTCTCGCCGAGGCGGAGGCGACCCACCGCGTCCTCGCGCTCGCCGAGATGGCCGGCGCGCCGGTGTACGTCGTCCACGTCTCCACCGCCGAGGCCGCCGGGGAGATCGCCGCGGCCCGCGCGCGCGGCGTTGGCGCCTGCGGGGAGACCTGCCCCCAGTATCTGCTCCTCTCCGACGACCTCTACGACGCGCCCGGCTTCGAGGGCGCGAAATACGTGATGAGCCCGCCGCTGCGCGACCGCCGCGCGCACGAACGGCTCTGGCGCGCCCTCGCCGACGGCGACCTGCAGGTCGTCGCCACCGACCACTGCCCCTTCCGGATGAGCGACCAGAAATCCCTCGGCCGGCACGACTTCACGAAGATCCCCGGCGGCGCCCCCGGCATCGAGACGCGGATGAGCCTCCTCTTCGACGCCGGCGTCCGCGGCGGCCGCTTCGGCATCGAGCGGTTCGTCGAGCTGACGGCCAGCGAGCCGGCCAAGCTCTTCGGCCTCTGGCCCCGCAAGGGCGCCCTCACCCCCGGCGCCGACGCCGACGTCCTCGTCTGGGACCCGGAGCGCGAAATCACACTGAGCGCCGCCACCCTCCATATGCGAGTGGATTACTCTCCATTCGAGGGGCGTGTGGTGACCGGCGCGAGTGACCTCGTGCTCTCGCGCGGGCAAGTCGTGGCGGAGGACGGCCGCTACGTCGGCCGGCCGGGCGCGGGCGTGTTCATGCGGCGCGCGCCGCGCGCATCCTGACCGGGCACCGCGACGTCTCGGTGCGCGTCCACCTCCGCGCCGCTGTGACGCCGTTCCGGCCCCGCGGCGGGCGGAGACGCTCGCCGAAGACCTGGTGTTGCTTCGCCATCCTCTCGTGAGGTCTTCATGACCGAGCTCACCGTCGCACAACTGCGCTCAGAGATCGAGAGCTGCGAGTACTGCGAGCTCAAGCCCTGTCGCGACGCCTGCCCGGCGCATTGCTCGCCCGCTGACTTCATCCGCGCTGCCAAGATCGGCGACCCCTACGATTTCCTGCGCGCTGCTGCCGAAGTGCTCAGCTACAACCCGCTCGGCGGCGTCTGCGGCGCGGTCTGCCCCGAGACCCACTGCATGGCCGCCTGCGCGCGGGTGCGCATCGACGGTCCGGTGGAGATCCGGGACCTCCAGCAGACGGTCGTGCAACGCGCCACCGCGCTCGGCCTCGTCCCCCGGCTCGCCGAGCCGGAGAAGGGCAACGGCAAGCGCGTCGCCATCATCGGCGCAGGTCCAGCCGGCCTCGCCGCCGCCATGATGCTCACGCGCCACGGGTACGACGTCGAGATCTTCGAGCGCGGCGATCGGCCGGGCGGGGCGATGCACCTCATCCCCGCGCATCGACTGCCGCGAGCGATCCTCGAGGCCGACCTCAAGTTTGTCCTCGGCTCCGATCGCATCAGGCTGCACACCCGGCAGAACATCGATGATGCGGCCAAGCTCAAGGGTTTCGACGCGGTGATCCTGGCTACCGGGCTCACCGAGCCCATCCACCTCGGGATCGAAGGTGAAGAGGCGGCTGTCTACGGTTGGGATTACCTGTCGCATCCGGAGAACTTCGCCTTCGGCGGGCCGGTGGCGGTGGTCGGCGGCGGAGCCGTGGCCTGCGACTGCGCGACCACCGCGCGCCAGCGTGGGGCCGAGCGCGTCGAGATCTTCGCGCTCGAGAAGCTCAGCGAGATGCCGCTCGCCGATCGCGAGCGGCAGGACCTGATGCACTACGACATACGGGTGAGCGGCCGCACGCGCCTGACCGCGATCAGGACCGGCGCCGAGGGTGTGGTCGGCCTGACGACCCTGCGCGTCACCTATCCCAAGGGCGACGGGCCGTGGAGCGGAGAGCCCAAGGCCCCGGAGCCCTTCGACCCGAGAGCGGTCGAGGATCTCCCGGGCAGTGAAGCCCAGCGCGACGAGTTCCGCCACGTGATCGTCGCCATCGGCCATCGCTCCTCGCTCAAGGCCGGCGCCGGCGCGGTGGTGGCCGGAGACTGCGATCTCGGCCCCTCCACCGTGGTGCAGGCCGTGGCATCCGGGAAGAACGCCGCCATGCAGGTCCACGCGCGGCTGTCCGGACAGGCCGGGAGCCCGCCGCCGCGCCGGAACAAGAGCACGGTGCCGGTGCCAGGATATCGCTTCACGCCCGTGCCGCTCGACACCGACTTCTTCGGCCGACGCCTCAGCGGGCCGTTCCTGCTCTCGGCCGCGCCGCCGACCGACGGCTACGAACAGATGCGACGCGGGCTCGCGGCCGGCTGGGCAGGCGGCATCATGAAGACCGCCTTCGACAACGTGCCGATCCACATCCCGAGCGAGTACATGTTCACCTTCGGCCCCGGCGCCAGGACCTGGGGCAACTGCGACAACGTCTCCGGTCATCCGCTCGACCGCGTGTGCCGCGAAATCGAGAAGCTCGCCCGAGAGTTCCCCGATCAACTGGTCGGAGCCTCGACCGGCGGGCCGGTGAGCGGCCACGACGAGCGCGACGCCGCCGGTTGGCAGAGCAACACCCGCAAGCTCGAGAGTGCCGGCGCGCAGACAATCGAATACTCGCTCTCCTGCCCACAAGGCGGTGACGGCACCGAGGGCGATATCGTGTCTCAGAACGCCGCGCTCACCGTGAAGATCATCGAGTGGATCGTCGGGGCCGCCGACCCCGATGTTCCCAAGCTCTTCAAGCTGACCGCGGCTGTGACCTCCGTCACCAGCATTGCGCTGGCGATCAAGAAGCTGTTCGAGCGCTATCCCAAGGCCAAGCTCGGCGTCACCCTAGCCAACAGCTTCCCGGCGCTCGGCTTCCGGCCGGGCACCAAGAGGGAATGGGACGAAGGCGTGGTGGTCGGTCTCAGCGGCGAAGGGATCGTGCCGATCAGCAACCTGAGTCTTGCCAAGGTCGCCGGCCTGGGCCTGGTGGTCTCGGCCAATGGCGGGCCGCTCGACCACAAGGCCGCCGCCGGCTTCCTGGCGCTGGGCGCGCGCAACGTGCAGTTCTGCACCGCGGCCATGAAGTACGGCTACGGCGTCATCGACGACCTCAACTCGGGCCTGTCACACCTGTTGCAGGCCCGCGGGCTCACGTCGGTCGGCGCCCTCATCGGAGCCGCCCTGCCGCACCCGATCACCGACTTCATGGCGCTGCCGGCCACGAAGAAGATCTCGGCGGTCGACGCCCAGTTGTGCGTCAGTTGCGGAAACTGCTCGCGCTGCTCCTACCTGGCGATCACCATGGACGAGAGGAAGCAGCCGACCATGGACCCGTCGCGCTGCGTGGGATGTGGCATCTGCGCTCAGCAGTGCATGTCGGGCGCGTTGTTCATGCGCGAGCGCACCGCCGCAGAGCACGCCGCACTGTGCGAGGCATAGCTCCCCGCCCCGTGCGAGGCGCCGCCCGCCGCTCCCCGGGAGGCCCCCGACCGTCGCGCCGCGGCGCGCTCTGGCCGGCGACCTCGACACCGCCGGCGAGGCGCACGATACTTGCGGGTGCACGATGGAGATTCCTATCCCTCTGGTGAGCGAATGACCGCACTGCCCACGCAGGACATTGCGCACCTCGCCGAGCGGTACACGCCGGAGATGGTGCGCTTCCTCCGCGACATGATCGCCATCCCCTCCGAGAGCGCCGGCGAGAAGCTGGTGGTCGAGCGGGTCCGCGCCGAGATGGGGCGCGTCGGCTTCGACGAGGTGAAGGTGGACGGGATGGGCAACATCCTCGGCCGCATGGGGAGCGGGAGGACGGTAGTCGCGGTGGACGGGCACCTCGACACCGTGGGCGTCGGGGACGGCTCGACGTGGACGAGGGACCCGTACCAGGGCGACCTGAGGGACGGGGTGATCTACGGCCGCGGCGCCAGCGACCAGGAAGGGGGCGTCGCCGCCGGCGTGCACGGGGCGCGCATCGCCAAGGAACTCGGCCTCCTCGACGGCGTCCAGCTGTGGGTCACCGGCACGGTGATGGAGGAGGACTGCGACGGCCTTTGCTGGCAGTACATCCTGCGGGAGAAGGTCCTCCAGCCCGACGTGGTCGTGATCACGGAGCCGACGAACCTGGGCGTGTACCGCGGCCACCGCGGGCGGATGGAGATCGAGGTCCGCACCCAAGGTCGCTCGGCGCACGGCTCCGCGCCCGAACGCGGCGTCAATGCCGTGTACAAGATGGCGCCCATCATCGCCGACATCGAGCGGCTGAACGACCGGCTCGCGGCCACCGCCGACCCGTTCCTCGGCAAGGGCTCGTGCACCATCGCCGCCATCCGTTCCACCTCCCCCTCGCTCTGCGCCGTGGCCGACAGCGCCACCATCCACGTGGACCGGCGCCTCACGCACGGCGAGACGTGGGAGAGCGCGGTGCGGGAGCTAGAGGCGCTCGAGAGCGTGAAGAGGGCCGGCGCGGTCGTGTCGGTGCTCGACTACGCCGTCCCGTCGTACACGGGGCTCACCTACCCGACCAAGAAGTTCTATCCCACCTGGCTGCTGCCGGAGGGCGATGCCGCCGTCCGCGCGGGGGTCGCGGCCGCCACGCAGGCGCTCGGCAAGGCGCCCGTGGTGGGCAAGTGGGGCTTCTCCACCAACGGCATCGCGACGGCGGGGATGTTCGGCGTGCCGACGGTCGGGTTCGGGCCCGCGAACGAGATCTACGCCCACACCCCCGACGACCAGTGCCCGGTGAGCGACCTCACCCTCGCGGCGCGCTTCTACGCCGCGTTCCCGCAGGCGTACCTGGCTGCGGCGCGCTGAGCTGCCGCGCGTTCGGCGGGACCGGCGCGCTCGCCCGATAGTCGACCTCACTCAGACCAGGTATCGAGGCAGAATCATGAACGCTCTCCACAACGGCGACTTCCTCCTCACCTGGGAGCACGACGCCGCGACGCTGCGCGCCGTGCTCGACGCCGCGAGCGCCCTCGAGGACCTGGCGCGCCCGGGCACGTCGGCGCGGGTCTTCGAGAGCGGGCTCGGCATCTCGATCTTCCGCGACAACTCGACCCGCACCCGCTACGCCTTCCGCGCCGGCTGCAACCTCCTCGGCCTGATGACGGAGGAGCTGGACGAGTCCACCTCGCAGATCGCGCACGGCGAGACGGTGCGCGAGACCGCGACGATGATCGGCTTCCTCACCGAGGTGGTGGGGATCCGCGACGACATGTTCCTCGGCGAGGGGGACCGCTACCAGCGCGAGGTCGCGGTGGCTCTCCAGTCCGACCTCGGCGAAGGCGTGCTGATGCAGCGGCCCGCCGTGATCAACCTCCAGTCCGACCTCGACCACCCGACCCAGGCACTGGCCGACCTCCTGCACCTCGCCACCGTCTTCGGAGGGCTGGACAAGCTGAAGGGGAAGAAGCTCGCGATGAGCTGGGCCTACTCCCCGAGCTACGGCAAGCCGCTGTCGGTGCCGCAGGGGATCATCACGCTGATGACGCGGTTCGGGATGGACGTGGTGCTCGCGCATCCGCCCGGATACGACCTGGTGAACGAGACGATCGAGACGGCGCGGCGCTTCGCAGGCGAGAGCGGAGGGTCGTTCGCCACGACCGACTCGATGGCGGCGGCGTTCGAGGGGGCCGACGTGGTGTACCCCAAGAGCTGGGCGCCGGCGGCGGTGATGCGGGAGCGGACGCGCATCCTGCGGGCGAACGAGCGCGACAAGCTGAAGGACCTGGAGCGCGAGGCGCTCGCGACCAACGCGCGGTTCAAGGACTGGGAGTGCACCGAGGCGCTGATGCGCCGCACGAACGGGGGCAAGGCGCTCTACCTGCACTGCCTGCCGGCAGACGTCACGGGCGTGAGCTGCGCGGCGGGCGAGGTGAGCAAGGCGGTCTTCGAGACGGCACGGCTCGACACGTACCGCGAGGCGGGCCACAAGCCGTTCATCATCGCGGCGCTGGTGCTGCTCACGCGGTTCGCCGACCCCGCCGCGGTGCTGGCGCGGCTGCGGCAGGACGGAAGGGCGCGGCGGGGTTAGTCCCGGCCGGCCGCGCCCGGCCTCAGGGGTATTCGATCGGCGTCATGACCGCCGCCGCGATCAGACGCAGCACCGCCGCCTCCTCCGCGCTCGCCGCCGCCTCGAGGTCGAGGGCGACCCGCGCCCCCACGTACAGCGACGCGATCCGGACCCCGTCCGAGCGCGCCACGCGCCAGAGCGCCGGTCTCGAGAACCAGTCCGACCGGCTCGTGTCCGTAGCGACGGTGTAGCCGCCGGCGTCGCGCCCATCGGCCTCGAACCGCTGCAGAGAGAGCAGCGTCAACCGGTAGCCGTTCGGCTGGTCGGGCATCGCCAACGTGTCGAGCACGAGTGAGAGAGAGTCGGGGACCGGCGCCACGCCGCGCCGGAAGCGCCACCGCACGACCGTCGTCTCCGGCACCGCCACCACCCGGCAGTCCTGGCCCTCCCTCATCCGCAGGACCTTGGTGGGCTCATCGGCCTTTTCCCTGGTCACCTCGTCCACCCAGGCGAAGTCGCAGGTGGCCCGCCAGCGCCCCTCCGCCCCGCCCGTCACCGTGCGGGTCCCAGTGAACACCGCCTCTTCCTCGGTGTACCCGCCGACCTGTCGCAGCAGCCAATTCCCCGTGGCCGATGCGGCACGATGCACTAGGCCGTGATGCTGGCCGGGAAGGTCGTTCACCGACAGCCTTCGAGTGCGCGTCTCCAGCCGTAGGCGCTCCTCGCCGAGCTTGACGCTCTCCTGACAGCGGCCCGGCCGGCAGGAGTAGCTGCTGAGGAACGGCGATTCGCGGTGGGCGCCCTCGTCGGGCGCTGGCAGCGTCACCCCCCGGACGATCGCGCAGCCGGCGAGCGCCAGCGCGGCCATCGTGGCGGCCCGGCGCGCAGTGGACGACAGAGAGGCACGTGTGGTCCGTACGCGGTGCATGATCGCCTCCTCCTGCCCCGATCGCGGGGCAACACCGATTGACGCCCCCTACCGCTGCACCCCCGAAAAGACCACGGCCGCGCGCTCGGCGGGCTTGATCACACCCTCACGCCGCAGCTGCATCAGGCCGGCGAGCCCGGCGGAGCCGGTGTGGCAGACGGCGACACCGGTCGTCTCCCGGCCGAGCGCGTTGGCCTCTCGGAGCAGTTCCTCGTCCGCGACGATCGCGGAGCCGCGGCTCGCCACCATCCCCTTCACCACCGCCAGCCAGTCGTAGGTCTCATCGTCGAGGATGCCGTGCGCGACGCTGCGCGGCGTCTCCTCCCAGGGCCGCATGAACTCGGAGCGGTGCTTCGTCGCGCGCTCGAGCACGGCGACCTCGCCCGCCGTCCGGAGCTGCTCCTGGAGCGTGTCCCACGCGCGCTTGAGGGGCCAGGCCCCACGCGTCTGCACGGTGTGGAACCGCGGCAGTTGCCCGACCCAGCCGGCGCGGTGGGCGAATCGGAAGGCCTGGATGACGGCGCTGGCCAGCGCCCCGCCGCCGACCTGGATCACGACGTGGTCAAGCCCCGTCTGGCCGAGCTGCGTGATCATCTCGTAGGCTAGCGTTTCGCCCCCCTCGATCGTGAGGCCGTTCTCGCTCCCCTGGCAGCAGAAGGGGAGCGCTCCGTTCTCCACCGCCCCGCGGAACTTGCGCAGGCACGGGTCGCCCGCCACGCCCGGCTCGCGCGGGCACGCCGCGATCTCGGCGCCGAGGGCGTGCAGCCGCTCGAGCACCGCCGCCTCGGAATCCGTCGGGACGAATACCCGGAGGGGCCGCTCCGCTGCGCGCGCCAGGACCGCTGCCGCGAGCGCCGCGTTCCCGCAGCTCGCTACGGCGAGCGGCGGCCGCTCCCGTCGCTCCACCATCTCGAGGTACAGCAGGATCCCCATCAGGTGGCGCGCCTTGTGGGAACCGGAGACGTTCCCCGTCTCGTCCTTCACCCACACGCCGCCGCCGGACTCGAACCCCAGGCGGTCGCTCAGCGCGTCGCCGCGGCCGAAGGGCGTCGTGCGGAAGCCGCGCCCGTCGACCTCCGCGATGGCGGCGTCGAGCCGCCGCACCAGCTCCACGTACGCATCGTCGGTCAGCCCCCGGCGCCGCGCCATGTGCCAGGAGTGCAACATCTGGCGGTGCCGGACGAAGGGGACGGCGTCGTCCCCCTGCACGAACTCGATGCGGAAGGGGTCCAGCTTCCGGGTGACGACGTGGTCGGCGTCCCCGAGCCCCGCTTTCGGGCACCGGAACGGGTAGCGCATCACCTCGGGCGAGGGCGCCGTCCAGCCGCACCCCGCGCAGACAAGGGTCGAGGCGACCGGCTTCACGCGGGGCCGCGCCCCTGCGCGCCTCGCGGGGTGGCCGCCGGGCCGGAGACACAGCGCATCACGCGAGCCCCGTCCGGCCGTTGAACTCCGCGATCCGCTCGTCCCACGCCGGGAGCAGGTCCCGGAGACCGCGCCAGAACGACTGCGCGCGCCGGGCGACGAAGTCGGCGAGCGGTACGTCCTGCTGCTCGACCCAAGTGAAGTACCCGAGGTTGAAGATCCGCCTCTGGTCGGTGGGCGTGAGCCGGAGGACGTGGTCCGTCGTCGCCCCCAGCAGGTGCTCCGCGAACACCGCCTCGGCGCGGTACGCATCGAAGGCACCGCCGAAGTCGCGGGCCATCACCTTCTCCCGCTCCGAGACGTAGAGCGCGGCCCCGTCCGTCGCGACCGTCACGATCACGTCGTCCTCGCCGAGCCCCAGCTTCTTCGCGGTCTTGATGGCGGCGACGACGTTGCAGATGCTCGAGAGGCCGAACGCCGGCAGGAGGGCGAGCACGGCCGGGTCCACGCCGCGCCGTTCGGCCAGGTAGCGCATCCCGGCGTCGGCGTCGAAGAGCACCCCGAGCGCGTCGGTGCAGCGGTCCGAGACGGCGACCACGACGTCGGTGTTCATCACGTTGTGGATGAGCGGGATGTGCTTGTCGCCGATGCCCTGGATGTTGTGCTCACCGAAGCCGTTGTAGAGCATCGTCGGGCACTCGAGCGCCTCGACCGCCACGATCCGCGCGCCGAACCGCTCCTTCAGCCAGTCGCCCGCGCCGAGGGTACCCGCCGAACCGCTGGCCGAGACGAACGCCGCAAGCTGGCGCGCGGGCCGCGCCGCAGCGACGGTCTCGAACACGCGGCCCAGCGCCGGGCCGGTGACGGCGTAGTGGGCGAGGTGGTTGCCGTACTCGCTGAACTGGTTCAGGACCACGTTCGCCGGATCGCGCGCCAACAGCTTGCAGGTGTCGTAGATCTCCTTGACGTTGCTCTCGGTCCCTGGCGTCCCCACGATGTCGGAGGGGCCCGCGACCCACCGCTCCAGCCAGCGGAACCGCTCGGCGCTCATCCCCACGGGCAGGATGGCCACGCCACGGCACCCCATGATCCGCGAGATGGCCACGCCGCCACGGCAGTAGTTCCCCGTCGAGGGCCACAGCGCCCGCTGCGCCGTGGGATCGAACCGTCCCGTGACGAGCCGCGGGGCGAGACAGGCGTATGCCGCCAGGACCTTGTGGGCGCGAATCAGCGGGAAGCGGTCGCCGAGCGCCACGACGATCGGCGAGGGCACGCCGGTGAGGGCGGGCGGGAGCACCACGTGCTCGGGCACGTTCACGCGCCCTGAGCGGGCGGCGTCGTTGTGCCAGTGGACCCGGAACAGGTTGCGAGGGTCCGCCGCGTCGGGGTCGACTCCCGCGAGCGCCGCGCGCACGCCCTCCGGGATGCGTGCGGGGTCGGCCAGCTGCGCGAAGGTGGGAAGGACGACTTTCGCGGCGCGCAGGTGCGCCACGGCGCGGTCATAGGTGGCACGATCCGCGATCGCGGTCTCGAACTCGGGTGTCGTCACAGGCTCGCCATCCGCTCCCAGAGGCGCCGCGCCTCGGCGGCGGCCTCCCTGTTGATGTCGTCCAGCGTCGCGTCACTCACCCTCGCGGGGGCGGGTATCGGCCCGAACCGCTCCGCGAACAGCACCCACCCGGCCGTCGCGCGCGCCGCCGCCACCTGCGCATCCTCATCATGTTCCCGCGCCCCCACGCGCAGCGCCTCCAGCTCCGCCGCGCCGTCCGACGGGTAGCCGTCGGTCCCCAGCGCCACGCGGCCGCTGGCGCCGAGCGCCGCCGGGTAGCCCACCCGGTTCCCGCGGTTGGAGCGCGGGTTCTGGACGAGCCACCACCCGTGCGTCGCGGCCTCGCGCACCTGCGCTCCCGCAAGGTGCACGCCGTGCGCGAGGATCGAGCCCTCCGGCAGCGTGCCCAGCGCGACCAGGCGCTCGAGCGGGCCCTCGTAGCCCCGCCGCCGGGCGTCGTCCACGTCGGCGCGGTCTTCCGCCAAGTGCACGTGCAGCACCGTCCCCAGCTCCGCACAGAGGGTCCCAGCGTCGCGGATCGTCTCGTCGGAGACGGTGAACGACGCGTGGAGCCCCACGAGCCCGCGCACCAGCGGCCGCCGGTTCTCGTGGATGAAGCGCCGGCACTCGTCCAGGCCGCGGCGGGCCTCGTCGCGTTCGCCGTTCCGCTCCGTGGCGCCGTAGCAGAGCAGCGCCGGCATCCCCAGCTCCTGGCAGGCGTCCGCCAGCACGTCGAGCGACCCCTCGATGCAGTTCGGCGACTCGTGGTGGTCGATGAGCGCCACCGTGCCCAGCCGGAGCGCGTGCGCGACGTAGTAGCGCGCCGCCGCGCGGAGCGAGCGCGCGTCAAGGGCGCGGTCGAGTCGCCACCAGACGCGCTCGAGGATCTGGACGAAGTTCTCCGGCGCCGGCGCCGGCGCGGGCATCCCGAGCGGTGCGAGGCCCGAGTACAGGTGCGTGTGCGCGTTGACGAAGGCGGCGCTCATCGCTCAAGCCGGATCCGGCCGACGCTCATCGCGCGAGCGGCCGGGGAGTCCTTCATCGGCAGGCGGTAGCGCCGGATGCCGTCGAACGCCTCGAGCGCCGACGCCACGGCGGCCGCCGTCGGGACGAGACCGATTTCCCCCACGCCCTTGGCGCCCAGCGGCCCCTCCGGCTCCGGGTCCTCGACGAGGATCACCTCGACCTGGGGCATGTCCCGCGCCCGCAGCACGCCGAGTTCCCGCAGCTTGGACGTGGCGGGGATCCCATCGGGGCACGGCAGCTCCTCGGTGAGCGCGTAGCCGAGTCCCATGTGGATGGCGCCCTCGACCTGCCCCTCGCACAGCGCCGGGTTCACCACCCGCCCCACGTCGTGCGCGGCGATCACCCGGTCCACGCGGCCCTTCCCGTCGAGGATGACCACCTGGGTCGCGAACCCATAGGCGGTGTGCGTCTTGATCTTCGCCACGTCGGCGCCGGGCGCCGTGGTGTCGCGGACGACCACCTCCCCCTCGTACACGCGCCCCGCGAGGTCGGCGAGCGACCGGCCGGCGTCGAGGTCGGCGCGGAGCCTCCGCGCGGCCTCGATCACGGCGCGCCCCCCGAAGAGCGTCGCGCGCGAGCCGGTGGTCTGACCGCAGTCCAGCTCGTACGTGGAATCCACCCGCGGCACGAACGTCGCGGCCGGCAGCCCCGTCACCTCCACCGCGAACTGCACCAGCACGGTAAGGAGCCCCTGCCCCATCTCGGTGTAGCCGTTGAACAGCGACACCGTCCCGCCCGGCTCCACGACCAGGCGGGCCCGGCCCCACTCCTCGACCCCGTTGCCTATGCCGCTGTTCTTCACGGCGCACGCGACGCCGACGGCGCGCCCCGCGCGGCGTGCCTCGTAGAATGCGTCCTTCACGGCGGCGAGCGTCTTCCGGATACCGACCGACTTCTCCAGCACCTGGCCGGTGCAGAAGACGTCCCCCACCTCGAGCGCGTTGCGCCAACGGATCTCCCAGGGATCGAGGCCGGTCTTCCGCGCCAGGAGGTCGAGGCACCCCTCGATGGCGAAGTGCGCTTGGTTGGCGCCGAAGCCGCGCATCGCGCCGCACGGCGGGTTGTTGGTGTACGCCGCCACCGACTCGACGTCCACGTTCGGGACGCGGTACGGACCGCAGGCGTGGCCGGCCGCGCGCTCGAGCACCTTCCCGCCCACCGACGCATAGGCGCCCGAGTCGCCGACGATGCGGGCCCGCACCGCCGTCAGCCGCCCCTCCGCATCACACCCCGCCGTGTAGCGCAGCGTGATCGGGTGCCGCTTGGGGTGCAGGCGCACCGACTCCTCGCGGCTCAGCGTCAGCTTCACCGGGCGGCCCGTGAGGATGGCCAGCAGCGCCGCGTGCGCCTGGACCGACATGTCCTCCTTGCCGCCGAAGGCGCCGCCGTTGGGCACGAGCTCCACGAACACCCTCTCGCGGGGCACGCCGAGGAACCGCGCGACCTGGCGCCGGTCGTCGAAGACGCCCTGGCCCTGCGTGCACAGGCGCAGCCGCCCGTCCGGAAGGGGCTCCGCGAACGCGCTCTCCGGCTCCAGGTACGCGTGCTCGATGCGCTGGGTGGTCCACGTCCCGCTCACCACGTGCGCGCTCGCGGCGAGGGCGGCGTCGGCGTCGCCGCGGCGGATCACCGTGCGGGAGAGGAGGTTCTCGTGCTTCGGGTTGACGCGCGGCGCGTCGGGCGCGAGCGCGGCCACCGGGTCGAGCACCGGAGGGAGCGGCTCGTACTCCACCGTGACCAGCCGGGCCGCTTCGCGTGCCGTGTGCCGGTCGTCGGCCGCCACGGCGGCGAGGACGTCGCCGGCGCAGCGCACTTCCTCGCCCTCGGCCACGAAGCCCGGCCAGTCGTCGTAGAGCAGGCCGTACCACCGCTCCCCCGGCACGTCGGCCGCGGTCGCCACGGCGCGCACGCCCGGGAGGGCACGGGCGCGGCTCGTGTCGATCCGGACCACGCGGGCGCGCGCGTGCCGCGAAAGCGCCACCGCGCCGTGCAGCATCCCCGGCGCCGCCAGGTCGGCCACGTACGGCCGGGTGCCAAGCGCCATGCGCCCCGCGTCCACCTTCGCGAGAGGCCGACCCACGCGCCCGTCGGTCTCCTGCGGCGGGAGCGGCTCACCGCGCTTGGCGGCGGCGAGGAGCTGGATGGCATCGAGGATCTTGACGTACCCCGTGCAGCGGCAGAGATGCACGTCGATCGCGCGGGCGATCTCCTCGCGGGTCGGAGCGGGGTTCCGGTCGGTGAGGTGCTTGGCGCGCAGCGCGATGCCGGGGATGCAGAAGCCACACTGGAGCCCGTTGGCGGCGGCGAACGCGCCGGCGATGAGCGCGCGCTCCTCCACCGCGACGCCCTCGAGCGTGACGACGGCCTTCCCCTGCGCCGCCGTCGCGGGCATCGCGCAGGTGACCTTGGGGTCGCCGTCCACCAGGGCAAGGCAGCAGCCGCACTGGCCCTGCGGGCTGCAGCCGTCCTTCAACGAGGTGATGCCGCAGCGCTCGCGCAGCACCTCGAGGAGCGACTCGCCAGGCCGCGCCTCGACGCGCACCGGCGTCCCATTGAGCATGAACTCCAACGGCATCCCTGCCACCTCTCGCGATACGACGGCCGCCGGAGGGAGGTTAGCCCCCGGCTGGGGGAGCGTCAAACCGACCGGACACCGCGCACCGTGGAGCGCGCACGGTGAGGCGCGCACCAAGGACCGCGCACCGCTGACCGGTCACCGTGGATCGCGCACCGCCGATGGCCGACGGCTGACCGCTGACGGCTGCCCCGCTGGCGGCCTCCCCCGGGCGACGTGCATGTTTCTTGCCACCAGGGGAGGCGTGACGATGGGAGTGGTCGGGCAGAGTGTTCCCCGCGTGGACGGCGCCGCGAAGGCGGCCGGCGCGACACGCTACTTGGACGACCTGGTCTTCCCCGGGATGCTGTTCGGCCGCACCGTGCGATCCACCATCCCCTGCGGCCGCGTCACCGGCGTCCACCTCGACTTCGACCCCGCCGGCTTCACGGTCGTGGACTGGCGCGACATCCCCGGCCCGAACTGCGTCCTCCACGTCACCGACGACCAGCCCTGCCTTGTCCAGACAGAGGTCCGGCACGCCGCCGAGCCGGTGCTCCTCCTCGCCCACGCCGACCGCGAGGCCCTGTGGGCCGCCCCCGTGCGCCTCGACGAGGAGCGCGCCGAGCCGGTGCTGGACCCCATGCGCTCCGCGCGCGTCCACAAGGAGATCCTGATCGAGCGGGGCGACCTCCCGGCCGGGTTCGCCGCAGCCGACGTGGTCGTCGAGGGGGAGTACCGCACCGGCCACCAGGAGCACGTCTACATCGAGCCGCAGGGGATCATCGCCGTCCCGGACGAGCACGGCGGCGTCACGATCCACGGCTCGATCCAGTGCCCGTACTACGTCCACCACGCGCTCACGCACCTCCTCGCCCTGCCGGCCGAGCGGGTGCGGGTCGTCGCGGCGGAACTCGGCGGCGGGTTCGGCGGCAAGGAGGACTACCCCTCCGTGATCGCGGCGCACGCCGCACTGCTCGCCCTCAAGGCGCGCCGCCCCGTGAAGCTCGTCTACGAGCGCGCCGAGGACATGCGGGCCACGACCAAGCGCCACCCGTCCATCGTGCGCCACCGCACCGGCGTCACGAGGGACGGCCGGCTGGTGGCGATGGACGTGGGGATCGTCCTCGACGGCGGCGCATACGTGACCCTTAGCCCGGTCGTGCTCTCGCGCTGCTGCCTCCACGCCACCGGCGGCTACCGCTGCCCCAACGTGCGGATCGCCGGACGCGCCGTCTTCACGAACAGCGGCCCCAACGGCGCCTTCCGCGGCTTCGGCGCTCCGCAGGCACAGTTCGCGCTCGAGGCGCACATGGACCGCGTCGCCGAGGAACTGGGGATGGACCCCGCGCGCCTGCGGCTCAAGAACGTGCTCCGACCCGGCGACACGATGCCCACGGGACAGCGGATGGGCGACGACTGCTCGGCCGTGTCGGTGCTGCGGGAGGCGGTGCGCCGCTCCGGCTGGACGCGCAAGCGCCGCTCGTGGCGCGGCACGGACCGCGGCATCGGCCTCGCCCTCTTCTGCCACGGCGGAGGCTTCACCGGGTCGGGGGAGGAGCGGCTGGCCTCCCGCTGCACGCTGGAGACCACGGAGACCGGCGTGCGCGTGCTCGTGGCCGCCACCGACATGGGCCAGGGGGCGTGGACGGTGCTCGCGCAGGTCGTCGCCGACGCGCTCGGCGTCCCTCTGGCGCAGGTGACGGTCGCCGTGCCGGACACCGCGCTCGTGCCGACAGCGGCCCGACCGTC
>Ga0209777_10001198_pt1 | contig 38703 bp, 42 predicted proteins | sample FrelakmetHBP12HB_FD_187147 | JGI IMG/M metagenome (GOLD analysis project Ga0209777, IMG submission 187147) | Freshwater lake sediment microbial communities from the University of Notre Dame, USA, for methane emissions studies -HBP12 HB (SPAdes)... | ecosystem: Environmental > Aquatic >...
CTGGTCCGTGCTCGCTGCCGGCGCGCACACGCTTCCCTGTATGCACCATTTGCACGCTCCGGCGCTGCCTTGCAGGCATTGGGAGCAATCGGTGTACTGCGAGCATCCGGAGGCGCCCTGCGGGGCAGCCGGTTGCTGGGAAGCCGCGCAGTCGCTGTTAGAAGAGCAGCTGTCGGCACCAGCACCCTGCACCACCACGCAGGCGTTGTTGGCGCATGCCATGTGGGTGGCTGGCGGAGCGGGCGCGCAGTCCGCATCCGAAGCGCATTCGTCGGTCCCGGACCCCTGCGCCTGAACGCACTTGGCGTTAGAGCAGGCCATGTGGGTTGACGGGGATGGAGGCTGCGCGGCGCAGTCCGCATCCACACCGCACTCGTCGGAACCAACCCCTGCCACTGCCACGCACGCGCCCGCCTGGCAGGCAAGGTGGGTGGCAACAGTCTGGTTGTTCAGCGGAGTCGTGGTGACGTTCGCTACCGTGAAGTATTTCTCCACGAAACCGCATGGGCCACCGACCGCCATCAACAGGAACGCGAACGCGAAAAACGCGAGCCTCTCTTTTTCCATTCCAATCCCCCCTAAACGCTGATGTCTATCTCTTTCTTACCGTCATTGAGCCAGATGCCTTTCTTATCGGTGACCTCTCCGATCACGTGCGCGTTGACATTGTGCTTCTTCGCGATGTTCATCACCGTGCCTTCGGCGTCCCTGGGTATCATTATGACCATGCCTATGCCCATGTTGAAGGTGCGGTGCATCTCAGTGAAATCGTTCACCTTCTCGTAGAGCGCCTCGAATATCGGCGCGGGCTTGGGCAGGCTGGTGATGCGGTAGCCCACGTCCTTGTTGAGCCGGTTGATCTTGGAGAACGCCCCGCCGGTTATGTGCGCCATGCCGTGCACCTCGGAGGCGTCTATCATCTCGAGCATGGCGCTGGCGTATATCTTCGTTGGCACGAGCATCTCCGGCCCCCACTTGGAGATGTCCAGCGCCTTGCGCGCGAGCGAGTAGCCGTTCGAGTGCAGGCCCGAGCTCTCGAGCCCGATTATCATGTCGCCTTTCTTTATCTGGTCCCCGAGTATCTTTTTCTTCACCCGCCCTACGACCGTGAAGGTCAGGTCGAAGGGCCGCCTGCCTCCCTTGATTATGTCCGGGATTATGGCGGTCTCGCCCCCCACTATCGCGCATCCGGATTCCTCGGCGCCCTTCACGAGGCCTTTCATGATCTCGTTCACCAGCTCGGCGTCCTCTTCGGCCAGCGCTATATAGTCCACGCCCACGAGCGGCTCGGCGCCCACGCAGAGGATGTCGTTCACAGACATCGCGATTGCGTCTATGCCGACGGTGTCATACCTGTCCAGCTCCTGCGCGACGAGAAGCTTGGTCCCCACCCCGTCGGTGTGTATCACGAGCTGCTCGGGGCCGCACTTGAAAAGGCCGCCGTAGTGCCCGAACACGGGCAGCGCCTCGCCGTAGCCTTTCCGAAACGAGAACGTGGATTTGATCCGCTCCCAGATCTCCGCCTGGATCTTCCGGACATGCTTCACATCGATGTCGTACTTCATGATGAGATAAAAGCAGGATACATATTTAATAAGTTTATCAACTCAAAGCAGGGCTATGGACATAGGTGACGCTTTCCGGCAGTTCGCGCAGCGCATACTGTCCGCATCCAAAAAGGGCGGGCTCAGCAGGGTCGAGCTCAAGAAGCTAGACCATCTCCTGGCAAGGACGGGGAAGCGGAATGCCATACTCGCGAAGGGCATACTGAGCGCGCTCGACGCCGGAGGGGCCTCAAGGTCGGACATAACCCGGTTCGGCGACCTTCTCGGAAAGGCGAACCAGCGCATCCTCGAGGACAAGCCGCCTTTCACGCCGAAAGAGGGTGGCGAGCTCACGGACATATTCAGGCGGGCGTACGTCTCAAGGAAAACCAGCGGCTGGTTCTCAAGGCATGTCGACGAACTGCTCGCGCAGGAGATAAACGAATCAATAAAGGGGGAGCGCAACCTGGCGGTCCCCAAGAAGACCCCGGCAGCGGAGAGCGCCGGGAAAGAGGAGCGGAAAAAGCTCAAGGCTTAAGCGATTCGCGGAGGCGTAACCCATGAAGATAAAGCTCACGCCGGAGCTCTCCTATATCATCGGATTCTGGAGGAAACGCCGCACGTTCGAGGGCATCGGCATAAAGGGCGACAGCACCCATCTCGAAATCTTCAGCAAGGAAGTGCTTGATAAGGGGCTCACCACTCCGGACAAGCTGCTCTCCGAGGACGCGCGGGTCTGGTTCTTCCACACCGCCTACAGGAAATTCTTCCAGGACGTCGAGGCCGAGCAGCTCGAGCGGTTCAGGTACCTGAACGAGTACGCGGCGAGCTATCTTGGCGGGATTTTCGACTCGGTGGGCGGCATAGACGAGCGCGGGATAGTCTACCTGGAGAAGACGAACAAACAGGACGAGATGCTGCTGCTGCGGCTTGGGTTCGGCTCGCGCTGGCAGAAGGACCGCCTCGCCATAGAGAAGCCAAGGGCGTTCCTCGCCTTCGTAAAGAACTACGTCAAGATATTCGCCGGCCACAGGGCGTTCGATTACGTGAAGAACAACGGCGGCGGGAAATAGCTCGTGAAGAAACCAATTAAAACAGACCGTTGCATTATGCTCGCGGAGAGGTGAATTTTATATGCGAATACTTACTGTCCACGCGGACTACATGGAAGTCGAGCCTTTGAAGAAGGCGATCAAGGCGGCCGAGGCCATAGAGAAGGGCATGAAGCGCTATGAAGAGGTCCTCGTGGTGTTCACCGCGGTCGAGAAGGATGACGAGAACGTCGGCGCCATAGCGCAGAAGCTCGCCAAGGAGGCGGAGGCTGTGGCGAAGCAGGTCGGCGCCCAGGGCATCCTGCTTTATCCCCTGGTCCACCTGACGTCCAAGCCGTCAGACCCGGCAACCGCCCAGAAGGTCATAGAGAAGGCGGAGGAGCTGCTGAAGAACAGGGAGTACAAGGTGGACCACGCGCCCTTCGGCTGGTACAAGGCATACACGCTCAAATGCAAGGGCCACCCGCTGAGCGAACTGAGCAGGGAGCTGAAGGCGTCGGGCGACAGCGGCGAGGTGCAGGAGGGCGACAAGAAGGCCGAGGACGTGTCCGCGAGCCTCAAGGCCGAGGCGCAGATGAAAAACCGCTTCTACATACTCGACCTGGAGGGGAACCTCCATGACCCGGAGAAGTTCGATTACGGGAAGCACGATGGCCTGAGGAAATTCGCGAACTACGAGATGAAGAAGGTCCGCGCATACGAGAGCGAGCCCCCGCACATAAAGATCATGAAGGCGCACTCGCTCATAGATTACGAGCCCGGCTCGGACTCCGGTAACTTCAGGTTCCTGCCAAAAGGCAGGCTGATAAAGAAGCTCCTGGAATCCGCGATCACGAACTACTGCGTCGGGTGCGGCGCGATGGAGGTCGAGACGCCGATAATGTACGACATGGCGCACCCCACGCTCAAGAAATACCTGGACCGCTTCCCCGCCAGGCAGTACACGGTGCTCAGCGATGAGAAGAGGCTTTTCCTGCGCTTTGCCGCGTGCTTCGGCCAGTTCCTGATAGCGCACGACCTGGTGATCTCGCACAAGCACCTGCCGATGAAGATGTTCGAGCTGACGAGATACTCGTTCCGGCGCGAGCAGGGAGGGGAGCTCGCCGGCCTCAAAAGGCTCCGCGCGTTCACAATGCCGGACATGCACACCTTCACCGCGGACATGGAGAACGCGAAAAGCGAGTTCCAAACGCAGCTGGAGATGAGCATGAAGTGGAACGAGGATCTCGGGCTCGATACCGAGACCGGCTTCAGGATACTCGAGGAATTCTACGAGAAGAACAAGGACTGGTACATGGGCATGGTGAGGAAGGTCGGGAAGCCGGTCCTGGTCGAGATGTTCACCGAGAGATACGCCTATTTCATCACGAAGTTCGAGTTCAATTTCGTGGACAGCATGGACAAGGCGAGCGCGCTCTCCACCGTGCAGATAGACGTCGAGAACGCGGAGACGTACGACATCAACTTCGTGGACGAGATGGGCGAGAAGAGGAGGCCTTTCATACTGCACGCCTCGCTCTCCGGCTCGCTCGAGCGGGTGATCTACGCGCTTCTCGAGAAGGAGGCGATGGTGATCAACCAGGGCAAGAAGCCCATGCTCCCGCTCTGGCTCGCGCCGACCCAGCTGAGGCTCATCCCCGTGAGCGAGCACCAGAACGAGCACTGCGTCAAGCTGCTCGCCGGACTTTCCGGAAAGCGCGTGCGTGTGGATTTCGACGATCGGAACGAGACGCTCGGCAAGAAGATAAGGGACGCGGAGCACGAGTGGGTGCCTTTCATAGCGGTCATAGGCGAGAAGGAGATAGAGAGCGGCGTCATCAGCGTGCGGCTGCGGCCTAGCGGCGACAAGAAGGATTATAGGTTCGAGGAGCTGGCCGCCGAGATAGAGAAGGCGAATGAAGGGAAGCAGTTCGAGCTCCTGTCGCTGGACCGGCACATGTCGAAAAGGCCGGTCATCTGAAAGGGGCGCCCCTCATGCCCGACCCGACGCAGCTGGAAAGGACGTCCATGAACTCCAGGCGGCAGGAGATGCGCCGCGAGAGGGGCTCGTTTTTCAGGAAGAACGATATCGCGACGTATGAGGTCCTCGGAAGGACGCTCACCACCTCCGTGTCCAGAGGCATGACCGAGGAGCGGGCGTTCATCAGGGCTGTGGAGGAAGGCGGCGGCAGGGTCTTCCGCAAGTTCTACCAGGAATTCGGGAAGTTCGAGATAGCCGCGATAGTGTTCAGGGATTCCGCGCTCGTCAAGAACGACCCGGATTTCATAGCGCAGCAGGATTTCTCGGCTTTCGGTAAGGACTCGGAGAGGATAAAGCTGATGGCCGTGGAAAAAGCGAGGATGTCCGAGGGCGGCATCCATTTCTTCATCGACGGCTCCGGCATACCCGTACTTGTCAATAAGAAAGGGAAGCTCACCTTCCTGAGCCTGGATGAGATGAAAGCCGGATGCGGCAGGAAGATAAAGGCGGAGGGCGTGACCACTCCATTCGACCCGCAGACAACCAAGGAGTTCAAGGAGGTCTCAGACGCGCTCAGGGATGGCGATAATGCCATGCTCGAGCGGCTGAGGAAGGCGGGCGGCGCGCATTCGGAAAGCCGCAAGGAGAGCATAGAGCCGCTGAGCACCTACACTATCCTCGACGCCGTGACCGGGGAGGAGATCGGCGCGGCTGCAGCGAACGCGAAACTAGGAAAGAATATCGTGGTGGTCTCCGACCGCTTGTTCGTTCCGGAGATAATGCTGATAAGCCAGTTCTCAGCCAGTTCCCAGCAGGCGCCCGCGGATGCTTGTGCGCACAAGCCGGCATGGGAATGGATTTTCCTGCTTTCCGGCAATGCGCGGGAGAAGGAGGACCTGTTGCCGAGCGTCTACACGGTCTGCGATTTCGGAAGGCAGGCGGCAGACGGTGCGGACCGGGTCTCAGGCGCAGCGAGCCCGGCACAGGCAACGGGAACGGCAAGCGAAGCGGTGAGAACGTTCGACACCCCGGCAGGAAGCGCCATGGAAACCTCCCAGCGCAGCGCCCCGGCCCCTGTTTCCAACCAGATCTCGCAGATTGCGCCTGCCGAAGCCGCGAAAGCCCTGCGCCCCATCCCGCCACGGGCGGCGCTGTTCGACGGCTTCGCTCCGGATGTCATAGCTGGGCGGGCATCCCCTGCCCCCAAACCGAACCTCATGCGCCAATTCCGGGTTCCAGTGATGGACGAGAGGATACAAACGCTTCCGGCCGCGATTCCTTTGCCAGCCAGTCAGGCGAAGAACAGGAAACGGAGATACCGGCGCAGGACGCCGAAACCCGCTCCGCAGATGCCCAAAGAAAACGCTGGCGCAAAAGAAAGGAAAAAAGGAACCATGACCGCATCGCCCGCTCCCAAAAATAAGAAAGAAACGAAGGAAAAGGGAAAACGCAGAATCGCAACCTATCCGGTCCGGATCAGCGGCAATGGAAGAAACAGAAAAGAGCGGAAGAGACCTTATGGCAGCGACAACCCCGGCCCCAGGCCCATGGCAGCGCGCATAAGGAGAGCGCGCCGTTGCAGAGAGGAAAAACACGGAGCCCGGATAAGGCCCGGATCGCCAGCCGCCCAAAGAACGCGGAAAGAGAAGGCAGGGCAGCGCCCGGCGGTTCAAAAAAGGGAAAGGACGCGAAACGAAAGCCGCGAAAGAAAAAAGGAAGCGCCCAGCGTCCGCAGAACGAAGGATAGTGCCAGCGGCACTTCGATGATCGCCAAACAAAAGGAAGCAAGAATCGAAATGACGGGCCCGAAACAATCTAATCAACGGGCTGCGAAAAAAAGGGCCCCGCCGCCGGTTCTTCCGATCTTCACTTCGCGAAAAGCCAGGGCACGAAATTCATCAGGAAGGCGAGCAGCGTGAGCACGGCCAGGGCCTTGACGAAGTGCTTGTTCTTCATGTTGACGTCTATCACCCTGTAGCCGTCGAAAAGCGGGAGCGGCAGGAGGTTGACGGTCCCTATCACGAAATTCAGGGCGAACGCCATCCCCAGGATGAGGTAGATGGAATGCGCCACGACCGAAACATAAGGCATGCCCGCGAGCCCCCCGAACCTGATTATCAAGGCGAACAGGACGAACACGATGAAGAACGCGGTTGAAGCGACAAGGTTCGCCGTCGAGCCAGCCACAAGCACCCTCGTCTGGGCGACCTTCTCGAGCTTGGCGAGCTTCGCCTCGTCGGGCTCTACGAAAGCCCCGATCGGGATTATGCCGAAAAGCACCACACCCGACGAGAGGAGGGGGATCTTCGCTATCCTGCTGAGCACGGCGTGAGCGCCCTCGTGCACTGCCATTATTATGACCAGTGCGGCTATCCCTTCGATGAAGGGGAGGTTCACTCCCGGAAGTAGGAACGTCGCCCCGGGGCTCGTGGTCGCGAGCGCGTTCGTCCCTGAAAGAATCGTGGTGACCGCGGCTGATAGCACCACCATCCCGTAGAGGAGCAGGCTCGCGAGAAGGAGTATGAACAGCCCTCCTCCGATGAGCAGTACCAAGGCAAATGGAAGCACGGACTTGGACGCCGGGCTGACGCTCGCTTGGGCCTTCTCCATCACGCTTATCTTCAGCACCTCGGTCATGAACGGCATGACAAGCGGCGCCACCACGAAGGTTATTATGAGAAGCATGGCGAGCCCGCACACGACGGATTTGGCTGACGTGTTCCCCCTCATGAGGGGGATGCTGAGAAGGCCGTATGCCATCGTGGCGCCCATGTCGGAGAAGAATTTCCAGAACGCCTCGTTCCTGGAGATGCGCGTTATCACATCAAGCCCGCGCTTTGAGCGCAGCATGATGAGCCCCATCTCCCCGCTGAGCCCGAAATACTTGATGAGAAGCTGGCCCACGGCCGCCATCTCTATCACGACAAGCGCGAATTTCCAGAGGCCCGGAATGTCAAGGTTCAGTATCACGTAGAACAAAGCGACCGCGAGCGCTATAAGACCAGCTAAGGACCACATGAAATAATATCCGTAAAGGGGATTTAAATAAATTTGGACTAAAACTCAGTTCATGAAACTCAGCTGTGACATCTGCGGCAGGCCCGATGCCAGGGCGATAATACTGGTGGAAGGCGCGAAAATGGTCGCCTGTGGCGGCTGCATGCGCATGGGCAAGTTGCTCTATCGCCTGGACGAGGGGGAGGAGGGCGTGGAGGCGGTCATGAAGATGAGGCCGGCCCCACGCGGCCCGCTCGAGGAGAGCGAGGAGCTCGTGGAGGGATACGGCAGGATAATCAAGAAGGCCAGGGACAAGTCTGGGCTGAAACTCGAGGTCATCGCGGAAAAGATAAACGAGAGGGAGAGCTATGTGGATGCCATCGAGAACGAGCGCATGAGGCCGACGCTGGCGGTGGCGCACAAGCTGGAGAAGGAGCTCGGCGTGAAGCTCGTCGAGAAGACCGTGCAGGAAGTCACGACCGATGCCAAGCCCTCCGGAAGGTTCAGCGAGCCCACGCTGGCGGACATGCTGACGAGCGCGAAAAAGAAAAAAGTGAAATAAATGGGCGTAGACCTCGGGGACCTCTGCGTCAAGCGCGCGATAACGCTCGAATCGCTCTCAGGCAAGGTCATCGCCGTAGACGCGTTCAACGTCCTTTACCAGTTCCTCGCCTCCATAAGGCAGGAGGACGGGACGCCGCTAATGGATTTCAAGGGCAGGGTGACCGCCCACCTCTCAGGCCTGTTCTACCGGACCGCGAAGCTGGCGCAGCAAGGCATAAGGCCGGTCTATGTCTTTGACGGGGTATCCAGCGCGTTCAAGGAGCGGACCAAGGAGGAGAGGGCGGCGGTCAAGAGGAAAGCCGAGGAGAAATGGAGGGCCGCACTCGAGGAGGGGAAGATGAAGGAGGCCAAGATGTACGCGTCAGCCACATCAAGGCTCAATAAAGAGATGATAGAGGAGAGCAAGAGGCTTCTTTTTGGCATGGGGATACCGTTCGTGCAGGCTCCGAGCGAGGGCGAGGCGCAGTGCGCCATGATGAGCCAGAAAGGGCTCGCGTACGCCACAGGTTCCCAGGATTTCGACGCGCTGCTTTTCGGATCGCCGCTGCTCGTCCGGAACCTTTCCATAACCGGCAGGAGGAAGGTGCCGAGGCAGGATAGGTACATCATGGTGGAGCCAGAGGAGATAAGCCTGAGGGAGACACTGGGTTCGCTCGGGATAAACCGCGAGAAGCTCATCTGGATGGGCATATTGCTAGGCACTGATTTCAACGAGGGCGTGCCGCGCGTGGGGCCCAAGACCGCGCTGAAGATAATAAAGGAGGTAGACAGCCTGGACTCGCTCAGGAGTCATGTGAAGGAGAAATATAACTACGAGTTCGAGGTCGAGTGCAAGGACCTGGTCAACCTTTTCATGAACCCGCCGTACTCCGAAGTGACCGAGAGGTTCAGGTGGGGGGACATCGACGTCCAGAAGGTGACTTCCATACTGGTTGACGAGCATGATTTCGCCTCCGAGCGTGTGGAGAAGACGCTCGCGGACATGGCGCACTCCTTCAAGGAGAGGGGGGCGCAGAAGAAGCTGGGCGACTGGTTCCAGTGAGAAGGAAGAAATCAATAACCGAATAATTCTATCTCCCACACGCCCTGCCTGACAATCTTCTTGTCGACCAGGTCGACGACCGCGGAGTGGCCCTTGAACTTCGTGACCCCCGAATCTATGGCGATGTCGGCCGCGCTCAGTATTTTCGGCTCGATCTCCTCCAGCCGGACCGGCGGCTTCCTGCCGGTCGGGTTCGCCGATGTGGTTATTATCGGGACGTCGGTCATCTCCGAGAGCTGGTACGCGAATGACGAATCCGGGATGCGCACGCCGAGCTTGTCGTTGGGGCTGATCGGCATCCTTATCTTGGATTTAAGCAGGAATGTGAAGGGGCCGGGAAGGTTCTTCAGAAGCACCGAGCGCTGCCACGGGTCCACCTCGCAGTACCTCTCTATCATGGATATGTCGGACATGATGGCTGACATCGGCTTGCCAGGGTCGCTGCCCTTTATCTCATGGATCCTGGAGACCACCTTTTCGGAGAACGCGTTCCCGCCGAGCCCGTAGAGCGTGTCGGTAGGATATACCAGCACGCCTTCTGCGAGCACGGCTTTCGCCGCCTTCTCAAGCGCATGCCGGAAATCATAGAGGCTTATGCTGATTATCTCCACCATCGATAGTCACTGGAAATCCTTTTTCACCCGCTCTATCCCGATCGCTTCGATGAGCTTGCCCATCCTCGGCCCTTTCGGCTTGCCTATGAGCGCGCCGTACAACTCGCCGAAAAACGCCTTGGGCTCGATCCCCCTGCTCTTCGCGAACTCGAATACAGCGTTGTGTATGGCGAGCGCGTCCATGCCGGGTTTCAGGCCCGCGACGAACGCCCTTGCGCTTTCGCCCGCTTTTGTTCTGTCAGGCTGGTATTTGAAGCGGTAGTCCTCCGGCATGAACTGCCTGTTCACCCATTCTTCGACATACGGCTTAAGGTATCCGACGCCCTCTGGGTCCTTGGTGAACTCCGCGACCTTGCCCCAAACCCCGTAGATCTGATAATAGAGCAGGACGTCCACGAAAGGCGCCTTCCAGTTCATCTTGTCAGCGGAGAGCTCGAACGCTATGGCCATCTTCCGCTCGTGGCGGTTGAGCGCCTCCTTGTCCTTCTGCGCGAGCTCGGCCGCGAGCTGGAAGTCCTCCATGGTCTTGAGCATGTTCTCAGGAGTCGGGTTGATGTCCACGTTCTCCTCCAGGTCCGGCTTGAGCAGCATGTACTTGATGACCTCAGGGGGGAGCAGGCGGCTTATCTCGGTCATTCCCATGCCGGTTCCCTTCGACTTGGAGTACTTCTTGCCCTGGAACAGGATGAAGCCGTATTTGAACGGGATATGGTAATCGGTCTTCATGAGGTTGAGCGTGATTGCCCTGCAGGTGTCCTCCGAGCCACCCTTGGTGTGGTGGTCCATGCCCGCGCCCTCTATGCTGGAGTGGAATATCTGCTTCCATGCCGGCCAGTGCAGCCGCCAGGTGAGCTTGTATTTATGGTCCGAGATCCTCGCTTTCCCCTTGAACCCGCATCCTTTCGCGTATTTCACGTCCTTGTCGCACACGTATTCGTAATTCTCGCCGTCCTGCGAAAGCACGCGGGTCGTCGCTATCCTGCCGCAATTCGAGCATATCGGCATTATCGGGGACCAGTCCTTTTTTTCCTGCTTTCCGCTGGTCTCCTCCACGATGCGTTTCGCTTCCTGCTCGTGCTTCAGGTAGAACCTCGCCCACTCGTCGAACTTCCCCTGCTCGTAGTACTCGCTTATCCTGACGATCTTGCAATCTATGCCGAACTTCTTTATCAGCTCGCGCGCCTCGTCGAGATAGTGGTCGCCGAAACTCATGCTCTTTCCGGTCGGGTCAGGAACGTTGCACAGCGGCTTGCCGAGATGCGGCTCGAGCTGCGCCTTGTATTTTTCCATGTCCAGGGGGACCGAATCAAAAGCGTCCGATATGTCCGCTATGAAGAAATAGCTGGCCTTTTTCCCCTTCGCCTCCAGCTCCTTTTTTATCGCCGCCGGGAAAAGCAGCTCGCATAGCGTCCCGAAATGGACCGGCCCGGAGGTGGTCATGCCTCCGGTAATGACATATGGCTCCTTCTTCTCGGCTATCACCTGGTCCGCGAGCCACTCCGACCAGTGCTTGTGCGTGCCCTTGTCCTCTTTCTCCATGATACCACTTTGGACGAAAAATGTTTTATAATGCGCTTATTGCCGCTACTTCTTCCGTATCGCGTCCCAGAAGGAATACCTATATGGAAGGATTGCGGCGTCCGTCGCGGCTGACTGGACCAGGACGAGCGCGAGCCTCAACAGCAGGTAGAGGACAAGATCGCCCAGGTAAGCGAAAGGCGACACGACCAATGCCGCGACCGACGCTATCTCGAAGGCTATGGCGACCGCGAATCCCAGCGCCATGAAAGGGACCGCCACCAACACGGACGCGACGACCGCGAAAATGTCGAAAACGAAAACGCCGATGAGGTTGCCTTTGGCCAGGGAGATGGAGTCCGAAAGGGACTGGGTGACTCCCTTGCCGGCGATCAGGAGTTCCCATATCCAGAACTGGGTGAAGAAGTAGTATACGACGAGGAAGACGAAGATGTAGATCAGGTACGCCATCACTCCGAGAGCGAACACCACGGCGCTGTTCAGCGTGGAGGCGAAGTAAAGCAGGGCAAGCGGCAGGCCCAGCCCCGCGGCCACGATCGCGAAACTCAGGAGGAGGTAGGAAAGCATCGGGAATTTTATCCTGTTGAACGTTGTCCAGATGCCGGAGTACTTGCCCTCGTATTGCTCCTTGGCGATGACCAGGCTCACGGCCGAGAAGGACTTGGTTATCCAGACCAGCGCCAGAAATGCGAGGATGAGCCAGGCCGCGATTGCCGCGAGAAGCGACGGGTTCGAGGCGAGCTTGTCGTAAATGCCCATGTTGCCAGAAGGCAGCATGCCGCCAAGCAGCAGAATGCCCCCTGTCACTATGGCGATTGCAATCAGCAGGACGGCGATGGCGGCGTAGGATGCGAGCTCCACCTTGAGCATCCTGGCGAAAAGGTCCCTGAAGCTGGCTACCGTGAAATCAAAAGTGGGGCTGATCAGGTCTACCGCATGATCGAGCGCGTCCTTCTTTTTTCCCGCCTGGCCCGCTCTGGGCGTTTCCGCCTGAACCGCACTGGCTTTCTCCGTAGCTTTCTTGGCAATGGCCATGCTTTTTCTTGCCTTAATCAGCTTTATAAACATATACTGACATACAAAACATTGTCAGCGGCCATAGGAGAGGGGAAACACCTGATCCCATCTCGAACTCAGAAGTTAAGCCCTCTCACGGCGTTGCCTGTACTGCCCTATGGGCGGAAAAGCGCGCTGCTGCTGACACTTTCTACCCCTCTAGTGTAAGCCCTTTAGCCTGCTTCTCGTCGTTTTGCCGTGACCGGCGCATCGGTCACAACAGCATTCGGCGTTCCGAATGCTGTGTCCCATTTTCGCTTTGGGCGAAAATAGGGCGGGCATGCCCGCGGCCGTTTTTTTAGGCCGCGGCATCTTACTGTCTTCTTATCATTCGTCGTCTTCTGTAATTCTAATGCTCCGAAAGCCTCCAGGTGTTTGACTACTGCCTAGGGCACGATTACCGAAAGTCCCACGGTGTCCTTCTCAGGCACGCGGACATGTTTTTATAACCTACTCATCGAATCCTTACCATGGACTTCTTCGAAACGGTTGAGAAGAGGCGCTCGGTGAGGGCGTTCGAAAAGAAGGGAGTCGATGCCAAGATGATAAGGAAGATCCTCGACACCGTGAATCTCGCGCCTTCGGCAGGCAATCTCCAGGCCTACAAGATATACGTCGTGAGGAACAAGAAAGTTAAGGATGATCTCGTGCTCGCGTGCATGGAACAGGATTCGGTCCTCCAGGCTCCGGTGGTGCTGGTGTTCTCAGCGGACAAGATACGGTCGCAGCTCAAATACTCGGACCGGGGGTATGATTTGTACGCCATGCAGGACGCGACGATTGCCGCGGCATACTGCCAGCTCGCCGCCACTGCGCTCGGGCTCGGTTGCGTTTGGGTTGGGGCGTTCGACCCGCTGGAGGTCTCGCGGCTGATAGGCGCCGGAGAGCATGAGATGCCGGTTGCCGTTATTCCCGTCGGCTATCCTGCGGAGATGCCGGAAGGCGCGGGCAGGAAGGACCTGAGGGAGCTTGTGCGCGAGATCTGAGATGATCCGATGGCAGGCAAGCTGGACGAGAAGTCACGCGCAAAAAAGGATATCGAAAAACTCGATCGCATCGTCATCGAGTTCAAAGGGTTCGGATTTGACAAAAAATACCCCCAGGTCTACGAGTGGGCGCAGAACTATGCCACGGATGCCAAGCACTATTTCGAAAAGGGCGACTATTTCACGAGCTTCGGGGCGGCGAACTACGCTTACGGGTTCATAGACTGCATTCTGGTCCTGGAGAACAGGAAGGACGAGGCGGATGTCTTCTAACTTTCCTCCTGCAAAGAAATCGCTCGGGCAGAACTTCCTCACTGACCAGAACATACTGCGCAAGGAGGCGAAACTCCTCGGCCCGGAAGGGAAGGCCGTGCTGGAAATCGGGCCAGGGGACGGAAGGCTCAGCGAAAAGATACTCGAGCTCGGGCCCGCGAGATTGTTCGCGATCGAGAAAGACCCGCGCATGGTTGAACTTTTGAGCGAAAAGTTCCGTGGAAAGAACGTCACGCTGATCGAAGGCGATTTTCTCGAACTCGAGCTTCCTGAAGTGGATGTCGTAATCGGGAATATCCCCTATTACATAACCTCCCCTATCATCTTCAGACTCGCAAAACAAAAATTCGAGCGCGCGGTGCTCATCGTCCAGAAGGAGTTCGCGCAGAAGATGGCGGCAAAGCCCGGCGACAAGAATTACGGGAGGCTGTCCGTGACCGCGCAGCTCGCTTTCCAGGTAGAGTACGTGCAGATGGTCCCGCGCCACCTGTTCCGGCCGGTCCCGAAAGTGGATTCGGCGATGATAATCCTGAAGCCGACCGGCAGGCGGCTTTCCCAATACGAGGAGAACATCATCCGCTACCTTTTCACGCACAAGAACAAAACGGTGAGGAACGCGCTGCTTGATTCCAAGATTTTTGAAAAAGAGGAACTCACCGGGCTCGGGAAATTCGAGAAGAGGAGGGCGCGCACGCTCACGAAGGAGGAGGCGCTGGAGATAGCGGTGATTCTCAAGGATTGAGCTATTCCGAGAACTCCTCCGCCTCGTAGACGAAGAACCTCGCGCGGGGGCTCTTCCATCCGTCCGGCGCGAGGCCCGCCTTCATGCTGAGGTGCGCGAGGAACTCCTCCTTTTCCGGAAGCTCGTCCCACACCGCCGGAAGGAATGTGGCACGCGCGGTGCCCTGCTCGAGGATGAGGCCGTGTTTTTTGGGCTCCAGCTTTTTGAGCAGGTCCTCCGGGCCTTTGACGGGAAAGGGCTCCGGCTTCGTGAGCACGGATATGCTTATTCTCACCTTCGGCAGCTCGCCTGCCGCAAGCGGAAAGAACCTCGGGTCCCCGAAAGCGCACGCGAGCGCGTTGTCTATGACGTCCATCACGAGAGGGCGGTGCGCCTCGAGCGAACCGATGCAGCCGCGCAGCTCCCCGCCCATATGGAGCGTCACGAAGCAGGCCCCGTCCTCTGTCAGGCGCTTGGTCGGGACCTCGGAGGGCTTCAGGTCGAGCTTCACGCCTTTCTCGAGGTAGCGCCCTATCGCTTCCCTCGCGATTACGAGGAGAAATTTTTTCTCCTTTTCCGTGAGCTTCTGCGCCTTCACCATGGCATCACTTAGGGCTGTAGAAGGCATAGCAGCCGTACCCGACCACCGCGTCCTTGGGGCCGGCCGTGTCGCCCGAGTTCCGATAGTCCAGGAGCTTGCCTTTCCATCCCTTCTTTTTCGCGATGTGCATGAGCGCCAGTATCCCGGTCTTGCCGCAGGCGTCCCCGCTGTCCTCCATGGTGCCGATATCCAGGGCGGGCACCGCCTTGTTGCATATGGAGTCCAGCCTGACCGCTTTCTCGTAAGGGTTGTAATGGCTGAGGTCCGAGCTCGCGATGATGAGCGTCTGCTCGTCCACCACCTTGATGACCTCGTTCGCGAGCACGGAGGGCGATATCTCCCCGGTCACAAGCGGATATATGGTGAAGTCCTTTTTCATGACGCTCTGGAGGAACGGGAGCTGGACCTCGATGCAGTGCTCCGGCCCGTGCGCGGCCGGGATTTTCCGGACTGCGTCCGACTTCCCGGTTTTATCCACGAGCGAGCCCGCCTTCACCGTGCCGAGCGGCGTCTGCCAGAAATCAAAGCCGGACTCCGCCGCGCCGAAGAAACCGGCGTAATGTGAGGGGCCCATGAGTATTATCTTTGAGGGCTGCGGCTTCTGGCCCGCTAAAAGCTTATATCCGAACGCGGCGACCGGCCCGGAGTAAATGTAGCCCGCATGGGGCACCACCAGCGCCCTCAGCCTGCCCTCCAGCTTCACGTTCCCCGCCTTCTCCAGGAAATCGCCGATCATTCCCTTCAGCTCAGCGGGCTCGTCCGGATAGAACGCGCCGGCGACAGCGGGCCTTCTTATGTCAGCTTCCATGTCATTACCCTCCAGTACCCTTTCGAGCATAAACTTTTAAACCGCTTTTCCGAATACGAGTCAGGTGTTCTTATGGTTGAGACGATAGATGACTTCAGGGACGAATTGGGCGCCATCCGCGACGAGATGAGGCAGAAGGGGGAAAAAGCGGACGCGAGGATGGTCGCGAGCTGGCTGGACAGGCTGATAATAGCGATGGAGAACCTCGCGCCGACGCTCGATATGATGGGCGCGGGGCTGGACGTCGTAGCCGAAGGCGAAGGATGCGAGTGCGGGTGCTGCATGGAAGAGCAGAAGCCCGCGAAGAAGAAGCCGGCGGCAAAGGCGAAGAAAACGAAAGGGAGGAGATAGCCCCCTTTCACTTTATTCCCATATCCCTTTTATTTTCTCTTTGCAGAACCGGCAGGCGCCGCTGATTATGTTGTTGGATTCCACGGAGAAACCCACGCGCTCCACGAGCTTTTTCCCGCACTTGGGGCAGATGGTGGCCTCGTACTGCGAATAGGAGAACGGCACGTTCCCGATGTAGACGTGCTTTATGCCTGCGGCTTTCCCGATTTCCCTCGCCTTGATGAGTATCTCCGGCCCGGTGGCTTCCTTGTCCTGCATCTTGTAATCCGGATGGAAGGCGGTCACGTGCCAGGGCATGTCCTTGTCGATTCCGGCGAGGAACTCCGCCTCGGCCCTCAGTTCATCCGGATTGTCGTTCTCGCCGGGCACTATGAGCGTGGTGACCTCCACCCAGATGCCCGCTTTTTTTGCTAGCTTTATGGACTCCTTCACGGGCTCGATCGTGGCCTTGCAGAGGTTGCCGTAGAACGGCTGGTTGAACGCCTTGAGGTCTATGTTCGCGGCGTCCAGCTTCCCTTTCAGGGCGTCCCAGCACTCCGGGGTCTCGTAGCCGTTGGTCACATAGACGTGCTTGAGCCCGGTGCCCTTTGCCGCGTCCATGATATCCAATGCGTATTCGGTGAATATGGTCGGCTCGTTATAGGTGTACGATATCGACTTGCACCCTGCCGCGAGCGCGTTCTCCACTGCCTTCTCCGGAGGCAGGGACATCTTGCTGTTCTCGATTAGCCTCTCGAAATAGCCCCTCCACCCTTTGGGGTCCCGGAGCCGCGCCTCGTGCGGCGCCTGCGAGATATCCCAGTTCTGGCAGAAGTCGCAGGAGAAATCGCATCCGAAGGTCCCGATGGAATAGCTTGTGGAGCCGGGAAGGAAATGGAACATCGGCTTCTTCTCTATGGGGTCGATCCAGACGGCGCACGGTTTCCCATGGACCATGAGGTTGAATTTCCCGTTATCGTTGGCGCGCACCCCGCAGAACCCGACCTGCCCTGGCGCGATGCGGCAGTAGCGGTTGCATGCCGCGCAGGTGAATGCCTTGCCCTTCACGTCCTTTATGAGCGGTTTCGCCTTCATCATCGTCACGCGTGGCTATCGGAAAGAAAGAATAAAAAACGAGCGCAATACTGAATATGACATGAAAGACCCTATCTTCGTGTGCCTGGCATTGGTGTTTATCCTGTTTTTCGCTGGATGCGTGCAGCCTCCTGCCACAACTGGCGGCCAGCAGCCCGGCGGCGCGCAGCAGCCCGGCGGGCCGACGGTTGTGAATGTCACCCAGGGCCAGCAGCCGGCCGGAGGGCAGGCCCAACCGCCTCCCGCAACGCCTCCTGCCCAGGTGACCGTCAACCAGACCGCCCAGCAACAGCAGGGCGGGGCGCAGCAGGCAGCCTCAAGCCTGAGCTCCCAGGAGATCAGCTTCACTGCATCGGACAACTGGAAGATATACGGAACTCTCTACCCGGCTAAGAATTCCAAACCGACCATCGGGGTGATCCTCGTCCCGCAGCGCGGCTACGACCGCTCGAGCTTCGACCCGCTCGTACCCGTGCTTCATGACGCGCTCCCGGATGCGGACATCGTCGCGCTTGACACGCGCGGCAATGGCAAGAGCACGAACCTTGGGACCTACGCGAATTTCATGGCAGGGGATTACCGGTCCATGGTGAACGACGTGAAGGGCGCGACCTCGTACCTTTCGTTCTACAGGTTCGTCAACAACTATTACGTGGTCGGCTCGAGCGTCGGAGCGACCGTGGCGATAAGATACGCCGCTCAGGACTCCGCTGTGCAGAAGGTCGTCATGCTCTCCCCGGGAATGAGCTACGAGGGCGTGGACATCGCGCCCGCGCTCGGGCAGGTCAGGAAGGAGGTCTTCATAATCGCCTCAGACAACGACCCGCAATCCTCGTTCGATTCGCAGACCGCTTATTCCACCTCGAACGCCCCGGTCAAGAAGCTCTTCCTCTACAAGACCATAGGGCCCGCGCATGGCACGGACATGTTCGCGGCTTCGGAATCCTCAAGCGAGGGCAAGCTGACCCAGATGATAAGCGACTGGCTGAAGAACAGCTGAACCGGAGGATGATGCGGCATGGACTTCCTTCCATACATACAGGCTTTCGTGCTTCTCCTCGTGATCATGGACCCGCTGGTCAGCATGGCGGCTTTCCTTTCAATGACAAAGAGCCTTGACAAAAAAGAGCGCAACTCGTGCGCGACCAAGGCGGTGATCGTGGCCGCGGTCCCCCTCTTCCTGTTCCTCGTGCTCGGGAACTTCCTGCTGGAGGTGATGAAGGTGGATATCCAGACCTTCAAGGCGGCGGGCGGGCTCGTGCTGGTGCTTCTCGGAATCCAGCTCTCGCTCGGCGTCTCGTTCAAGAAGGACGAGGGCAACGAGGACCCCCATGACGTGAGCGCAATCGCCACGGTCATAGGCACCCCGCTCATAACAGGGCCTGCGACAATAGCCGCCGCGATAATGCTCGGGAACGAATTCGGGACGGGCATCACCGCGGTGGCGGGCCTGGCGGCGCTCGTGATCATCTGGCTCACCCTGATGGCGGGCAGCCTCGTGCATAAATACCTCGGCCACACCGGAATCCGCGTCCTGTCCACCATGATGGGCCTGGTCACGATAGCGTGGGGTGTGTCTTTCATAAAGGCGGGTTTCTTCGGGGCGGGCTGAAGCCGTTGATTAGAAAAAGCCCTTGAAATTATCCCAGAACCCCTTCTTCTTCGAGTCCCCGCTCTCCTTCGCGAACTCCTCTATGAGCCCTTTCTGCTTCGGGGTGAGCTTCTTCGGGACATCGATGGTCACGCGCACCATCTCGTCGCCCTTCTTCCCGGTGCGGATGTCCGGCATGCCCTCGCCTTTCAGCCGGAATACAGTCTGCGGCTGTGTGCCTGCCGGGATGTTGAGCTTCACTTTCCCGGATAGTGTCGGGACCTCGGTCTTCCCGCCCAGGGCCGCCATGCTGAATGGTATCGGCAAATCCAGCCAGAGCTCGTCGCCCTTGCGCTCGAAGAACTGGTGCTTCTTCACATGCACGAGAACGTAAAGGTCGCCGGGCCCGTCCCTGCCGTACTCGCCCAGGCCCTCGTACCGCATACGCATGCCGCTTTCGATCCCGGCGCGTATGTCCACTTTGACGTTCTCCTTCTCGCGTACCCGGCCCGAGCCGCCGCACTTCTTGCACGGGTTGTCGATGACCACGCCCTCGCCCCTGCATTTGGGGCAGGTCGCGACGGTGTAGAATGTCATGGCGCCCATGCGCCTGCCCTGCTGGACCTGGCCCGAGCCGCGGCACTGGCTGCAGGTGGACGCCTTCGAGCCCGGCTCTGCCATGTTTCCCCCGCAATGCGGGCACACGGTGGTGCGGTAGATCGAGACTTCCTTCTTGAGCCCCTTGGCCGCCTCGTCGAGCGATATCTCCATCTCGGTCTCGAGGTCTGAGCCGAACTCGCGGCGCCTTCCCCTGCGGCCCTGCCCCGCACTGAAGAACGAGCCGAACATGTTGCCGAACGGGCTTCCGAACCCGAACTCCTTAAACACGTCCTCGAAATCCTCCATGTTGGCGGAGCGGAAGATGTCCTCCTCTGTGTACATCTTGTCGAAGCCCGCGTGGCCGTACTGGTCGTACTGGGCCCGCTTCTGCTCGTCGCTGAGGACCGCGTACGCCTCGCTAAGCTCCTTGAACTTCTCTGTCGCCTCAGGGCTCTTGTTCCGGTCTGGATGGAGCTCAAAGGCGAGCTTGCGGTATGCTTTTTTTATCTCGTCCTTGCTTGCGCCCTTCTGGATGCCGAGGATCTCATAATAATCGCGCTTTGTGGGTGCCATTGCGGTCGCCTCGCTAACGGTACGCGTTGTTGTTCTTTTCGTTCGCCAGGCCGTCCCATACGCGGCTGATTCTTATGTTCCACTCGGCTACCTCGTAGGAAACCGGGTCCCTGGGTGCGTGCCAGGAGACAGGGGGCTCGCGCCTCGCGTTCCGGGCAACTGGAGGTTTCGGGGGGGTCTCCTTTCCGGTAAGCACGGCGTACGCCTCCCGGACCTCCTTGAACTTTTCGGCAGCCTTCGGGCTCTTGTTGCGGTCCGGATGAAAGCGGAGGGCGAGCTTGCGGTAGGCGCGTTTTATCTGCTCCGCTGAAGCGCCTTCGGAAACGCCGAGCACTTTGCGGTAATCACTCTCGCGCTTTGATGCCATGCACTAATCCTCTGACGTTCCCCTTTTATTACTTCTTATCATTTCTTCCCCTCATCATCGACCTTCTCGTACTCGCCCTCTACCACGTCCTCGCCGCCCGGGCCTTTCTTTTTCTTGCGCCCTGAGCCGGATGAACCCGCTTGGCCTCCGCCAGAGCCCGGCCCCCAACCCGCTTCAGAACCCGCTCCCGGAGCGCCGTAGCCTGCCTCGCCTCCGGTTCCCGGGCCTTCGCTCCCGAAGCCCGGCCCTGCGCCGCCCGGGCCCGCACCTCCGCCTGCCTGCTGGTAAATCGCGCTACCGGCTTCCTGGAGCACGCTCTTGAGCGCGTCGATGTCTGTCCTGATTTTCGCGACATCGTCGCCCTTCATCGTCTCCTTGAGCTTGGCGGCCGCTTTTGTTATGCGCTCCTGCATGTCCGGGGTGAGCTTCTCCTTCAGCTCCTGGACCTCCTTCTCCGCGACGTACACGAGCGATTCCGCCTCGTTCTTGGCCTGCGCGAGCTCGAACGCCTTCTTGTCCGCGTCCGAGTACTCCTCCGCCTCCTTCATCTTGGTCTTTATCTCCTCGTCGCGCATCTTGAGCGGAGCGATGATCTTCATCTTCTGCTCCTTGCCGGTGCCCATGTCCTTCGCCGTGACGTGGAGGATGCCGTTCGCGTCGATGTCGAAGCTGACCTCCACCTGCGGGACGCCCCTTGGCGCAGGAGGGATGCCTATGAGCTGGAACTTGCCCAGCTCCACGTTGTCCCTCGCCATGGGCCTCTCGCCCTGCAGCACGTGGATGTCCACAGCGGTCTGGAAGTCCGCGGCTGTCGAGAAGGTCTGGCTTTTCTGCACCGGGATGGTCGTGTTCCGCTCTATCAGCTTCGTGCATATGCCGCCGAGCGTCTCGATTCCGAGCGAGAGCGGCGTGACATCGAGCAGGAGTATGTCGTGGACCTCCCCTGCAAGCACTCCGGCCTGTATCGCCGCGCCCTGCGCCACGCATTCCATGGGGTCCACCCCGCGCTCCACGCGGGTGCCCACAAGGTCCTCGACGAACTTCTGCACGATAGGCATGCGCGTCGGGCCGCCGACAAGGATTATCTTGTGTATCTGCCTCGGGCTCAGTTTCGCGTCAGAAAGCGCGCGTTCCACCGGGCCCCTGCACTTTTCTATCACCGGCCTTATCAGGTCCTCGAGCTTCGCCCTGGTGAGCACGTACTTGAAGTGTTTCGGCTCGTTCCTGATCGAGGCGAGGAAGGGCAGGTTCACCTCGCTCTCCAGCGTGGTGGAAAGCTCGATTTTCGCCTTCTCCGCCGCTTCGAGAATCCTCATCTTCGCCTGCGGGTCGTTTGCGATGTCGACGCCTGACTCCTTCCTGAACTGGTCGGTGAGGAACTCGGAGATTATCCTGTCCATGTCCGTTCCGCCGAGCTGGGTGTCTCCGGAAGTGGACTTGACCTCGAACACTCCGCCGCCGAAATCCATGATGGTGACATCCAGCGTCCCTCCGCCGAAGTCGAACACCATGATCTTCATCTCCTTTCCCGCCTTGTCGAGCCCGTAGGCGAGGCATGCGGTTGTCGGCTCGTTCACGAGGCGCACGACCTCGAGGCCCGCGATTTCACCGGCATCCTTTGTCGCCTGCCTCTGGTTGTCGTTGAAATAAGCCGGAACGGTGATGACCGCCTTGTTCACCGGCTCGCCGATAAACGCCTCCGCGTCCTTCTTTATCTTCTGGAGCAGCATGGCGGAAAGCTCCTGCGGCCGGTATTCCTTCCCGAAAATCTCGTACTTGTGGTTCGTGCCCATCTTGCGCTTGAACGCGGTGATGGTCCCTTCGGGATTGGAAACAGCCTGCCTGCGCGCGGGCTCGCCGATTATCCTTTTTCCGTCTTTCGTGAAGGCGACATAGCTCGGGAACGCCTTGCCGTATTGGGTGATGCCCTCGGCGCTGGGGATTATCACCGGGCGGCCGGCTTCCAGGACCGACGCGGCGGAGTTGCTGGTTCCAAGGTCGATGCCGATTATCTTTTCCATCTTTTTCTTTTCGCTCTTTTCGTTTTTTTCTGCCATTGTTTCCACCTCTGTGAGTATTGATTCACGAAGCGATCCCCGGGCGGACCGACTCGTGTATCTTGAGTATCATCTTCCTGTCCGTTTCGCTGAATGTGAGTTTCGTGGGGTTCGCGACCACCATCACGCCTTCGCTTCCGTTCATTTTTTCGCCTCCGTGCCATCCTCTTTCTTCTTCGTGACGACGACCATCGCGTGGCGCAGGATATTGCCTTTGAACAGATACCCTTTTTTCATTACCTCCGCGACCTTCCCCTCCTCCTTCCCGTCCACGGTGCGGAGGGCCTCGTGCCGATACGGGTCGAACGATTCGCCGAGCGCCCTCATCTCCGCCAGCCCTTCCTTCTCGAGCACGGCGAGCAGCTTCCTGTGGAGCATCTCGACCCCATGCCTCATGCTTTTCGCGCTCTCATCGTGCGTCATTGCCGCCATCGCGACCTCCATCTCGTCAAGGACCGGCAGCAGCTTCAGGATAGTGGATGCCGAGCCGATGGCCGCGAGCGCCTCCTTCTCCTTCGCGGTCCTTTTCTTATAGTTCTCGAATTCCGCCTGCAGGCGCTTCATCTGGTCCTCCAGGTCGGATATGCGCTGGGCGTCGGTCTCCTTTATCAGCTTCGGCTCCTTCTGCTCTTGCCTGATAAGGTCGGGCGCGAGCGGGGCGCCGAGCTTCTCGGGCGCGCTTTCCTTGCCCTCTTTTTTTGGGTCCATATCACCACAATCCAAATGTTCGAATATTTTAACAAATTGTTTAATATTAAGAAAGATTTTTAAATATTCATGCGGGATAATAAATCATGGCGCAAAGACGCTACTACCGTCAGATAGTCATCCGCTATATCGCGATACCGGCACAGGAGGAGAGCGCCGACAATGAGATCGATTACATCTACCAGTGCCTCGGCCTCGGGGACGAGCGCGACGACGTCGGCAGGCACGTCTTCCGCGCGCTGGTGAGGGCGAGCACGCGCGGGCAGGGCATATCATCGCGCGACCTCATGCAATTGAGCGAGGTGAGCCAAGCCGCGGTCATCTACCATCTCAATATGTTCCAGCGCTCCGGCCTCGTGATCAAGGATGGCAGGAACTATTATCTGCGCGGCCATACGCTCGAGGCGACGCTCGAGGAGATGGAAAATGACATGCACCGCAGGTTCGAGAACCTCAAGGCGATAGCGAGGAAAATCGAGGGCAAGCGGTAAACGCGCGGGCGCCCGTCTGCTAGAATTCCTTCAATTCGCCCCGCTCGTCCTGGATTATCCTCTTCCCGATGCCCCTGTTTTTGACGTTCACCGCCTCACCGACAAATATCACGTGGTCACCGGTCTCGAGCGAATTGACGACCTTGCATTCAATGCTGGCGATGCATTCCTTTATCGAGGGCGCCGCGACCTTCTCAGAATTCTCCTTTGTGAGGCCCGCGAGCTCGAACTTGTCCGAATCGCGGCCCGAGTTCTCGCCGCATATCCGGACCGCCTCCATGAGACCGGAACCAGGGATGTTTATCACGAACTCCCCGCTCTTCTTGATGAGGCCGTGCGAATATCTCTTCTGGCTTATCGACACCCCGAAAAGCGGCGGTTCAGCAGAGAGCGGGAAGCACCACGCGGCAGTCATGACATTGTCCTTGCCTTCCGCAGAAGAGCTGATGAGAACCACGTTCATCGGGTGAAGAAGGCGATAGGGTTTTTCCATGGGAATCGCGTCCAGTATAGGATCAAAAAAGAAGTGAAAATATTGAAAATAAAAAAGAAAGCCTCGCCCTAGCCGCTCGCGCTTATGCTGAACGCGTAGTTCCTGTCATAACCAAGCGGGACCCAGGATGTCTTGTCCCAGGACCTGGCCTGGTCGTTCCGATTCAGGGTCATCTGCAGGTTGTTCGCGTTGCCCGGCTTGCCCTTGTCGACCGTGTAATACTGGATGTTCACGGAGTCGGACACGAGCGGGGAGTTTGGCTGGTCCACGCGGAAGACGAGCCAGTACCTGCCAGGCTGGAGCTGGGCGCTCATCGGGAAGTATAGCCAGTTGGGCGTGAGGGTCACCTTCGTGAGCGGAAGCGGGCTCGACGCGACGACCGAACCTGGGCTGCCCCCTGAATCCGACCATATCTCCGCGACTATCTCGCTGCCCGCCTGCGTGGAGGTCTGCAGGGCCCTGAGATAGGCGCCCGCCTTGTTCACGGTTATCGGGTTGCTGATGTCGAAAGAGACGGCTCTCCAGTTCTTTATCGATATGATGTCGTTGTCCGTCCCGCCGGTGTTGAAGTAGCCTATCGGCGTGACTACCCAGTCGCCGGAATAGACCTCCGCGCCGTCGCCCTTCACCACGACCTTGTTCGTGCCGTCAGGCGAAGCCACGAGATTGAAATTGAGCACGGCGGAGCTGCCTGCCGGAACGGCCGTTGATGCCACCTGCACCCCGTTCACCTCGACAGTGACCGCCTTGTTGGCGGCGCAGTTCGCGCTGACGCTCATCGTTCCGGTGGCGGACAGTGCGGCGGAGGCCGGGGGCGTGACCGTGTAAGACGGCGAGCACGCCTGCGCCGGAGGCAATGTCTGATTCACCACTCCGGAGACGCTAGGAACCGAGGGAATCGTGAGATTCCCCTTGGGAGCCGAAACGCCCGGCAGCTGGACGCATCCGAAAAGGAGCATCGCGGAAACTAATACCAGTAAGAACAGTTTTTTCATAAATCCCACCTGGGATAAGCATATGCGAGTAGATTTTTAATACCAGAAGCGAGGTTCCGGATCGCAGGGGTCAGACACCGAAAGGCTTTCGGCAATCGTGCCCAAGGCAGAAGTCAAGCACCGAGAGGCTTGCGGAGCCCAAGTCAAGTCATAGACGACGCATGATAAGAAGACAGTAAGAAAACGATGAATTACCGGCTAATGAGAAGACTTAAGTTTGAATAGACGCCCTGATCGGGATTCGAACCCGAGTCGCAAGAGTGACAGTCTTGTATGCTAACCACTACACTATCAGGGCAGTGAAAGTAACTCATTTCTGCTGACTAAATTTTATAAAACAATCCTTTCCTGCAAAAGCGGGGCTAACTTATTAAAACCTAATCCACTATAAACAGAAACAGGTGGGAGAATGCCTGATTTATCATTGATTACCCAGAACACCCTATTGACAGGAGTATATTTCGGCAACACGCTGCTTCAATACCTGGAGACGCTCGTCGTAATCCTTGGGACCGTGATAGTGGCGAAGGCGGCGTACTACATAATAAAGAAGTACGTGCAGGCTCTCACGGCAAAGACGGCGACGAACCTGGACGACCTGCTTCTGGCCGCACTCGAGAAGCCGTTCATATTCTTCATAATCATCCTCGGATTGAACTTCTCGGTGACGCCGCTCACCGTCCCTGCAGGGATAATGTCGGTGTTCTCCAACCTGATAAAGGTCCTGCTCACCCTCAACGGCGCGTGGGTGGTCTCCGCGCTACTGGACGTGGCGTTCGAGGAGTTCCTCGTGCCCTATGCCAGGAAGAGCAAATCCAAGCTCGACGACCAGCTCGTCCCGATATTGAAGACTGGCACGAGCATAATAGTATTCGCCCTTACCATACTGACGCTCATCTCGAACTTCGGCTACGACATAACCGCGGTTCTCGGCGGGCTCGGGATCGCGGGGATAGCGATAGGCCTAGCCGCGCAGGACTCGATCAGCAACGTGATCGGCTCGGCCATGATATTCACGGACAGGCCCTTCGAGCTCGAGGATGTCGTCAAGCTGGACGGCTACACGGGAAGCGTGGAGGAGATAGGGATCAGAAGCACGCGCCTGCGCACGCTGGACGGCACGCTCGTGACGATTCCGAACGCGACCGTCGCGAAAGGGTCGATAGAGAACTATTCGAAAGCGGCCAGGAGGAGGGTGCAGATAAAGCTCGGCGTGGAATACGGGACGTCCAGCAAGAAGCTCGAGAAGGCCAAGGAGCTGCTCATGGACATCGTCACGGACACCAGGGGCGTGGACCCGGACGCCTGCACGGTGCATTTCCTGGAGTTCGCCGATTCGACGCTTCAGCTCCAGCTGACTTATCACATAATCGAGACTTCGAGGCTCTTCGACATCCAGGATGAGGTCAACTCGCGGATAAAGGAGGAGTTCGATAAGGCGAACATAGAGTTCGCGTTCCCGTCAAGGGCTATTTACGTGAAGGATTAGGGGAATTGCGTCAGTTTGTTTGCGGCAGCGCCTTTCTCGCGGCCTCCTGGACAGAGGGGTAATTGCTGGGTGCGACAGTCCCGTTTATCGTCGGCTCGCCCGCGAGCTGCAGGAACGCGCTTATCACGCGCTTGTCCGACTTGTCGGCTGCTTTGACGGCCGCGAGCAGCTCCGCTTCGGTATGCGCCTTATCGCCCGGCTCGTCTGACAGCAGCTTTCCGAAACCCGCTGACGCTTCCATCCGGCCCGCGTGGATGGCGAGCGCATCTCGCGCCGTTTTCTGTGTGATGATTTTATCGGCGTAAAGCGCCACGAGCTCGGGGACCTGCGCTCCCGTCTTTGCGAGCATGTCGATGGTCTCGGCTGCCAGTTCCCTAACATTCCGGCCGGAGTCCAGGCAGGCCCCGATAAGCGCGGACAAGGCCTTCAGTGAGCCGGGGCAGCCCCTGTCCTGCGCGACTACCCGCATGGCCACGAACGACGCGATGCGCACGGTTTCGTCCGGATCTGAGAACGCCTTTTCCAGGGCAGGCATGGCCGCCGTGATGTCCACCCCTTTTTGCGCGGAAGTAGCAAGCCGTATCGCCGCGGACCTCCTTTCTTTCGGGTCCGGATCGGACATGCCTTGGCACAAGCGGTCGACAAGCCCCCTGTCCCTTCCGAAAACCTGCTCTGGAGTCGGGCGCTTTGGGCGCCCGTGCACCGGAGGATTGTTGTTGCGGTTGCTGTTCGCGTCGTGCATCAGATCACGCCCGTTTCACTGGCTTTCCGCCAGCGCCATCTTCGCCGCGTATGCCACTTCCGGCATAAGCCTTCCGACTTTTTCGATTCCGGCTATCTCCGCCAGAATCGCCCTCGCCCGCGGGTCCTTGCGGTCCGCCCAATAGACAGCGCTCCTGATCGCTTCTGAATCGAATGGAAATTTGGCGGCGTACACGTCGCTGAGGGTCATCTTGCTGGCAAAATCCACGAGCGTTTTGGTCGCATGCTCGGTCAGGGAAGACAACGCGCCCTTCGCCGCCTCGCGGACCGACCTGTGCTCGCTTTGCTCAGCCAGATCGCTCAGGATGGTTTTGGAACCGTCGAATATGAACCATCCTTTTGGCGCCACTTTGGCGTTGGTGGCCTGCAGAACGCGTATCGCGTTGAGGACTTCGGATTCAGGAACATTCAGATCAATTATCCTACGGGCGAGATCCCACTCGTTCACGGGCCGGCCGCCATCGAACAGGGCTCCGCTCCGGCTCACCCCGAAGCATATTCCCTCACGATTGATGTACATCTTGTCGAGGTGCTTTCGAATGAGCCCCAGGGCCTCGACCCTCGAGAGGAGCACAGGCGTTCCCTTTTCTTCCGGCCGCGCCGCTGCATCGATTACGACCTGGTACACGTATAAAGAACGGGTGTCGAGCCTTCCCTTTTCAGCTTTGAGCATCATGTCGCCCCGCCCTATTATAGAGCCATGGTCCAGCTTCTTATATTCATTAGCCATATAATACCACCAATAAACATATTACTCATCAAACCTTTTTAAATATATCTTTTTCCACTTTTAGCAACTTGAAACAAGGCAAACCTTTAAAATCTCCTTCCGCACAAATAGTATAAACGTATTCTGATGGGAGAAGTCAAACGGGCGCTTATCAGCGTCTATGAAAAAAAAGGTGTCGCCGAGTTCGCACGCTCGCTCTCAGGCCTCGGGATAGAGCTCATCTCGAGCGGAGGGACCGCCAGGCTCCTCGCCAGCTCAGGCGTGAAAGTGACCGAAGTATCCGATTTCACCGGCTTCCCGGAGATGATGGACGGCCGCGTGAAGACGCTCAATCCGAAGATACACGGGGGCATCCTCGCCGACAGGTCGAAAAAGGAGCATCTCGAGCAGGCGAAGAGGCACGGCATAGGGCTTATCGACATCGTGGTGGTCAACCTTTACCCATTCGAGGAGACGATAGAGGAATCAGGGGACGACCTGGACAAGGTCATCGAGAACATCGACATCGGCGGCCCTGCGCTCGTCCGTTCGGCTGCCAAGAACTACAAATCCGTGGCCGTGCTCGTCAATCCGGACAGATATGGCCCGGTGGCTGACGAGCTGAAAGCGAACGGGGCGGTCACCGAGCGTACAAAAGAGACGCTCGCCATGGAGGCATGGGAGCACATCGCGCACTACGACTCCGTGATAGAAAATTACTTCAGGCGCAGGCTCAGGGGCATGAAATACCCGCCTTATCTCAATCTTACGTTCAGGAAGAAGCAGGATTTGCGCTACGGCGAGAACCCGCACCAGACCGCTGGATTCTACATAGACGATCATTTCCACCAGCATTCGATTACGAACGCGAAGCAGCTTCAGGGCAAGGAGCTTTCCTACAATAATATACTTGACGGGAACGCGGCGCTCGAGCTGATAAAGGAGTTCGAGGACCTGCCGACAGCGGTCGTGGTCAAGCACAATAATCCGTCCGGCGTGGCGTCGAACGGGGCAAGCATATTCGAGGCGTTCAGGGTCGCCCGCTCCGTGGACCCGGAGGCCGCGTTCGGCGGGATATTCTGCGTGAACAAGGAAGTGGACGGCACGCTGGCCAAGGAGATGCTCACCGGTTTCGTCGAGGTGGTCATAGCGCCCTCTTACACCAAGGAGGCGCTCGAGGCGTTCAAGGTGAAGAAGAATGTCCGCGTCCTGACAGTGGAGAACATCGAGAGGAGGCGCGAGAAGTACACCGAATACCGCTCGGTGGTCGGCGGGCTTCTTGTCCAGGACGGGAACATCCTCCTGCACGACCAGAAGTTCAATGTCGTGACCAAGCGCCAGCCGACCGAAGAGGAGATAATGGCGATGAAATACGCGTGGAAGGTCGCCAAGTACGTGAAATCGAACGCCACGGTGTTCGCACGGCCCGACAGGGTTGTCGCGATAGGCGCAGGCCAGATGAAGCGCGTGGATGCGACGCGGCTTGCAGGCATGATAGCCAAGGGCTTCGGCTTGTCACTTGAGGGGACTGCCATGGCTTCGGATGCTTTCTTCCCGTTCAGGGACGGGGTTGACGAGGCGGCAAAACTCGGCGCGACTGCGGTGATACAGCCGGGCGGCTCCATCCGCGACAAGGAGGTCATTGCCGCTGCTGACGAGCATGACATAGCGATGGTCTTCACGGGAGTGAGGCACTTCCGCCATTAGAGCTAGTGCCTGTGCCCCTTCTTCTTGTGCTCGAGCATCTGGCACATCTTCCGGTTCTCGCAGGAGCACCCCTCGGGCTCGAACTGTATGGTGGTGTGCGATATCCCGAGCTCGCGCCTCAGCTTATTCTCTATTATATCCGCCATCTCACGCGTGTAAACGAGCTTCACGTTCTCGGTCTCCACGTGCATCATGGCGAAGACGAGCTCGGAGCAGGCGCGCCATACGTGGATGTCGTGCACGCCTTTCACTCCCTTCACTGATTTGACCGCTTTCCTGATTTTTTCCTCGCCCGCCTCGTACGGCGCAGATTCCATGAGAATGGAGAGCGAGCCCCGGAGCACGGTGTAGGCGCTGAAGAGTATGATGACCGATATCAGGAGGCTGACCGCGATGTCGATCACGTATTGGCCTGTGAGGAGGATTATCACCGCGCCGACAAGCACGCCGATCGACGAGAGCGCGTCGCCCGCCGCGTGCATGAACGCGCTCCTTATGTTCAGGTTCTCCTCGTGCTGGAGATGGTACGCCACGTAGAGGTTTCCGATGAGGCCCACGAGCGAGGTCACGAGCATCGGGACACCGTTGATATGATATCCAGTGCCGAACCTCTGGAACGCCTCGTACGCTATGAACATGGACATGAAGACGAGGAGCATGCCGTTGAACAGCGCGGCGAAGACCTCCGCGCGGTGGAAGCCGAAGGTGCGCCTGGAGCTCGGGGCGCGGGTGGCGAGCCACATCGCCATGAGCGAAGCGCCTATGGCTAGCGCGTCAGAGAGGACATGGGCGCTGTCGCCAAGCAGGGCGAGGCTGTTCGAATAGTAGAATCCCGCGAGCTGGACGATGAGCACTATGAAGGTGACGAGGAATGCCCTGCCCATCTCCCTGACGCCGTCGTCCATGGTTGCTATACTTCTGCGGCGCTTTTAAACTCTATGGCTGCCTTTGGAACGGCTCCAGGATCTCGTCATAAGTCAGGCCGACTGCTTTCTTGTAGGACCCGTTGAGCAGATCATGGGCGGTTCTCCGTAATACGGCAGGGTCTTTGCCGCCTTTGCACGCTTCGCTCATCCCTCTGTGAACCAACCGGATGGCCCTGCAATAGCGGCTTTTCCAAGGGAGATGTCTCGAATTTTCCACCGCAAACTCTAGCGGGTGGAAATAGCTGATGGGGTTTTCTGAAAACGCGATTCCGGCCGCGAACGCGCGATATTCCGAATCGACTACCCGGGAATCATAAGGCCGGCTGCTGAAAATGAGGTTGTCGAAAAGATGCTGCAGCTCGTGCTGAACAAGCCCGTCATTAATAAAATGGCTGAGAATCATGGCCCTTTGTAAAGTAAACCCGCCTTCATCTTTTGTGGAGAAAAAGACCGATTCGGAGAGGATATAGCCGCTCAACCCTCCTGACTCGAAATATCTGTCGAACCGCAAGAGATCGTTGCAGAAGGTATAGATGCCATAGGGAAGCAGGGGCTCGTAACCATGAGGACTACCCTTCCCAGCAGCGTTTTCAATCTTCTGGGCGAAATCAGGCCCGTGCTCCTGTTCCATCATCTCCCATGCACTCTTCGCCTCACGCCGGTCTTTCTCAACAGACTCCCATAATTCCGGATGTTGCTCCTTGATGATTTTCTCTACGGCTTCGCCCTTCCTCACCACATCGGCGATCGAACACGTCAGGGGGCCGACGTATCCCATCGGATAATCGCCCTTGATTACCTCATCTTCGGCGATGCCACGCAGAACCTCCGCGAGCTTGCGCAGGGCTTCAGAGGACCCGTCCTTTACCAGCCTGACAATCTCTTCGCCCTTCTGCTTTTTTTCAGCAGGCACGTCCTGGAAAGCGATTTCCCTTCCATCAGCGAATATGCCCATGGACTCCCGGAAACTGGAGATGGCGAAACCTTTCCGAGCAAGGAACCGCGCGTACGCCAGCGGATTAGAAGACCTGAGGGCTAGTCCGAGAGCGGAAGCACTTGATTTCAAAGCACCGCGACTGCAGGGCATGCACTTAAAATATTGAGATAGCGATCTGACAGCCCCATAATTACCGGATACGCCTGCGAAAGATTCCAGGAGCGATTCCCTCTTTGCACGCTGATTGGGAAGCTGTATGCCTTCCAATTCGGCTTCGAATTTTCTCCGAACCTCATCAGGAAGTCCCGCGGCTTTTTTTTCACCTATCGCCGCCCGGAGCAGTCGTTGGGCATCGGTAACCCTTCTCGCCATATCATTACTGTGTACAGAAGTGTTTAAAAAAGTAGTATAATCCGCTGGTCATTTATTCCTGCGCCCGCGAATTGGACTATGAGATCCCGCCTCCATATCACGGTTTTCGGCGACGTCCAGGGGGTCTTCTTCCGCGCCGGGGCTCAGGATGAGGCAGGGCGCATCGGCGGGATAACCGGATGGGTGAGGAACACGCCTGATGGCGGGGTCGAGGTTCTCGCCGAGGGAGAGAAAGAAAAACTCGAAGCGCTCCTGGAATGGTGCGGGCATGGGCCGGCTGGCGCTGTTGTTGAGAAAGTGGAGCATGAGTGGCTCGATTTCAAAGGGGAATTCAAGGATTTCAGGGTAAGATACAGTGAGGGCTGATTAGGGAAAAAAGAGAAAACAGGGGACTAGCCCTTCGGGCTTCCCCTCCTTCGCGAGTCCATCTGGCCGCGGGACTGTTTCGCCTTCTCCGCCAGCAGGATGGTCCGCTCCATCTCCTGTATGCCCATGCCTTCGCTGTAGAGCGCGCGCGCCTCGTCGGGTATGACTACCCTGCATTCCGGAGTGAAGCACGCGGGCCTGCCTTCGACATCCTCTACGGAATCGAGGAGCGCGACCATGGCCGCGATCTTGTCCGATGTGTCCTTGGGCAGCAGAAGCTGTAGTTTCTTGCCTTTGGCCGCCATGTCTTTCTCGAACCGGTTGAGGAGCTCGAGGAGCTTGCCGCGCTCGGTTTCGTTGAATCCGTGGTCTTCCAGCCACCTCTCCGCGCTTTCATCATACCTGAATTTCATGTTCCCACCCGATTGATTAACCCAAAAAACAAATAAATACCTTGCCTTTCCTTATCCCATCATGCTCGCCTTCTCTGATGTCGCAAAAGCCTTTTCCGAGATAGAGAGGATATCAGGCAGGCTCGAGATGACCGACGTCCTTGCCGAGCTGTTCAAGAAGGCGAAGCCCGGCGAGATAGGGAGGCTCGTCTATCTGATGCAGGGGATGCTCGCGCCGCCGTACGATGGCATAGACCTCGGCCTGGGCGAGCGTTTCGCGGTCGCTGCGATAGCAGCAGCCGCAGGATATCCCGCGGCGCAGGTGGACGCGCAGTATAAGAAATCCGGGGACCTGGGCATGACCGCCGAAGAGCTGCTCGCGAAAAGGAAACAGACCGCGCTCCTGACCAAGGAGATGGATGTCGGTTATGTGTTCGCGGCGTTCCTCAAGATAGCCGGCTCCTCTGGCACTGGCTCGCAGGAGCTGAAGATAAAGCTGCTCACGGAGCTGCTCAACAACGCCGGCCCCCTGGAAGCGCGCTTCATCGTAAGGTTCGTGCTGGGCAGGCTGAGGCTCGGCGTCGGGGACCCGACCATACTCGACGCCCTCTCCGTCTCGCGCGCCGGGGACAAGTCATTGCGCGAATCGCTCGAGCGGGCGTACAACATCTGCTCGGATATGGGGTATGTCGCCGAGATTTTCTTGGAGAACCCGAAGAGGCTGGAAAGGTTCAGGGTCCAGCCTTTCAAGCCGCTCATGCCCGCCTTAGCCGAGAGGCTGAGCACGCCCAAGGAGATAATCGAAAAGCTCGGGAAGTGCGGAATCGAGATGAAATTCGACGGCTTCAGGCTGCAGTGCCACAAGAAAGGCGAGCGGGTGGAGATATACTCCAGGAAGCTCGAGCGCATGACGCACATGTTCCCGGAGGTCGTGAAAGAGGTCCGCGGCCTGAAGCCCAAGGAACTCATATTCGAGGGCGAGGCGCTCGCCTATGACGAGCGGCACAAGCGCTATTTCTCCTTCCAGCAGACCATGCACCGCAAGCGGAAGCACGGGATAAAGGAGGCGGAGAAGGCGCTGCCGCTCAACATATTCTGCTTCGACATCCTGTACATAGACGGAAAGGACATGACGGACGAGCCGTATTCCGGAAGGAGGAAAGCACTCGAAACGGTTTTCCCCAAAGGCATCCTGAAGCTGAGCGAAACGAGGATTGTCGAGGAGCCGGCCCAGCTCGAGGAGATTTTCAAGGAATCGATGGCAGAGGGCCTGGAGGGGATAATGGCCAAGGACCTCTCCTCGCCATACACAGCGGGCAAGAGGAAATTCGCGTGGATAAAGCTGAAGAAGTCATACGGAAAGTCGGTGGACACCATAGACGCGGTCATCGTGGGATATTACCTTGGCAAAGGCTCGAGGGCTGAATTCGGGTTCGGCGGGCTCCTGGTCGCGGTTTACAATCAGGATAGCGACAAGCTCGAGACAGTCGCGAAAATCGGCTCCGGCTATACCGAGGAGGAGATGAAGGAGTTTAAAGAGATGCTGGCCAAGATAACGATGCCGGGGCCTCCGGAGAACCTGGAGTTCCGGATAAAGCCGGATTTCTGGGTGCAGCCGAAGTATGTGGTCGAGGTCGCTTTCGACGAGATAACACGCTCGCCGACGCACACCTGCGGCATGAAGGAGGGCAAGGGGCTGGCGCTCAGGTTCCCGAGGATGGCGCAGCTGCGCACTGACAAGGGCGTGAAAGAGGCGACGACCACTGGCGAAGTGGAGGAGATGGCAGAGATTCAACATGGCCATGGGTGATTATGATGGAGATAAGGCTTGAGAAAGGCGCATTGCGCGCCGTACGGGATGACGTGCTTGCCGTGCTGCTCATGGAAGGCGAAAGCGCGCCTCCGGAAGCCGTTGTTTTTCTCGGTTCGATGAAGAAGGAGCAGTTCTCGGGCAAGAGCGGCGAGCGCTACGTGGTGACCACGCATGGCAAGGCCTCATTCGAAAGGCTGCTGCTTGTCGGGCTTGGCGCGCAGAAGGATTTGAACGCGGACACGCTCAGGAAAGGGGCCGCTTCGGTGGTCCGATACTGCGACGGGAGCAAGCTCAAGGGCGCCACGGTGATATGCCCGAAGGCGAAGGGGCTCAAAGAAGGCGAAACGGTCCAGGCGCTCGCTGAGGGCGCGCTGCTCGCTTCTTTCGCCTTTGACGAATTCAAGACAAAGAGGGATGACATATTCCACATGGAGGCCTTCGCAATCCTCGGAAGCTGCTCCGGTGCCGAGCAGGACGGGCTGGCGCGCGGATACAACCTCGCGGGGGCGCAGAACTACGTGCGAAAACTGCAGGAAATCCCGGCGAACCTGTTCGGGCCTGACCGCGGCGCGGAGGAAGCGGAGAGGCTGGCGAAGGAGAAGGGGTTCGGCTTCAGGGTTTTCCGCAAATCCGAGCTCCAGAAGATGAGGATGAACGGCATACTCGCGGTCTGCCAGGGCAGCGCGAGGGAGCCTTGCCTCGTGCGCCTTGATTACAATATGGACAGGAAGGACCTTCCGCTCTACGCGATCGTCGGCAAGGGGGTGTGCTTCGACTCTGGCGGAATAAGCCTCAAGCCGGCAAAGGGAATGGAAGAGATGAAGTACGACAAGACCGGGGCGTTGGATGTCATGGGCGTCTTCATGGCCGTGGCGAACCTGGAAATCCCGGTCCGGCTGATAGGCGTCATGCCCTTTGTGGAGAACATGCCGTCCGGCTCCGCGCAGCGGCCCGGAGACATACTGACCATGTATAATGGAAAGACGGTCGAGGTCCTGAACACGGACGCGGAAGGCAGGCTGATACTGGCTGACGCGCTCGCCTACGCCGCTGAGCAGAAGCCCAAGGCGATAATGGATTTAGCCACGCTCACCGGCGCGATGCTGATTTGCCTCGGCAAGGTGGGGAGCGGGTATTTCACGGACGAGACAACGCTCATCCACGCGCTTGAATCCGCGAGCGGGAAGACCGGGGAGAAAATATGGAGATTCCCGATGTGGCCCGAGTTCTCGGACATGAACAAGGGCGCGTACGCGGACATCAGGAACGTCACGAACACCGGCGAGGCGGGCTCTTCGACGGCGGCGTGCTTCCTGAAGGAGTTCGTCGGCGATGTGCCCTGGGTGCACATCGATATAGCAGGGACCGACAACGTCGGGGACCCGCCCCATCCTTACCTGAACAGGGGAGCGGCCGGGCCCTGCGTACGGCTCGTCACGGTGGCGCTGGAAGAGCTGGCGAAGAAGAAGTAGCATCGGCTGATTTTTCTTTATTCCTTTATCCTCATCACGAGCCATAGCCTCTGCAGGAACGTGGCGAGCGACAGCAGGGCGACGAGCGAGAGCAGAAGGACGAAATAGGATTCCATCCGCAATGCCCAGAGCGCGATGCCCGCGAGCAGAAGGACGCTCCGCTCGGCCCGCTCGAGCAGGCCGGGCAGTTTTTTTGCGGAGTCATTGTCCAGAAGCCCCGAATGCTCTGCGTAAGCCTTCACGAACGCGGTCATGCAGGTTCCGAAGAAAAGGACGGAAACGAGGAGAAGCTGGGTTGTGGAATCGGAAATGGAAACGAACAAGGCAAGAACGAGAAAGAACTCCACCAGCCGGTCCGAGATGCCGTCGAGGAACGCGCCCTTTTTTGATGTGAGGTTTTTTGCACGGGCGACGGCTCCGTCAACCGCGTCAAGGAAAAACGCGAGCAGGAAGAATATGAAACCAGGGACAAACTGCGAATAGAAGAAAAGCGCGAACCCTGCGATCGCAAAAAGAACGGAAAAAAGCGTAATCGTGTTGGGATGGAGAGGAATCCAGCCGAAAAACTTTCCGAGCGATCCGGAGGCTGATTTCGCGAGGGGGGTGGATTTGAGCATGCATCATCCCTTGATGTATTTTTCCAGTTCCGCCCTCGCATCCGGGTCGCTCATCTGCCTGGGCGGGTGCTTCATCAGGTAGGCGGACGCGGCCTCCACCGGGCCGGCGAGCTTTCTTTCGAGGGCGATCTTTGCGAGCCTCACGGCGTCTATCACTATGCCTGCTGAGTTCGCCTTGTCGTCCACTTCCAGCCGGACCTCCATGTTGTACGGGATGTTCGCCCACATCCTGCCCTCTATGCGCATGAACATCAGCTTCGTGTTCCCGAGGAACGGTATGAAGTCGCTCGGCCCCACGTATATCTGGTCGTCCGGAAGCCTCTGCCGCAGCTGGCTCTGGACCGATTCGGTCTTGCTTATCTTTTTAGATTGAAGCCGTTCCTGCTCCTTCATGGAAAGGAAGTCGGTGTTCCCCCCGACGTTTATCTGGTAGGTCTTCTCTATCTTCGTGCCACGGTCGTCGCAGAGCTTGGCGAGCGTCCTGTGCACGATCGTCGCTCCGACCTGCCCTTTGATGTCGTCGCCGATGACCGGAACGCCGGCTTTCCGGAACTTCTCGGCCCATGCCGGCTCGCTCGCTATGAAGCTCGGCATGCAGTTGACGAACGCGATTTTGGCGTCGATGCACACCTGCGCCCAGAATTTTGTCGCCTCGTCCGAGCCCACCGGAAGGTAGGAGACGAGTATCTCCACTTTTTTCTTTTTCAATTCGGAAAGCGCGGCATTCCTCAGCGTTTCCATCGGCTTGTCCGGAACCGCCTCCACGACTTTCTCCACGTACATGCCCACCCCGTCCAGCCTCGGCGACTGCATCACGACCACATCATGCATCGTAGAGAGGCTGGGGACCCACTTGACCTTGTTCGGCTCGGCATACACCGCTCCGCTGAGCGACTTCCCGACCTTCTTGGAATCGATGTCGAAGGCAGCTACGAAATCCAAATCATGTATGGAATATCCGGCTATGACCGGGTGCATCACTCCCACGACCTGCTGGCTTGGGTTCTGCTTGTAGTATTCGACGCCCTGCACAAGCCCCGCGAAACAGTTACCGACACCGACGACAGCGCAACGTATTTTCCCCATGTGACCGCCTTCCATCAACTATATAATAAATCTTAATATATAAGGATATTTAATACAGCCATATCGCACCCCGGGGAAACTCTTTTAAAATGCCCGCTGCTTAGATAAGAACGCCTGGATACGCTTCAGGCTAGACTCTCCATGCGCAATGGGCGCGTGGCGACTGACGGAGGTTGGATTATGTATCATATGACCACGATAGAGGACAGGATTCGCATCCCGCCCTCGATGTTCGGGAGCACGCTGAACGACGCGGTGCTCCGGATCCTGCAGGACCGTTTCGAGAGGAGGATTTACAAGGACATAGGGATTGTGCTGCTCGTCGTGAACCCGAAGGTGGCCTCCGAGGGCATAGTGATACCCGGCGACGGCGGCGCGTACTACCACATCCAGTTCGAGGCGCTCACGTTCCTGCCCCAGGTGAACGAGGTCTACGAGGCGGAAGTGAAGGAAATCGTCGAATTCGGCGCCTTCGCTGCCATCGGGCCGTTCCAGGGGCTGCTCCACGTGTCCCAGATAGGCAGGGAGAAATATTTCTATGACAAGAAGAGCAAGACGCTCTCCTCAAGGGCCGAGAAGAGGGCCGTCAAGAAGGGCGATTCGCTGCTGGTCAAGGTCTCGACAGTGAGCCTGAAATCGACCACGGCGGACACGAAGATAGGCCTCACCATGAGGCCGGACGGCCTTGGCAAGCACGAATGGCTGGACGAGAACAAAGTCAAGGCGGCGCCGAAGAAAGAGGCGAAGAAGAAGGAGCCGGCGGCGAAGTGACGGTGACGACATGAAAGCGTGCAGAACATGCAGATACATCGTGAAGGGGCCTGAGAAGCTATGCCCCAAGTGTGGCGGCGACCTGACGGAGCGTTTCTCAGGCGCGATAATAATCCTCGACCCGGAGCGCTCCGAGGTCGCGAAAATCGCGGAGATAAACGCCGTGGGAAGCTACGCCGTCAACGTGAAGTAAGGGGCAGGGCCGGCTGCTCCGTAGCAGCCGGAAT
>Ga0209777_10001200_pt1 | contig 38687 bp, 29 predicted proteins | sample FrelakmetHBP12HB_FD_187147 | JGI IMG/M metagenome (GOLD analysis project Ga0209777, IMG submission 187147) | Freshwater lake sediment microbial communities from the University of Notre Dame, USA, for methane emissions studies -HBP12 HB (SPAdes)... | ecosystem: Environmental > Aquatic >...
GCGGCAGCTCAAGCTAGTCCGCGAAGCGCAACACAGCTTGCCAACCTCAATAGTATGGTATAATCGCGGTGAGCATTTGCGGGACTTGGAGTCCATGGAGCGCTTTTGGGTTCCGGTCGACAAAACGGCGAATCGCCTCTCCGTCGATATTCCGAAATCTGGGCAAAGCCGCATAACTATTCGTGTCCGCGCGGCTCGGCTCGCTGCTGGGTTTTGGGACTCCGCGGTCAACACTCCGAGGCCTGATCCAGGACGGGATGCAGTCGATTTTCGATAACAAGGCGACGAAGTCACTAGAATCAGAGTCCACGGAAACCATGCCGGCGCTTAATCCGTATACACAAGTGTAGAGCTTCGTTCATGCCCTCGTGCAGTGCGGAGTTCTGCCAATAATACAGTGATGAGGTCAGTAAGCATGAGCCACGGATCAATTCCGCGGTTGTTCGACAACAGGTTGCCCCGCACGGTGGTTTCTCAGGTCAGATTGTCCCAGAAAGGTTCAGTTGATTGACAGGGGAATGCCTCGGGTTTGTCTAAACATGCCATGAGCGACAAGCGCGCGCCGGATCATTGCCGGCACAACAAGCACGGCTATGCGGAATGAGGCGGAACTGATAGTCACGTTGCACAGGAAGATAATCAATACGAAGTTCAAGAACGGCGATGAAGGCTCGGAGATGGTATTCGCGGGCAGCAGAGGATCGCAAGCCCCTCTTTCCGATGGCAGTAATTGACTGGAAGTGATGAAGGCAAGGTAATGCAGAAAACCGTCAGGAGGTTAACACTGTGAGCGAGGAGTATTTCAAGCACGAATCCGCCTATGTTGACGAGGGCGCGAAGATCGGCAAGGGCACGAAGATCTGGCATTTCAGCCACATTATGTCGCAGGCCGAAATAGGCGAGGGCTGTATTCTCGGCCAGAATGTGGTTATTGCCCCTAACGTCAAGATAGGCAATAAATGCAAGATCCAGAACAATGTTTCGGTTTATGAGGGGGTCGTGCTGGAGGACTACGTGTTCTGTGGGCCGAGCATGGTGTTCACTAATGTGATCACGCCCCGCTCCGAATACCCGAGAGCAACCAGCGAGCACTACCACCCCACTATAGTCAAGCGCGGCGCAAGCATAGGCGCCAACGCGACGATCCGCTGCGGGGTGACCCTGCACGAGTGTGCATTCGTGGCAGCCGGAGCGGTGGTAACAAAGGATGTGCCTAGCTATGCCATCGTTGCCGGAGTGCCGGCGAAAATCGTGGGCTGGATGAGTGCATTTGGAGACGTGCTGGACTTTTCGACAAGCGATACGGCCGCCGACAGCATCGGCCACACCTACCGCAAGATCAGCGACACCGAAGTCATCAGACTAAGCGAATAACCAGGAGCCCAACCAATGGCAAACAGAATTCCTCTTCTCGATATGTCCCCGGAGATCGAGTCGATCTGGGACGAAGTGAACGCGGCAATCCAGGATGTACTCAGAAAGGGCCAGTTCATAATGGGCCCCAACGTCAGGGAGTTCGAGGCCGAGATGGCCGCTTACCTGGGCGTCAAGCACGCAATCGCCTGCAACTCCGGCACGGATGCGCTGGTGATGGGTGTGCGGGCTATGGGGATTGGGCCTGGAGACGAGGTGATCACTACACCGTTCACGTTCTTCGCTACCACCGAGGCCATCAACCACGCGGGCGCGTCGCCTGTTCTTGTTGATATCGATCCTGCTACTTTCAATATGGATACCTCCAAAATCGAGTCCAAAATCACACCGAGGACGAAGGCCATCATCCCGGTGCACCTTTACGGCCACGCCGTGGACATGGACCCGGTGATGGAGATTGCTGCGAAGCACGGCATCAAGGTGCTTGAGGACTGCGCCCAGGCGTTCGGCAGCGAGTATAAGGGCAAAAAGACCGCGGGCATCGGCGATGGCGGCGCCCTGTCTTTCTTCCCATCCAAGAATATGGGCGCGTGCGGGGACGGCGGGATGTTCACGACCAACAACGACGAGTTAGCCACGGCTGTGCGAACCCTGCGCGTGCACGGTGCAAGCAAGAAGTACTATAACGAGGTCATAGGCTACAACTCCCGGCTCGATGAGATCCAGGCGGCGATTCTGCGCGTGAAGCTGCCTCACATAGATGAGTGGAATGACGGCCGGCGCGCGGCCGCGGCGCGTTACAACCAGATGCTCAAAAGTGTTGACGATGTGATCACTCCATTCGAGGCCGATTACACCAGGCACGTCTACCACCAGTACACCATCCGCATCGAGGGTGGAAAGCGGGATGCTATTCAGGCAAGACTCGGTGAAAGCGGCGTGGGATCGTTCGTGTATTATCCGGTGAGCGTTGATAAGCTGCCGGTATATGCGGGCATCAACTTCGGCCCGCTGCCGAGTTCGGATCTGTGCACCACCCAGGCCTTGAGCCTACCGATCTGGCCGAAGATAGAACCCGAGACGCAGCAGGTGGTGGTCGAGACGCTTAAGAGAGCGCTGTCCTGCTAAGCATTATGAGTTTTGTTTCGGGGCGCCGTTGTGCTGAGTTGGCCGTCGGTAAGAGTGATCCAGAGACTACCCACAGGAATATGCGAGGTGGCTATTGAAGAAGAGTCCGAATACCAGTACGGTTCATAGGATGTTACGTGTTGGGTGGCCCGGCATTGTCGCCGTGCTGGTCATCACGTTGCTTTATCGTGAGGAATTCGCCTTCTACTGGCAGGACTGGAATAGAAAAGATGGTTACTATTCCCACGGCATGCTAGTGCCGTTGATAGTGATATATATGGTATGGGCAAACAGGAAGCGGTTGGCGGCGCACGCCGTGACCCGGGCGTGGTACGGCACACCTTTGATACTGGCCGCGGTTCCGATATACGTGTTTGGCAAGTGGACCGATTCGGGAATGCTGCTGGACACGTCGCTGATGCTGGTCATCATCGGCTCGGTGTGGTCATTTGCGGGCAGTAAGATCACACGCATACTGCTGTTTCCTCTGCTTTATCTGATGTTCATGATGCCGTTGCCCGGAACGGTGCTGGACGAATCCACGATGCGCATTCAGATGCAGTCCACACGTGTGGCCTCGGCGATACTCAATACCACGGGGTACGCCTCGACCATGGTCGGGGCCAATGAAATACACTCCGTCAATCTGCCGGAGCCCCTCGTGGTGGGCGTGGCGTGCAGTGGGTTCAAACTGCTGATTGCCCTTATGACGTTTACCGCGTTTTTCGTCTACATGATCCAGGCTCCCACGTGGAAAAGGGCGCTGCTTATCGTGTTCGCGGTTCCATTGAGCGTATTCATAAACTCGTTGAGAATTGCGATGATCGGTTACGCCGGTATATGGACCGGCACGGCGGAGGCAATGCATGAGTTTCACGATTGGAGCGGCTACCTTGGGCTTGCAATATGCTTTTTGGTCCTGTTCGGATTCGCAAAGCTCATCAAGGCTAACAAGTTCGGGATTAGGGAGGATGTGGAAACCACTTCGAGTACTGCCGCTGAGACCACGCCAGCCAGAAAGAGTGCGTCGGCGATATCGGTGGCCGCACTGTTGCTCATGCTTGCGTTTGGCCTGACCATCACTCCTCTGAAGGCCACTGCCAAGGGCGTTCTTCCAAGAACCGAGATAACCAAAGGGTTTGGTTGCTGGTCATCAGAGGATGTGGTGGTTGCGGACAATGTTGTCCAGGCACTCAAGACGGCGGACGTTTTGCAGAGGGTTTTTGTGAACGGCAACGACGGCAGACGGATAGAGCTGTTTATGGAGGCTGCCAGGGATACGAATGCATTTCACAACCCGATGATGTGCATTCCCGGCTCGGGGAGCGGGATTTCGAACACCGAAGTCATCCCTATCGAAATAACAAAGCCGAGACCCGTGCATATTCATGCCACCCTGATCAAGGTTTCCGATCTTAACGGCCAGGACGGATACATTATCCACTGGTATATGATCGGGAGCGACACGTTCCCTACAACTTCGGATATACGCAGGCATATGCGAGTGCTGCAATTACAGGACATGTACCGTACAATTACACACTTCTCGCGGCGCGCTGAGTTGCGGAACGAAATGCGCGGACGGCAGGCCTATTGGTACAGATTCTACACCGATGCGTTTGGCTCAGAGCAGGATGACGTGGCGGCGCTCAAGTCATTTATTGTCGGCCTGATAGAACACAACCAATCATTCGGAGAGCAGTAGTGATTGTGAACCGCCACTGTTCCAAAGCGACCTGTCCTGGCGCCACTGTGGCGGGGCTGGGGTCGGCCTGACGGCTTGCGCGAAGACCGATATGTTAGAACTGGGGACCTTACCTTCGCGCGGCCTTTGATAGTGTTTCTGGTCGTTCCGGCCTGCAGTGCGGGAGTGGTTTCAATGGCAAGAGAGAGGCCCGTCTGGAATGCGGAGGAGACTTATCTCCAAATCGACGGATCGTCACTTGTACACGTAATTCACCAATGGGAGGTAATATATGCGAACAGCGTTGATATATCCGTTTTCAAAGGCGGGCGGACATCAGTGTGTGCCCCCGTCCGCGCTGCTTTACTTGGGTACCGCTTTGAAGCAGCGAGACATGGAGGTCAGGATATTCGATGTTGATGGATATCCTGGCGGTTGGCCAGAGTTGATGAACGATCTGGTTGAGTACCGGCCTAGTCTTGGGGGACTGCCTTCTTATACTGATATTGCCATGCTTCGACAACTGCGTGACATCAGTCGTGAAATGAAGGAAAGGCTTCCAAACACGCTTACTCTGGTCGGTGGCCCCCACGCCACCGCCTGTCCGGGAGAAACCCTTGATTGGTTTCCGGACATCGACTTGATCTTGCGAGGCGAGGCTGACTACACCCTTTGCGAATTGGTCGAACAATTAAGCAACAATGTGGCACAGCCCGAAGTAGCTGGATTGTGCTACCGAAGCGACGGAAGGAATGTGCTGATCCCTCCCGGACCGTCGCCGAACGATCTTGACAACATCCCAATACCCGACAGGAAACTACTCTGGGATAACTATCAGGCAGGTGTATACTGGTTAGCGCGCGCACGCGGAGCGGCCGATCTGGTAGTCACCAGTCGCGGATGTCCGTATAACTGCAAGTTTTGCTTCAAAATGGAGCGAGGCTATCGTCCGCGTAGCCCCGAGAACGTTTTGGCAGAACTCGTTTACCTTGCCTCTATCGGAGTTACAAACATCGACATTGAAGACGACCTGTTTACCGGCCACAAGAAAAGATGCATTCAGATCTGCAACATGATCCAAGACGCTGGCCTCAGGCTCAACTTGAAAGTGAGAAGCCACGTTAAGTCCATCGACGAAGAGTTGCTTCAAATGCTGCGAAAGGTCGGTGTGAGGGCTATAGTCTACGGCATTGAATCCGGTTCGCAAAAAATGCTTGATGCGATGAACAAGAGAGCCACGGTTGAGGAGAACTACCGGGCTATCCGATTGGCTAAAGCCGCCGGGCTGCAGTGCTATGCCGATGTAGTGGTCGGTTTCCCCGGCGAAACCTTGGAGACGCTTGCCGAAACGAGAAGATTTCTGCTTAAAGCTCGTCCAACCGCGTTCGCTGTCGGTGTGCTGTTGCCATTCCCCGGCACTCAGGTCTATGAGGAAGCTAAGGCAAACGGGACACTCGTCGGTGACTGGTCAGTCGAAGGGCCTGTGCCATTTGTGAAACTGGAGTGTGCGGAGAACCGAGCGGAAGTGTGGCGTCTTGTTGCAAAGCTCTACCGGGCGTTCTATATGCACCCACTGATAATCCTGGCGTTCCTGCGTCACAACGCTCTGAAAATGGACCTGAGATCCTGGAAAGGCATTTTTAGGTATGTCAGAACCATGATGAATATCTAAAGGAGGACGAGTTGCAGGTTGTGCAAAGGGCTATTTACGCTGTGATGGACAAACTCGCATGGGCGTTTGGACACATTCGCACGCAGCTTGTCCCGCTTCCTGAGCCAGCGCCGATGCGCGCAAATACCCTTCTCGCTCGATTCAGGACCGCTGCTGCCCCCGGCTGGCGACGGTTGGTGCGTGGCATGATCGTAGCCACAGGGTTAGGGATACTCATCGGGATGCAGTTGGCTCTGTCCTACGGTATCAACCAGACCCAATGGGTCTGGTTGATCACTTCATTTGTGGCGGTAGTGTTTGTGGTCTTAGTGTTCAGCTGGCCATCCCACATGTTCGTGGTGTGGCTCACACTTTCGCCGATAGCCTCTTTGCTTTTCAGGATTAAGTCAGAGTCGGAGTTGCCCGCAATCACTTTCGATAGGGTTATGCTGTCGGGTCTTGCTCTTGCGCTCTTGTTGCGGCAGCTTAAAGACCGCTACACGGGCGTCAGCCTGAAATTCGGCGAATACCTGCTTCTGATCTTCCCGATATACCTGCTGGCAACCATTCCCTTTATCCATCATGGCGCCACTTTCAACATTCTCGGACAAATTGCGGTACGGGGGGGTGACCTTGCCATGGTCTATTTTGTGACACGCACAGCCCTGAGTTCATCCAAGCACGTCAGATGGGTTATTGCTGCGGTCATAGTGATCGCGACCTATTCCTCATTTCTTGGAGTCTTAGACCAGATTTCTGGACAGTGGTCCGTACTCAAGATAATCGGAATCTCGGCAAATTTAGTGTGGACCGGCGGATCGGAAGCGGGGCGTTCATCCGGACCTTATGCCTCTCCTTTCGACCTCGCAATCGTGGTAGGGGTTGGGGTGATGTTCGCACTACACGTGATCAACTGGAGCAGCTGTCGTTGGATGAGATTGTGCTGTTTCTTTGTTCTGCCTTTGCTGGTGGCGGCTTGGTGGTGCACCTACTCTAGGTCCACCTATTTGGGGCTCATTCTGGGTTTGTGTGTAATGCCTCTTGTATCCAGAAAACGGCGGCAATATGTTATGCTGCTGACTGTAATCGCGGTTGTAGCCGCGGTTGCTATTCCCATCCTGATGCGTGATAAGAAGATCAGCGATCGTTTCCGTAATCCTGAGAACGTTGTAGCGAGAATTGCAACAGATACGGCCATGTGGAACATGTTCAAACAGCACCCGCTCTTCGGAGTGGGTTTGGGCAATGTCAAAGGCAACATGGGTGCATACGCTGAAAGCGTGATGGGCATTCCGGGACTCAAAGTCTGGCTTAATATAGGATCCTGGCCCAACAGAACGGCTCGTGCCCTCCCACTCTCCCCGCATAACACGCAGATCACTCTTCTTGCCGAGTATGGCACCGTCGGCGGACTCTTGTTTTTCGGTATGATAGTGGCATTACTTGTCCACATGTGGAAGGCTTACCTGGCCACGGGCCACAGTGGGCTGGTCGGGCGCGATTTCACCTCGATAGCATTGATCAACTTCTTCGCGTTAGTCACTTTTGCCTGGTCAGCTGGGTTTTATGACACGACCAGGTTCTCAATGATCTTCACTTGGGTGTTGATTGCACTCGCAATCAGGCTGCCGCATATTGCCAAACAGGATCAAACCGCCCCAGAGGATTCCCAGTCTGCAAACCGTATTATGTGAACCAGGAGCAAACATGCCTGCAACTCAGATCAGAGTAGCGATGGTCGGACGCTATCCGCGCACGCCCGGCAAACCGGGCGGAGGGCCGGAGGCTGTGGCGGAGGTTCTGGCCGACGGCCTTGCTCGATGCGGACAGGTGGAGATTCATTTCATAACCAGTGTTCCTGGACTGGACAGCAAGAAGATACACGTTACTGATGCGGGAACCGTGGTCCATTATCTTCCATCATACGGCAGGTTTGAGACTTTGACCGGCTACTGGGTGGATTCAAGGCGGATCCGCGGAGAACTGCGGGATATTCAGCCAGACATTGTCCACGTCCACACCACGCTCAATTACGCGAAGGCGGCTCTGGAATGCGGCTACCCTTCCATATTGGCCGTCAGGGGCATACATCGCCGTGAGACGCCATATCAGAGAGGCTTGTCCAAGCTTCAGTTCATGCTTGGCGATCTGCATGAGAACGATGCAATCCGACGGGCAAAGCACTTAGTGTTTCTGAACAAGTACACCATGAATATCGTGCGAGACCTTGTCGGAGATGCCGAGGTTCGCTATATCGACAATCCCATCGATGACAGCTTCTTTGATCTGACCAGCAACGAGGAAGATGGCAGACTTTTGGTCTTGGGCATGATCCGCCGCTTGAAAGGGCAGGAGCATGCAATACGCGCATTGGGGAAGCTTAAGGCCAGGGGGCTGAACGTGAACCTGTACTGCGTGGGGCCTGTTCACGATGCTGACTATGATTCGGAAATTCGCGCGTTGATACGTGAAGAGGGCGTGCAGCATTATGTGCATCTGCCGGGTCAGGCTGACCGAGCGGAAGCGCAGGCCCAGTTGTCCAAAGCTTGCATTCTTTTGGTACCTTCAATGGTCGAGAATGCTCCGCTGGTGATATCCGAAGCGATGGCGGCGGGTAAGGCCATCGTCACCACCCCGGCAGGCGGCATAGCTGAGATGATAGAAGAAGGCCGTGATGGCATGATCGTCCCGTTTGCAGACAGCGACGCAATGGCGGATGCAATATGCACTCTTATTGAGAATCCCGCGTTGCGTAGACAAATAGGTACGGCTGCAAAACGGACCGCCGAGAGAAGATTCAGGCTAAGTGTTTCCGTTTCAAAGACACTGGACTACTATAGTGATGTGATGGGCCTGTCCGATGACTAGAATACTTGTGGCGGGCTGGTACCCGCTCGATGCAAACCGGCTTTACGGTGGGCCTTACAACAATGCCTATCTCCAGGTGCAAACGCTCATTGAGCGCACGGACGTGGAAATAGAGGTGATCACTCGAAGCCAGGAAACGAAGTGCAATTATAGCATTGATGATGGACGCGTGCGCATACACGTTGTCGCCGAACCAACAACCAGGTTCATCCCAAGGCAGTTCACAATGGTCGGCAGAGTGGCTCGCGTCATGCGTGGCCTGTCCCCGGATATCGTGGTTTCACACAATCGCATTGAGACTCTAGCCGCTGTGCGCGTTGGGTTGCCCACTGTGTATATTCTGCACGGAATATCCAAAGATGAGACGAAGATAGCGCATGGCTTTGATAAACTGGTAGGCCTGCTGGGTGACCGAGTAGAAGCGAAAGCGCTCAGGGCGGTCAAAGACCTGATCTGCATTTCCGACTATGGAATCAGCGCGAGCCGAGGCGAGACATCCGCCCGAATACACAAGATCAGCTATCCAATAGTGGAGGATGCCTTCTTCACTTGCCCCCAGTATGAGTCGGAGCAAGGCATTCTATTTGCAGGCGCTGTGACTCCTCTGAAAAACCTGTTGACCCTAGTGCAAGCATGGCCGGCGGTAATCGCCGGTAATACCGCGGCACGCCTCCGGGTGTGCGGAAGAATGTCTGATGGCCGCTATCTTTCTCAAGTGCGCGCTCGTGTCACCGCGCTTGGCATCCAGGATAGCGTGGAGTTCCTGGGTCTTGTTGGGCGGCACGATCTAATGAGCCTCATTCGTGACTCGGCCTGCCTGGCGCTGCCTTCCAGACAGGAAAACATGCCGAACGTGATAGCGCAGTCCCTCGCTTGTGGTCGGCCCGTGATTGCCACCCCGGTCGGAGGTGTTCGGGAGATGGTGGATGACGGTGTTACCGGGTTTATCGTGGATCCGGACGACGTATTGGGCTTCGTGGATCGCATCGACAAGTTGCTTGGCAACCCGACATTGACGAGGCAGATGGGAGACGCGGGCAGACAAGTTGCTCTCGATCGTTTCGAGCGACACAGACATATTGAGCAGTTGTTGGCGATATGCAATGAAGCTATTTCCAACCAGCGCCCAAGGAAAGGCAACTAAATGTGTGGCATTGCAGGCGCGGTAGGCGTTGGTCAGAAAAGCGAACTGTATAAGGTTGTTCGTGACATAGTGGATAGCCAGTACAAACGAGGACCCGACTTTAGCGCGGTGGAGTGCTGCCCGTCTGATGAAGTCACTGTTGTATTGGGGCACAACCGGCTGGCCATTATCGATCTCTCAAAGGCCTCCAATCAGCCGATGTGGGACATAGAACAGCGATGCTGCATTGTCTTCAACGGTGAGATATACAACTACCTGGAGATCCGCGACGAACTGCGCTCCCTGGGGCACTCGTTCAAGACCAATGGCGACACCGAGGTCATACTGGAAGCGTACAAGCGCTGGGGGATTTCGGCCATACACAGGTTCATCGGCATGTTTGCGTTCGGCTTGTGGGATTCCCAGACTCGACAACTGTGGTTGGTTCGCGACCGGTTTGGCGTTAAGCCCCTGTTTTATGCAATTGACTCCAATACTATTTACTTCGCGTCCAGCGCGGGAGTAATCGCACGCCATCTGCGGCTGCGGCCAAACCTGGAGTATCTTATTTCCGGACTCGAGTTCATAACATACGAGCGCGATAATGATATCTCTCAGTTTGAAGATCTTCACGCTCTTCCCCCCGGCCATTATCTGAAGGCCGTCTTCTCGCACAAGCCCGATGTCTCTTTGCATGGGTACTACTGCCTGGAAGAGCAGGCCGCGGCAATGCGGGATGAGCTTGCGTCGCTCCCTGTGTCAAAGTTGGTCGAGCGCGTCGAGCAGTCTCTCAAATCCGCCATCACTCTAAGACTGCGATCTGACGTGCCTGTTGGAATATCGCTCAGCGGTGGACTGGACTCATCCACCACGGCCGCATTGGCGGTGAAGCAGAATCCAAACCTGACGGCATTCTCATTCGGCTGCCTTGATGACGCATTCAGCGAGGGGCCCCAGGTGCGGGAGATCGCGGATTTTGTGGGGATGAAAGTCATTCCAACCTGGCCAACGACGGCAACCATAATCGAAGAGACGTGGGAAACCCTTGCGGACCAGGGCGCGCCATTTCCCAACGGAAGCATGGTGGCTCAGCACATGGTTTTCAAGGAAGCCAGGAAGAACGGCGTGATCGTGCTTATGGGTGGGCAGGGCGGTGACGAGGCCCTGATGGGCTATCACAAATTCAAGGTCTTCCTGCTAAGGGATGCCATGAGGCGAAAGGATATTCCGGCCACACTCGGATTGGCTACTGGTATCTTTACGGCCGCGATCGCCGAAGTAGCTGATCTCAAGAGCTATTGGCAGCGGCGCGGCAGGTTTGCCGGACATGAGATCGGACACTCAGCCTTGCGCAGACCGGAGAACATGGACCGGATTACACAAGGACTCACTCGGGCTAGCAACGGTGTGAAGTCCCAAATCCTGGACGTGACGCGGTTCAGTCTTCCGACGCTGCTCCGTTACGAAGACAGGAATTCCATGGGCAACAGCGTGGAAAGCCGGCTCCCGTTTATGGATCACCGTTTCATGGAGCTCGGTATTGCTCTTCCGGACGCGATCAAGGTAAGATATGGCTACGGCAAATGGGTATTGCGTGAGATAGCGAAGGGTCTCGTGCCCGAATCTATACGCACCGCTCGCAGGAAGCGCGGGTTCGATGTCGACCAGGCGCGTTGGATTGAAGAAGGACTGGGTGACGCGATCCGTGTTCGGTTGAGCGAAAAGGAATCCCAGATCAGCCAGTACGTTTCGCGTCCCCTGGATATAGATTGTGATTACTCAAATGAACGCCTTCAGAAGCACAGAATGGCGTTTGGTGAGGCAATGACGTTGATATGGTTGGGCGATGTGAGCCGGGATTAGTGAATGCCGGCAAGCTCACACCACTTATGAAGGAATGCGGAATGGTTTTGGATGTCACAACCCAACCGCGCTTGTATTGCTCAAAGGCTGCGGAGAGCCTCTATGACTCCCTGCTGCGTCACGTCGATGAGCGCGGCCGAATTCATGGTCCCGATTCCGGCGTAAGGTGGAATCTGCGCGTGGGCCGCTTCGTCAAGTCATACCTCGGTTTCGTGCCGTGGCGGGATACCGGCCTGTATTTTGTGCAGGCGCAAGGCTATTGGATAAGGAGTAATACCGCTCTATACGAACACACCGGGGAGGTCCGCTACCTCGACGCCGCGCGCGCATGCGCCGAGGTCTTGCTCGAGAGGCAATCAGCCCAAGGGTATTGGGTTTTCGATGACCCGGCTTGGGGCGGGCGAATTACATCTGTCGATGGTTGTTTCGGAAGTCTGGGGCTGCTTGCGCTGTTCCGGGCGATAGGTGAGCAACGCTATCTGGATGCCGCGATCCGATGGTACGGGTTCATGGCAAACGAGATCGGATTCCAGAAACTCGATGAAGACTGTCTATCGCTGAGGTACTTCGCGAACCATGGTCGCGGTATGGTGCCCAACAACTCTACTCTAGCTCTGTGGTTGATTGGGGAACTGAAGGGCGCAACCGAGGATGACCACTTCGTGGAGCACGCCCCCGGCCTCCTGAATTTTCTGGAGAAATGCCAGACCCAATCGGGCGAGTTTCCCTACTCCATAAAGACAGAGCAGGGATATGGTCGAGATCATTATCTGTGCTTTCAGTACCATGCTTTTCAGTTTCTGGACCTGGCCGGATATGCCCGGATAACCAAGTGTGAGCGCGCGCGGGAGTTGTTGCGCAAGGTCGCGGAGTTCCTCTCCAATGGCCTGACCGAGCGCGGCGATGCCAAGTACAATTGCTTCAAAACTCGTCCGATGGTACCATACTACACGGCTGCGGTCTCAGCCGCCCTGCTGTCCGCGTCAAGGATGGGAATCGGGGACTATACTGATCTCGCGGAGCGTGGGTTTACCAGGCTGGTCGACTTACAGCGCGGGGATGGGGGATTCGACTATTCCGTCGGCAACTATCTGATCCTGAAAGACAGAAGAAGCTATCCAAGGATGCAGGCTATGATATTGCGGCATCTGTTGATGTGCGCGCTGGGCGAAACCACCGCATAGACACCTCCGCCCGAAACCAAGGGCGGGCACAAATACGTAAACAATCAAACGATTCCACGAGAACCGGAGTGCTGCTTCCTTGAAACGCATCTGCCATATTGTTCAGTCTTACTATCCGCGCGACCCGCGCATACGCAGGCAGGCCGAGGCGCTTGTCGAGGCCGGACACTGGGTCGTGGTTTACTGCCTGCGCGGGCCCAAGGAGCCAAAACGAGAGACAGTCAATGGCGTGCATGTCGTCAGGCTTCCACTCACCAGAAGGCGCGGCAGCAAACCGCGCTATCTGTTTGAGTATGCGGCGTTCTTTGTAATGGTGAGTTTCAGAATGCTTTGTAAATGGGGGCACAAGTTCGATATCATCCACGTGAGCAATCTCCCGGATTTCCTGGTTTTCGCGGCGTTCGTGCCGAAACTCTTTGGAACAAAGGTCATTCTCGACGAACACGACCCAATGCCGGAACTGATCATGTCGAAGTACGATGTGCCGGATACGCATCTCGTGATAAGGTTCCTGAAGTGGCAGCAACGGATAAGCATGAGGTTTGCCACGCACGTGCTCACGGTGAATGACGCGATGAAGGAGTTGTTGGCCCCCAACTCGGGGAACAGGCCGGTGTCGGTCGTCATGAACCTGCCTGATGACAGGATGTTCCATCCCGATCAGTCTAAGGACGGCCGCGACCCGAACGACGGCCGCTTCATCCTGCTTTACACGGGCACGGTCTCCAAGACGTACGGACTTTCGATGGTTATCGAAGCTGTGGCGTCTTTGAAGTCCAGGATACCGGGGCTGTCCTTGAAGATAGCTGGAGAAGGAGACGATCTGCCCGCGCTGCGCAAGTTGGCCAAGGACCTTGGTGTCGCGGATATCGTGGAGTTCCTGGGGATAGTTCCTTTCGGGCAAATACCGCAGCTCATTGCTCGGAGTGATATCGGGGTCTCGACCCTTAAGCTCGATCCCCTCACAGACCTGTGTTTTAACAACAAGACCGCCGAGTACAGCGCCGTCGGCCTGCCGGCGATCGTGACGCGCACCAGGACTGTTGAGAAGTATTTTCCTGATGGCGTGGTTCGGTTCTTTGAGCCTGGAAGTATGGAATCATTTAGTGAGGCGGTGGTGGAGCTATACTCGGATCAGGAACTACGGCGGCGGATGTCGCGTAAAGGAATCGAGTTCAGCAGGCAGTCAAACTGGTCCGCCGAGAAGCGCAAGTACATAGGACTCATCGAGAGCCTGACTAGTTGAGAGGTCGAGTTGAAGATAATGACGGTTATCGGGGCGCGGCCACAGTTTATAAAGGCCGCGCCGGTGGGTGCAGCTATGAAAGCTGCCGGATGCGAGCAAGTGTTGGTACATACGGGACAGCACTATGACTATGGACTCTCGCAGATGTTCTTTGACGAACTGGGGATTCCCAATCCGGATATCAACATTGGTGCGGGCTCCGGCAAGCACGGCGCGCAGACCGCGCGCATGCTGGTTGGACTTGAAGAAGCTATCGAATCGAGCGGCCCGGATTTTGTCCTGCTTTATGGAGATACAAACTCAACCCTTGCCGGAGCTCTAGCGGCAGTGAAACTGCACGTTCCCGTGGCTCACGTGGAGGCCGGGCTCAGGTCGTTCAATCGCGGAATGCCCGAGGAGATCAACCGGATCGTTGCGGATGCCATCGCGGACCTGCTCTTCGTGCCCACCACTCAAGCGGTAGCCAACCTGGCGCGCGAAGGGGTTGCCGGCGAGAAAGTGCATCTTGTGGGCGACGTGATGTACGATGCCGCCCTGATACACGGCGAGCGCGCGGAGAAGATGAGCGATGTTCTCGATCGATTGAATATTCGTAAGGGCGGATTTGTCCTGGCGACCGTGCATAGAGCGGAAAACACGGATGACCCGCGGCGAGCCGGCACAATTTTCAAGGCGTTCGCGCGTGTGGCGGAGAAGATTCCCGTGGTTCTTCCGCTTCATCCGAGGACCCGTGGGGTGCTGGAAGGACTCGGGCTGCTTGAGGAGGCCCAACGAAGGCTGGTGTTGACGGATCCGGTCGGCTACCTGGATATGATCAAGCTGGAAAGATCAGCGGCGGTTGTAGCCACGGACAGCGGCGGGGTGCAGAAGGAAGCGTTCTTCCAGGGCGTGCCATGTGTGACGCTTCGAGATGAGACGGAGTGGGTTGAGCTGGTTGAAATGGGCTGGAACAGAATTTGCTCGCCCACATCGGTTGAAGCAGTGGCAGACGCTATAGTATCGGCTGTCGGCACGAAGGGTAGATCGGAAAACCCCTATGGTGACGGCAGAGCTTCCGAGAAGATTGTGCAAGTATTGATGAGTGGAACCGCTTAGACGGAATGTTTAGGGCTGAGCTACTCGAGGTCGCCGGGTTGTGGGCGGGTTCGTATGGCTGGAAATGGAGACATGATCATGAATGTGGCTGTTGTCGGAGCCGGCGCCTGGGGCAAGAATCACATCAGGAATCTGCACGAGATGGGTGCGCTGGGTGCGATTGTCGAGACTGGGGAAGCGGCCAGAGAGGCCTTAGCGGCGCAGTACCCGGAGGCGCCGGTGTGGGACGATCTCAACCGGCTAATCGAAAGCGATATTACTGCAGCGATCGTAGTTACGCCCGCGCCAACTCACTATGACATTGCGATGGAACTGCTGCAGGGCGGCAAGGATGTGTTCATCGAGAAACCAATGGCCCTGCGAGTGCTGCACGCGGAAGACTTGGTGGAAACAGCGGACAAACTGGAAAGGGTGCTGATGGTCGGGCACTTGCTGCTCCATCAACCCGCCATACAGTGGCTTCGAGATGCGTTGAACGGCGGGCTCATCGGAAAGCTGCACTCCATTCATCAGCATAGGCTCGGTCTTGGCAGAGCTAGAAGCGCGGAGAACGTGCTGTGGAGTCTGGGGGTGCATGATGTTGCGGTCGTGCTCTATCTCGTCGGCAAGTCACCGATTGGGTTGAGTATTTCCGGGCACAGAGTCCTGCAAACCGATGTGGAGGACGACGTGTACCTGCATCTGAACTTTCCCGATGGCGTCCAAACCCATCTGCACTGCTCCTGGCTGTGGCCCAACAAAGATCGTGGAATGGTTATCGTGGGAAATGACGCGATGCTGGAGTATAACGAGGCCGACCAGATCGTAACGCTGCACAAGAAGACCATTGGGACCGATCTGATGAACGTGGATCACGGCAGCGAGGTTATCTATGAGGGCAGTGGTCAGCCTCTGAGACTGGAGTTGGAGCATTTCATAAAGTGCTGCCAGGAGCGCCTAACGCCGATTTCGGACGGCAGGAATGGTCTGGAAGCCATCAAGGTGATGCAGAAGACTATAGAGAAACTGCGCTCCTGACCGGGCGCACCCGAATGTTTGCTGTTGGATGCCTTGCGGGAGCAGGATTGTGAGAGTTGCATACATACTTAGCATGAAGGGTGGTATGGCGGCCTGGAACTATCGTGAAATCGATATCCTGGCCAATAGTGGTGTTGAGATCAGTATTTATCCCACGCAGTTTGATCTCGGCCCGTACATGCCCAAACCCGAATGGCACGTCAAGAAGCCAAACCTGCTCAAGGCCCTGTTTGCCCAGCCCGTGGCGCTTTTGCGAAACCCGGTCCTGTACGTTCGATTGCTGTCATTGGCTGTTAGGATGCGTACGGTTGCTGAGTTTCTTCTGGCGCAGCACTACAGCCTGGATATGCGCAAGATGGGCATAGGGCACATCCACTGCCATTTTGGAGACCGAAAGCTCTATACTGGATACTTCTGCCACGAGGTACTCGGAATCCCGATTTCCGTGACTGTTCATGCCTATGAGATATTGGGGAATCCGAACCCGGAGATGTTCAAACTGGCAGCGACGCATTGCAGCAAGGTGATTACGGTTTCCGAGTTCAACAAGCGTGAGATTACTCGAGTTTTCGGAATACCGGAAAACCGTATTGAGGTAATCCACGTCCACGGGGACATGTCTGACGAACGCAGGCGCAGGGCTGTGAAAATTCTGACTGTTGCCAGCTTCACCGAGCAGAAGGGACACGAGATTCTCTTCCGCGCGCTAAGAAGACTCGACAGGGATGATATCATGGCGTGGGTCGTCGGAGATGGCGAACTGGATGTAAGAAAGATGGCCCGCGATGAGGGAGTGGACCACCAGGTGGTCTTCCTGGGCACTCTGGGCCCGGACATACTGAAGATACTCTACGATGCGTGCGATTTCTTCGTGCTGCCGTCCAGAACGGCAGCCGACGGTCTGCGTGAGGGTGTTCCGGTAGCCATAATGGAGGCCATGTCTCATCGAAAAGCCGTAATCAGTACCAATCACGTCGGCATACCCGAGCTGGTTCCTGAGATTATTGTCGAGGAGAACGATGTTGAAGGACTTGCCGCGGCGATAGCACGTCTCGTGGACAATCCCGATGAACGCGCTCGCATGGGTGACGTCAACTATGATATCATCAAACGTGATTTCTCGGATGAGGCCGTGCTGAAGCTGCGCGAGCTGTTCGACAGATGAAAGAGGCCGGCTTACGCAGTTCGGAGAGTAGGACAGCAATATGAAGCATAAGAGAGGCAGTTCCCCCGATGGCAGACGCTGGGACCGGGTAGAGGAGCATTATAGAGTAGAGAAATCCCTCGCGTCGCGTCTGAAGAGCGCACCGAAAGAGGAGCTAATGGGACTGTACTCGGCGCTCTACGACGAACTCATGGCAAGAGTCCCCGATCACCCCAGACTGACCAGAACCAGCAACGAGTCTTTCGTGCGGGACAATGTCGCGAAACAAATGGGCGTCATAAGAAGATATCTGACCCCGGATTGCACATTCCTCGAGGTAGGGCCGGGCGACTGTTCCCTTGCTAAGGCAGTGGCCAGGGCTGTGGGGCACGTGTACGCGGCTGACGTGTCGTCAGCCACTGCTGTCCTGAACGACCCTCCGGCCAACTTCGAACTGATAGTCATTGTGGCTCGGAAGTTGGCTCTGAGTTGTTGACTGGAGGAATCGCTGTATGAGAGTTCTTGTAACGGGTGGCGCGGGCTTCATTGGCTCACACCTGGTCGATGCCTTGATGCAAAAAGGCTGCGAGGTACGGGTTGCGGACAACTTGTTCTCAGGCAAACTTGAGAACCTGGCTCACCACGGCAAATCGGTGGAGTTTTGCGAGGGCGACGTGAGCGACTTAGGGTTCTGCAAGCAGGTGTGTATCGGCGTCGACCGTGTGTGGCATCTGGCGGCGGTGGGTTCGGTGCCGCGTTCAGTAAACGACCCCCTCACCAGTCACGCTGCCAACCTTACAGGCACGCTGAACATGCTCATCGCCGCGAGAGACGCGGGAGCAAGAAGGTTCGTATATTCCTCCTCCAGCAGTGTTTATGGCGCAAACCCCCAACTGCCACGTGAAGAAACCCAGCACCCTATGCCTGTCTCGCCTTATGCAAACACCAAGATGGCCGCGGAAACCTACGTGCGGCAGTTTGCCTGGCTCTACGGATTGGAGACGGTGGTCCTGCGGTACTTCAATATCTATGGCCCAAGACAGGATCCGAATAGCCAGTACGCAGCCGTGGTGCCGCGCTTCATCTCCGCGCTCTTAAAAGGAGAAAGGCCGGTGGTTTATGGAGACGGAGAGCAGAGCCGCGAGTTTACCTATGTCGCGGACTGCGTGCGGTGCACTTTGGCGGCGGCTTTCGTGGAAGGCGAAGGGATCTTAGGTGAGCATTTCAACGTTGCGGCGGGTTCGCCTGTCACCGTGAACAGACTGCTCCAGACCGTTCAAACGGTGATGGGAACCAACATTTCTGCTACCTACGAGCCGCCCCGCGCCGGAGACGTCAAGTACTCGGACGCCAAAATCGACAAGGCAGTCGAACGACTTGGCTTCAAACCCAAGTGGATGCTGGAAGACGGAATCCGCGCCACGGCTGAGTGGTTCAGCTCTAATCTGTAGATCAGAGAAGGTGGCATTGTCAGCGCTGTTTGAACCGCGGCCGGGCGTTGACGACGGAGGAGAACCTGAAGTAAAATGTGGTTGAGCTGCATGTTCGCATTCTTGGAGACAGACTGTTCGGCTTCAGCTTAGCAAGAGGAGAGGGTCTATATAGAATGCTTTATTGCGAACCAACGTTCATGTTTTTGTTCCTGCCGATTCTGTTGGCGGTCCATTACATCGCGCCTGGAAGGGCGAGGAACGCTGTTATCACGTTGGCGAGCCTCCTCTTCTATCTGCTTGGCGAATGGCGCTTCACAGGCTGGTTACTGGCATCAATTGCGGTCAACTACTGGGTGGCGATTGGGATTGACAGTAATCGCGGAACCGCGCGGGCGAGAAACTTGTTGGCGCTCGGCATTGTGAGCGATCTCGGGCTGCTAATCGTGTTCAAGTACGCTGGATTCCTTGTGACGTGCACGAACAAGATGATCGCCGCTGCGCACGGAAGTGCTCTACTACCCGTGCCAAAGTTGCTGCTCCCCCTGGGCATCAGTTTCTTTACGTTCCACAAGATATCCTATAAAGTCGACGTGTGGCGCGGTGTGGCCGAGGTCCGAAGGAAGCCCTTGGATCTCATGCTATACATACTCCTGTTTCCCCAGTTGATCTCTGGACCCATTGTGCGATACAACGAGATAGCCGCTGAGTTGGTCAAGCGAACATGCACTCGCAAGGACTTCGCCGAAGGGGTCCAGAGATTCATTTTCGGCCTCGGCAAGAAAATGATTGTGGCCAACACTGTTGCCTATACGGCTGACCAGCTTTTTGCCGTTCCCCAGGCTCACCTGACTACTGGGATGGCCTGGCTTGGTGTATTCTGTTATGCAATTCAGATATACTTCGACTTCTCGGGATACTCTGACATGGCGGTTGGGTTGGCGCGGATGTTCGGGTTCCATTTCCCAGAGAACTTCAACTACCCGTACATATCCACATCCATCACCGAATTCTGGAGAAGATGGCATATGTCACTGTCGCGGTGGTTCCGCGACTATCTCTACATCCCTATGGGCGGCAGCCATCGCGGACGCCTGCGCACATATTTCAACCTTTGCCTGGTCTTCTTTCTGTGCGGGCTATGGCACGGGGCCAGCATGCATTTTGTAATTTGGGGGTCATATCAGGGAGCACTCCTGGTCACAGAGAGACTGTGGTTTGGCAAAGTCCTCGAAGCTTGTCCTCGCGTGCTGAGACACATTTATTCGCTTGCCGCGGTAATGTTCGGATGGGTCATATTCAGAGTGGAGTCAATGTCCTCAGTCATCGGATATATGCGCGCTATGGTCGGTTTGGCTCAGGGTAACGGAGCAACTCTGAACGCCTCTTTGTATATCAACACCGAACTGATCATCATTAGCGTGGTAGCCATTATTGGCTCGATGCCGGTCCGTGCACTGGCGCGGAAGATCGCGGAACACATCCGTCTCGTCGCCACAGATCACCGCCGCACTATGGCGGATGCGTTGATCTTCGGCTCTGGCGTTGCGTGGCAGCTCACAGTGCTGCTTTACTCACTGATGTTGATTGCGGCCAGAACCTACAATCCTTTCATTTACTATAGGTTCTAGGGAGAGCGATGTGAAGACGGATGTATATGCTAAACACCAGCGGCAAGCGGAATGGACAGTAATCCTTTGCTTCTTGGCCGCTCTGGTTCTTCCTTCAGTGCCCCTCCTGTGGTCGCATGGGCTTGAGGGATCGTCATTGCCGATGCCCAAGGATGAGACATCGCCAGCTCCAATAGCTGCGTATGAACGCTTCAATGAGAGTTTTTCCTCCAACTATTACGGTAGAATGCTGCTGGTGCGTGCATATTTGAATATCATGGCCAATTGGTTGGGCGATTCGCCCCACTCGCAGACGGCCTCAGGCTCTTGCGGCTGGTTGTTTTACACCGGAAGTAACGAGGTGCTGTGCTGTAAGCACGTGCAGTTTACCCACGACGAACTCGCCAAGTGGGTCGGCCAGATCCGCGCGAATGGCGTGTGTTGCCGGAGACTGGGAATCCACTATATCTTCGTGGTTGCACCCGACAAGCACACAATCTACCCGGAATACTTGCCCAAGAACCTCTCCGCACCCTCGACAAAGTCGCGTCTGGATCAGTTGATGGACGCTCTCAAGACCGAGCCCGGCCTGGAAGTGGTGGACCTGAGACCGGTTCTAGCCAGGGCAAAGAAGAGTCAGCAGGTATACTACAAGACTGATTCACATTGGAACCCGGCTGGCGCGTTCGCTGCATACCAAGCGATCCAATCGCGCGTGAGTTGCTGGTATCCGAATGCCACCCCAGTCCCATTCCGAGAATACCGCCTTAGTGATGTCAATTTCAGTGGAGATCTCGCTTCTTTGATGGGCATTGATTTAAGAGAGAGCGCCACCCTATATCGGGAGAAGACGACTCGTGCTAGCTTCATCAGGTCCGGCAACGCCGACTTCAGATGCACGCGGATAATCATCGATGTGCTGCGTAGCAAGAACTACACTGCGCCAATACACAAAATGGTGATGTTCCGGGACTCCTTTGGCACCGACCTCATACCTCACTTTGCCCAGCATTTCCAGAACGCATTGTATCTCTGGAAAGATTTCAACCCGCAAGATGTAGGCCGCGAGAAACCGGACGTTGTCATCCAAGAAGTCGTGGAGAGAAGGCTGATGAACGATCCCAGCTGAACCAAGGCCCTGCTTAGGCTCCTCGGAACCCCGGTATATTAACGCACGAGCGGTCAGGAGGTTGAATGGAATGGGGAGAGCTATCCGGAAACTACAGCGTATCAGACAAGGGATTGCCGCCGAAGGATGGAATATGCTGCCGGCCATATTGGCCGAGGAACTGAAGCTGATTGATCTTTCGTTTGTTTCATCGGCGGGTCTGGGGTTGTCGGGGGAGGATGGCTACCACCACAGCAGCAGTCTGGGCTACGGACTGAGGCGTATACTCCGGAATGTCGGTGTCAGTAGTACTGACACAATCCTTGATCTGGGATGTGGCAAGGGGGGGGCGATTATTGCTCTGTCAGCGTTTCCTTTCAGAAGAATTGATGGCCTCGATATCTCCCAGGACCTTATAGATATCGCACGGCGTAACCTTTCCCGGCTCCGGATCAACAGAGGAGAACTGCATTGCTGCAACGCCACCGAATTCTCCGATTTGGACGACTATACTCACATCTTTATCTATAATCCGTTTCCCGGGAAGGTAATGGCTGTTGTGCTGAACAACTTGGCAGCATCTTTTCGCAGAAGACCACGCAGGTTTGTCCTGATCTATCGAAATCCTACCTGTGATGACCTGATTGCAGGCACGGACCTGTTTGCGACCGTAATGGAGTTCAACGAAGAGGGGAACAGTCATACCCACGTCTACATTCACGATGCAGCAACCGCTGATTGGCGGAGTCAATTGCCATAACGCATAGATTACTCGGGCCTGCTCTTCATCCCGAAGAGTAGAAAAAGGATGGGGACCTGTTAAGCGACTGTCCACTTTGGGGGGAGCAGTCCACTACTTCGATCCGCGCAACGCAAGCCTCCAAGCGGTGACAAATAGCTTCCATAGGGATGCCGCGCGCTTACGCCTGCCGGCACTAAAAGGCGCCACTAGGCAGTTTCGCAGCAGTATAAGGCCCAGGTTGCATATCATCGCGCATTTCAGTACCGTGGACTTCGGCCAGTTGTGCATCATTCCATACAGGTTGAACAATGATTCTATGTTGCGGGCGTACATACGGTTAGCGTCGAACCCTCTGCTTGCAAGCCCGACATGGATTATCTCGGCGCCCGGGAAGTATATTAGTTTGCAGCCCATTCCGCGCGCGCGCATGCACCATTCCACGTCATCGGAGTTAACGATCAGCCTGTCGTCCAGATAGCCGACCCTCTTCAGCGTATCCTGCCGGAGAAACAGCGCGGCGCCCAGTATCACTTGCACATCATTGGTCTTCTCGTAGAAGCTTCGCGGCATCCGTCGTTCGTAAAACCGGCGCATCGCTGGAATGCTCGACAGTCCGAGCGTCAGCGAAACAAGCTGTGACCAAAACGTGGGTGATCTCCTCGCGCATTCATACTGGATGCTTCCATCCGAGTTCAGCAGTCTTGGGCCGAGCGCGGATACTTCCGGATGGGCATCCATATATTCCACCATCACTGATAGCGCGTCACCCACGAGGAACGCGTCCGAGTTCAGCGCAAGCACATAATCCCCTGAAGCCTCGCGCAGACCCTGGTTGCACGCGGGAGCGTATCCACGGTTATCGTCATTGCAGATGACCTTCACATCCGGGTATTTGCCCGCCAGCATCTCGCGGCTCCCGTCCGTGGAGGCGTTTTCAACGACGATGACTTCCTTCTCTATGTCTGGAGACCCCGCGAAAACCGAGGCGATGCTCTTGTCCAGCAGTTCGCGCGTATTGAAGCTGACTATCACCACCGACACTTTACGCATCCGGATTGGCCTCTCCCTTGTCCGTGCGTAACCTCCCTGCTATCGCTTGCCTGATCTTGCGGACGTCTTCTCTGTTCAATGACGTTGCGGCCCATGCAGCAACGGCGCTAGCGCCGACGATTCGCCACATCGGATTAGTAACGGTGCTCAACGCCAGCAACAGCACAGCGGCGGTGCTCGTTACCAGCAAGAACTTGTTTCCGCGGGTGATAGTGTATCCGTTCGTACGGTTCGTATATAGGTAGATCGCGCCACACTCAAATAGCCAGCTCAATGCGTGGGCCCACACCGCCCCCTGCAGCCTCATGTGTGGGCCCGGCAAGTAGAAAACAATCATGAACAGACCGTTGCGCAGCAAGTTGATCACCACTCGCGCCCTAAATCGCTCGAGTGGAAGCATTGGATATTGCCAAACCATCGCGATGCTCTTGAAGTAGTCTCCCATCAACTGCCAACTCATCAGAGCGACCGCCGGCAGGAACTTCTTGGAAAACAGTATGGAGGTGAACACATCTCTGCACAGCAGCACCACAAGTATCCCGGAAGTGCAGAATAGAAGGCTGATCTTGAGGGCGTCGTTGACTTCCTTGTTGATGTCTTTCTTATCTCGCAGTTGACTGATCCTCGGGTACACATACGCGCCTATCGCGTTCAACGGCATGGACAGGTACTGGCTGGATATGGCAAAAGCCGCCTGGTAAATACCGTTTGCGCCGAGCCCCAGATCCCTGATTATCTGCACACGGATTAGGAACGGGACTGCAAGATCGATGGCGAATACAGGAAAGTTACCGGCCGCGAATCGCATCAGGTTGATCAGCAATTTCCGGTCGAATTTCGCTGATCCCAGCTTGCCGGTCATCTCGGGTCCCATCGACCTGTTCGCGAAGATTCTCGCTATGACATATCCGACTATGGCAATGATCAGCAGATGAGCGGCGGCGCCTGCCTGTCTCCAAAACAGCACGAGAGGTATTACTATCGGCAGTCCGACCACCGACGTAATCACCATGGTTGCCGAATACTCCTTCATCTCCAGGCCGGCGCGCAGATAAGCCAGCCACAACTGGCTCTGGATTAAGAAGGGAACCCCCAAGATCGCGGGGATCAGATACAAGTACAAGTTGGCATTTCCAAGACTCCAGGCCGACAACGGCTTCCCGAAGATCAAACACACCGCGACGGTCAGCACGGACAGAACGGCGAATGTCTTTGCCGAAGTGGAAGTGGTGATGGGCAGGCGTTCTTTGTCGTTGGCACGGTCGGCGGCGATATACTTCAGCGCCCCGAGATTCATACCCATAGGCACGCCATTTGCCAGGAAGTTCTGCAGATTTTGGAGCTGCGCGAACAATCCCACTCCCGCGGGTCCAAGCACCACGGCCAGCAGCTTGTTGCGCACAATCCCAACTGCCGAGACCGCGGCCTGTGAGGTCATCACGACAAGAATGGCTTTCAGTAGCCTTTTCATCTGCTGACGCGCCGCCTGAGGTTCTGCGCGGCGAGGTAGGCTCGACCACGGAATGTCACCGGCAGTATTCCATTATACTCGATCAGCATTTGCCCGCCGAAGCCTTCTTTGAACTTGTTAATAGATAGCCTGGCCTGATCGGTATCGCCCGCGTACCATCCGCCCAGATCATACATGCCCATCCCCATCTCCTTTGCTCGCAGCATACTGCGCCAATGGTTAAAGCGCGTAGCCCGACCGACCATCTGACGAAAAGAGGCATCGTCTGACATTCTCACGGATGGGCCCCACAGCCACCGCATTCTGTTTCCCGCCGAGACAAATGCAAACCAATTCAACAGAGTGTCATCCGGAGCCAGTATTCTGGAGAAGCGCAGCACTCCGGCCTTTGAGTAAGCGTGCGCATTCAGTCTGCTGATCATTGGGAGCGATTTGAGCCTAGAGAAAGCATCAAAGAAGTCACAAAACTCTTCAACACAATCGTGGCCTGGTTCCGGCACCCAGTCTTGCTTGAGCAGGTCTTTGCCTTCCGCGCGTCGGATTTCATTGCGCGTGGTGGAGTTCATTGCGCTCAGGATGTCTTCAGGCTCTTTCTCCAGATCGATGACAAGCGTGTAGAACTCCGTGAAGCTGTCTGCTCTTGGTTTTGGGATCTGGACGAAGCTTACCACGTCCACTCCGGGCGCTGGTTCGTCATCGAACCAGCACTCTCCATGCTTGACCAGTTTCCCCCGTATCACGATCATCCCCAAACTACCTCGATGGTATTCACCAAGCGCAAAGCAAGGATCTTAAGCATTGTTTCCATCGACCTTTGGCGGCGTATCACCACGTGCTTCCACAAGGAATCTAAACGTATGTGAGTTTGGCCACAGTCTGTCCAGGACACGGTCGCGTGATTGCTTGTATGCACTCATGAGAGTTTTCGGCAATATCCTATCAAGCAACCGGACACCGCGTGGATTATAGAGCCTCAAAAATGCCGTGACGTGGTAGCCTGACCGGGTAAACAACTCCACGGCGGTCTTAGCGGTAAAGAACCGCAAGTGAGTGCTGTCGAGTATGCCGGACTCCGTGTATTCGAACCTGCCCCTCAACAAACCCAAACGTACACTGAAATGCGCGACGTTGGGCACGGAAGCGAGCAAGGTCCCTTCGCTTTTCAGCACGCCGCGACACCTGCATAGTGTCTCCCACGGATAGGCAAGATGCTCCAGCACGTCGGCAAAAATTATATGATCATACTCATCAGCAATCTCCGACCACGTCATGCTGCTGGTAATGTCGCCCACGATCATCTTTTCGGCATAGGCTTTTGAGATCTCAGCTTGCACGGGGTTTATCTCGACGGCAGTCACTCTGCAGCCAAGATCATCTCGCAAGTGCTGCGTTAACATGCCAACCGCGCAGCCGACCTCAAGTATCCGTGATCCAGGCCTTATTCGCTTCAGGATCTCCCGATCTGTACTGCCGAAGTCACGTTGGTAAATCTTCAGCTCGGTCATGGACCACTACCTCCTCCAACTCTTCCGGCACCCGTCCAACACGAGCATGTCCCCCGCGAAGTTGAACGTATGAGTCTTGGTAAGGCCGCGCGCCCACACCGGGTCAATTCTCACATAATCACGCTCCTCAAACTCATCTTCACTGAGGGTGACAATCTCTCTTATGGTGATTGCCCTGCCATACTTCCCATACGAACAGTCCTGTGCCGGCCTGAGAAGCTTGCCATCCATGACGAACGGCCTACCTGCTGGTCGCGCATGCCTGGCATCACTGATCACCGGGTTGAGCTTGTGCGGCAGCCACGGCCCAAACGGGGTCCGAGAGTGGAACACCAGCAGATCATCCAGCGGCAGCGTCTCCTTAGTACCCGGTGTGGTGAACAACCACCACTTTCCGTTGTGTTCCAACAGGGTAGCGTCACTGAACTTCTCTCCGCTCAGTATGGTGCTATGATACTCCCAATCGGCGGGAAACTCCACACATCTGAACACCTCTACCTGCCCATTATTCCCTGACTGGGGGATCATGTAGAACTCGCCGTCATAGCGGAACACGAACGGGTAAGACATATGAAACGGCCGCTCGAGCGCCATCAAGTGTTCGATGCACCGGCCTTCTTCGTCCACGCGCAGCACTGCTATTCGACCGCGCCTGTCCGAGTGCTTTGCTTCCTCGACAAAAATCACACATCCTTCATCGGTGCAAACAGGGAACGGATCTGCCCAAAACGCGTCTTTCGGCTGCCGCATGGGAACCAGCTTGCTGATGCTTTCCAGCGGATTCCGCCCATCCAAAGATCGTATGGCACTGAACCAACTCTCGCGGTATAGTCGCCAGGACACACTGTTCCAGAGGTTGTGGCATATCAGTGCGATGATGCGCGCCCAACGGCACATTCCCGCGCCTGAGTCTATTTCCAATCGCCGGTCGAGGCTGTTCTTCTCAAGATAAAGACCCTCAGTCCCGTGTTCGCATACACGCCGAACGGCTCGCTTAAGTAATGCGCCCAGCCGCCAGCTCGATGTGCTGAGGTTAAGTCTCCAGGAGTCCGTCGCGGCACTGCCATTGCACTGGCAGACTAGCTCGGGGGCGCCGTCGTCGGTTGCTAGAAGGAGTTGAGCCGGGGTAACAGGCTTGTTTCCCAACACCTCGTTCAAACCTGGGTAAGGAAAACCGTCGCCGATGTTGAAGTACCAGTTTCCATAGGTGCTCCTGCATTGAGTATAATCAGCAGGACATTCGGCCAAAAATGAAACAACCACGTCCAGTTCCGCGGTCGAGATGGCTTTTGTTAATGACGCGCCAAGTCTACTCTTACCATCGCGCATCTCCAAGTGGGTATCGATCCGCTGCGCTCCCTGGAGCATCCACGAAATGTCAGTCTCCACAAGCGCATCGAATGCCGGCCTGAACTTGCGCCTATCCCAGCCGGCGTACATCCCAAGAAAACCCTTGGCGGATGGGTAACGGCTGGTCGCGCCGGAACACACCACAACCAGCCGTACCTCAAGCACACCAGGTCTTACGAGATCGCGCATCGCCTCGTCCACCCAAGCCTGTTGTTTGAGACCGTCTACTATTATGCCAACTCGGAAAAGGCGAGTATTCAAATGATCTGTCGGTATAGCGCTCAAAATCAGCTGGACGGCACAAGACACCCAACCCGCCTGTGCAGGACAGGTATCCCGCAATCAGTCATCCCTGCTCCTATCGATGTTCGCTTCCAGGAGACTTCCTTGCCAGAATTCTAAACCGGCTGCGAGTTATGAATGCCACCGCCGAGTTCCCAAACAGAACTCTTCCCGCTCCACCAAATGGCCGTGGAGTGTGCCACGTGATCCTGATGTCGCCGTATCCCGCAGTCCTCAGAAGTCGCGCCCACGTATGCGGACTCTGGTGTTTGTGCCACTCTATCGTGGGCATCGCTGGATTCGTAAGCCCGAAAGTCGGAAAAACGTTGTGTCGAGAGACATCGCTGATGATTACCAGACCGTTGTCGCTTGTCAGTTCGGCCATTTGGCGAAAAAGCTCGATGTAGGTTCCGCGGGCCTTTTCACTCTTAAGAATTTCGATACACGCAGGCTCATCGAGGTGGTTGACCGAGGCATTCAGAAACACCACGCCGAATGTTCCCGGTTCGGCTCTAAACGCTTGGAATGTGGAGTCCACAAGTTGCACGTTATCCACGCCTAGAGCTTCACGGAGTTTCGCAAAATCATCGCGTACTCCATGCGTGCTGCCTTCTGCCTCAGGCTCCAAGCATACTACTTCGGTCGCTCCCGCACAAGCGGCATAGAATGATGCCAAGCCGACTCCCCCGCCAATGTCCAAGAATCCGCACCCGGACAGGTCCGCATCTCCGAACAGGAAGTCGCATTCCCACTTGAGGCTTTCCTTTGCCAACCCATTCATGAACTTTGGTATCACTGAGTAGTAACGATCCAGCGTTCCGCCAACCTGCATTTTACTCCTAATTCCTATCGGGGCGCGTTCTACAGCGACCAGTAAACGTGTGTCTCTGTTACTTGCCGCGGATCAAGCGCGGATTTTACATCCATCACGATCCCGCCGGGCTTCACACACTTTATCAAGTCAGCCGCGGAATCGCAATACTCTCTGTGAGGAACAGCCAGGACCAGAGCATCCAACTCGCCGATATCCTCCAGATTGCACAACGTGACTCCATATTCCTCTTTCGCCTCGTGCGCGGAAGCCTGTGGATCGTGCACTTGCGGAAACACGCCGAAATCCTGCAGTTCATTGATTATGTCCGGCACGCGGCTGTTGCGCAGGTCGGGCACATTCTCCTTGAACGTGAGACCCAACACCGCGACTTTGGCATCTCGCACGCTGGTACCGACGTGTATCAGCAGCTTGATGAGCTTCTGCGCCACGTAGTTGCCCATGTTATCGTTGATTCTGCGCCCCGCCAGAATCACTTCAGGGTGATATCCCAGAAGCTCTGCCTTCGCGGTCAAATAGTACGGATCCACCCCAATGCAGTGCCCGCCGACCAATCCCGGCGAGAACCTGAGGAAGTTCCACTTCGTCCCGGCCGCCTCCAGCACATCGGTTGTCCGTATTCCCATTCGATCGAAGATCAGCGCAAGCTCATTCATGAAAGCGATGTTGATATCTCTCTGGGAGTTCTCAATCACCTTTGCCGCTTCAGCGGTTTCGATGGTCGGCGCCTTGTGTATTCCTGCCGCGACTATCCGCGAATAAGCTCTGGCTACGCGTGTGAGCGAAGGCTCGTCCTCCGCCGAAACCACCTTCGTAATTGTCTCCAGGGTGTGTTCCTTGTCCCCAGGGTTGATTCTTTCAGGCGAATACGCCACGGTGAAGTCGACGCCAGGCGTCAAGCCGGAGACTTCCGCCAGAATGGGCCGGCAGAACTCTCTCGTGACCCCCGGATACACTGTGGACTCATAGACCACGATCGCACCCGGTCCCAGCACCCTGCCCACGGTCTCCGAGGCCTTGCGCAGCGGTGTCAGGTCCGGCTGCTTGCTGGTATCCGTCGGCGTCGGTACCGTGATCACGAACATTGTCGAGCCCCGCATGTCCTCCGGGTCGGTCGTGAACTTCATTGTGGAGGCCTCAAGCTTCTCCGGCGAAACCTCCAGCGTCCGATCTATGCCCTTCCTCAGTTGGGCGACACGCTCGACATTGATGTCAAACCCCACTGTTTCAGGATAGTGCTGTGCAAATCCCACCGCCACGGGCAGTCCTACATATCCCAATCCAATAACCGATATTTTCTCGTTCAACTTAGCCAAACCTCTCTTTGAGCCGTTTTATGAAGTCTTCCACATGCGCCTGTTCCGGCCACATTTGTCCCTCTTGCCAGTTGAGGTCTCTGTCCCAATGCCCCGGACAATTGTGAATAGCGCTCGAAAGGTATATGTAACTGACTTCGCTAGTTACAGCTTCTTTGCCTCGCCACAATCCATCAATTGCGCAGCTCTGCATCTTAAGCTTGTCCGCCACCTCGAACCCCAGTCTTAGGAACGCGGGGTCCACTCCAGAGAGCGTATAGTCGAGTCTACCGCTGCCGCTTGCGCGGAAGTCGTTGTCACGGTTAAACCTGCGGAACCCGAATGCCCGGTCACCGATTACTGTTATGCGGGTGTCGTGTCTATTATCCGGTAGAAACTCCTGAAACAGGGCATAATTGCGGTGTACATCCCAACCGTTGGACCACGCCTGGATATCGGAGATATCTACTCTTCCCAGAATCTTCTTAGCAATCATACGCGCCGTGCGCTTCAGCTTGCGCCCGCGGTTGCCCACACTGTCCATTCCGGTTATCCCGCGTTCGAACAGCACTTCTATCCACTTCCGTGCGTCTGCCTGAGAGTCTATGAGCCGAACATTGTTCGATCCAGCGCCTCCCCACAGCTTCATCACTACAGGATAGCGCGTCTCCCGTGCCCATTCCAGCGCGAGCTTCTTATCAAAGAACACCCACGTCTTTGGACTGGGTATATCGAGCGCCTGAAACAAGAATGCCTGAGCGATTTTGTCATCGTAGTGCCAGCAGGTGTTTTGGTCGGGAAAGACAAGCGTGTCTATGTGCATCTCGATCACCGGCAGCAATTTGTGGGCTACCTGCCGCATTGTGGATGTCAAAGAATGTCTCCACATGAAACCCTGGCAGTCTCTTAGATCATCTAGGATGGTGGGGGAGTAGACGTTCACCATCTTGATTTCGCAGCCATACTGGTTTAGGAATTCTATCCATCTGTCGGATGTGGAAGGTTGAGAAGCCCTGTCGGGCTGGATCGCAATGCGGAACACCCCCGGTTACCTCCCTGAGAAGTCAACGTTCAACTCTACAATACGAGCCATTGGGTCTAAAGGTTCAATGCTACTCGCATATTGTAAGTCTCGGAATTACTCACTGTCAATTGGAGGGTGATTCGCCAGAATTACTCTCCAATGATGTGATAAAGTTGGGGGGTGCGGATAGACGATGGGGAGCGGCCGCATAATCGGTCGAGCATCCTGGATTACCGCTGGCAAGATCACGGAGTAGATGATCAAACCTGTATCCGTGGTCCCACACATTCGGCCGGGACACCGCGATGCCTTCGCCGAGCAGCAGTGCAAGCGGAGTCGTCCACGGTTGAGGAGTGTCAAAGAACCTCGGGAGTTCGATCTACTCACCAGAAGCATAGGAGCAAATCGGCGAAGCCTGCGGCTAATGGGTCGCCAAGATCTGCGGCGCCGAAGTCAATCGAATACAGCGCGTGTTCTTGTTGAGTTGCCTCAATATGGTGCTGATCCCAGTGACAGCCACATAAGTCTGTTCCGCCGGCGAAGTGAAACTCTCACGGTTCACCCTTACGCCTGTCCAACCAGAACCATCCTTCAAGCGCGCGCCGTCATCGATATAGAAGAAATCTGTTTCGGAATGGGTCACTCTGCCCCAGGCTCGCACCAAAAGGCCAACGTTGTACAAGCCCATAGCGCCATCAACCCCAGGGTTGACGGCGTCCAAGCTCACGCCACCGAGCCGCTTGTTCGTAATCCCAACAGGCTTGACGATGAGGTCTGAAGCGGGGACAGCCGGGATGAACGACGGCTGCGTCATCACCCTTTCACCATCCGGCTTCTCGAGCACTCCGTTGACTCCAAGCTTCTCCCCAATGTGAAGCCCACCGGATGCGGCGACCTTTATTCCAGTTGCGCGGTTTCCCGTTTCAACGTACGCGCAATCGGGGAATATGGCAGTCACATACACCTCGTTGATTGTGACCTGACTATCATCCGGGTAGCTCCTGGCTGGTGACAACCCACCGCTAAACGGCGGCACAGAGAAAGATTTGGCCGCGGAGGCAGACCAGGTGCCGGCGCCGTTCTTGGCTTTCGCAAGCGCGTAATACACTTTGCCCGCCGGCAGAAGAATAGGGCCCATAACGATAGTGGGCTGCAATGACGGTGAAGTCCAACCGGCAATATCAGCAGCCTGCGGCGTCGTGCCAACGCCCGAACTGTACGCCGAAATGCCTGACACCTGGTCTTGGGCAATGCACGAGATAAGCAGATTATTCGGAGCTGTCGGCGCCACATCGACTTCACTCACCTCGGGAGTTCCCAGATCAGCCACGATCGCGCGCGAAACTCCCGCGTCACTCCATTTGGCCGTGGAACTCTTGTCCTTCACCGATAAGTAATAAGACTGACCTTGCGTCAGCGGCAGATTCTGAAGATTGCATTGCGTGTTTGCCCCCGCCGACGTCCAACCAACCACATCCGTTCCGCCCGCCGAGGAGCCGACCGCATATTGATATTCCACAATGCTCCATGGTCCGGAAGCCGGTGTCCAAGATGCGGATATGTTGCCGTTGGAATAACTCGGCGCGACGACGCTCGGCGGATTGGGCGGGGTATCTTGGAACCTCACAGTAATGGTGCTCGTGGTTTCCGGACGCAAGGTTACATACAGCGTGCTTCCCACCATGTGCTGGGAGAACACCGAAGCCCCTTCCGCCCCCGGAACGGCGTTATCCGATGCGCCGATCTTGATCTCATTTACCAGCGCGCCCGGACGGTTCACGGTAATGGTCGCGGTGCCGCTGTCAGTGAACGAAACGGATATGCTCCCCGCCATGTAATCCCTCAGCCGGAGAATCAGGCTTTGAGTATCAATGAACTTGACGCCCTGATCTCTCAAGTACTCGATTCCCTGGCGAATGGTCGTGGAGTATAACTGTCCCCCCACCATACCAAGGGCCGTGGGTGAATAGTAGGTATCGTGGATATAGCCATAACTGTAGAGGCCATACTTCAGATTCGCTTGGAACTTCTGCTGAGTATCCGCCAGGTAGCTGATATTCAGGTTGCGAATCACATTATCCCCTTGCAACGTTTGCGAAAGACAATATGGGGTGGCAGCGCTTTGTGAGAGATTCCGGAACCACGTGGTGTTCGTCGGTAAGCATTGTACGAACATAGTGGAACCGTCAGCCAAGGTCGCTGTCCGATCGCCATATCCCGCGGCGCCGAATATCAGTCCGCCCGAGTACATCGCGTCGATTTCGGCTGTGTTCGGGTTCATATTGCCTGAGAACGTCAAGTAGTTCTCGGTCCTTGGGATGATCTTCTGGAGGTCAGCGATGGATCCGATAGTCTGATCGACAGCGCTGGAAACGCCGATAGACGGCCAATCCTGTGGATGTGTGCGAGAATGGCTGCCGATAAGCATAAGCGGATTGGAGGTCGATACCTGGTTCCACTGCGTGATGATGGAACTGTTCAGTGTGTTGTTGACCAAGCAGTTGGTTAAAGGCATATTGCAGTCGGTGGTAAGCGCATTTAGCCAGTCAATGGCCGTGGCGTCACCATGGCAATGCACCTCGATTGACGCAATTGGTATACCCCCGATTCGATCGTTCGCGAATCCTATCACAGTCGGCGTGCCATACCGCAAGTAGCTCACGACCTTGCCGTAGTCCAACCAGTACATAGGAACCGTCGTCGAGTCCTCAATCAACCCGCCTTGTGGATAGAGAAATCCGACGACATACCCTCCCAGGCTGATCGTCATAGCCGGCTGGGAGTTGAATGTATAGGTAAACAGAGTTGTGTTGCCGTATGACGCGGACGTCAAGCTTTGGTCTTTTTGGATAGCCGAGGGAATGCTGGGCGCGCCGGACAGCGTTCTCCCGGTCCTGTTCTTGATTGGAAACAGCAAGGTGCAGAAGTTGTTCTGTTCCAACAGCGCCCCGGATGTCGAGTAGCGGAAGTAACAGTCCCGTCCATTGAGGAAGATCTTTTTCCCGGCAGCCATAGCTTGCTGGCACTTGGTGGCAACCGAGGATACAGCAGTGGGTGACGTATGGCCGCAAAGCACGATGATATCGTAGGCGTCCAAGGGCATTGAAACGTACCGGCCGTACGTTACCACGTCGAATGGATAGCCTGCCGCCGTAAGATCGGTTACGACAAACTCCCCATCAATTGCCGAGTTCGTGCTGGGCATAGTCGCCTGCTCCGTGGTGACTACTAAGACCTTCTGTGCGCACGCTACTCCGGCCAACAGCAATACGATGATGAAGCAAGTGGCAAGTGTGTGTACCATACGCATTCCAATATTGCCGCGCAGGATCAGATTCAAACTATCCACCTCCTGGCCTCCGTGGAGGCCATTGAATGTAAGCACTTTCACATCCGCCTACAAACTCCACGCGTCCGCTTCTTGGAGTATACCACAATAATAGGCACTCTGCAACAGGTATTTTGCGGACTTTGCATAAACTACCCATTAGTTGCCGCGCAAGACGGTAAGCGGTTTATCGACAATGTATTTCTTGCTCTGTTACACAAGAACCGGCACAGGAGTCTGTTTCGTATCGTCTAAGAAATGTGTGGCTCCTATGACCTAAGACGTTGCACACTCGCAAGGGTTCAGTGGATTTCTTGAACGCAGGGTTACAGTGTGATTTAAGCCTTGTCCTGCGGAAAAATAATGCTGACTCACAAACGTAATCGAGCCCAAAGGACGGTTGTTAGGCATGGTAAGATTTCGGCTGTTGAGCATAGTAGTGCCGGCGCTGCTGATTGGGTCGTCCTGTGTTCCATCTGCAAGCGTGGAAAGAATAGATTTGCTCTTGGGGCTGGGTGGATTTGAGCACAGTACGGATTTTGCCTGGCAGTCTGGATACACGGGAGGCAACTACGACTGGAATGCCCAATGCGCTTGGGTTTCAGCGCCGGGATCGTCCGGCTGGCGAAGCGGCTACAATCTCTGCAAGCCCGGCGACACCGTGGCAACCGGCTGGATGCGCATTTCCGGCCCCACGGTCAACCCCGCGCTCAATCAGGTTTACAAGCTGGTGGACGGCCAGGGCATTTCTGGAAGCAAAGCGCAGTATTTCGCCTTACGCAATTGCACTGGTCAGTCTTATACCATTCTTCGCCACGGCAAATCCGTTTATCCGTCGCTCCCGCATGAACCAAAACCCGGCGACACAGTCGTCTTCCGTATGGATAGCGTAAGAATGGCAGGGTACGACTCCGTACCGGCAGGATCGACCATTAGCGCGTCCTTACGGCTGCTGCTCAACGACCAGGTGTTCTCGCAATCCGTGGTACCTAGCGACATATCGGCCCCTGTTGAGGTGAGTGGGAAAGTTGCGGCCGGGACCACCAGCGTGACCGCGGAGTTCAAGCTGGAGATAAGCGCCGACCTGACGGGCAAGGAAGTTGGAATCTACGTGGACGGAGCGCACTTGTACATCAAGCGAGCCGCGGCGCCCTCCGATTATGCCAACTGGGAAATTCCGGCGCCAAAGCGGCGTGCGATCAAGACAATGCTGAAGTTCTTCGACCCAAGGGTTCATGACATTTATGAAACCGCGCGGAGCTTCGACTGCATATTGAGCGGGGACTACACGGCGATCTACGCGGACCAGTTCCGAGCAATCAACCCGCAGGTAAAGGTCTTTACATACAAGACAACAGCGATCACAAAGAATGACTATGAAATGCCCGGCAAGGACCCGTGGTATAGTGACGCTGGAGTTCAATACAACTTTGCCTCAGCCAATCATCCTGAGTGGTTCTATTCTGACGGGGGAGGCGGGCGTGTTTCCATGCCCGCTTACCCACGCAGCTATCCCGCGCACCTAGAGAATGCAACATACCAAAATACCTGGGCAGCCAATGTTATCGGCAAAATGCAACTGTACGGCTTTGACGGCTTCTTTATGGACGATTTGAACGACGCGACATACGGTTCGGTTCACATCGCCACTGTCGATTGCCAGAAATTCCTCCACGGTGTCATGCCCAAGTTCCGCACGGCGGGCATGCACCTGCAACGAAACGGAGTAATGTTCTTCAACTATAGGAATGCGAAGGCAGACGAGAATATGGGGCTGATTCTCAACAATCCTTTCTTTGCCACAAGGCCTGAATACCCCTCTTCATCTGGATATTCGGGTAACACCGCTGAAAACGTAAGTGACAGTTACTTCCAGGAATACGCATTCTTCAAGGTGTCCTATGCGTCCGGCGTGGGCTACACCAAGAATGTATACGACCAGGATTTCTGGTGGGGTCAGATACAGGATATGGATTTGCTCAACGCCTGGAATACCCACGATCTGCTGCCATACAACTGCACCAAGCAGATGGTAATGCACAGTTACGGGGTAAACCAAGCCGGCGATCCGGCATACGGCGTCGATGGCTGGATGCAGTTCGCGCTGGCGAGCTACCTCCTGGCGCAAAATGACTACACGTTGTTTGGGACAATGGACCAAACTGATTGCTCGATCTTGATGAAAGACTACAGTATCACCAAACGTCTTGGAGTTCCTGATGGCCCGCACTACGCATACATGGGCGATACCTATTTCCGTTATCGCCGATACAAAGCCACATCGGATGGGGGCGCGGGAGGCGTGGTTGTGGTGAACGCGAACACCAGCGCCTCCAAGACCTATACTTTGTTATTCAACGCTACTGATGAATCCGGAGTTGATATACCTGCTGGAACCGTCATTACCCTCAAACCTCACACCGGACGGATACTGCTCAACCAGGGTGACCAACTGTCCGTGAACATAGTCACTTCGAACCAGAGTGTAATGCCGGGCCAGACAGTCGACGTGACGGTTGAGTATTCCAACGTGGGATTGACGACCATCAAAGATGGTATTGTCCGCGCCAGCGTCCCCGCGCAGGCCGCCTACGTCACCGGCAGCGCCGAAAAGACAGGCGGCAGCTATGATACAACCAGTAATACGGTAAGTTGGCCGCTGCCAAACTTACCAGCCGGCGCGGGAGGCACAAAGACATTTCAAGTCAGAATATGGTAGCTGTCCCCGCGCGAAAGCACGCAACGCCGCCGATCTCCTGGTTCCATTGCTCAGCAATCGTCGGCGAAGCGTATTCCTCTTTAGCTCATGACGAGTTAGCGATTACAGGCTAATCTTCGGCATTGGCCTGCCCAAGCAACTAACAGCCCATCGGACCTAGCCGCGTTTGGCGGGAACAGCGCCGGGTGAGGCGGGTTCCCGGCTTTGGGCGAGGCGTCGATTACGCTTGTTTGCGCGCGAATGTTCCCTGACAAGGATGAACACCGCCGCGAGGATGTCAACCAAAATCCCGCCGATAAGGGCGTTTGCCATGTTGCTGGGTGCGACTTTCTTGGGGTCGGGCCAGGCCCTGTCGACGACTTGATAGTCGCCATCCTCGCCCTTCTGCGTGATGCGGGCCATCTGGTATTGCTCGGTGAGAAGCTCGTATGTCTTGTTGAGCACGGTAAGCTTGCGCTGTATGCGAACGTATTGAGTGCCCATCTCGGGCAGCTTGTCAAGCTGGGTCTTGAGCTTATCGCGCTCGCCGACAACGTAGTTGCGGGTCTGCTGGAGCGCTTTGCACTGGACTTGTTCGTCGACCAATCTGTTGATATCGCCCTCGTTCGCCAGATTGCTGTCGAGACTCTGGAGCTTGGCATCCAGATCGAGCAGCCTTATGTCGAGTTCGCCCAACTGCTGGATCATCGCCCTGCTCTGTTCGTCGATCATTGCGATATCGTGGGTTTCCATAAACCTGCTCATCTCTTTTTCAGCTCGAGCAAGATCCGTCGTCGTGGTGTTAAGCTTATGCTCTATGAAATCGGCCTTGCGCCTGGATGCGGTTTGCATCAGGTCTCCAAGCCCATCGACCATGGTGTTGACGATGTTCGCGGCCAGTTCGGAGTTTCGAGCCTCGACTAGGAGGGCCAGCGAACCCTCTTTGCGCTCCTGTACCGTGGTCATTTTGGATAGACGCATAAGCGCCTCTGGGGCAGTGAGCTTCCGTCCATAGGTAAAATCCGGGTTGTGCATAAGATCGAGACGCTGGATGGCGATCTTGCGTAGGGACTCGCTCCTCAGCAGCGTGAGGACATAACCGTATGTTGATCCGCCGTTCGACGAACCCAGTGACACCGGCAGGTTTTGCAGGAGGCTGGCAGGTGAAGACGATTGCTGCACGTAAATGGTGGCTGACGACTCGTAGGTCTTGGGCAAGAGCCTGCTGACACCGAAACCAGCAGCGCACCCGATAATGCCGACCACCAGCAGCAACTTCCATCTGACGGTCACAGGGGCAAGCGCTTGTATCAGGTCTATCTCATCACTGGTTCGGATTTCGTTGCTTTCCAACAGGGTACCTTCTCGTTGCAAGCCGGCTAGTGGAGCCTGTAAGCAAGGCAATTCTACCCGTTTGCGGGGCTCTTGTCAAGGGTGCGGGAAACTGAACTCTCACGGGTGCGGGTAAGAGCTCAGTCTTTATGAGTACGATGTCGCGGCTACTCGTCACCCTGAACTCGTTTCAGGGTCTATCCCTTCGTAGCCTGGATGCTGAAACGAGTTCAGCATGACGTGGTACTCATGA
>Ga0209777_10001201_pt1 | contig 38669 bp, 36 predicted proteins | sample FrelakmetHBP12HB_FD_187147 | JGI IMG/M metagenome (GOLD analysis project Ga0209777, IMG submission 187147) | Freshwater lake sediment microbial communities from the University of Notre Dame, USA, for methane emissions studies -HBP12 HB (SPAdes)... | ecosystem: Environmental > Aquatic >...
CCTCCATCTGCGATGATGAAGTATGGCTCATTCGGAACTTTGTATCGAAAAAAAACATTTTATGGTTAAACTCCATTGTATTTAAAAGCTTACAGAACTTTTCCCACACAACGTTGGGACAGTAGTGATGTTCAATGAGCAATGACTAAATGACCAAGCGACTACACGACTGCTGGTGAGGCTTTGCATGGACGCACGGTATAACCCGAAAGAGATTGAAGAGAAGTGGCAGAAGATCTGGGATGAACAGAAGCTTTTCAAGGTGACAGAGGATCCGGGCAAGAAGAAGTATTATCTTCTGGAGATGTTTCCCTATCCGTCCGGCAAGATTCATATGGGCCACGTCCGGAACTATTCGATTGGCGATGTGGTGGCCCGGTACAAAAGGATGAAGGGGTTTAACGTCCTTCATCCCATGGGGTGGGATGCCTTCGGCATGCCTGCTGAAAATGCGGCCATTGCCCATGGGGCCCATCCTGCAAAATGGACCGATGAGAATATCAATTACATGCGGAATCAACTGAAGCGCATGGGCTTCAGCTATGACTGGGAACGGGAACTCGCGACCTGCGACGTCTCTTATTACCGATGGGAGCAGCTCTTCTTCATCAAGATGTACGAGAAAGGGCTTGCCTACAAGCGGAAGTCCTCTGTCAATTGGTGCGAAATCTGTAAGACCGTTCTGGCAAATGAGCAGGTGCTGAGTGATGGGACCTGCTGGCGGGGCCATGCCGATGATCCGGGGGTCACCCAGAAGGACCTGGAACAGTGGTTCTTTAAGATCACGGACTATGCGGAGGAACTCCTGGAGTGGTGTGATAAGCTTCCCGGCTGGCCGGAACGAGTTCTCACGATGCAGCGGAACTGGATCGGGAAGTCCATCGGGGCAGAGATTCACTTCGCCCTTGAGAACTCAAATGAAATCATCAAGGTGTTCACGACGCGGCAGGATACTGTTTTCGGTGCAACGTTTATGACCCTTGCTCCCGAGCACCCCCTGGCTCTTTCCCTCTCAAAAGGCACAGCCCAGGAAGAGGCGGTAAAGAGCTTCGTCGACAGGATGAAACGTCAGGACAGGATTAGAAGGACTGCTGAAACGACGGAAAAAGAAGGCATCTTCACGGGCGGATATTGCATCAACCCGATGACCAAGGCAAGGATGCCCATCTTTCTCGGCAATTTCGTCCTGATGGAATACGGGACCGGAGCCGTGATGGGGGTTCCAACCCATGACCAGCGGGACTTTGAGTTTGCCAAAAAGTATGCATTGCAATTGATCGTCGTCGTTCAACCGCCAGATCAGACTCTCGATTCTGAGACGATGACAGAGGCTTATGAAGGAGAGGGGCTTCTCGTTCATTCGGGCCAGTTTAACGGTCTGGTGAGTCCAAAGGCAAGGGAGGCAATCGCTCAATATCTGGAAGAAGTGGGACTGGGCGGGAAGAGGGTTACCTACAGGCTGAGGGATTGGGGGATTTCGAGACAGCGCTACTGGGGGGCACCGATACCCATTATCTACTGCGATCGGTGCGGGACCGTTCCCGTTCCCGAGAAGGATCTTCCGGTTATCCTCCCGTACAATGTGGAAGTCACCGGTATGGGCGAATCTCCCTTGGCAAGCCTGAAGGAATTTGTTGAAACACGATGTCCGGGGTGCGGTGGGCCGGGGAGAAGAGAAACGGACACAATGGACACCTTTGTGGAGTCTTCCTGGTACTTCGATCGGTTTGCATGCTCTGACTATAACGAAGGCCCTCTCGACAGAAAGCGCGTGGACTACTGGATGTCTGTGGACCAATACATCGGCGGGATCGAACATGCTATCCTCCACTTGCTTTACTCCCGTTTTTTCACGCGGGTATTGAAGGAGATGGGATATCTCAACGTAGAAGAGCCTTTCACGAATCTTCTCACCCAGGGAATGGTCTGCAAAGAGGTTTACGAGTGCCCCCGGGACGGTTATCTCTTCCCTGAGGAGGTGGAGGGACAGGGCGATCCCCTTTCCTGTCTCAAGTGTGGTTCCAAGGTCATTGTCGGCAGGCTTGAGAAGATGTCGAAATCGAAGAAGAACGTGGTGGACCCGGAATACCTGATCGAGAAATACGGTGCGGACACGGCCCGGATGTTCTGCCTCTTCGCGTCTCCACCTGAGAAGGATCTCGACTGGAACGACCAGGGCGTAGAGGGATCTGCCCGCTTCCTCAACCGGGTCTGGCGACTCGTTTTTGATCAACAGGCAGGACTTCAAGGTGTGAAGCCCGTTCCTTGTGGGACCGTCCTCGAAGGAGAACCGTTATCCCTCCGGCAGAAGACCCATAAGACGATCAAGAAGGTTACAGAAGATATTGAGCGGTTTCACTTTAACACTGCCATCAGCGCTGTGATGGAACTGGTGAACGAGATCTACACCTCAGAGATAAAGGAACGTCAGGATGATACATCAAGAAAGGTGATGCGCGAGGCAGTCGAAACCGTTGTGGTCCTCCTTTCTCCATTTGCCCCTCACTTTACGGAAGAGCTCTGGAAAGCGATGGGTAACAGGGATTTCGTCATTAAGGCGCCGTGGCCGGATCATGACCCGGCAGCCGTTCAGGAGGAGGAAATCCTGATCGTGGTCCAGGTGAACGGCAAATTGAGAGACCGGATCATGGTTCCGGCTTCCTACGGAGAAGAAGAGGTAAAGACCTGGGCACTGAAGAGCGAGAGGATTCAGAGTCTTGTTGGTGGCAAGCAGATCAAGAAAGTCATCCTGGTTCCCAGGAAACTGGTCAACATCGTCTGTTCATGAAAGGGTGAAGGGTGTCGGGGGCGGGGTGTCGTACGCCTTGCGATTTGCGCCTGACGCCTCACCGTCTGGAGAGGTTACTCATGGCGATCGTGAAAAGTCTGATCTCGGCTACTCTGATCTTCATTATGGTGGGTTGCGGTTACAAGATGGTTGGCAAAGAGACCCATCTCCCGCCCGGTATCTCTTCCATCGCGATCCCGACCTTTAAGAGCAAAGTCCTTGAGCCCGGGATAGAGATCCCATTTACTCAGGCCTTTCTCAATGAGTTTATCCTGGACAAAAGAGTCAAAGTGGTGGATCGCAATGAAGCGGATGCTATCCTGGAAGGGGTTATTAAATCGTATGAATACTACTCCATCTCGTATGATCGAACCGGTCTCGCCATCGAGTATCGGGCCACTGCAGTCGTCGACTTGACACTGAGAAAGCGGGATGGAGAGGTCATCTGGAAGCAAAACGACCTCTCCGAAACCAGGACGTATCGGGTTTCTGCCAGTGCCCAGGCGGGCGCGGTGATCACCGAATCGAACAAGGATGCTGCCCTCGTACAGATTGGCAGATTGATGGCCGGACGGATCCGCAATCGTTTCTTTTATAATTTCTGAACCCCCTCCAGATATTTTGGACGATAGTGTAATCCAGCAGTCAAAACGCAGCAGGGTAGTTCATCAGCCCCGCTGGCGGAAAGACCCAAGCCGGGTGGATTAAGCGTAGCGGATCCACGTGTAATTCGTTACGAGGAAAGGGGGGCAGGAGATCCCCATGCCATATGCAAAGGTGACCGATAGGGAACTTGAGTTCATCAAAGGCGTTGTTGGCTCCGACAGGGTCTCTACCGGAGAGTCCGTCCTTGACCTACATGGCCACGATGAGTCATTTCATCCGAGTCGGAGACCTGAGGTGGTGGTATGGCCCCATAGCGCAGAAGAGGTATCTCAGATTCTCAAAATGGCAAATGAGAAACGGATTCCTGTGACGCCGTGGGGGGCAGGGACCAGTCTCGAAGGAAATCCTATTCCAGTCGAAGGCGGCATCGTTCTCGACCTCCAGCAGATGAACCATATTCTCGAACTGAGTGAAGAAGATCTCCAGGTCCGCGTAGAAGCAGGAGTCATCTACAAGGAGTTGAACCAGCACCTGGCCCGGTACGGTCTCTTTTTTCCTCCGGACCCGGGGGCCTCTGCCGCCATCGGGGGCATGGTGGCGAATAACGCGAGCGGCGTCAGGACGATTAAGTATGGTGCAACAAAGGATTTCGTATTGAATATGGTCATCGTCCTCCCCTCAGGCGAAATCATCCGGGCAGGGACACGGGCAGTGAAAAGTTCATCAGGCTATGACCTCTGCCGTCTCTTCGTCGGATCAGAAGGGACACTCGGAGTGGTTACGGAGGTGACCCTTCGCCTGGTCGGTCTTCCGGCAGAGTTCATGGCAACGGTCACGCAGTTCAACACGGTTCGAGAGGCCGCAGATACGGTTTTTCAAATCATGCGCTCTGGCCTTTCGCCGGCAGCTCTGGAGCTCATGGACGGTCCAACGGTTCAGATGGTCAATCAGTACAAGAAGCTTTCTCTCGAAGAAAAGCCAACTCTTTTTGTCGAGTTTCACGGAACAAGTGCAACAGGTTTGCGAGAAGAGCTCGAAGTGGTGAAAGATATCTGTACTGAAAACCATTGTCTTCGATTCGAGTCGGGGATCGGACGGGAAGAGCGAAATCGGCTCTGGGAGGCCCGCTACGCAGTCCAGGACGCGATCAAGACGATCAATGCCGGCTTCTCCATGCTATTGATTGACACCGCCGTGCCCATTTCCAGGTACTCGGAGATGGTGGAATGGGCCCAGAAGAATCTTGACAAGAAAGAATTGAAGGGATATGCCTTCGGTCATGCCGGAAGCGGCAATCTCCATATGGACATTTTATGGAAGACTGGGGATGACTTGGAACGTGAGACGGCTCATCGAGCCGGAGAGGAGATCGTCGAGTTTGCCCTCGCATGTGGTGGCACCGCAACCGGCGAGCACGGAATTGGAATCGGCAAGCGCAAGTTCATGAAGCAGGAACACGGCGACAGCCTGAACCTGATGAAACAAATTAAGCAGCTTTTAGATCCCAATGGCATCATGAACCCCGGCAAGATGTTCGAATAACAGAGAGTGACGAGGTGCTTGATCGTTTTGCCGACATCTTGGAAAGAGGATAAGGAGGAAAAACCGATGACAAAACCGATCGTCTTAGAAATCTTTTCTGATTATGTCTGACCCTGGTGCTATTTCGGTGCCGTGCGTGTCGAACAATTGCGGAAGCATTTTGAAATCGAGACAAAGTGGACGGCCTTTCTCCTTCATCCCGAGGCGTCAGAAGACGGGATAACGTTCGAGGAGCTCTATGCCGGCCGATCCGCCGAAAGGCAAAAGAACCTCTTACGATTCAAAAAGGTGGCAGATGAGTTGGGACTGCCTTTAGGCGAACGAAAAAAGACTTACAACAGCCGCCTGGCTCATGAATTGGCAAAATGGGCAGAAGTGAACGGGAAGGGGGACCTCTTTCATGATGCCGTCTTTCGAGCCTATTTTGTCGATACGAAGAATATCAGCAACGTGGATGAATTGGTCAGCCTGGCAAAATCGGCTGGACTCCCGGAGAACGAGGCGAGATCCATCCTCGAATCGAGAACCTATAAAGAGGCCGTGGATGCGGATTGGTCTCGTTCCCATCAACTGGGAATCACCGGTGTTCCGACTTTCGTGATTGGCCACCAGGTGACCGTGGGGTTTCAACCCTATGAGGCCCTCGAACAATTTTTAAAGTCCTGCGGGGTTGTGAAACGCAAGGATTAACGCTCTGGCTGTATAAATTGGTGGTATTGACTGGATCTGTCGCTGTTGGGCTCTCGTCTTAGTCCGTGAATCACTTCTCTACGAGCTTGACTTTCATCTCGACTCTTTCGAGGGGGTTGTCCCGTGGATCGCGGGGTTGGGTCACGATCTTATCGACCACATCCATTCCCTTTACGACCTCGCCAAAAACGGTGTACTGCTTATTGAGGTTGGGGGCATCTGCCACACAGATGAAAAACTGCGATCCCGCGCTGTCAGGATGACCTGACCTTGCCATGGAAAGAATCCCTCGCTTGTGAGGTTTATCATTGAACTCAGCTTTTACGGTATATCCCGGTCCCCCCATCCCATATTTTGATCGGTCCGGGTTTTTTGTGTTGGGATCTCCGCCCTGAATCATAAACCCTGGAATGACACGATGGAAAATGGTCCCGTCATAAGATCCTTTTTTGGCGAGATCGAAAAAATTCTTCACGTGATTTGGAGCGACATCCGGAAAAACTTTGAGTTCGATGTTCCCAAACTTCGTTTCAATGGTGGCTGTAGTTTCCGACATTTTCTTGATCTCCTCCGGGGTAAAGGTCTGATTTTTCATCTCCGCGTGAACGAGACTCATCCATAGTAAGCACAAGACGAACAGAACGATAAGCTTGAAAAACCGCATAAGCCCTCCAGAACCTTTGATAAACTAAGAATAATCGGGACGTCTCAGAATTTCAAGGGACATTGAATACAATTTTGAAACATTAGACGGTCGCAGGCTGAAGCCTGCGGCTACCGAAGAAGAAATGCAGGGGCGGCCCACGGTGGCACCCCTTTTGAGGAGCTTTTACGGTCGGCACGATGGCCGGCACTGCTGCTATCTCAGAACAGAGCTTGAAGGGAGTTCAAAAAGGGGACACAATGAGGCGAGAAAGGAAGAGACCCTGTGGCAAAACTTAAAGCGGCAACGGATGTTTACCCCGTCTATTTGATTTACGGCCCTGAAGACTACCTGATCGAGGAAGAAGTTCAGGGACTTCTCAACCGGAGCCTTCCCCCGAAGGAGCGGGAACTGAATTCTCACTTCTTTGAAGGGGAAGAGCACAGGACCCAGGAGGTCGTCCGAACAGCCCGGACGGTTCCGATGTTCTCGCGGTATCGATTCGTTCTGGTGAACGAAGCCGATCGCATGGAACAGCAGGAGGTGGAGATGCTGATGGAATACATCCGGAAGCCCTCTCCCACGACCTGTCTTGTCCTTCGTGCCCAGTCCCTCGGGCACTGGAAAGGCTTTGGAACCGAGATTGAAAAAACGGGGAGGGTGATCGAATGCGGCCGGCTGAAGAGCAGAGGTCTCGTTGCCTGGATGCGAAAGAGGATGGATGAGAAAGGAAAGGCCCTTGCCGAAGAGGCTGCAGGGTATCTGGTGGAGGTCGTGGGGGATGACCTTCAGACCATGGAGAGTGTCCTTGAAAGGATCTCTCTAGGGATCGGAGAAAAGCGGACTGTCGAGCTTTCCGATGTCGAAGGGATCATCTCGGAGCTAAGGGTCAACACGATCTACGATCTGACCGAGGCTATCGGTCGCCGGGATCTTGAGAAGGCCCTTGGGATCCTTGAGAAGGCGGTGGAGTCGAAGGTGATCCCATTCAAGAAAGACGAGCAGACGACCAAGATGGGTGATCCCGTCCCGTTGCTCCTGAGCATGATGGCCAAGCAATACCGTCAGATCTGGCGGGTCAAAGAGCTTAGTTCTCAGCGGCAGGGATTAGCAGAGATGGCGAGGTCCCTTCGGATACAGCCTTGGAATGTGGAAAAATTAATGGAACAGGCAAAGCATTTCTCCCTGCCATCTCTTCGGCATGGCATCTTGAAATGTCATCGTACCGATTTGGCGATCAAGAGGGGACGGGGACCCAAGGACCTATTGATGGAAAAGCTCGTCATCGATCTCTGCAGACCCACAGAAGGCAGCAGGCGGTAGGCAGAAGGCAGAAGGCTCTGAGAACAGGTAGGGAGATGGGGGGATAGGGAGACATAATAATGGAAGGCAGTAAGCAGAAGGCAGCAGGCGGTAGGCAGTAGGCAAAAATGCAGAGAAGTCTCCTTGATGTTGGAACAATGGAATACTGGGGAAAGACAGAGAGCAAAGGTCGAGAAAGTGAAATAACATGGAAGAATGGAATATTGGAATAGTGAGAAAAACAAAGATCAAAAGACGAAAAATGAAATTGTCCCAGTGTCTTAACTTTGCGATTTACCCATTATTCCAATATTCCGTTGTTCCAGTATTCCATCATTCTTCAGGACTGGCCCTTCAGGGCATTGACTTCCCGGGTCAAACGGGAGATCTTCCTTGAACTGGTATTTCGGTGGTAGACACCCTTTGTGCGGGCTTTCTGGATCAGAGGGATCACCTTTGCCAGGGCCTTTTGAGCTCCTTCAAAATCCTTTCCTTCAATGGCCTCTCTTACTTTCTTGACGGAGGACTTCACCGTACTCCTGATGTGAAGATTTCGAACGCTCCTCTTTTCATTCTGCTTCGCTCGCTTAAGAGCGGATTGATGAATTGCCAATGGTTCTTCTCCTTTCTTCTTGTTAATTGATTTTTTTAGCATTTTAGGATAGGCTGTGTCAAGTCCTTCGTGAAATTTTAGGCCACAGATCGCCCTCATGCCAGAAACGCATAGGATCACCCGAGCAGCGACAACGATCGGATTGGGAACCTTCGCAAGCCGTATCCTGGGTTTTGCCAGGGATATGGTAATTGCCAATTTCTTTGGGACCGGGATGGCGGCGGATGCATTTTTTGTTGCCTTTCGGCTTCCCAACCTGTGGAGACGATTGGTGGGAGAGGGGTCTCTGACCGTTTCCTTCATCCCTGTCTACACGGAATACGTCACCCAGCGATCTGAAAAGGATTCTCAAGAGCTTGTCCACATCGCCGTCACTCTGGCTGGGATCATTCTGTTGATTCTGACTATTTTTGGAATTGTTTTTTCTCCCCTTTTGATCCGGATGATTGCGCCGGGATTTATCGAGGTCCCGGAGAAATTCCAACTGACCGTAACTCTCAACCAGATCATTTTCTCTTATCTTTTTTTCATGGGGCTCTTTGCCCTTTGCATGGGAATTCTAAATTCCCTGCGTCATTTCTTTGCACCCGCGATCGCCCCGGTCTTTCTCAATGTTTCTATACTCGTTTCCGTCCTTCTTTTCTACGATCATCTCCAACAGCCCGTGCTGGCTTTGGCTGTTGGGGTCCTTGCCGGTGGGGTGATTCAATTCCTCTTCCAGATCCCGTTTCTCATGAAACGGGGGATTACGTTTCGATTCAATTTTAATTTCCGACATCCCACGGTCAGGCGCATCGGCTCCTTGATGGTCCCTGGTGTCATCGGAACAGCCGTTTACCAGATCAGCGTATTTATCGACACCGCCTTTGCCTCGTTTCTTCCTACCGGAAGTGTCTCTTATCTCTTCTTTGCAGACCGGCTCGTCGAATTTCCACTTGGAATATTTGCAATCGCCATCGGGATGGCATCCCTTCCAAGCCTATCCTCTTTGGCCTCTCAAGGGAGAATGGAGGAGTTGAGAAAAACCCTCTCTTTCACTTTCCGCCTGGTTTGCTTCTTCAGCATTCCTGCCATGATGGGTTTGATTTTTCTCAAAACGCCCATCATTCATCTCTTGTTCCAGAGAGGTCATTTCGACACCACGGCCACGACCATGACGGCAAAGGCCCTCTTCTGTTATTCCGTTGGGCTTTGGGCGATTGCCGGAGTAAGGACCCTTGTCCCGGCTTTCTATTCTCTGCAAGACACGTGGACGCCACTTAAGATTGCCTTGATCTGCCTTGGTGTCAAGGTGGTCTTAAACTCCACTCTCATCTTCCCCTTGAAACATGCGGGCTTAGCCCTTGCGACCAGCCTTTCATCGATCTTAAACCTCATCCTTCTCTCTCGGGTGTTATCTTCCAGGTTAGGGGGGATGAATTTGAAAAAGAACATCGGGTCCCTTCTGCAAATCACGTTCTGCAGCCTGCTCATGGGGCTGTCCGCCTATTTCATCTGCTCTGCAGGAGATTGGACCGGGACGGGGCTCTCAGGCGAGAAGGCCCTCGTCCTCGGAATGGGCATCGGGACAGGCCTCGGGATTTATCTGGCCTGTTCATATTGGATGAAGAATGAAGAGCTGCTCTTCTTACTGAAGATGCTCAGAAGAAAGAATTGACAGATCAGACAAAAGAGAAAGGGGTTCCAATCCCCTTTTCCGCAGCCTTCCTGTAGACCTCAAAGGCGCACCCGATGTCGAGGCTTCCAAGACCGATCGGAACGGCAAGGATATTTTCATCGTCTCTTTCGCGACCCCTTCTCTTTCCAGCCAGGATATCGCCAATCTCGGCATGGATATTCTTTTCGCCCAGTTTCCCGGCTTCAACCAGCTTGGCCAACTCTCCCCGGTGGCTTGCCTGTCCCCAATGGTCAACGACGATCTTATCTGCGGAGAGGACCACCTCTGGGTCCAGCTCTTGATAAGACCCTGCCGAGATGACGAGACTCCCTTTCTTGAGCCATTCTTTTCTCACCATCGGCTCATCCCCAATCGTCACGGTACAGATGATATCTGCTCCGTCAACGACCTCCCGATACGATTTCTTGGCAAGTATGTTTAAGCCAAGCTCTGTCGTCATCTCCTCCCGGTAGAGTTCAACAGCCCTTTCCTTGATGTCAAAGATACGAACCTCCTTCAACCTGAAGACCTCTTGAAAGGCCCTGAGGTGCATCCGGCCCTGAACCCCGGCTCCAATGATTCCGAGTACAGAGGAATCATTCCGGGCGAGCGCCCTGGCACAGACAGCGCTGGCCGCACCGGTACGGACGGCCGTGATGTAGGTCCCATCCATGGCAGCGATAAAGGATCCGTTTCGTGGGTTGATCAGGAGAATCATGCCCGAGAGGTAAGGCAGTCCCATCTGATCATTATCCTGAAACCCTCCGGCCCATTTGATCCCGGCAATGTCCACATCGCCGAGGTAGGCGGGCATGGCATTCATAAAACCTTTGTAGGGTGGCCACGGTCGGCCCTCCCCCAGATCGAGGGTAATCTTGGTCGGCATAATGACCTTCCCTTCCCCGTGGGAACGGTAGACTCGCTCAACAATCTCGAGAACGGCTGGCATGTCGAGAAGGGATTTGACCTCTTCCTGATTGAGCAATAACGTGGATGGACTCATCGTCAACCTCCTGGGAAGGTGGATTGGTCATCACTTCGGAAATGAGATCAGTAAGGCGACGGCCTTTTCCTTTCCCAAGGCCCGCCCCCCGTGGGGAACACTCCCGTCCAAAAAAATGCAATCGCCCGGGTTAAGCTGATAGCGTTCCTTATCGTAAATCATCTCGAGAGATCCCTCCAGAAGGAAGATAAATTCCTCTCCCTCGAATTTGAAATGGGGTAAGGGGCTATTTTTAGGCCAGGGCAGATAGGTGAGCAGGAAGGGGTTAAATGTCTTGTTGGGCCATTGATCCCCCAAAGACTCAAATCGGTAACCGTAAGGGGTACGTTTCCTGGAAACCAGTTTACGCTGATCCTTCCGGATCACGATGCAGCCTCCCTCCTGCCTTCCCTGGATGAGATCGCTGAAGTGGACCCCCAGGGTGGTTGCGATATTGCTGAAGGTGGAGATGGGAGAACTCACCTTGGCATTTTCTATTTTGGAGAGCAGCCCTTTTGAAATGCCAGATTCTCTGGCCAATTCTTCTAATTTGAGTCCGCGAGCCTTCCTGAGCGCCCGTATCCGTTGGCCGATGACCCGCTCAATTTGCATAGGAATCCTCCAGTCTTCTCTGTGGTTCACCATTTACAAATGAATTCATGCTTGACAATAGCATAAGAATTTGTTAATTGTCAATAAACTTGTTTCGTGTAGAGAAAATCAACGAAATGAGAGGAGCCCCGAAATGGACGAGCTTTTGATACGAAAAGTCCGTGTCCAAGACGTCACCTTTGGAGAAAGGACAGAAATCATCGACCACCTTCTCAGGATCAACCGGGAGGAGCTCGTCAGATACCTTCTGGAGGATTCTCATCTCAAATCGGTGGAGATCAAACTCGCAAGGCCTGGAGAAAAGAAACGGATCATCCCGGTCAAAGATGTCCTGGAGCCTCGGGCCAAATCAGGAGGGACCTCCACAACCTTCCCAGGCTTTCTGGGTACGGCCGAACCCGTGGGAACCGGGATCACCTGTGTTTTGGATGGGGTGTCAGTGGTAACCTGTGGGAAATTGGTCAACTTCCAGGAGGGACTCATCGATATGGCAGGACCCGGAGCAGCCTTTAACCTGTTTTCCAAGAAGCTCAATATCGTCCTGGTCATGAACCCGGTTGAGAATCTTGGAAAGCATGAGCATGAAAAGGCCGTTCGGGTGGCCGGGATCAAGGCTGCTCACTACCTGGGCCAGGCCGGAATCTTAGCCCCATTTGATGAAGAGATACGCTACCCGGTGGCTACGTGTCCAGAACTCGAAATTGCCTATCGGGGTCTTCCAAAGGTGATCTATATCGATATGGTCATTGCCCAGGGATTGCTGCATGACAATTACATTTATGGAATGAACGCCCAGGGAAGCCTGCCGGTCTTTCTTTCACCCACGGAGTTGATGGATGGAGCCATTGTCAGCGGAAATTGCGCTGCCCCCTGCCATAAAAACACAACTTACCATCAACAAAATAATCCCATCGTAGAAGATCTCCTGAGCGAGCATGGCAAGACCTTGACCTTTCTCGGTGCGATCGCAATGCCTGTTCGAACGACCTTACTGGACAAGGAGAGAATGTGCACCCAGGTCCTCAAGATGATAAGGTTTCTGGGAGCTCAGGGGGCCATCGTGTCTGAGGATGGAGGGGGAAACCCGGAGGCGGATCTCATGATGTTGGCCCGTCTCTTTGAGAAAGAAGGGATCAAGACCGTATTGGTGAGCGATGAGTACGCGGGACGCGACGGCGCCTCTCAGGGTTTGGCTGACGTGACACCCGAAGCGGATGCCATTGTGACGAATGGCAATGGAAACCAATATGTGGTACTGCCTCCGATGGAAGAAACGATTGGCCATCTGGAGGCGATCGACGTCATTACCGGAGGTCACACGGGAAGCCTTCGTTCCGATGGTTGGATCGAGATGGAGATTGCTGGCATCATGGGCTCGACCGTTGAGGTGGGGAGCGAAAATTTGATGACGGTCGCCATTTGATCAGGGGAGGGGAGAATGGAAAAGGTGAGGGTGGTCCACTATCTCAATCAGTTTTTTGGCCAGATCGGTGGCGAGGACAGGGCTGGGATAATCCCTCAGATGAAAGAGGGGCCTGTGGGCGTGGGCCGGGAGATCCAGAATGAATCAAAAGGACGGTTCGAGATCGTACGCACGATCATCTGCGGTGACAATTATGCCGCAGAACATCTCGAAGAGGTTGAACCATTGATCCTGAAATGGGTTGATGAAATTCGCCCGGATCTTTTTTGGGCAGGTCCTGCCTTTGCTGCGGGCCGTTACGGGATCGCCTGCGGGACGATGTGCAAGGCCGTTCAACAAAAACTCGGGATTCCCGTGATCACGGCCATGCACCCGACGAATCCGGGTGTGGAGGCTGCGCGCAAGGAGATGTACATTATCGAAACCGGGGATTCCATCCGGGACATGAAGAGGGTGATCCCGAAGATGGTGGCTTTGGCCCAAAAGATTCTGGACAAGGCTTCCATCGGGATGCCGGAGCAGGAGGGATACCTCCCCCGTGGAATCCGGGTGAACGTCCGGGCTGAAAAAAGGGGTTCCAAGCGGGCGGTCGAGATGTTACTCAAGAAACTTCGGGGCGAACCGTTTGTGACTGAATTGCCTATCCCTCATTTTGACCGGGTCGCTCCCGCCCCCCCGATCGCAGACCTCTCCAAGGCGGTGATTGCCCTTGTGACAGAGGGCGGGATTGTGCCCAAGGGGAACCCGGACCGGATCGAGGCCCATAATGCGTCCAAGTATTGTAAATATTTCATCGGAGACCTTAACGATCTGACCGGAGAGGCCTTTCAGACAGCCCATGGAGGATATGATCCTGTTTATGCCAATGACGACCCGGATAGGGTCCTGCCATTGGATGCAGCTCGCCTCCTGGAAGAAAGGGGACTCTTTGCAAAGCTGTATGATTATTATTACGTGACCGTGGGGAACGTGACAGCAGTCGCCTCTGCTGCGCGGTATGGCCATGAAATCGGGGAGCTGCTCCTTAAGGATGGGGTTCAAGGAGTCATTCTTACTTCCACCTGAGGGACCGGGACTCGTTGCGGGGCAACGATGGTCAAAGAAATAGAAAGAGTTGGGTTGCCTGCTGTTCAGATCTGTGCGATCGTTCCCATTGCGGTGACGGTTGGGGCAAACCGGATCATTCGGGCCATAGCCATTCCCCATCCCACAGGAGACCCGACCGTCGGAAGAAGAGAGGAGTTCGAGATCAGGGAAAATCTTCTTAAAAAAGCCCTGGATGCCCTCTGTTCCAAGATTGAGAAACAAACGGTATTTAAATAGGCTCTCATTCCGGATTCGAGCAGGAAGAGGATATGGATTTTGTCATTACCAATAATCCCAAGGTTTTGCCCTTATACCCTTCGGCAAGGTGGATCGACGGAGGCCCGCTGGAGGTTTATCTGGAATGCCGGAGAAAGGTGCAGGAGGGTTACCCACTCTTGAATTCCCCTCTCATGGGAGATATCCATCTTCTACATAACCCCTTCCGTACCGTGATCTTAAACGCAAAGAAAGGGGAGGCGGATCTGATGTCCGTCATCTGGATCGAAGAGAGTATTGAGAGAATCCGTCTGTTTCATCGACGACCGCGCTCGGAATACCTGGAGGATTATCAGACTCTTGATCTCGATCTATTTCAAAGCGCGATCGATCAAAACCATTAAAAGGAGAAAGAGTCAGATGATGGTTGAAGTCACCGGTGAGAATTTTGAGAAGGAGGTTATTCATTCCTCTCAGCCCGTTATGATCGATTTTTGGGGACCCCAGTGTGGTCCTTGCCTTGCGTTCATGCCAAAGGTAGAGGCCCTGTTTGAAAAATACGGTGACAGAATAAGGCTTACCAAAGTGGAGGCTCCCAAGAACCGCAGGCTCTGCCTGAATTTAAGGGTCATGTCCTTGCCGACCTTCCTTTTTTATAGAGAGGGGAAGGAGGTGGACCGGTTGACAGGTGAAATTACAGTTGAAAGGATCGAGGATTCTTTGAATAAGATGCTATAGCTCGAGAGGGTCCAATTATGTCGGTTGTGGTAAAGGATTGTTCCTATGTCCTGGTTCATGTTCCGAACTTCGTTCGCTATGGCTCAAAGCCTTATCGGGATATCTGTGTGAGCGATGGACCGGGCGGGGAGTTAGAAAAGAGGATTTACCATCGTGTCCGAAGTTATGAGGAGGCCCTGGCTTATCCTCCAAACCAGGTTTATATCGGAAACTTACATCCCGACGAATTGAATCATATCCCTCAGCCCTGGTACGAGCATCCCATCTCCGGGGCGAAAAGGCATGGAAGATTCGGAGAGGTCCTTCCTGAAGAGGAATTTTATGGATGGATCAAGATTGCTGACGATTTTGACCTGGTCTGGTTGACCCCGGGTTTTATCGAAAAAATCAAGGAAAGGGTCTCCTCAAACCCCTTTCTTAAGGAAGGGGATCTCAAGAAACTTGGTCCTGGTGTTTCCCCTGAAAGGATTGCCGAAAAGATAGAGCGGGATGGCGCATTGCCCCTCTATGATTCTGGCACTCTGGTCGGTTCCATTCGAAGAGACCATGAAATGGACGATTCTTTAAAGGCCCATGTGCTTTTAGAAAACTTGCTCGCCAAGGCATCGGGCGCTCTCGTCATGCATCATCTCTTTCGAAGGGCGAGCCTGAAACCAGATGAAGTGGATTTCATTCTGAGCTGTTCCGAGGAGGCGGTGGGGGACCGTTACAACCGTGGTGGCGGGAGTCTCTCCAAGGCGATCGGCGAAATGTGTCATTGCAACAATGCGACAGGTCACGACATCAAGGCCTTTTGTGCCGCTCCTCTTCATGCCATCCTTGATGCAGCCAGCCTCGTGGAAGCAGGTGTGTTTCAACATGTGGTGGTCGTTGGAGGGGGTTGTCTGGCCAAGATCGGGATGAAGTATTCATCCCATTTGAAGCATCAGATGCCCATTCTGGAAGATGTCCTGGCAGGGATTGCCTTCTTGATCGGGAAGGATGACGGGATCAATCCGATTATCCGTTTGGACTGTATTGGAAAACACCCAATCGGTGCAGGCTCGAACCAGCAAGCGATTATGACGTCTCTGGTGGTCAAGCCTCTGAATAAGATCGGCAAGAAGATGATGGACATCGACCGGTATGCAACTGAATTGCACAACCCGGAGGTGACTCTCCCGGCGGGAAGCGGCAATACACCTTATATCAACTATAAACTTATGGGAGCCTTGGCCGCCATGGGCGGAGAGATCTCTCCTGCTTCTATTGAAGAGTTTGTGAAGACAAAGGGGATGCCCGGATTTGCGCCGACCCAGGGACACGTTCCTGCAGCAGTTCCTTTCCTGGGCCATGCCCTCGAAGCGATGCGCGAAGGCAAGATGGGAAGCGCCCTCTTCGTGGCCAAGGGCAGTCTTTTCCTGGGCCGGATGTCACAGCTTTCGGATGGAATGTCCTTTCTACTGGAGAGAAATCCAAAAAATGAAGGCCATAAAGATTCGTGAAAAGGAGGTGATCGATCTGTTTAAAGGGAAAAAGGCAATCGTGATTGGTGAACGGGATGGGGTCCAAGGACCCGCGATCGCTCAGTGTTTAGTGGCAGCCGGCGCTGAAATTGCGTACGTCACCACGGAATGTTTTGTCTGAACCGCCGCAGGTGCCATGGATGCTGAAGCTCAGGCGAATATCAAAAAGATCGCCGAGGACCAAGAAGGTCATGACAACGTAATCGTCGTGTTAGGGGCAAGTGATATTGACGGGGCCGAGATTTCGGCCGAGACGGTTACCATCGGCGATCCGAGCTATTCAGGTCCCCTGGCAGGAGTCTCGTTGGGACTCCCCGTTTACCATATCTTAGAACCTGAGGTGAAGAGACACATCCCCGAAGAGGTTTACCAGGAGTGTGTCGGGATAATGGCAATGGTCATCAATCCTGAAGAAGTGGGAGAACGGTTTAAAGCGATCCGTGAGAGAGCAGGCAAGACTTCATAGAAACCTGCCTACATGTACCCGGAGAAATCCCTTCTGACCACTGCATGGTAAACCATGGTCACAAGGGTGTAGATGTCGAAAATCGGTAAGTTAATCTCTTTTTGGATGGCGGCTGCATAGGGCGGCATATTGGTGCATTCCAGTACAATGGCTCCAACCTCCGGGTGTTCCGATACCATTCGCCTTGCCACGCGAACCAGATCATCTCTTGATTTGTTCACATCCAATTCCATCTCGTCATCAAGGATGACCCGTGAGAATTCCTCTTCCCCTTCGGTGCCGTAAATGACGTGAGGGATCTCATCTGCTCCCACACAGGAAAGATGTTTCTGGGTGAGCGACTTGGAATGAATGGTGATAATGCCAACCTTTTGAGATTGTTTTATCATCATAGAGACTAAGGGGACTTGCATGAGACTCGAAGTGAAAACCGGAATATTCACGGCTGAGGCCATCTCCTTCTGAAATAAAGTGAGAAATCCGCAGTTGGTTGTGATGGCCCTCACGCCTTCTTTTTCCAGCTCCTGTGCCCCCCGGATAAACGGATCCAATAGACCCGGTGCCCCTTTTCTTACCACCATATCGGGGGTTGCTTTCTTAACGATCTTATAGAGAACCGGAAAATCCCAGGTGGTCGCATTTCCTATTTCCCCTGGAATCCTTGGAAATTTCGTTTCGAGCATCAGAATCCCAATAGGGTATCCATATATATTCTTACCCCCAATCGCCTTTCCCATTCCGAGACTCCTTTTAGTGGTCTGCCGATGTGCTTGTGCATCTACTCAGGTATCAGAGAGTCCCTGATGATGTCCCGAATAGTCTCTTTAAAGACCTCCTTAGCTCCCTGTCTCTTGATCTTACCCATTTCAAGAAGATAGATGTAGTCGGAAACCTCGATCGCTTTGGTAATGTTTTGATCAACGAGGGAGAGGGTTACTCCCTGGTCTCTTACCCGTTTTAGAAACGCATATACCTCTGAGACAAGCATAGGAGCTAGACCCTCGGAGGGTTCATCCACCAGGAGAAGCTCGGGGGTGGTCATGACTTCCTTTCCGATGGCAAGCATCTGCAACTCTCCGCCGCTGAGGAATGTGGCTTTCTTGTTTCTCTTGGTGCCCAGAACCGGAAAAAAATGGTAGATTTCGTCCAATTTTTCCTTGAGCAACCTTCGCTCCTTTTTGAAGATCCAGGCACCCAGCATCAGGTTTTCCTCAACGCTGAGCCGGGGAAAAGTACTTTTGCCTTGCAAGACATAGCTGATTCCCAACTGCTTTAACCTGAAAGGGAAAAGGGTCTGAATTTCCTGGCCATTGAATACGATCTTTCCCTGGCTGGGGTGGAGAAATCCAAATATGGTCTTCAACAAAGTTGATTTTCCAGCTCCGTTTGGGCCAATAATTCCAGTGATTCTGTCTTCTTCTATTTCGAGAGAGACCTCACTGACGATATCGATCCCCTTCACATAGCCCGAGGTCACTCCTTGAATGGATAGTTTAGACGCCATCTCTAACCTCCGAGGTAAGAATCGATTACCTGGGGATCATTGGCAACCTCTTTCATTGTTCCTTCAGAGATCAATCTGCCTCCATGAAGAACCGATATCCGACTGCATAAGCGGCGAACAATGGTAAGCTCATGAGACACAATCAGGAACGTCACACCCTCTTCACGGTTCATTTTCTGAATCGTCTCGATCATGACATCCTTGATAGCAGGATGGACTCCGGCGAAGGGCTCGTCAAGCAGATAAAGGCCGAGGGGTTGTCTCATAAAACCCCGGACGATCTGGAGCAGCATCCCTTGCCCCCCGGAAAGATTCCTGGCAGGTTCACTGCTCAACCTCCCCAAAAGGGAAAAATCGAGGAGTTCTTTGGCCCGACGGACGGCTTCCCGCTTGCTCGTGCCCTGGGTAAACGCAGGAATGAGCATATTTTCAAGAACGGTCATGTCGCCGAAGACACGGGCAATCTGGAACGTGCGCATGATGCCCTGATGGGTAATTTCTTCCGGCGACAATCGGTCAATCCGTTTCCCATGGAAATAAACCTCTCCACTGGTCGGCTTATAAATCCCGGTCAGGAGGTTGATGAAGGTCGTCTTTCCAGATCCATTCGGTCCAATAAGCCCTCGAATCTCGCCCGGCTCGAGGCTGAATGAAAGACGGTCCACAGCCCTCAGTTTTCCAAAGTCCCTTGTCAGTTTCTCAGTGTAAAGAAGCCGGTTATTCTGGTTATCCATGAACTCAGACCTTTCCGTGCCTCCCTTTTATCGAGATCCGCTGGGCGAGCTGCCTTACCACTCCCATGGCTCCTTCATTGTACAGTCGTGCGATTGCAATCACCGCTAAGGCGAAAACCACCATTCGGATCTCCCCGAATTCCCGGAACGTTTCAGTCAGTACCTCGATCAGGATGGCTCCAATGACCGGCCCTGGGATCGTGCGAATCCCTCCGATGACCACCATGATGACGATAAAGGCCATCTCGTTGAAATCAACCATGACAGGGGTTAGGAGTCCATTGTAGTGGCCATAAAATGCGCCTGCGATGCCTGCAATGCCGCTTGAAATAATGAATGAGAATATCTTCCAACGCGTTGTATTGATTCCCATCACACGCGCAACGATCTCATCGTCACGGATGGCCCTCAGATAATAGCCCATTTTCGAATGATTGATCAGGATGATCGTGAGAACAGTCAAAACCGCCAAGCCCAGGAAGAGATAGTAGCAAGCCAGGGCCCGCCCTGCTCCCAAAAAGAGTTTGGGGACCGCTAACCCGAGATCGCCCCGTGTGATCTGGTAGGTCATGGAGAGCGTAATCCGCACGGATTCTGCAAAGGCCCAAGTGGCAATCGCCAGATAGATTGCGCGCATCCTGAGGCACAGCACGCCCAAGATGAGGCCCATGAGTGTGCTGCTGATCAGGGAAGCCAAAATTCCCACCGAGATTGGAAACCCCGAACGGGTTACCAACAGTGCCGAGGCATAACCTCCGATCGCTGCGAAAGCATGGTGAGCCAACGAGAACTGTCCCGTATAGCCTGCAATTAAATTCCAACTGGAGGCAAGGACGACATAGTAAAAAGCGATTGTAAAAACCTGCAGATAGTATTGACCCGTCCAGAAGGGCAAAAGGCAGACCACCAAAAGGAGCGCCAACAAAAGGCCATATCTGCTTAATCCGCTGAGCCTTGAATCGCTGATGTTTTTCATGAGAGCGCTATCTGGTTGAACAATCCCGCAACCCTTGCCATGGGGTTTGGAACAAAACTGGATCCGTGTCAATTTCGAGCTAAGCCACTCGTTCTGTTTCTCCGAACAGGCCGGTTGGCTTTATGGCCAGGATCGCCAGGAGGAAAAGAAAGCCATAGACATCCCTGAAGGAGGGGTTCAGGAAGACAGCGCCAAGGCTTTCAATCAGTCCAAGGAGAAGGCCAGCACAGAGGACCCCGGGGATGGAACCGAGGCCTGCGATCACGATGATTTCAAATCCTTTCATTGTTGCGATATTGCCGCATTTAGGATAAAGATAGAACTCGGGAGCTAAGAGTGCACCCGCGGCAGCGGCTAACGCTACCCCGATTCCAAAGGCGATCTGGTCGAGCCTGAAAACATTAATGCCCGCTGTCTGGATACCGATGCGGTTCTGGGCAGCTCCCTGGAGCGCTCTTCCCAACCATGTCTTCTTTAAAAATAGATAAAAAAGGGACAGAAGAACGATCGTGCCGATGAACGCGACATACCTGGTGCCGCTGAGAGGCAACGTCAGTATTTGAGTGTTGTGAGAGTAGCCCGGCGGGGAGTAAATGAAGGGACCTGCTCCTATGACAGCCACATTGACAAAAAGGACACCCAGAGAAATCGTGACAATCGTTGCATATTCCGCTCTCTTTTCCACGTTTCCTTCAAACATGGGTTTGATTAACAGCCATTGAACTAACATTCCAAGCAGAAAGACCCCAATCATCGAAAGGATAACCCCAATATACCATACTTTAACCCCTATCAAACGACTAACGATGATATATTGCAGGTAACCCCCGACCATGTAGAATTCGCCCATAGACCAGTTGATGATCCTCATGATGCTATAGATGAACGTAATCCCCATGGCCATCAGGGAGTAGATCAAGCCGATGACGATCCCTGCGATGATGTACTGGGAGATCAGTGTCGAATCGATTGTATTTACCTCCGCATCGTGCTTATTCCTGCCGCAGGCAGGAATAAGCACTTACCGGCAGAGAGAGATTTGGAAAGAATGGCTACTCGTCAACAGAGTCTTTTGAAGCTAAGGCGATACAAATTCTCCGGTTTTCATATTCGGAGGCCAGAGGATGATAGACTCTTCAATCGGTTGATCGATTTTGGAAAACTGGACGATCTGCAGAGGCGAGGTATGGTTATGCCACCTGGCACCCGGCAAGCGCTTGAACTGAACTACGTCCCCCTTGGCCCAAAACTCAAAGCTTCCTTCTTCTAAGGCCTTGATCAAGTCTTTTGTATCATCGGACTTCGCCAGATTAATGGCCCTGGCCAGCAACACGATCTGTCCGAAAGCGTTGTAAGCCATGTACGTCGGGATCTCGCCATATTCTTTATCAAACCTTGGTTTCAGCCATTCGCCGATGGGCGATAACCCCATCTTTGGATGGTAGTAATTAATAAACATCATGTATTGACCCATTGCCCCAAGGTTTTTCCAATATTCGGGTCTTGCCGGCCAGTCGTGGGCACCCATCATTGGGACCTGAGGGAAAAATCCGAGATCGTAGGCCTGTTTGGTGATACGGTAGGTTGGGTCTCCGACCCCAATGTTCAACAGGACATTTGGTTTCCACGCCTTCAGCATTAAGAGCTGAGGAGTCAGATCGGCTACTTTTCTATCAAAGACGATGCCGTTGATTTCAACATCCTTTAACCCACGTTCTTCTTTTATCAATTTTGTGGCCTCGAAGAGTCCAACGCCATAGTCTGTATTCTCGGCCAGCACAGCTATCCGTTTCCATCCCTTACTCAGAAAAAAATCGAACCATGTCGTTGCCCTGTCATAATCATTGACATGGGTTTTAAAGGTCGTAACCTGGTGTTTTTCGGTGATGATTGAGGCAGAAGCTCCGGTGGAAAAAGTTGGAATTCCATATTCCGCGCCTACATCGACCAGGGCAGTGCAGACGGAGCTGTGATACTGTCCGATGGCGGCGATCACCTTGTCTTTGGTTGCCAGTTTTCTAAAGGCGGCAACACCCTTCTCCGGTGTTCCTGCATCATCCTCCACCATGAGTTCGATGGGGCGACCTCCGAGGATGCCCTTCATCTCCTCATTGACGTACTTGGCCCCGAATTTTGCCCCTCGAACGATCAACTGCCCAGCCGCAGGATCACCTGGAGGTGAAAGAGGGGTGATCACTCCTATCTTCACCGGTTCCTTTGCAGTTGCTGCTTGGCCTGGAAATGGATGATAGGTCGACACCAAAAAGAATACGGCAATCAAAATGACGAAAGAATTCAGGTTCCTTTTCATAACAGTTCCTCCCTTTTAACAGATGATTTCTCTCCGTTGGCAACATCTTCACTTTTGCTTCTCGTCTCCTCTATCACCTCCCCTCAAGTTCCGCAGAAAGGGTTTTCCCCCTTCGGCCTCCCCCTTTTTTGAACCGCCCCTTTTATAATACTTTACCACTTTCCTGTCAATCATTCTTGAATCCTGGGTTTCTACCTTGACAAGTGAGGGGAAAACCTCTATTCTGACCACAGTGGAATCTGTTGAAAGATTGCAGAGGAGAGGGGAAAACATGATGCATCGGATCGTCGTCCCAGATGATTTTCCCAAGGCCCTTTCGGGAACGAGAGCGGAAGAGAAATTGAAGGAGATCGGAGAAGTCCGTATTTATATGGAAAAGGCAAAGACCCAGGAGGAACTCATCGAAAGGATCAATGAGTTCGACGTGGTGATCAACATCCGGGCTTACACCGGGCTGACCCGACAGGTCCTTGGTTCCTGTCCCAAACTGAGACACCTATCCATCTGGGGGGCAGGAACAGACAATGTAGATTTAGAGGCGGCTCGCGATCTGGGAATTACGGTTACCAACACACCGGGTTCGAATGCGGTCGCTGTCGCTGAACATACGATCGCTATCCTTCTGGCCCTCGCCAGACAGATCCCGTATCTGGACCGGGAGGTTCGCTCAGGAAAATGGCCCAGGGGAGAAATGGTTCAGCTTAGCGGAAAAGTGATGGGGGTAATCGGTTTAGGGGCAATCGGAAAGAATGTCGTGAAGATAGCGAAGGGATTAGGCATGGAAGTCCTTGCGTGGACATTTCATCCCTCTCCGCAAAGGGCTGAGGAAAGCGGCATACGCTTTGTCTCCATGGAGGATCTCCTGAGGAGTTCCGATGTCGTAAGCTTACATCTCCGTTTATCTGATCAGACGAGAGGCTTTTTCAAGAAAGGCGATTTTGATCTGATGAAACCGACTGCATTTATTGTCAATACGGCGCGGGCAGGACTGATTGAACTTGGCGAACTGTACAACGCACTCCGGTCGAAAAGGATCGCTGGGGCTGCAATGGATGTTTTTGACCGGGAACCCCTGTCTCATGGAGATCCTATCACAACGCTGCCCAACGTCGTCGTCACCCCACACAATAGCGGGATGACGCCAGAGGCAGTTATGAATGGACTTATGATGGCAGTGGATAACGTCGAAGCGTTTTTAGTAAACGGGAAGATCGATCCCTCCTGTCTGGTCGTCCGGGGAAGCCGGTGATCTTGTGGACCTATAGTGGACGACCTCATGAAATAGTCATTGCGAGGAGCCAAGCAACGCGGCAATCTCATGAGATTGCTTCACTTCGTTCGCAATGACACCCCATTCAACGTCAACATGTTTAAGCCGGTCACAATAATGTGAGCTTGTCCCGGAAAGGTCTTGTGACCGGGCCTGGTTATGAGGTGAAGAGATATCCTGTTCCAAAATATCTTAGACGAGGTAGTTTTGATGGAGAAGACAGCGGATGTCGTGATTATCGGAGGAGGTGTCGTTGGGGTCAGCATTGCTTACCATCTGGCTATCAAGAAGGCAGGTAATGTCATCCTTTTGGAGAGGGGACAGCTCGGAGAGGGATCTACAAGCCGGAGTGCAGGAGGTATTCGATCCCAGTTCTCCACGGAGATCAACATTCGCTTCTCGCTTGAATCCCTGAAGACCTTTGATCGATTCGAGGAGGATTTCGGAGTGAGCCCGGAATTCAGACGGATCGGATATCTCTTTCTTGCCACCGCAGAGCGCGAGATGGAGGTCTTCAGGAGGAATATCGGATTGCAGCGGAGCTACGGCATCCCCGTGGAACTCCTTGAGCAGGAGGAGATCCGAAGAAGATGGCGGTTCCTGAAGGTTGATGACGTCCTGGGTGGTAGCTTTAGTGCCCTGGACGGTTATGCCGGACCGAGCGAGGTCCTTTCCGGTTTTGCATCCCGTGCGAGACGGGGCGGGGCTAAACTCCATGAGGGGGTGGAGGCTCTCGGAATATCCGTTGAAGGTGGAAGGATCCGGTCCGTCAAGACGAAGGAGGGAGAGATCTCTACTCCCGTCGTTGTCAATGCAGCCGGCCCCTATGCCTCCCAGATTGGAGATCTGGCAGGAGTAAAAATTCCCGTAAAACCCCTTCGAAGACAGATCTTTATCACCTCTCCCTTCCATCTCGGCAACCCGCCCATCCCGCTGACGATCGATTTCCATCGTGGCTGGTATTTCCGGCCGGAGGTAGATGGGTTTCTTCTGTCAGGTCCCCTGGACAAGGAGCCAAGCTATAACCTGAACATCGACTATGATGCCATGGCGGAGGCAGCCGAGAATGCCACGCTTCGTGTCCCTGCCTTCGAAAGGGCTCGCATCGCCCGGGGCTGGGCAGGACTTTATGAGATCACCCCGGACAACCATGCCATTCTGGGCCTGCATCCGGAAGTGAAGGGCCTCATTCTCGCCAACGGCTTCAGCGGCCACGGATTCCAGCATAGTCCTGCAGTGGGAAAAGTGATAGCGGAATTGATTGTCGATGGGAAGGCAACGACCATTGATATCGCCTCCCTGTCCATTGAACGTTTTGAAAAAGGCGAATTGATCCTTGAGCCCATGACCGCCTTTAAGGAATAATGTTCTATTCAATTCCTTTCAGACGCAAGGCGTCGTGGAGTAACGAGTTGCCGTCGCATCGATAGCAGTGGTTCTCCGTGCCAGCCGGCACCTTCGCCTGGTATACGATCTCCGATGCTTCCAGAATCGTTTCTGTAAACCATTTGCTTGTGGGGGCTCGATGTCCCTCCAGACTTGAGCCGGGATTGGGTGACCAGACAAAGGGGACAACATTGGCACCAAGGCCAGTGATCGTCCCCACCCCCTCAAGAAAAGTCTTCCTGGGTTCCAGTCCCATCACAAAGACAGCGAATACATTTCCTGGCCCGAAGATTCGAACCGCGGTTTCCATGGAACGGAGAAAGGTATCATGGGTGACGTCCTTCGCTTTTCCCGGGCAGATCGCCTTGTAGAGCTTGTCATCCCAGATTTCCATGCTGAAGCCGATGGCCTTTATTCCGGTGTCATAGTACTTCCTGATGTCGTCTTCCCCTTTTGCCGGGGATGGAAGGATCGTTCCTGGGACTCGATCCAGGCCCGTATGCTTCCGGATCGATTTCAGAATATCCGATACGAGTTCAATCTCCTTCTCATGATTGAAACATCCTCCTGTGAGAAGGACGTGCCTGACGTTTCCCTCCGAAAAAGCAGCCTTGGCGACCTCCCCAATATCCTCCTTATCTTTTCTTTTCAATACAGAGTGGTAGGTATCGGAGGTCGAAACGAGATTGCAGAAGAGGCATTGCTCATGCTTCGAAAAATGGCTGCAATAATTCTGATAGCAGAAGAATAAACAATCCTCACCTCCGATCTGCCCGATCTTCACCATCTTGTGGCCCACGGTCGTCTCCGTGCTGTAGTAGGCAGGTCTCGGAATCCAGCTGACTTCACATATCTCCCCACAACCATTTGACAGGATTAGATTGTTTCTCTTCTTAATGACCTGATAGGGAGAGCGACTATTCTTTCGAAACTGAACCACCGTCCTGTCAGGAAGGACGAAATCATCCGGGAGGAGTATGTCTGAATGATCCTCAAAATCCCAGCCGAAGAGGCCGTGGTTTTGCTCTTTGTATTTCTTCCCGACCTCTTCGAGAGCCTCCGGGGTGGCCCGAATTCCATCGACCAGCAGTTCAGCCTTGAGTTCCAGAAATCTGTATCCGTCCATATATGAATCCTCCTCCCGACATATCATTGCCCGCAATGGGGGATATTACGTAGGGGCGGCCCACCGTGGCCGCCCCTGTTCAGGCGAGGTGACCTCACTCCTACAGGCCTCTTCAGATGGGAATTGATGTAAGTGCAGCCTTCAGGCTGCGTACCTATTTCAGCCGGTGACGTTTGAGATCAAAAATATCCCCGTTTCGGCGAAGACGTTTGGGAATATCCTCATCTCTCGCTTATCGCTGATGAAGGCTGATTTCCCGATATTGATCTTCCTCTTCCGGCAATATTCAACGAAGTCGGAAATGCTCAGGAAGTGGAGGTTCGGCGTATCGTGCCACTCGTAGGGCAGGGAGGGTGTGACCGGGGTTTTGCCGCGAAAGAATATCTGGACCCGGGCAAGATAGTGGGCGAAATTGGGAAAGCCCACGATGACCTCATGGCCCACTCTTAGAGCTTCCCGCAGAGCTTCATCCGGTTTCCTCACCTGCTGAAGGGTCTGATTGAGGATGATGTAATCAAATGACCTGTCAGCGTACTCGGAAAGGCCGTGATCGATATCGTCATGAAAGACGCTCAGGCCTCTGGCGACGCACTTGTAAATGGCCTGTTCGTTAATCTCAATCCCCTGGGCCCTGACGCCCTTCTCCTTAACAAGCAATGCCAGGAGTTCTCCCTCCCCGCAGCCGAGATCGAGAACCGACGAGCCCGATGCGATCCATTCGAGGATGACCCGGTAGTCTGACCGGGTGTCTGCCCGGGAGTCTGATTGAGAAGAATTAGATTTCATATTCCTTCACCTCGTATGCGCCTCCTGTTCCCTGCTGATAGAACACCCTTTGCAAGAAGTGTTTGATGAGGTGCGTTTCTTCATCGACCTCCAGGAGGAATGCATCGTGACCATAGGTCGAATCGATCTCGCAGTACGTTGTATCGACTCCGGCCAGCTTGCAGGCCCTGACGATCTCCCTCGATTGGGGGGCCGGATAGAGCCAGTCCGATTTAAAGGCGAGGACAAGGACCTTTGCGTTTATTCCCTTGAACACCTGGTAAAGGTCCTTTCCTCGCGAAAGATCGAAAGAGTCGATCGCTCTGGTAATGTAAAGATACGAGTTGGCGTCAAACCGTTTGACGAAATTGTTCCCTCTCGCGTGAAGATAATCCTCGACTTCCGAGTCCGCGCTGAACTTGTGAGGTTTCTCCTTTCCGAATCGCTTCCCGAATTTTTCAGCCATGGAGATATCACTCATATAGGTGATGTGGCCAACCATGCGGGCTACGGCCAGCCCCTTGGCCGGAGGTGGGCCACCGTAGTAATGGCCATCCTTCCAATGAGGGTCAGCCATGATCGCCTGTCTTCCCACTTCGCTAAAGGCGATCTGCTGGGGGGAATGCTTTGCCGTCGATGCAAGGACGAGGGCGCTTCTCAACCGGTCCGGGTAGCGCGTCAACCACTCCAGGGCCTGCATCCCGCCCATGGAACCACCAGCCACAGAGAGAAGGCGATCGATCTTCAGATGGTCGGTCAGGTGCTTCTGCACTTCCACCATGTCTGAGATGCTGATGATCGGAAAATCGAGGCCATATCTCTTTCCGGTTTTGGGATTGATCGAAGAGGGTCCTGTCGTACCTCTGCAGCCTCCAAGGACATTCGAAGAGATAACGAAATACTTATCCGTATCAAATCCCTTACCGGGTCCGATCATGTCATCCCACCAGCCGGGTTTTTCATTTCCCTCGTGAAAGCCTGCAGCATGAGCGTCCCCTGAGAGGGCGTGGACGATCAGGATGGCATTCGACTTCTCGTCGTTCAGGGTGCCGTAGGTTTCGTAAGCAACGGTGATCGGACCGAGCTTCTCACCGCATTCGAGGGTGAGTTCATCCGGTGGCTCCGCAAAGTGAAAAGAGTGGGTTTTGACAATGCCCACGCTTCCTGCTACGCCTGATCCGGAAGACGGTTCTGGTTCACTTCGTACTGGGGAGAGATAAGTCGGTCTCTCACTTCTTCTGGGCAATAAGCTGAGCAAGGACATACTTCCTCCATGGGGATTTAACTAACTCTCTCCTCTCTTTGGAAAAGAGAGGTCGGGAGGGATCTTATTGATCAATTTGCATTTTGCATTTTGCATTGTCCTCTGTACTGCTAACGTTCAATTTCTTGACATTTTGTTAAGATTTTCGCGCAACTCTTTTTCTAACTTCTTTTGGTCATTTGAATTTTGGTCATTCGAATTTGTTTCGAATTTCGAGTTTCGTGCTTCGAGTTTGGTTGCGGCTACGCCGCGCTGTCTTCTCCCTTACGCAACGGCCTTCTGCAGGGCCTGATCGATGTCTTCCTTGATATCTTCCACATCCTCCAGGCCGATGGAGAGGCGGATAAAGTCTTCAGTGACTCCTGTTTCCTCCTGTTCTTCGCGGGTAAGTTGTTGATGGGTTGTTGATGCAGGATGAATGACAAGGCTTTTTGCATCTCCGATGTTGGCGAGGTGTGAAAAAAGCTTCACGGAATTGATGAACTTTTTCCCGGCCTCCAGACCGCCCTTGATGCCGAAACCGACGATTCCCCCGAAGTTTCCTTTCAGATATTTAACTGCGAGCTTGTGGCTGGGATGGTTTTCCAGGCCTGGATAGTTGACCCAGTTGACAAGAGGATGGTTTTTCAGGAATCGCGCAACAGTCAGGGCGTTCTCAGAATGTCTTCTTACTCTTAGAGGCAGGGTCTCCAGCCCCTGGAGAAAAAGGAAGGCATTAAACGGGCTTAGAGGTGCTCCCAGGTCGCGAAGGAGTTGGACTCTCACCTTGAAAATGAAGGCGACGTTTCCCAGTCCCGGGAAGTCCCTGAAGGTGTCCCAGTATTTCACTCCGTGGTAGCTCGGGTCGGGTTCCGTGAATTCAGGGAATTTGCCGTTGCTCCAATCGAATTTTCCAGAATCGACGATCACACCGCCGATCGAGGTCCCATGGCCTCCAATGTACTTCGTTGCAGAATCAACGATGATATCTGCCCCGTGATCGATCGGCTTGACCAGCCCGACGCCAACCGTATTATCGACGACAAGCGGGACCCCAGCCTTATGGGCTATGTTGGCGATGGATTCAAAATCGGGGACGTCAAGTTTCGGGTTCCCAATGGTCTCAGCGTAGAGGGCCCTCGTCTTATTCGTGATCGCCTTCTTAAATTCGTCCGGTTTTGTCGAATCGACGAATTTTACAGTCCTTCCCAATTTTGGGAAGGTGTAGTGAAAAAGCTGGTAGGTTCCCCCGTAGAGGTTGTTGGCTGAAACGATTTCATCTCCCACCCGGGTGATTGCGAGAAGGGCGAAGGCCTCTGCTGCCTGGCCCGAAGCTACGGCCAGGGCTCCTGTGCCGCCTTCAAGAGCGGCAACCCGCCTTTCGAATACATCGGTCGTGGGGTTCATGATCCGGGTATAGATGTTTCCGAGCTCCTTCAGAGCGAAGAGATTTGCCGCATGCTCCGTGCTCTGAAAGACGTAAGAGGTGGTCTGGTAGATGGGTACTGCCCTTGCCCCGGTTGCAGGGTCAGGACTTTCCTGACCGGCATGGAGCGCCAATGTGTCGAGCCTTTTCTCTGACATTTTTCTCCTCCTTTTGTCGGCAGATGCAGGGGCGGGTTTTACGCCTGCCCTTTGGTGAATTTAGTCTTCAACTCCGGAAAATAAAAAACCCACTACCGATTTGATCTTCCTGGTAGTGGGTTATCCGTTACTGCAAAAAATAATGAAGGTGCTTACATGGGCGGACCTCCCCTTCCAGGATGACTACGCATCGCCATGTTGCACATCATCATTGAATTAAGGTTCACGGGGAGGATTCTCACCATCACTTCATTTCCTACAATTTCCATAGGATTTAGTTCAATATACCACATCAGAAAAGTTTGTCAAGTCTTTTTTCAGAGATTTTCAAAAAATTTAGATGAAGCGAAGGTTTCGTACGGGCGGCCCTCTGCGGCCGCCCTGGTTTTCGGCAGACATAGAGGAGGCCACCCTTTATACTTAAATCCTGTATGCTGACACGGATCACTGGCACCTATTTTCTACTTCTTCGGTACCCCCAGGCTGTTTAGATGTTTTTCAAAATGCCCTACCAGAAGATCCCAGTAGTCCTCCTCGTACTGCTCCAGGACCTGATTGAACCTATTTCTGAAGAGGTTTTTTCCGTCCGCTCCCATTGCGTTTAGCAGATAGCCATAAGTGATGTGAAGGAGTTGCCTGGCATCCGTTTGATCCAGGAGACTTGCAAGATCCTCGTCCCGAAGTTTCTGAAGATCCGGGATTCGGGCGAGGTCCGTTGTCACATGGTAAAGCTTTGATGCGTCCCTGAAGACGGATAGTGCGTATTGATGCATCTCCCGGTAAAGGGAGGGAGCGACCAAGGCCATGAGCCTCATCGCTTCCAACCAGCTCGTCCCCGCTGTTTTCACGTGGAGAGCCCCGTTGGCCAGTTCGCCCATGATGGGAAAGACGGAGAACTTGTCGCTACCCGAGTGAATGGAGATCTTGTAGTTACCGTAATCGCGGGCGATGGCAGCGTGGCGGTCAAACTGCCTCCTGAAATCTTTCAGGTCACCGATATAGTCGATCCCTTTCTGGAATTCACCGACAAAGCGCGGAGCGAGAGAGTCGAGGTGGACTCCTCGATGTTGAAGCTGAATGACAAAGAAGAGGTGACTCTCCGGAGAGGTGGGGAAGGTCGTTTCATCGATGGAGATTTCAAAGTCGATCAGGGGGCGGTTTCCAGTCCAGGATGAGATGAATTGAGAAACCTGTTCTGTAAAATCGAGGGCCCGATGAAAAAGGAGGGTGTTCCGTTTGACGATCTCTTCATCAAATCGGATCGAAAACTGGCCTTGGGAGCCTCTGAAATTGAATTTCTTATGGAGAAAGAGGTGAAAGATGACCTTCGCGTCGTCCTTATCGATCACTTCGCCAAATCTTTGGTCCACCCATTCCTTGGATCCCTGGAAGGACTGCAAATCGAGATTTTCAGTGAGATCGAGAGTCACCATCGAGACTCCGGCGCGAAGGGCATCTTTCAGCTCCTCGATCGATTTCAAGTGATCGCCGTCCGCTCCGTAGCCTTCCCGGTAATTCTCCTGGAAGACTGCCCATACCACGTCGTGGATCACATCCACAAAACTCCTTCCCGTTTGCTTGTTCTCCCGGACCGATTGCTGGGCCAGGACAGGACGGACATGATATTTCTGTATGGCACGAATGTGCCCCGGCGTTGCGGTACCCAGACGATCTCCGGCACCAAAGGTCATCGGAGCCTCCCGCAGCGGTACCGGGCGGGTAAAGGGGAAAAGTTCCATCAGACAGCGCGTATTCTTGTCGCTGAGATTGCAGAGCTTTAGATCTGGTGGACCGGAAAACAGATCTCCCTGAAACGGGTCCTTCAGGAGCTTCTGCCTTTCTCCCATGACAGCAAGCTTTCGTCCATCACGGGCACGAATCATTCCGTAATGGATTCCATCGGCCAGGCAGAAGGACCTGGGATAGATCTTCAGAAGCTCGAGAGGAAATGGCTTAAGGGACTTCAGGATTTGTCCTTCGGTGAGGATGGGATCGTGGTTATTCAATTCAGTCACTCCTTTCCTTTGATTAGAGGCTGGAAGCCTGTGCTGCCAATCGAAAAACTATCAAAGGGTTCAATGCTGTTAGATTATATTGTCCCTTCGTGCCTCTGTCAAATTGGTGTAGCGGTTGAAAATCTTCAATCCTTACCATATCCCCCGACCGGGGGGCCAGCCTCTTAGCAAACGCCGGTCTAATGACCGGAGTGCGTCGAAGGGTTGACTTTTAGCCCCGTCACCATAATAATTGTTGAAAACAAAAGGAAAGACTCGTCCAATATGCTTAAAGAAGAACTTGTACGGCTGCTGAAAGAGACCCTGGGTGTTCAAGATATTCCGATCAATGTGCCGCCAAGCCAGGATATCGGAGACTTCTCAAGTGCTGTCTGTCTCTCTCTCGCAAAACAGAGGCGGCGCCCTCCATTGGAAATAGCCGGGGAGACAGCCGATCAATTGAAGCAGAAGCTTCCCCGGTTTTTGCGGGAAGTGACTGTCAGCCCTCCAGGGTATCTCAACTTCAGGGTCGATTGGCCCCAACTGGCGCGGGGCTTACTTCCCGAGATACTTTCGAAAGGCTCTTCGTTCGGGAAGCCCGATTCGGTTGAAGGCGAGAAGGTTTTTATTGAGCATACCAGTGTGAATCCCAACAAGGCAATGCACATCGGTCATCTCCGGAATTCTGTTTTAGGAGATGCCGTCGCCCGGATATTTAAGTGGCTCGGTTTTTCAACCGAGGTCTGTAACTATATCGACGATACAGGGGTCCAGGTCGTTGATGTTGTAAGCGCCTTTCTTTATCTTGATCCTCCATTTTATGAGGCAGGAGATCCAGATTTTTCCTCAATTTGGGCGAAGGCTCCGGAGAACCGACCCTTTGACTATTTCTGCTGGGACCTCTATGCCCGTTTCCAGACAGAGATCGAGAAGAATCCCTCCCTTCTCCAGAGAAAGGAGGGGGTGCTTCATAAAATCGAAGGAGGCAGCGATCCCGTGGCTGTTTTTGCCAAGGAGCTAGCCACAAAGATCGTCGGTGTTCACCTGGAGACAGTTGGACGCCTTTCCATCTTCTATGACCTCCTGAACTGGGAGTCGGATATCATCGATCGGGGCTTCTGGCAGGCGACGTTTGAGCTTCTGAAAGAGGGAGGGGGCCTTCGTTTTGAAACCGAGGGACCCAATCAGGGATGCTGGGTCGTTCCTTTCGGCGGTGTTGTCGAAACGGAAGAAGGGATAAAGAGCCTGGATAAGATTCTTGTCCGCTCAAACGGGAGCGTGACCTACACCGGAAAAGATGTAGCCTATCAGCTCTGGAAGTTTGGTCTTCTGAGGAAGGATTTCCTCTACAGGGCCTGGGGAACCCAGCCCAGCGGTGAGACCCTCTGGACGACGGCCCGGGACGGGGTACCTGGTGATACCCTTCCACGCCGGTTCGGTCATGCCGATAAAGTGATTAACGTGATTGACACACGGCAGAGTTACCCCCAGGAGATCGTGGTGGAATGCCTCCGCCAGATGGGATTTGAGAAGGAGGCCGAACGATCTTTCCATCTTGCTTATGAAGTCGTTAACCTTTCACCGCAGGCAGCCCGTGTCCTCGGGACGGAAGAGACCGATGAGAAGAAAGCGGTTGCAATGTCGGGTCGATCGGGCACAGGGGTGAAGGCAAAGGACTTCCTTGAGATAGTGAGAAAGAAACTCATCGAGAAGGCGGACCATCCATTGGAGGACCACGTGTCCGCTTCTCTGGCCTCTGCGGCGATTCGATATTATCTCCTCAAATTTTCACTCGAGAGCCAGATCGTTTTCGACTTTGATGAAGCCTTGAAAACAACCGGAGATACCGGTGTTTACCTGGAATATGCCCATGCCCGGGCCTGCAGCATTTTGAGAAAGGCTGAGGATCGGCATATCGACCTCCGATGGGAGGAGTCATGTCTGCCTCCCCGGATGACCCGGACGGAAAGGAATCTCGTCAACGCTCTGTCGGAATATCCTTCCGTGGTTCCAAAAGTTGGAAAGAACCTGAGGGTTTCTCAACTGACAGAGTATGCCTTCGATCTTGCAACCTCTTTCACGGACTTTTACGAGCACCCGGACCCGGATGCGGATGTCCAGACCCCGTTTATCTATCTTGAGGATCCGGGGGTACGGACGTTCAGACTCTCCCTGGTGACGGCGTTTCGAAATGTGATGGGGAACGTACTCCGCCTTCTCGGAATGGAAACGCTCGAAAGAATATAGTTTAAAGGGATCATTGCAAATTGGAAATGTAGCAATGCAAATTTAGCAATGAAAAGGCCTTTACAATTTTCTGGTTTCAATGCTAATTTTGCAATGCTCACTTTGCAATGATCAATGGATTTAGGGAGGAGCCTATGACTCGCAGGAAGAGGACGTTACCCAGGGGATGGTACCCTGCTGATAGCAGGGAGTGCAGAAAAGAGATCGAATCCTATCTGGAAGGATGGCCCACTTCTCAGCCGGTCGAAGGCCAGGGCCTTGGAGGGATCGTTCCCCATGCAGGCTGGTATTTTTCCGGGAAACTTGCTGCGAGAGTCCTCCACTTTCTGAAGTCGAAGAGAAAAGTCGATACGGTGGTGCTCTATGGAGGCCATCTCGGGCCAGGCGGCAACCCTCTCATTGCCACGGAAGATGCATGGGAGACCCCGTTTGGGGACATGGAGATCCATCAGGAATTCGCCAGAATCCTCCAGAAAAGAATCGAGCTGTCGAGAGAAAGCCCTTCAGGTGGTGATAATACCGTCGAAGTCCAATTAGCGATGGTTAAATACTTTTTCCCGGAGGCGAAGCTTCTTGCCCTCCGGTCCCCGGTTTCCTCACTGGCCGCCAAACTGGGGGAGGAGGTTGCAGAGATCGCCCGGGCAGAAGGAATTTCTATTCTTGCCATCGGATCGACCGATCTCACCCATTACGGTCCGAATTATGGCTACCTCCCGAAAGGGGTTGGACCGGCCTCAGTGAAGTGGGTTAAAGAGGAGAATGATAAAGGATTCATCAACAGGGCATTGAAGATGGATGTGACGGGGGTCCTCGATCACGCCGAGGCAAATGGGAGCGCCTGCAGTGCGGGTGCAGTCGCCTCTGCCATCGCAACCTGCAAAGCCCTGGGAGCCCCAAAAGGATTTTTACTTGATTATTATACCAGTTATGATATCCTTCCCGACGAGAGCTTCGTGGGGTATGCAGGAATCGTATATTAAGAACGTTGAAGGTTTAAGGTTTGAGGCAACCTCGATGAACTGAAACGGGAAACACTTGACATCAGACCCGGCGACCTGCAATGTTTTCTTTCGCCCGGCGTTTTTGCCTCGAACCTCAAACCTCCAACGTTTTATTACAGGAGGAGAGGATGAGAAAAGTGGCGGTGGTAGGAATCGGACATGGAAAGTTCGGGGTGAGATCGGATGCTTCCCTGCGGGAACTGAGCTTTGAGGCCATTAAGGCATGTCTCGATGATGCAGGCGTTCCCCTCGGGGAGGTTGATAGCATGGTCACGGGGATCGCGGGGGATGAGTTTTCCATCTCCCTTCAGCCTTCCGCACAGGTCCACGACTACATCGGTTTTCATCCCAAGCCCAATTTTCGCGTTGAGGGAGCGTGTGCCACGGGGAGCGTGGCCATTAGGACGGGCTGGATGAATGTGGCCTCAGGACTGGCGGATGTCGTCCTTGTCGTGGGAGTGGAGAAGATGACGGAGGTTTCCACGAGCATGGCAACAGGGATCATGGGGAGGGGAGGGGATGCGATCTGGGAATATCCGTTTGGAATGACCTTCCCTGGCTATTATGCGCTCATCGCGCAGGCCCATATGGCTGAGTTCGGCACAACGGAAGAGCAGATGGCCATGGTGGCTGTAAAGAATCACTTCTATGGAAGCCAGAATCCCTTTGCCCACATGCAGAAGGAGATCACCCTGGAGAAGGCCGTGACGTCGTTCACAGTGGCTCATCCACTGAAGCTCTATGACTGCAGCCTGATCACAGATGGGGCTGCAGCGGTGCTCCTTGCCTCCGAGGAGAGGGCGAAAGAGATCTCCAAGAAGCCGGTCTGGATCGCAGGCCTCGGCATGGCCACGGATACGATGAGAATCACGGAAAGGGAGTCGCTGACCAGGCTGCGGCCCACGCGAGAGGCAGCGAAGGTAGCCTACAAGATGGCAGGGATCGGTCCATCCGATGTCAACGTGGCCACCGTCCACGACTGCTTCACGATTGCAGAGATCCTGGCTTATGAGGATTTGGGCTTTTGTGAAAAAGGAGAGGGCGGAAAGCTGATCGAGGCAAAGGAGACCTATGTTGGGGGAACGATACCGGTCAATGTGGATGGAGGGCTGAAATCAAAAGGCCACCCTCTGGGTGCGACCGGGGTTTCGATGGCCGTTGAAATCACCAAACAACTCAGGGGAGAAGCAGGAAAGAGACAAGTAAAAGATGCCGAGATCGGACTTTCCCACAATGTGGGAGGGACCGGTCAGGTGGTGGCGATTCACATCTTCAGGAGGGAATAGGATGGAATTTAAGAATTTTTCTCTTTCGATTAGCCAGACGAAGGTAGGCCGTTTTGCCGAAGAGCTTGCCCAGGGAAGGATCATGTCAACCGTCTGCAGGAAATGCGGGAAGAGGTATTATCCTCCGCGGTCTGACTGTTCAGCCTGCATGGGGAGCGAGATGGAATGGAAGGCCGTCGGAGGGGAGGGCCGTCTTTTGACCTTCACGAAAATCTATGTTCCTCCTGAGCATTTTTCCAATGCCCAGCCACGGATGCCTTTCTCAAGTATTCAATTCGAACCGTGCCCTGTCGGATTCATCGAGGTTGAGGACGGGCTTCGAGTCATGGGCTGGATTCCGAAGGTCGATGTGAAGAAGCTTCGCGTGGGGATGAAGATGAAGGCCTCTGCAACAGGCCTTCCGGACGGGAGAGTCACCATTCTCCTGGAGCCAATTTGAAAGACCTGGAATAGTGGAATAATGGAATATTGGGAACAAAAAAGCCCGGAATAATCTCCATCACTCTGGTGGTCTATGACTTTCTAACCCATTTTTCCATTCTTCCATGGGCCTTCAACCCATTATTCCAGTATTCCATTGTTCCAATCTTCCATCCCAGCTGCTTCAGCCTTCGATGAACGTCTTCAGTCGCTTGGCCCTCTTTGAATGTTTCAGCTTCTTTAAAGCCTTTGCCTCGATCTGCCGGATTCGCTCCCGGGTGACCTCGAAGTCCTGGCCCACCTCCTCGAGGGTGTACTCCTTGACCTCACCGATTCCAAAGCGCATCTTGAGGATCTTTTCCTCCCTGCGGTTTAAGGTGGACAGCACCATCTGGGTCTGGTCAACCAGGTTGGAGCTGATCGCCGCATCCTGGGGAGAGAGTGCGCCCTTGTCTTCAATGAAGTCTTCCAGACGGCTTTCCTCATCGCCGATGGGGGTTTCCAGGGAGATGGGGCTTTTGGCGGTCTTTAGGACCTTCTGGATCTTATCCATCGGCATCCCCATCCTCTCGGCGATCTCCTCAAGGCTAGGCTCCCGTCCATTCGTTTGAACGAGGGCCCGGGTGGTGCGGTTTAGTTTGTTGATGACCTCAATCATGTGAACCGGGATACGGATGGTCCGGGCCTGGTCCGCGATGGCCCGTGTGATGGCCTGGCGGATCCACCACGTGGCATAGGTGCCGAATTTGTAGCCTCTCTGATACTCAAACTTATCCACAGCCCTCATCAATCCAATATTTCCTTCCTGGATGAGATCGAGAAAATGAAGACCGTGATTAAGGTATCTTCTGGCAATAGAAATGACCAGTCTGAGGTTGGCCTTCACCAGTTCCATCTTCGCTTCGTTCGCCTGGCTTTCACCCTTTTCAATTGTCCTGAGAGCCTCTTTCAGCTGGTCCAAAGAGAGGCCGCACTCGATCTCGATCTTGTGGACTTCCTGAGGGACCTTTCTCTTCTTCCCTTTTCCGCCGCGGGGTGAAATATCCACCTTCGATTGGACCTCAAACTTCTTTTTCGCCTTCTCCATCCGAAGATCCCAGTCCTTTAAGCTCTGGACAATCCTCCTGATCTGGGTCTCCCGCAGGTTGATCTTCTTGAGGAGCGTGAGGATATCGCCCTTTTTTTGGGCGATCTGTTCGCGACTCTTTTTTTGAGGGAGTGTCTTCCGGGTGAGCTTCCTCTGGAGAAGTCGAAGGGCATCTTCTTCCCGTTTGAGCAGGTTAATGAGGTGGAGCACCCTTTTTCGCTCCATCTCCTCCTCCAGTTTCGTCCCTTCCATCTCGATCTCGTTGGTTATTTCCCTGATTCCTGCTCTTCGGGCGCGGAGGGCGTCTCCGAGCTTGATCACCTCCTTGATCGCAACAGGGCAATTGAGGACGGCTGCCAATACGTCCCCCTGTACCTTTTCAATTCTTTTTGCAATTTCCACCTCCCCTTCTCGGGTCAGCAAAGGAAATGATCCGAGTTCCTTCAGGTAGATCCGAACAGGATCGATGGCCTTACCAGGAAGCCCCGGTTCAGGTTCAACAACCTCTTCCTCAGGCTCACGGAGAACAGGTTCGTCCTCCATCTTCGTCTCCCGGGCATCAAATTCTAAGCTCAGGTCCAGGTCTTCTGGCACGGGGGAAGTGTCGTCAATCGGTTCGGATTCAAAAAATTCCCTGGGGACACGTTTTTTCAAATCTCTTTCCTTATAGCAATGGGGGAGTTGTTTTGGCCAAATTCACTGTGCACAGCTTATATTATAAGAGACATTTTGTCAACGCAAAAGTCCCTTACCTTCAATTCAGACATAGCAAGGAGGGGTGGGGGGGTAGTTTGGTGCCCGGACTCGTTAGCCGAGAAGATGGGACTCCATTCAAGGAGGGAAGCGCCGGGCATGGATCATTCCGG
>Ga0209777_10001202_pt1 | contig 38665 bp, 29 predicted proteins | sample FrelakmetHBP12HB_FD_187147 | JGI IMG/M metagenome (GOLD analysis project Ga0209777, IMG submission 187147) | Freshwater lake sediment microbial communities from the University of Notre Dame, USA, for methane emissions studies -HBP12 HB (SPAdes)... | ecosystem: Environmental > Aquatic >...
TCTGTCTCCTATTCACTTAGCCTTTGACATTTGAATTTCGACTCTCTGGCAAGGAGAAAAGTCTCAAGCCGGTGCGGTCAGGCTCCAGAAAGGAAGCTCTCGAACTGCTTCTGCCAAGTCTCCGGGGAGGAGTGGATGGCGCGGCCCAGGAAGGAAGCGCGCAGGCGCCGGAGTTCCGGAAGCTTTCGGCAAGCGATGGCGTAGCGGCGGTAGCGCGGCTGAATTTCCAGTGAACTGTCCGGCAGGTAGATGGGCTCGCGGCGGAAGTTCAGCAGCACAATCGCGCGGTTGAGTTGCTGGATGGCGGCCTCGACGAGGGAGAGGGCGCGGGCGGGGTCCTGGAGTTCTGGCGCTTGCTCGGGCGGCACCAGCCGGAAGAAATACGTCGCGCGGCCGGACTTCGAGGTGGCTTCCCAGGCGACGAGGTTGGAGGGAAGTTTGCTGCCAGGCTTCGCCGCCAGGGGGAAGAAGAACCAATGCAGGACGGGCGTTCCTTCTGATTCCCCGGAATCCGCCGGGAGTTCAGCGGGCGTCTCGCTCGGTGGGGAGAGTTCTCCAGCACCCCCGGAAACTTCCTCCGGTGCGGCCTCTGGAGCGTCCTGCGAGGGCTCGACGGCTTCCTGATCTTCTGCTTCCTCCTCTTTCCGCAAGAGCTTGAATCCCGCATAGAGCCAGCCCGCCGGTGTGTGCGCGCACAAAGCATCAAAGTAGGGCTTGAGCTGCGCATCGACCACGTTTTTCTCCAGCGCCTTAGCGGTGCTCGGGTGGACTGCTTGGAGTTTGCCGAGCGGCGCCGCGTGCCCTTCCTTCATGAGTCGCGCGACCTGCTGGAACTGGTCGGGGTCGAGGAAGGGGAAGAGGTCGTGCAAGGTTCCGGCAGAGAGCTCCGTGAGCTGCGCGCAGGCATCCTGAAGGCGCTCGGTGAACTCCCGCGTGCGCTTGGCGAGCTTGGTGACCGCCAAGCGATCCCCGGCCGACTCGAGTGTTACAACGTAGCCGGTCTCGTCGAAATTGACGCTGTCAATATCCGCCAGCCGCCACTGCGACCCCGTAGCTTGGGTGGGCAACACGGCGAGATTGCTTTTGTACAGGCGCAGCTCAGCAGGGCTCGAGAAATCGCGACCGGGCGACTGGAAGCGGATGGTGCCGTCGAAGCGCGTGATTTCTTCCAGGTCTTCCAGCAACAGGCACTGGATGAGCCGGGCGCGATAAGCCTCCAGGAGATCGTGGGAGAGGTTTTGAAAGGTCTTTCCGAACTGCTGGAGCAGGATCTTCTTGCCCGTGTAGAGCGTCAGGGCCAATTCATATTCACCGGGCGCAAACACGTCAATGTCGCCGAGATCGAAGGCGAGGGGCGTCCCGGAAGCCGGCGTGAGCGTCAGGCATTCCGCTTCAAAGCTGACGCGGCAGGGGCCGCTCAAGGCGGCCGAGCCGTCCACGTTCAGATATTGGAATTTTCCCGAAAAAGAAGGCATGGCGATCAGCGCGATCTGTCAGGGAACCTGCCTGCCGCAGGCACGGTCGAAGATCAGATCTTCAAAGTCGAGAGCACGTTTCGGCTGCCAGGTGTTAGAGAAAAGCTGACACCAGAGACCTATCTCACGCCGTTTTCTGGCCGCACTCTGGACAGAACTTCGCCCCCGCTTCCATTTTGGTCCCGCAGCGTGGGCATTCGCCCTTAGGCCGCAAGGGCTTGCCGCATTCGGGGCAAAACTTCGCGCCCTGAGTTCGGGCGCCGCAGTGCGGGCAAAGAGCCGTGGCCTCACTGGTGATGTCGATGTCCTTCGTAAGGTCTTGCGCCCTCACCTTCTCCTGCATCTGCTGGACCGTGGCCTGCGCCTGCGCGGCGGCGAGTTCGGTCTCGACGTTGGGTGCGCAGTCATAGCAAAGGCCGCGCTTTTGATTCCAACACATATTCAGGCAGACCCATTTCGCGCACTTCGGGCACTGCCTGAAGTTGGGCTTCGCTTCTTCAACAGCTTCCTTGAAAGCTTTGTCGTGGCCCGGGCCCTGGATGGCCCGCTCGATTTCGTAGGAGCCGGAAGCGGCCCGGCCCAGAACGCCGCCGAAGATGTTGCTGGCCGCGCGCAAGGCGCTGGTGGCCATTCCCGTCACGGAAGCTTTGAATTCCGACATGAAACCATTTCCGCAGCGGTCACAGAAGAATTCGAATTGATAGCCTTTGTCTGTCGAGTGGTCAGAATGGTTTTTGGTGAATTGGATAAGGGCCATGCCAGGCCTCCTTTAGGCCGAAGGACTCACCTCGTGTCAATCGGTGGCATTCTAGCCTAAAGGCCTTTAACGCTTCAATACGATGATTCCTCCCTCCCGATTGCTCATCCGGGGCCGGTAGGATATCCTCTCAGTTCGTGGGAGGAAAACAACGATGAAGCTCAATTACGTAATAAAGTTCGTGGGTGATATGGAGCGCGCAGTGAAATTCTATCGCGACGTGCTTGGCTTTCCTCTGAAGTTTCAGTCTCCCGAATGGAGCGAATTTGTCACCGGCGAAACGACGCTGGCATTGCATCTAGCCTCTCAGAAGAATCCTGCGGGAACTGTCGAGTTGGGCTTTAGGGTCTCCGACATTCAGAAGTTTTACGAGGAGATGACTGGGAAGGGCTTGCAGTTCAGTATGCCACCAACCAAACAAGATTTTGGAGGCTTACTGGCACAGTTCGTGGACTCGGAAGGCGGGCATTGCAGTGTTGGCAGCCAATAGGCGTACGGCAAAAGAGAACGTCTGCGAAAGCCCATCTTGTTATTCCTCCTCGATATACTCCTACTGGTGGGCGTTGCTTTCTCCTGCCCGGCGGCCGAATTCCCCGTGGGATTGAGGCTCTGGATTTCTTGATTTGTGGAATGCACCTCTGATTTGTCCGTCGCTTTACCTGCGCGCGAGCAAAAGCTGCCCGTAGCGGGGCGTGAAAAGTGCCATGGCTTCTTCGGGAACTCCGACCTCGCGTGCAAATGGCTCGAAATCGGGGTGTTCGACGCGAGACTCTGTGAAACCCGCTTGGCGCGCCATTAGTTCCAGTTCCGCCTCCTCGTAAAAACGCAGGCGTGACGCCATCGGCTCAGGTGCCGCAGGTGTTCCGCGAAGTTCTTTTGAGCCGGCGAAAAGTGCAAAGCGTCCTCCAGGCGCAAGAACCCTTGCGACTTCCGAGAGCGCCTTGACGGGATCGTCGATAAAACCAAATACGCCAGTCATCACCGCGCAGGTGAAGGTCCCGTCTTGATAGGGCAGCGAATCGGCTTCCGCTTCACGAATCTCGAGCCTGCCCCCGCTGATCGCGTCGCGATTGACCTCCCGAGCGAGCCTGATCATATCTGGACTGTGGTCAATTGCCGCTGCTTTGCAGCCCAACCTCAGTGCGTCTTCCAGGAACGCCCCGCCTCCGCAGCCAATTTCCAGCAAATAGTCCTCAGGCTTCAAGGCGAGGGCTTTCAATATGACTTTAAAGTTAGGGCGGTGATAAAGAGGATCGCGGTAGGTCTGGCGCGCCTGCGCCCCGCTGGGCCGACGCGCCCGCCGGTCGGTGATCCAATCGCCCAAACCACTTGGCCCCGCCGCGTGCAGAAGAGGAGCCGCAGCCTGGCTCGCGAACCAACCCAAAAGTTCGCCTCCTGACTCTCCCACAAGTTTCTCCAGGTTCTCCAGTTCCAGCGTTATTCGCGTCCCTTGTTCGGTCGGTTGGAATCGCAGCTCGACTTTTGCCATCGCATCAGTCTGCCAATCGGCCGGATGCCACTCAAGCGCGATCCTTTCACCGGGTTGCCAGGAGACAACACGTCCAATTTCGTGGCTGCCTTCAGTGAGACGACCATTCGGCCCGTGTTCGAACTCTATTCCAAGGCGAGAAAGCGCCATGGATAACTCATCGACAAAGTCCTGAGAAACAGACCGGGAGTCGAGTTTCACATCAACGCTGGCAAGTACAGCCACGGCCTTTCACCTCTTTCCTGCCAAGATTCGCCGTAATAAGCGGTCAGCTCTCGACCCACAATCTCATTTGGGTCTCCCGGATGCGACGCACGCGCCTTCGACAGATGTCCGTTTGAGGGGCGCACATTATCACACATGAAGGCAAAGCAAGAAAGCGGCACTGTAGCCCAAGAACGCCCCCTTTTGACCAAATGTCCGAGCTTTAGTAGCAGGCGGGAATTCGAGATATGGCTCTCAGTCAATCGAAGCCCTACTGGGCAAGTAAATTGCAGGGAAAGCCTGTGTGGTTAAAAAGGCCGCAGCATGGCCTGAGTGTGATATGAATGTGAGCGGAGAATATAGCCAAGCGCGGGGTGGCGTATGTCGATGAAGAAATTGACGGTTTTTCTGGTAATCCTCCTGACGATGTGCGGCTTGGGTGCGCAGGAGAAACAGGAGAAGAAGGAACAGCCAGCACCGGCTTCCGCGCCCACGGCTTCGGCCCAGGGCGCGACGGGCCCGCACGAGCTTACTATCTCGGCGGAAGATAAGGCGCGGAAAAACCCTGTGAAGTTTACTGAGGTCTCCGTTGAGCGGGGCAAGAAAGTGTTCCAGACCCAATGCGCCCTTTGCCACGGAACCAAAGGAGACGGAAAGGGTGAGATGGTAGAGGAGATGAAGATCAACCCGCCCGACTTCACCAAGTCTGAAACTTTAAAGGACCGCACGGACGGGGAATTGTTTTCGATTATTGGGTCTGGGAAAGATCCGATGCCGGGTCAAGGGGGCCGAATGACGGAGCAGCATCGCTGGAATCTGGTAAACTACATTCGTTCGATAGGTGGTAAAGCCCCCGAAAAAGCCTCAGGCAAGGAACCCGAGGAAAACGTAATCCTGGTTCCGCAATAGCCTTCGCGCGCCCAAAATTGCGTCTACCGCCGTGGCTTGGGATGGCCCCCGAGGTGTACAGCGTGCCCGGGCGCAGCCGCATCCTGGGCGCCCAAGTCCTTTATTGACGTGCCGTTGCCAGTTTTCTCGCTAGCGTCAAGAGAACTTCGCGCTCCCGCTGACCGATTCGCGTAAACAACGTCTTTAGTTTGAGGAGGAAACGCGCATCGTGTCCCGCCTTTCCCCCTTTTTCGACCAATTCCTTCAAGGATTTCTGCGGGGTCAAGTCCGGTATGGAGGGCGCATCCCCGCCAGCAATGAACAGTTCGTACAAGGGAACACCCAGAACTGCCGCAAAGCGCATCAGGGTCTCCAGCGACGGCACTGTATGGCCGTTCTCCACACGGGAGATATAGCAGCGCAGCATTCCGGTACTGTTCTCGATGTCTCCCTGCGAGAGGCCTTTCTGATCCCGAAGTTGCCGAAGACGGGGGCCGATCATCATGTCCGTAACTCCTTCGTCTGGTTGAGTCGCTTGGCGACAAACCTGACTACCCACGTACAAGTCTGCCTCTCCCGGCAGCCCGCTGCAAGGGTACGGACGTACCAGTACTAAAGTTCGGTCCCGTCTCTTCTAGGCCTCGTGCGATCTACCCAAAACCATGGTCAACAGGGCCATGCGGACGTAAAGACCGTTTTGGGCCTGGCGGAAATATGCAGCGCGCGGGTCCTGATCCACTTCCATGCTGATCTCCTGCAGTCGTGGCAAGGGATGCATGACGATGGCATCGGGTCTCATCAGGCGCAAAGTCTCGCCATTGATTACATACACCCCGCGGCACTGTTCGTAGTCGGCGATCCTGTCGCCAAACCGCTCCTTCTGAATCCGGGTCTGGTAAACCACTCTGACCTCAGGCAGGACTTTCTCAAGCTGGGGTTCTTCCACGTACCACACATTGCGTTCGCGCAGATGGGCGAGGATGTCCTCCTTCATTTTGAGGGGAGGGGGGGCAACAAAATAGAGCCTGACGTCTTTGAACTTGCTCAACAGGTAGGTGAGCGAGCGGACGGTGCGGCCTTGGGCGAGGTCGCCGACCATGGCGATGGGCAACCCGTCGATCGCGCCAATTTCTTTGCGGATGGTGTAAAGGTCGAGCAGGGCCTGGGTGGGGTGTTGCCCGGCTCCGTCGCCGGCGTTGAAGATGGGGACTCGGGAGACGGCTGCAGCGCGTTTGGCTGCGCCAACCTCGTAGTGGCGGATTACGATGACGTCCGCATATCCATTCAGAATCCGGATGGTGTCCTCCAGCGTTTCACCCTTCGCCGCAGAGGAAAACTGGGCGGCGTTTTCCGTGGAGATGACCCGCCCCCCCAGACGGTGCATCGCCGTCTCGAAGGAGAAGCGGGTGCGCGTCGAGGGCTCGTAAAACAGCGTAGCCATGATGCGGTTGTGGTAGTCCGGAATGCCGCCCTCAGCGACCACCTGCTCCATCCGCGTGGCCGTCTCGAACAACTGGAGAAGCGTGGGAACATCAAACTGCTGCGCTTCGATAATGTGGTGCAGTTTCATAAAGGTTTTGGACCCTCCTGTTTAAAATGACGGCGAGTGCCGTAAGAACTTAACGGACCTAAGCGTCTGCGCGGCTTCGCGCTGCCCCGGCCTGCGCGGTCCGTTGCGCTAGTATGCCGCAGGTAGCTGGGACGGTAAGAGAGCATCGGGTGCGAGAGTACGATCAGGGGCCAATTCGTTGCGTGCTGCACGATACTCCCACCCGTCATCCGCGTCAACCGGGTGTTAGCCTGGGTGTTCGCGCGGCCTCTTGGCGGAGTGTCCTGAAATCTCAGGGGCAATTGCACCCAGGCCATCGCGCCTTACACTCGAATTGACAACTCCCGCGCTCCAACTTACTATGGCTTGGGCAGACCGATTTTGGGTGGCAAATCCATGGTTCGGAGATCGCAGTGGGCACCCACAGGGTAATGGACGGGAACCGTTCGCCAAAGGCCAAGGGGAAGAAAGACCCGGCGAGGACTTTCTCCGTTCTCTTGGACGTGATGTGTTCGCTCGCGGCGGAGCGCGACCTCGACGTCTTGTTGCAAAAGATCATGGAAAAGGCTTCGGAAGTCATGGAGGCCGATCGTTCCACTCTCTTCCTCGTGGATGAGGCGAAGCAGCAGATCTGGTCGAAAGTGGCGCAGGGCGCGGCGATGAGTGAGATTCGGGTGCCGCTGGGGGTCGGCATCGCCGGGCACGTGGCCAAGACGGGCGAGACGGTGAACATTCCTGACGCCTACAAGGACCCGCGCTTTAACCCCGAGGTGGACCGCAAGACTGGCTACCAGACGCGGACCATTCTCTGCATGCCCATGAGGACCCGGCAAGGGAAAATTCTGGGCGTGCTTCAGGTCCTGAACAGGCACGAGGGCGTCTTTACGGCGGACGAGGAAGAGCTGCTGGAGGCTTTTGCCAGCCAGACCGCCATCGCCGTTCAGAATGCCCTGCTGAATGAAGAACTCCGCAAGCGCATGCAGACGTCGGAAATCCTTCTGAATGTCATGCGCGCGGTTTCCTCCGAACTGGAAATCGATCACCTCCTGCAAAAGATCGTGGCCAAGACTTCCGAGGTGATGAACGCGGACCGCTGCACGCTTTTCCTGACCGACCGCAAGACCGGGGGGCTGTGGTCGAAGGTGGCGCAGGGCGCCAACATGAACGAGATCCGGGTGCCGCGCGGCATGGGCATCGCCGGACACGTGGGGGTGAGCGGAGACACCGTCAACATTCCGGACGCTTACAACGATCCGCGCTTTAATCCCGAGGTGGACCGGCGCACCGGCTACCACACCCGCACCATCCTCTGCATGCCGCTGCGGAATGAAAAGAACGAGATTGTCGGCGTCATGCAGGTGCTCAACAAGAATGAAGGCATCTTCACCGAAGAGGACGAGGAATTGCTCGGCGCCCTGGGTTCGCAAACCGCGATCACGCTGGAGAACTCCCGGCTCTTCGAAGAAGTCCGCTTCATGAAGAATTACAACGAGAGCATCCTCCGGACCATGGCCACGGGGGTTGTCACCCTCGATCCCGACGGCGGCTTGGCGTATATGAATGGAGCAGGGCTCAAGATCTTTTCGGGACTGGACCGATTCCGCGTCGGCGAGCGCTTCGAGGAGTTCTTCAACCGGGAGCTGAACCCGGACATCGTAGCGGGCATCGAGAAATCGCTGAAGTCCGGCGAGTCCTATACGTCGTACGACCTCAAGTACAACAAGAGCGGCGAGGAGACGGTCAGCGTCAACCTCCACGCCCTCGCGCTGCGCGACAGCAAGGACCAATCGCTGGGGGTGGTGATTATTGCGGATGACATCACCCAGGAGCAGCGGCTGATGAGCACGCTCTGCCGCTACGTGACGCGCCAGGTCGCCGAACAGATCATGAAGAACCGGGACAAGTTGAAGCTGGGCGGCAACCGCTCCTCGGTCGCGGTGCTCTTCTCCGATATCCGCGACTTTACAACACAATCCGAACGAGCGTCGGCGGAAGAGATTGTGGGCATGTTGAACGAGTACTTCACGCGCATGCTGGACCCCATCTTCACCTATGATGGCACGCTCGACAAATTCATTGGCGACGCCATCATGGCGGTGTTCGGCGCGCCGGTGCCAAGCGATAACGACGGAGAGCGCGCCGTCCGGGCAGCCCTGGGGATGCGCAAAGCCTTGCGAAAGTATAATATCGACCGGAAAGAGCGCGGCCTCCCCCCCATCGAGAACGGTATCGGAATCACCAAAGGCGATGCCATCTCCGGCAACATCGGCTCCGAGCAACGCATGGACTACACGGTGATCGGAGATACGGTCAACACCGCCTCCCGCCTGGAAGGTCTCACTAAAAACTACCCCAATAAAATTCTGGTCAACGAGGACGTTTACCTCGAGATTAAAGACAAGATCCCCTGCGTGGACCTCGGCTTCGCGCATGTGAAAGGTAAAGAAGGCGGCGTGCACATCTACGGCGTCGTCGAACCACCCGCGTAATACCGTTCAAATTTGAAGCTTGGAAGGAAGTTTTCAGTCGTCAGTCGTCAGTTTTCAGTCAGCGGTACCCCTGACGACTGAAAGCCGGTGACTGAACGTTATCCTGGCTTTCAAGTCCAACGTCCCCTACCCCTGACCCTCAGCCGCTTTTCTCGAAGCAAGGTCGCGAGTTTGTGCTCACCCGGCGCCCCTGTGCCAACCAGTCGGCAGAAGGGCGCCGCAGCGGACTTCGACGCACCTTCATTTTCACCCCCTCGACAAATTGGCGCGCCACTTGCTCTAAGGACAAGCGGGGCAGGAGGTTGTTAGGGGAGTCGCCATGTTGCCAGCGGGACTGGTTATTCACAATCGGCGAGATTGGCCCTGCGTCGTCTGCCGTTCCGGTGGAAACTCCGCAGGCCAGGGGTCGATTTTGTGCCTCGATTGCGCCTATGTGGTTGTGGCGACTGCTGGATCAGGGGAGGGAAGCCTTCAGGAAATCCTGGACACTGTCAGGGATGCTCTGAGCAGGTTTGGACCCTTGCATGTCCAGTTTGAAATCGTAACCCACTGACGTCCCGAGCGGGGGAGTCCCTGTACAAGCAAGGGAATCCCTGCCCAAGCCAGGCAGTAAGCCTTACACGCTTATAAGGTAACAATTACGTGGCTACAGATCCCGGCGCCGTTCCGACTCTTTTCCGTTGAACCTTTGGGGGCCTGACGGCCGATAGGTAGTGTGGAGGTCAGAAATGGGACGCATACCTCTATTGAGTTGGTCCGGAATCAGTGAGTTAAGCTCGGTCGTCGGGAGGAGCATGATGCAGCCCACGCAACAGCGGCGCAGTTGCCGGATCGCCGCGTCCATTCCGGTGCGCGTTTATGCCGTCGACTTCCGCGCCAAGGATTTCGTCGAGGATGCCACCACCCTGGTCGTGAATCTGCATGGCGCAAGGATCCGTTTGATTCGCCAGCTCATTCCTGACCAGGAGATTCGCCTCCTGAGCTTGCCCACCCGGCTGGAGGCGGTCTTCCGGGTAGTGGCAAGAGTTCCCGGCACTGAAGCTGCGAGTACCTCGTGGGGCGTCGAGAGCATGAGCCCCGAAAGAAACATCTGGGGCGTTCGCTTTCCCGAGCTTCAGCAGCGTGACCAGGCGGCGGTGCGAGTCATGCTCCAGTGCCCCCACTGCTTGGTCCGCGAGCTGGTCTACGTTGACGAACCGATGGTCGAATCTCTGGACCACGTCGAGGGTCTGACGCGTGGATGTTTGACGTGCAAGAAGTCCGGGGTTTGGAAACCTGTCCCTTATGTGGAGTTTTGAGCGGGGCCAGGCCCGCTACTGCTCGCGATAGCCCAGAATCTCCGCGACCACACCGCGCAAAACGCGGCCTTTATCCGGCGCGCCCTTGTCCACTCGAGAGGCGAATTCCACTCGCTGAATCATGACCCGGTATTTTTGAAATTCGCATTCGTCGGCTAAGATCAGCTCATCGCTCTGGTAAATCTCACTGAAGCGAATCTGCTTGGTGCCCCAATCCACCTCAGGCTCGAGAACCCGCGCCACCTGCCGGGGCGGATTCCCCTGGTAGATCGCGCCCTCGGCGCGCTCGCCGGGCGCCGCACGTCGCGCTCCCTGATTTTCAGAGGTCGATTCCGTCATCTCAAGATCCTCCACACAGAGTTCCTGGATACGCTCCGTCCTGCCAGTTTGCAGCGTCTTCTGCCGGCGCGAAGAGTTCGCGCCTCACGCAGGGGCGCGTCCGTCAGTGGATCCGTCAGCCGACGGAGGGCGCCGCGACGACCGGCGGGGCGTCTTGGCATGCCCCTACTTCGCTCCGCGCTTGTAGCTGACGGAGAAGCCGCCCGGCCCGGGCTTCTCGATATGGGTTTTGAGCTGCGGGTTGGTTTGGACTTCACTGATGAAATCCTGCAACTCCTCGCGAAGGTCCGTGACGTTGTGCGCCACGATCACTCCCCCGGCCGGCACCATCGGCAGGACTATGTGGAGATACTTCACGTAGTCCGCCTTCCAAGCGTCAATAAAAACGAAGTCGAAAGGGCCCTGGAGATGGGGTACTTCCTGCAGAGCGTCGCCCAGCTTAAGGGTCACGATATTCTCGACCCCGGCCGCTCGGAAATTCTCCTGGGCCAGTTGCGCCCGGCCGGGACTTATTTCCAGCGTGAGCAAATGCCCACCCGTCTCGCGCAATCCGGCGGCGATCCAGATTCCCGAGTAACCGTTTGAAGTGCCAATCTCCAGGGCGTTTTTGGCGTGCACTTTGACGACAAGGTCATGCAGGAAAACGCCTTCGCGCGGGGCCACATTCCACATGCCGGGCTGATGCCCGCGCATCCAGTCCAGACGCTCTTTGGCCTGCACGTTTGCGGTGTCGCCTTCTTGCGCGCCGGCAACAGCTCCGCCCTGCAGGACTAAAGCGGGGCCCGCCAGTATCAGTGCGAAGAAAACGGCGGGCGCTGCCTGGCCCCCCAACCTGCTTTGGCATGACGGCATGTGCAAATCCTTTCCCTAAGAAGTATCCGGCTTGAAGAAGCCACCACCCGACTTAAACCTTTCAACTTCTTCAACTCTTTGACCGTTGAAAGGGTCGAAAAGTCAAAAAGTTGAACAGTCGATCGGGGTACCTCTGGGTCGAACCTGCCAGCAGTTTGAACCATTTTGAGTTGTCAGGCAAGCGGTTGTGCATTGTCGTCGTTAGGTACGAGAGGCAAATCCGACGCAAGGCGTATAGTTAAGAGTCTGGGGTCGAAATGGCAACACTCTCGCGACGGACCCGGCTGGGGCGACATTTAGTCCAACAATGACTCCGACCAATCTACTTTTCAGTGCCCCCTGGGTTGATCCCTCGAAAAAACGACATCCTTTGGCCCTTAGTTTGCCAAATACTTCGAGGAAATGAGCCGCAGGGCAAAAATAACCCGGCGTAAGTTTATTGGCATCGCCATGGCGGCGGCCGCTGCCGGCCCGCTGGCTTCCTGCTCGAGGCTGGTAAGCCCCTGGCGGGTTCTCACTGCCGAGGAAGCACAGACTCTGGGCGCGATGTGCGAGCGTCTGATTCCCGCCGATCAAGACTCGGGAGCGGCTTGGGCGGGCGTGGTCATTTTCATAGACCGGCAATTGGCGGGCACTTACAAGAAGTTACGGAAGAGCTACCGGCAGGGCCTGGCGGGTACCGACCAAACTAGCCAACGCCACTTCGGGCGGAGCTTCGCTGAACTCAACGCGAGGCAGCAAGAGGAAATCCTGACGATGCTCGAGAAAGGCCGAGCCCAGGGTGACGCCTGGAAGCAGCTCTCTTCTGGGGAATTCTTCGATTTGGTCCTTGCGCACACGATGCAGGGGTTCTATGGCGATCCGCGTCATGGAGGGAACCGCGAAGGAGTGAGCTGGAAAATGGTCGGCTTGCCTTACCCTCCAATCCGCGGGCGGCTGCACTACGACCTCTCGCGGCCGGAAAGATCCTAATGGCTCTGAAACCCGTAAATGCCGTGGTGGTGGGGGCAGGCGCCGGGGGCGGGATTGTCGCCAAGGAACTTGCCGAGGCGGGGCTGAGCGTCGTTCTGCTGGAACGGGGCAAGTGGTACACGGCATTCGACTGCCGGAAGGATGACCTGCGGAACCAGCGCACTTCGGTGCTGGGCTGCGCGTTTGGGCCGGACGACGAGCATTTCCGCCGGGTGGTTGTGGACGAAAAGGGCAATGAGCGCATCGTGGTCCCCAGCGACGGCGCCTACAGCAACAACGCCGCCTGCGTGGGGGGCGGGACCTTCAGTTACGGCGCTATGGCGTGGCGCTACATGGAGCAGGACTTCCATTTGCGAAGCACCTACGGGGCGGTGGAGGGTAGCACGCTGGACGACTGGCCGCTTCGTTACGACGACCTGGAACCTTACTACGAAAAAGCCGAGTGGGAGTTGGGCGTCTCCGGCGACGACTCGGCGAATGTTTTTCGTGCCCCGCGCAAAAAGCCGCTTCCCATGCCGCCCTTGGCCCCCAGTCGCGAGCATGTGCTCCTGGAGGCCGCCGCGAAGCGACTGGGCTTGCATCCCTTTCACATTCCCATGCTGCGCAACACCGTGCCCTATAACGGCCGCGGCGCCTGCATGCGATGCCGCTGGTGCGTGGGATTTGCCTGCGAGGTGAACGCCAAAAACGGCACGCAGAATACCGTCATTCCCAAGGCCCTGGCGACGGGCAACTGCGAACTGCGGACTGAGTGCATCGCCAAGGAGATTCTGACCAATCCTCAAGGGCGGGTCACCGGAGTGGCTTACTTTGACGAGAACGGCACACTGCGCGACCAGTCGGCGGACCTGGTGGTGGTCTCCGGCTCGGCGACTGAGACCCCGCGGTTGCTCCTCAATTCCCGAAGCCCGATGTTTCCGAACGGGCTCGGCAATCGCTATGACTTGGTGGGGCGAAACCTGCAGGGGCACGCTTATGCCGGCGCCTACGGGCTGATGGAGGGAGAGGTTTACGACGACCTCGGCCCCGGCGCCACCATTGCCATCTGCGACTACAACCATGGCAACCCGGGACTGGTGGGGGGCGGCATGCTCTGCAACGAGTTTATCCGCTTGCCGATTCACTTTGCGGGGCTGCGGGCGCCTGGCATCCCGCGCTGGGGCGCGGGGCACAAAGAGTTTATGCGCAAGTTCTTTAAGCGCACGCTGGCCGTGCACGGGCCGGTGCAGGAGATGCCGGTTTTCGATTCACGCGTGCAGGTGGATCCGCGCGTCAAGGATGACTGGGGCATTCCGGTCGTGCGCCTCTCCGGAAGTACCCACCCGCACACGCTGGAGGTCGCCCGCTTCGTTGCCTCGCGAGCAGAGGCTTGGCTGAAAGAGGCCGGGGCGACCAAGACCTGGCTCAAGCTCCCCGGCAAAGGAGTGAGCGGCGGCCAGCACCAGGCGGGCACGTGCCGAATGGGCGACGACCCGAAGAGTTCGGTGGTCAACCGCTACTGCCAGGTGCACGACGTGGACAACCTCTATGTCGTAGACGGAAGCGTGCACGTGAACAATGGCGGCTTCAATCCCGTGCTCACCATCATGGCGATTGCCTACCACGCCTCAGACCACCTTGTGAAATCGTGCAAAGGCGTGCACGGCCGGGCCTAGTGGGTATACAGGGAGCCTCCAGTGCATGTGGATAACGCGATGAAGAAGGAGAGAGCGAGGTCAACCTCAGTCCTGGTCGCGTATGCGTCGCGTTATGGCTCGACGCAGGAGGTTGCGGAAGTCGTCGGAGCGGTGTTGAGTGAACAGGGGCTTGAAGTAGACATTTTGCCCATGCGGGAAGTGCGTACGCTCGAAAGGTATAGCGCGGTCGTGCTGGGGACGGCACTCTACATGTTCCGCTTGCATAAGGACGCGCGCCGTTTCCTCGCGCGCCACCACGAAGCCCTCGCCGAGCGGCCCGTCGCGATCTTCGCTATGGGCCCGATAAATAATGTTGAGAAGGAGTGGCGGGGAGTTCGCGAGCAGCTCGCTAAGGAACTGGCACAGTTTCCCTGGTTTACTCCGGTCGCTAGTGAAATCTTCGGCGGGGTGTTCGACCCGGCGAAGCTCCGGTTCCCCTACAACCTTATACCCGCCCTCAGGCGGTTGCCTGCCAGCGACATTCGGGACTGGACGGCGATTCGCGATTGGGCGAACAACCTGGCCGCGAAGCTTGAGCCTGCTTTGTCTTCGCCCAGCAAGGTTGCGTAGGCCAGGCAGCGCGAGTCGCGCCCATTAACGGTATGAGTGGTCTCTGCTGACAGATGATTTCCTTTAGGCATTTTCGCCGAGAGAACACCTGATGACAACCGAGCGCAAATCTTCCTATCGACGGTTCTCTTGGGTTGTGGCTATCCTTCTCGCTGCCGTTCTTTTCCTACCCGCGGTCAACCTCTACCACAACTATTCCAGCGGGAGATTCTGCGCGTCTTGCCACGAGATATGGCAACCTTACACGGATTGGCACACCTCCACCCATCGCAACATTCTCTGTGGCGATTGCCATGGCGACGTCCTCACCCTGGAAGCGGGATTCCATTTGAACAACATTCGGCGGGTCGTGACGCATTTGCGCGGGAACCTGCCGGAGCAAGTGCGTCTAAAGACTCGCGATGTGTTACGCGTCAGCGAGCGCTGCCAGAAGTGTCACCAGCAGGAATCTGCCGTCTGGCGCTCCGGGGCGCACAGCGCAACCTATACGGACATCTTCCTGGACAAGACGCACAACCACCAGCGAGCTTTGGCGGATGACTGCCTGCGCTGCCACGGCATGCATTTTGAGGGCGGCATCCGGAACCTCGTGGCGCCGCTCAACACTTCCGGCCCGTGGCGGCTGCTGGATGCCGGGCTTCGGGAGAGCCCGGCGATCCCTTGTCTCTCCTGCCACCAGATGCACCACGAAGGTTCTCCCTTGGGAAAGCCGAAATTGAACGACCACCCACCCGGAGCCACTCAGGAGCTGTTCCGGCCGTCGCTGGCCCTGTTCGACCGGCGCCGGCTTGCGCCCGTGCCGGTGGGACTCCTTCCTTTGCCCGTCATGCAGGAGGGGGCTCGGCAGGTGAAGATCAGTCCGGACTCGCGGCAGGCCCTCTGCTACCAGTGCCACGCGCCGCTCTTCAGTTTTGTGGTGGGTACGGGCGATGATCGCACGCCGGTGGGCGTCCACGAGGGGCTTAGTTGCTTTGCCTGCCACGAAACGCACGGCCAAAAGACGCGGGCCTCATGCGCGAATTGCCATCCACGACTGTCGAACTGCGGCCTGAATGTTGAGACCATGGACACCACGTTCAAGTCCGCCAAGAGCCCCCACAACATTCACTTCGTGAAATGCCTCGATTGCCACACGAAAGGCGTGCCCAAGAAACGCCTTGTTCAAGGCCGAAAGCCCGGGGGGATTGCCGATTTGCGATTGCCGATTTTCGATTGATAGTGCGGCCAATCGGCAATCGACAATCGGCAATCGAAAATCGTCGTCCCCAGCCTCTGGTCTCCAATCCCTGCTCTCAGTTCACCTCTTGTACCGCCCCACCCACTGTGCCTCCGCCAGCACGTGGCCCTTCATGGCCTGTTCGACGTCCTTTTTGCGGGCTCCGGCGCGCAGGTCCAGCTTGGTGTCAAGGGCGTACAGCTTGAAGAAGTAACGATGGGGCTTGCCGGGCGGAGGGCAGGGGCCTCCGTACCCCGTCTGGGGAAAGTCGTTGACGCCTTGCAGGCCGCCCTGGACGTCGTCATTTCTCGGCACGCCTTCAGGAAGTTGGCGCGCCGAGGCGGGGAGGTTGTACAACACCCAGTGGACGAACGTGCCCATGGGCGCGTCAGGGTCGTCCATGATGAGGGCATAGCTCTGTGTTCCCTCCGGCGGGTCGGTCCAGGAGAGTGCCGGTGAGAGGTTCGCTCCGTCGCAAGTATGTCGGCTAGGAATCGAGCTGTTATTCTGGAAGGCGGCACTCTTGATTTCGAACTTCGCCTTTTGCTGTGCCCGCGAATCCGACGGCACTGAAAACAACGCTGCGCTCATCCACACTATTCCTGCCAGTGCGGCGTAGCGGTGGGCGAAACTTGTTCGGCCTGTCCGCATGCTCTCGATCGAGATGAAATCGGTATCCCCGGATTTCGGCGATCTCGGGCCGTCGGCGGGCTTTGACATGACGTGCATCCTCCTTGCGGATTCCAGCCCACCTGAACTTATAGCAGATTTGCCGGTAGTGCGATATTCTTGCGTTGCTGCTTGGTGAGGTTTATTTCAGTCGCCATCCGCGTGCGACTCAATTTTGGCGACTACAGCTTCCTTCTTTGCAAGTAGAGTCCACAGTTCCGAGAAAAGGAAGTGATCAAAGGTTCGTATGTGGTCTTTTAGTATCGGCTCCGTAAGCATGTTAGGGCGAATATCGAAATAGTAGACTCCGTCGAGCGGATTCAATTTGATAGTGTAGCCCTTAAAGTGCCCCGGCAAGAAGGTTGCACTCACACCGTATTCTTTAGGGCTTGCACCTTTCCTTTGCACGTCGTTCAGAAATATAGCCACATGGGGAATGTCCGCTCCGGTGAGCTTCCCCAATAAGAACTTGTCCACGAAAATCTTGTCCAGACGGTCTTTGCTGCTCGTCTTAACAGAGCCGATGATCTTCACTAGTTTCCCCGATTTTATGATAAGGTCGTGCTGATAACTCATCGAAAACTCTTCCACACCGTGTACGCTAATCGGGACCTTTACTACGCCAGAAGTACATTCGATGCCGACCGCGACCAATAGTAGGCGAATTAGTCGCTCGAACAGATCTCCGTTGATCTTTCTGGCCGTATTTGATTGGCCCGCCGGCAGCGCATCCAGGGAAGCGCCGATTGCCTGCTGAATCGTATAGACAGAACGGTTGACGATTTCTCGATTGGCAGGGGTATCCATCGCTTTCACGTCAGCGATCACCTTGAGGAATTTGGCGAGCTTGCTCTTCGCAGCGTTGCTTGTGTAAAGCAGTTTTGAGTTGAGCGGCCTGGACACGCTAAATTCTGCATTTTTGAATTGGATGAAGCGGTAATGGTTCTCGTTTTGGGATACGATCTCAGCCTGTATTGCCCCCGGAGCTTCCACGAAGGCCAAGAAGTCCCTGCAGAAATCTACATAGTGTTTCAGTTCCGTAAATTCCTCTTTGTTGGAGGCCGTTTTAGTCAAGTTTTTCAGACTCATCGTATGCTTTCTCGCCTCTGTGCTGTTTCAGCATCGAACTTAATCCATCCCATTACCGAACGCTGAACAACATTCTCCAGGCGGGTCACAGCCCAGTCGTCGTACTCCCTATTGGAGTCGCACCCTAACCACCTACGACCAAGTTGCTCTGCAACGACTAGAGTCGTGCCCGAACCTGAGAATGGATCAACGACAAGATCTCCAGAATTGGACGATGCGAGCACGAGCCTTCGGAGTAGCTCTTCCGGCTTCTGCGTCGGATGTGGAGTCTTTTCCCTCATCCCGTTGCTCGTGACTGGAATCTCAAAGACGTCCTTCGGTTTTGCGCCAGCAGCATGTGGGGTCCAGTGGTCATGCTTGCGAGCTTCCTTCTCTCCGTTTCCTCCATATTGGCTAGACTCTGCTTGAGGGTGAACTGGGTATTTTAGCGTATGCCGTCCATAAGGTATCCGAACGTCGTCAACGTTAAGGTGAAATCCCTTGCTCTTACGGAAGTGAATTATGGACTCGTGGGACCTGCCCCAATCGTTTCCGAGATTGGCCTTGTTCTTATAAAACCACACCAGCCACCGACAACCGTCGAAGAGGCTCGATGCCGGCCTTCTAAGATCTGCCAATATCTCTGAGAATCCGCAAATGTACAAGCTTCCGGTTGGTTTGAGCACCACAGAGGCAGCCGCGATCCAACGGATGGACCATTGTACGTAATCGTCCAACGTTTTGAACTCGTCCCAGTCCGCCTTGCCGATGTTGTATGGAGGGTCCGCAAAGATGAGGTCTACCGATTCAGGTTTCAAAGAGGTTAGCCAATTCAGGGAGTCCCCCAACCAAAGCTGTCCGTGCGGATGCTCGTAGTAGAGCCGGGGAGAGCCATTGTTTTCCCCGTGGTCATTCGAGTGAACTTGTCCTGTGGTTAAGAATAGTGGAGGGGGTGTACGTTCAAGAAACATGTTCCCAACCTTTTTCTTCGGCATTGACCACGCTCCCAGAAGTTCTAGCGCTTCCCAAACATGATCTGCAATTCCGGCTTCCATTGCTGGAGAGACCCGCAACGTTTAGTGGACGCGGCAGAAATCATACCAAGCGAAGTATAACGCTAACATGGCACGGAGCCTGTCCCATTTTTGGTGGAGTGATAGTCTCACGCCGGCCGTCCATTCGGACTAATTATCTAGCGACGCAGGAATATCACACCACCCATTTGCCTTGTGACTTGACACCGTGGCGCTGGCGGCTCAATATCGGTGGCTCGAAGGGGGAGGGTGTTATGACCACGCTCGACGTGCCTGAGATGGTTTCTAATGATTCGAAAGCGGCGGAAGTGCTACGAGCCTTTATTCTCGGGGACGGAAGGCTGGTGATCATCCATCCACCCAAGGTCTTCGACAATCCCGCAGCTTGGGGAATTCTCTGCGCTGACTTGGTCCGGCATGTGTGCAACGCATGTATAGAGCTCGGTGAAGACAATCCCTTGGAGAAGATCGTGGAAATATTCAATGCTGAGATCACCGATCCAACTTCTCCTTGGGCGGGAAGATTGGTAAGGAAACAGTAGGGGTTTTCAACCTCGCGAGGTGCCTTTATGAAGAAGTATGTGAGTCTTTTCGGACTGCTCGCTATCGTCCTGGGGGTGGCGCCCAGCTTTATTCTTGACACGCCGCCACGCTCCTTTGCGGATGAAGGGATGTGGACTTTTGACAACCCTCCGGTCCGGCTACTCAAGGAGCGTTACGGTTTCACGCCGACCCAGGAGTGGCTTGACCACGTGCGCCTCTCGAGTGTGCGCTTCATGGATGGGGGGTCGGGTTCGTTCGTCAGCCCCCACGGGCTGGTGCTGACCAATCATCACGTGGCGTTGGGCCAACTGCAGAAGGTATCCACGCCCCAAAAAGACTATATCAAAGACGGCTTCTACGCCCACTCGGCGGCGGAGGAATTGAAGTGCCCCGACCTGGAGGTGAATCAGCTCATATCGATGGAAGATGTGACGCAGCGCGTGCTGGCTGCCGTTCAGGCGGGGATGAACGACGAAGCCGCCTTGAAGGCTCGCAAGGCGGAGATCGCCAAGATCGAGAAGGAAAGCACGGAGAAGACCGGCCTGCGCTCCGATGTGGTTCTCCTCTACCAGGGGAGCGAGTATTGGCTCTACCGCTACAAGAAATACACCGACCTCCGTCTGGTGTTCGCTCCGGAGCAGCAGATTGCCTTTTACGGGGGCGACCCTGACAACTTCACCTACCCCCGCTACGACATCGATTTTGCGCTTTTCCGCGTGTACGAAGACGGCAAGCCGCTCGAAAGTCAGAACTACTTGAAATGGAATGCCAAGGGTGCCGCGGATGGCGAACTGGTATTCGTTTCCGGCCACCCGGGTTCGACGGCCCGCCTGGAGACCGTGGCTCAAATTGAGACGCTGCGCGACCTCGCCCTGCCGCTCGTCCTTCAGACTCTGAAGCGGCGCAGGGATGTCGCCAGGCAATACGCCGCCCAGGGCCCTGAACAGGCGCGGCAAGCGACGGGCCTGATCTTCGGAATCGAGAACGCGGTCAAGGGCATTACCGGACGGTATCAAGGCCTGCTGGATAAAAACCTCATCGGCAAGAAGCAAAAAGATGAAGCGGGCTTCCGCGCCTTGGTGGCGAGCAAGCCGGAGTGGCAACAAGCTTACGGCGGCGCCTGGGACACGATCGCGCAGGCTGAGGCGAAGTCCCGGGAAATGACCAAGCCGTTGCGCTTTCGCTCTCTCGGCTGGGCGCGCCTTTCCAGCATGGCGGACGCGATCGTGCGCTACGTGGCGGAGGTCAAGAAACCCGATGGCGAGCGCCTTGAGGGTTTTCACGATTCGCAGCTCGAATCCCTGCGCTTCCGGCTCTTCTCACCCGCGCCGGTCTACCCACAATTCGAAGAAGCGCAACTCACGGCCAACCTCGAGTACTGCAGAGAGATGCTAGGAGCGGACGATCCTTTCATTAAGGCTGTGCTCGGTGGCCGCACCCCGGGGGAATTGGCGAAGGAAGCGATTGCCGGGACCAAACTGGCGGACCCGGCGTTCCGCAAATCGCTGGTCGAGGGCGGGGAAGCCGCGGTGCAGGCCTCGACGGACGCTCTGATTGTCCTGGCGCGCAAGACGGATCCGTTCGCGCGCGAGATGATCAAATGGTTCGAAAACAATGTGGAAAGCGTGGAGACGCCGGCAGGCGAGAAGATCGGCAAAGCGCGATTTGCTGCTTACGGGAAATCAACGTACCCCGACGCCACCTTTACGCTGCGACTCTCGTTTGGAGCCGTCAAGGGGTATCCCCTGAATGGCACTATCGCACCCTCGAAAACCACCTTATACGGCCTCTACGACCGCGCCTACAGTTTTGACCTGAAGCCGCCGTTTAATCTGCCGGCGCCCTATATGGACCGCAAATCCCGGCTGAACCTCACCACGCCTGTCGATTTCGTCAGCACCTGCGACATCATCGGAGGGAACTCCGGCTCGCCGGTGATTAACCGCCAGGGAGACCTCGTGGGGCTGATTTTCGATGGGAATATCGAGAGCCTGGTCGGGGATTATGTCTATAACGAGGAGAATAATCGCGCCGTGGCGGTCCACAGCGCGGTCATCATCGAGGTCTTGCGCAACCTCTTTGACGCCGGCCCGGTCGCGGACGAGTTAGAGGGGCGGTAGCTGTAGCGGCGGTCTCTGACCGGCGAAAGGGTGGCTCTGCCCCTTGGCTGTTGTAGGGCGGGGGCTCGCCGTCAGTCCGTCGGTCACCGGGTCGGCCCTACTGTGCTAGGGGTCGCGCTCACCGTTTCGAGAAGATGTACGACTCCAGCATGTCGGCGCGCGCCTTCTGATCGGAGGCAATCACGTTGAGCAGGTCCTTCACGGAAACCATCCCCCGATACCCTTCTTTCGGGTCGATCACCGGCAGGTGAAAAGCACCCAGCTTCTCCATCAGAAGCAGACATTCTTCCAGTGACGTTTCCGGCGAAACCGCGGTGGGGTTCGTCGTCATGATCTCCGTGACCCGCATCCAGGCCGGACACTTGTTCTCGGCCGCGACCTTGTTCGAGATATCACTCTGTGAGACCACGCCTAGCAGTTTTCCCTGCGCATCGCAAACCCCCACCGATCGGATCTGCCGTTCCCGCAACAAGCGAGCAGCCTCATGCACCGTCGTTTCCTCGGCGACCGAATAAATATCTTTCCGGGATTGAATCAGGTCATGGACCTTCATGTTGCCTCCTAGAGTGGCCCGTGGCCGGAATCTTAGAACGCTTCCGGGAGGCTTGCAACTGGGATTGGAAACTGGAGACTAGAAAAGGGTGCCGACGAGGCGCGGACCTGAGCTTGCGCCGCGTCTAACCGGAAGAGGGCAGCAGGCTATTCCCGGTTCTCTCAACTCCTTAACGAACGAATGAACCCGAATCGGCCATAGTGTTTCTTGATGTACGTCAACCTCGAAAATTATTCTTGACAGATTTTGAGGAGGCATGAGATTCTCAATTCCATTCAGGCAGGCAATCTGTCAAACACAAAAGCAGTTTTAGTCTGTTGGCAAGATCAGGAAGCGTCAGCTCAACACGACAGGGCCGAACAAACAATGGAGGGAACGATGATGCGCCGCAGAGAGATAACGCTTGGCGTAGTGCTGTCTTTTTCGGTATGGCTACTGAGTTCTTGCGGGGGTGGCGGCACTAAGACTCCACCACCCGCGCCCAGCGTTACTCTTTCAGGCTCGACCCTGACCTTCACTTCCCAACTAGTGGGGACCACCAGTACCAGCCAGTCGATCACGCTGACGAACGGTGGCAACGCCACACTGACCATCACCGCCGTCGCCATCGCGGGCTCCAATGGCCCCGATTTCACTCAGGCTAACACCTGCGGCACGAGTGTTGCGGCGGGAGCGACCTGCACCATCACCGTGACGTTCACTCCAGGAGCGCCCGGGAGTCGCTCGGCCAGCTTGACGATGACGGACAACGCTTCGGGCAGCCCGCATGCGGTCAGCCTGACCGGCACGGGCACGGGGCCTGCGGTGACTCTCTCCGCACCTTTGACTTTCGCCGGGCAACTAGTGGGGACAACCAGTTCAGCCCAGACGGTCACCGTCACCAACAGCGGCAATGCCACGCTCACTGTCGCCACGCTGACCCTGGGGGGTGCCAACGCCGGTGATTTCGCCACGAGCGCGGACACCTGCACGGGCGCCAGCGTGGCCGCGAGCGCCACTTGCACGGTAAATGTCACCTTTAAGCCGACGGCTACGGGTGCACGCGCGGCCAGCCTGGCATTCGCGGACAACGTCCCGGGCAGCCCGCAATCGGTCAGCCTGAGCGGCACGGGCACGGCGCCTGCGGTGACTCTCTCCGCACCTTTGACTTTCGCCGCGCAACTGGTGGGGACAGCCAGTTCAGCCCAGACGGTCACCGTCACCAACAGTGGCACTGCCACGCTCACCGTCAGCACGCTGACCCTGGGGGGCGCCAACGCCGGCGATTTCGCCACGAGCGCGGACACGTGCTCGGGCGCCAGCGTGGCCCCGAGCGCCACTTGCACGGTTAATGTTACCTTCACCCCCGCCGCTAAGGGTTCACGCGCAGCCAGTCTGGCATTCGCGGACAACGCCTCGGGCAGCCCGCAATCGGTCAGCCTGACAGGGACGGGCACGGCGCCTACGGTGAGTCTCTCCGCACCTTTGACTTTCGTCGCGCAACTCGTGGGGACAACCAGTTCAGCCCAGACGGTCACCGTCACCAACACCGGGGACGGGGCGCTGAACATCAGCACGCTGACCCTGGGGGGCGCCAACGCCGGTGATTTCGCCACGAGCGCGGACACCTGCACAGGTGCCAGCGTGGCCGCGAGCGCCACTTGCACGGTTAATGTTACCTTCACCCCCGCGGCTGCGGGTTCACGCGCAGCCAGTCTGGCATTCGCGGACAACGCCTCGGGCAGCCCGCAATCGGTTGCCCTGACGGGTACGGGCACGTCGCCTGGAGGAGTGACTTTCTCCCCACCGAGTTTGACCTTCCTCGGCCAAGTTGTGGGGACGACCAGCACTTCACAGACAGTTACACTTACCAACCCGCCGGGTTCGGGCACGGTCACCGTCAGCGCGGTGAGCCTGGCCGGGACCAGTCCGGGTGATTTCGCAAAGAGCGCGGACACCTGCACAGGGGCCAGCGTCGCCGCGAGTGCGACTTGCACGGTGAGTGTCACCTTCACCCCCACCACCGGGGGTTCGCGCGCGGCCAGCCTGTCGTTTACGGACACCGCTTCCGGCAGCCCGCAGACGGTGCCCCTGTCCGGCACGGCGACCTTCCCGACGATCAGCGGGGCGGTCACGAAGGGTGCGGTCAGCGGAGCTACGGTTACGATCTACCTGGTCAACCCCGACGGCTCGAACGGCACGGTAATCGGGACCGGAACAACCGCTAGTGATGGCAGCTTTACTGTCACCTTGACTGCGCTTGCGACGGGCCCCGTGCGCGTGGTGGTGACGGGCGGGACGTATCCCAGTGAGTGGGACGGCGACACAGTGACCAGCAGCAGCACCGTTTCCGCGCTCATTGACGACGTGGGCGGAGGCACAACGGCCATCAGCGTAACAGCCGTCTCCACGTTTGTGGACACCTATGCCTCGGGTCGCCTGACGCACGGGACATCAACCTCCATCACATCCGCACACGCGGTCGCTGAGGCGCTCATCATTAGCTACTACGGCTTCACGGCCACGATTACAGTCGAGACTCTACCGCCCAGCTTCTCCAGCAGTTCGATCGGCACGGATGGCTTCAGGCTGGGATTGATTGTTGGCACCCTGACCGCGGAAGGGTCGTTCCTGCTCAGCACGGACCCCGACAGCCTGGTGGCTGGCTTGGCCGCGGATATTGCAGATGGGGTCTGGGACGGCTTGGCGTTCGGGGTACCGATTCCTTTGGGCACAGGCGGCACCTTCCTGCCCGGCACCGCAGGCACTTCGGACTTCTCGAGCGATTTGGGCACTTACGTGACTTCGAGCACCTCCACCACCAGCAACGGAGTCACCACCTCCAACGCCTCCTCCGCGATTAACTCCATCGATTCGAGCGTGGCCACTTGTGCCTGCACGCCTCCGGCGGTGGGTCTGGCGGCCACCAGTTCGGGCGCTATCAACAGCCTGTCGTTTACGCCCTCCAACGGTACCAGCACGCACCAATTCCTGTTCATCGCCGCGCGCACTTCGGGGGTCGTGGCGGTGGACATCACCGATCCGACGCTTACCACCTTCCCGGTTAAGGTTTGGCAGCAGTTCTACTTGAACGCTAAGGGCTCGGGTGGATTCGGGAACACCGATGTGGGCGGGGTCATTCCCTTCGTGGGCAGTGCCGGCCATCCGCAACTGCTGGCTCTCGCCTATGGGAGTAAACATATCCTCGTCTTGAATGCCGACAAGCTGGTCACCGGAACGCCGTGGGTTGATAACCCCGTGGACGCTGAGATGGACGTTCCCTTAAAGGCTACGTCCCCGGTTGTATTCAGTGGCGGCTCGGCCTTCATTGGCAGCGGCGTGCCGCTGGGCGGATCGCTTCTTGCTCTAGCGACGGCGGACGGCTACATGATTCTAGATGCCTCTCAGGTGGGCGTTACGGGAGGGAACCCCGTCCTCAAGGTCTATCCGGTTCAGGACACGGCGGAAATCATCGCGGAAAACCTGGGCGGCGACCCTGTCCACCATTACCTATTGGGTGGCAACGAGAGCACTTGTACGGGTTTTGGGTGTCCCGGTGGAGCTCAACTGGTTGACTTGTCAGCCGGGGCCACCAACGGGACGTCGTACTACGTCACACCCTCCATTTTCAACACCGACTTCCCAGGTACTCCAACCGGCAATAGTGTTGACGGCAACTCCGTGGACCCCTCTCTCCAAGTGGGCATTCTCACCTTCGAGGACACCCCGGACGTTGAGCTTGTGAATATGTCGAATATCACCAAAACAGTGTCCACCACCCCGGGAGTTCTCAACTCTTGGGCGCCGGCAGCGGGAGGCGCGGCGCACATCAGCATCGCCACAAGCAGTTTCCCTGAGCTTTCCGGCTCCGCCGTGGATCCCACCACGCACTTGGTGCTCTTCATGGCGGGCTACAGCACGGACATGGCAGTGGGCCAAATCCAAGACCCAGCCAGCGTCCCGCCGGGGGGCACATGGCAGGGGCTTTCGGATTGGAGTTTCTATAATATCAACAGCTCGCCCTCGCTGAGCGCTTACAGCTATGCCACCGACCCGCACGCCGACGGTGTGGTGTTCAACCTGTTGAAGAATACACCTTACAGCTACGAGTTGGATGGGTCCAACCTCGGCGTCGTCCAAACTGATCTGGCGGGCTTCCTGGCTATTCCGCGCGCCGGGGCCGCGGGCAGTGGCGATCCTGCGCACCAGCCCAACGCAGATCCCACTACGGTGACGAATACCACCACAGGCGGTTTGGTCATGCAAGAGATCACCTGGGTGCTGCCGATGGGGATCACCTCGGCGCTGCCCACCGGCTACGTAGGGTCACCCTACTCCGCTAGCTTCTCGGCTGTAAACGGCACGTCGCCGTACACCTGGAGCACCGACTCTGCTGGCACCAGCGCGCTAACCGCGGCGGGCCTCTCGCTCGATCCCACAGGGTCCATCTCCGGGACGCCAACCACCGTTGGCACTGTGACGTTTACGTTGACGGTAACCGATTCATCTACCTCGCCGCTGACGGCTTCGGCGCCGATCACCATCTTTGTCGATGCCCCGCCGCCGTCCATCACGACGACCAGCCTTTCGCCCGCCTTCGTCAACGTGGGGGCTGCGTATAGTGCCACGGTGACGGCGACTGCGGGACAGACGCCGTACCTGTGGAGCATTACGGGTGGCGCGCTGCCCACCGGAATCACGATCAGCTCCGGCACCGGGGTAATCTCCGGCACACCCACCATCACCGGCGTCTTCAACTTCACGGTGACGGTCACCGATTCCAGCCCGGTACCCCAGATGGCTTCGCAGCCGCTGAGCATCACCGTGAACAGCACGACCGCTTTGAACGTCCCGGGCACCATTACATTGCCCTCGGGCTCGACTTACGCCGGATACAAGGGGAACATCCAGAACTCGATAACTGGCGGAACGCCCCCATTTAGCTGTTCCCTCACTTCGGGTACATTGCCCACCGGCCTCTCCTTCGATGCGTCCAATAGTTGCGCGATCGTGGGTGTCCCAACGGCCGCAGGGACCGCTACGCTTGGAGTAAACATCAGCGATTCGACGGCCCCCAGTCCCGCAACTGGCTCGTCGAGCGTGACGGTCACGATCAACGCGGCGGCAAAGAATGCCGAGTTGAACGGCCATTACGCCTTCGTCCTGAACGGGTTTGACGCGTCAGGCTATCCCATGGCGACGGCGGGCAGCTTCACCGCTGACGGAGCAGGCAACATCACCGCCGGCATCATGGACATCAACGACTCATTAGCGATCCCAAGCACGAGTCTCACTTTCACGGGGAACTTCGGGGTTGGCTCCGACAACCGCGGCGGCATGGTGATCACCGACGCCAATAACGCCGTCCACACATTCCTCTTCTCCGTGGGCCAGGTCACCGGCGGAATCGCCGACAAGGCGGATATCATAGGATTCGATTCGAGCGCGAGTGTATCCGGGATTATGCACATCCAGGATCCCACGGCCTTCTCGAACGCGTCCCTGACGGGCAACTACGTGTTCGCGGCCACCGGGGGCACCTATTATTTCTCCCGGTCCGGCATGGTCGGCATGTTTACGGCCGATGGGGCAGGCGCGCTGACTAGCGGCGAGACAGACCTCAATGTCGGCGGTACGCTCGGCTCAGCCGTGGCGTTCACCGGGGCTTTTAGCGTCCCCGCAACGAGCCCCGGCACCACGAACGGGCGGGGGACCGCAAGCTTCACACTCCCCTCGGGAACCGTGGGCTTGGCGTTCTACGTGGTTGACGCCACGCATCTGTATCTGGTCAACACCGACTACGTCTACACCTCCTTCCTGTCCAGCGTGTTCAGCGGAGCGGCGCGCGCTCAGAGCGTCTCCTCGTTCTCGAACAGCTCGCTGAATGGGATCAGCGTCTTTGCCATCGCGGGCCAGAGCAGCGCCGGAAGCTTCGGCTCACCTGCTAGCTCCAACGCACAGGCGGGACTCTTGACCTTCGACGGGACGGGGAACCTCACGCTCTCCTCCGACAAAAACGACGCGGGCACCGTCACGACAGTGACCGACTCCGGCACCTACAGCGTCGAGGCGAACGGTCGGGTGACGATAACCAGCAGTTCCAGCACCGGTAACGCTCCCGTGACTTACTTAGCGGCGCCGGGCGAGGGCTTCATTTTAGGGTCCGATTTCGACGCGGCCCTCGGCCTGTTTGCACCGCAAACGGGGAGTTCCTTTACCAACGCCTCCTTCTCCGGGAGTAACCTATTTGGCTCGAACATAGGAGGGGCGCCGGTGTTCGGCTCCGGTCCGACATCCGGCGTGGTAACGGCTGATGGCGCTGGCAATCTATCCGGGACAAGCGATTCTTCCGGTGTGAGTTCGAGCGTCATTACTCTCGACCCCGACGACCCGTTCACGGACACTTACTCCGTATCGTCCAACGGGCGGGTCACCATTGGCTCCGGGGGCATGGTGTTTTACATGCTTTCGACGACCGATGCGGTGGGCATCAACGTGAATTCATCGAATTCACAGCCCGGGATTACTTTCATAGGACCCCACCTCTGGTAAGGAGAGGGTCCGCCGCGCCGGTTCAATGTGACGTGGGGGCGTCCGTCAGCTGACGGGCGCCCCTTCGAAGCTTTGCTCTGCCGCTGACCCACGATACTAACCGCACGGGCTTGAAGCGCCCTGGCTCATCAGGGCACTGCCTCCCGCATCGCAACGCCCCGCCGGAAGAACGCCTGCGTCAATCTCCCACGACTGTCAGGTTACCGAAGAAAGTGAAACATGCGCTGGGCTGTCACCCTGAGCCCGTTCGCTTCGCTCAGGGTAGACTTCGCGAAGGGGAAGGACCCCGGTATTTCCGCTCAGGGTAAACTGCGCGAAGGGCCGAGGCATTTCATTCCGTCGGCAAAATGCGGCGATGCTTCGCTTATCCCTCAGGGAAATGAAGAAGATCCTTCCCCTTCCCCATTCGCTTCGCTCAGGGTCAGGGTTACAGCTTGCGCCTGGCGTGTTTCACCTATTTGCGTAACGCGACACTGGTGGGAGGAAGCAAAGTCGAGTCGGTGGGAGAATCGTTGGGGCGGACGGCCCGCTTTGCGCAGGCCGTCCCAAATCACAGGTAGTCAGGAAAGGCTAGGAACCGCAGGGCAGCGTCCGCCTTGGGCGAGCGCTGTCCGACCTCGCTAACCCCCAGAGCCGCTCGGGGACAGCGCGCCTTCCACCCTGCTCAGCTTTCTTGAGAGACGTCCAAGCGGGCGGATTCGAACCGTGAGCGAACTCGAAGGGGCCGCTCGGCCCTACTGGGCCTTGACCGCATCGCCCACTTTGGGCTGTCCCACACCGGAGAACGTAGCAACCGAAGTACGGTCATCAACCGAGGTGATTTTCGCTGTCCCGAGAGGTTGTGTCACCCTGCGAATAACCGCCCCAGTATCCGGATCTTTGACCTCTTTCACAAAGTGCTCGATGGCTACGGTGTCGCCCACTTTCAGCCCCTGGTTCTTGCCGACAGTGAGGGTCAGGGTGGTTCCGTCAACGTCGGCGATCTTCCCATCCACCGTGATGACGGTGCCCTCTATCTTATTGGCTTGGGCCACCAGTTGGGTGGTCACATCATCAACCGCCTGGCGGGTGGCCTCGCCGATGATGGTCGCCTGGAAGTTGCTGCTCCCCATATCGACGCCGCCGGCGCTGTTTCCGCCTGCGCCCATGAGACTGACCCCACCTCGTTTTGAGACCCCTTTTCCCGAGGCGACAGCCATGATTTCTCCCGTCTCAGTGTTCACCATCCGGGCGTCCAGCACGACGGTGGCATTGCTGTTCTTGGTTCCGATACGACCCAATCCGAAACCTAGATGACTCGTGACTGCGCCGGTGTCCATACTCTTGGTCTCAAACCCGAACTGAGTTATGGTTCCGATGATGATCGCGTTTATGCCCAGCACCTTGCCGATCTTGGCTGCGGTGGCCGGGTTGGCGCGGTCGCTGTTGGAGAAATTCTGCTCCTGCAGGATTTTTTCGAGTTGCTTGCGCTCGATGACAGAATAGGTGCCATCCCGCACCAGGTTCGTAACAATCATGTCGGAGATGCCCTTGCCGATGTCCCAATTCCCGTTCCACCATGGGTGCACGGTGCCATAGTCGAAATCAAACAAGGCAACGCGCTTCTTGGCGGCCGGAGCCTGAGCCAAGAGCGAGCTTGCGAGGGCTAAGGTCGCCAGCACGCAGAAGCAGAGAAACTTTGCAAGACGTCTCATAGTGACTACCTCCTCCTACCGTCGCCCTTTGGGCGGCGCATTGCGATCCCTCCCTGGCGGGACCGCCGTTACTTTCTACTGGTTCCCACTGTAACGAATCTCCGAGAGGACAGGCCCGGGGCTTACGGGCTCGCCCTTTTCGTTCACGGCCACGAACTGGTAGTTGCGCCCGGAGGCCAGCTTGATGTGAAATCCACCAGACGCTCCGTCGGGCTTCGCTTCGCGTACCTCGCTGGAGTTGAAGAGGTACTTGTGGTAGCTATCCGTGCTGATGTACCGGGTATACCCAGGATTCACGATCATCCAGCCTTGGCAATAGCCCCCGGTGCTTATGCCGGCGATCGGACGATGGGTGTGCTGCACCAGGAATTTCCTCCCCGGTGGAAGCTCCACAGTGGCGGCAGTCGGCGGCGGGGGAGCTTCAACCTTGGAGAGGTACAGGGGCATATCGACCGCCTGGCCCGCGGCGATGTCTACGTCTCCCTCCACGTTCTGAAATCCGTCGCGCGTGGCGCGCAGGTGATGTTTGCCCGCCTTCAGACCCGAGACGTCCAGCCGCCCCTCATCAGCGTCCGTTGTCCCTTTCAAGGCGTCATCCACGTAGACATTCACCCCGCCGGGATGCGAGGTAATCTGAAGCCCGCCGGTGCGGCCTCCTCGCGCCCCAGATGGCCCGGGCTTCGGTTGCGTACCGGTCGCGGGTGCAGCAGGGGGTGGTTCCGGATTGGCCGGCGGCTGAGTGCTTGGCGCAGGCCCGGAAGGGGCAGCGGTGTTGGCACCCTGATTTTTCAGCGAATTGACAAGGTTTTGGTCCGCTCCGCCGTTTCTAAAGTCCTGTTCCAACGAGCCGCTGAGTTGGAAATCGATGCCACGCTCCTGGACGAGCGATGCGATCCTGACCAGAGAAACTCCGCCGTCCAGCAGCTCCATGATGTTTGCTGCTGTCAGTTTCTTCTTATCCGGTGAGCCGGCGGCGGTGGCCAGACACGCTACGACACAAAACGCTGCTACTAGGGAAAGAAGACAGCGAAAGGTCCCTTTCCGTTTTTGAACCAGAACTGGTGGGAACACTTTACATCCCCCTTTGTCACTGAGGGCTGAGCCTGGGTCATGTACCGTTCCAACTCAATGAAGCCGCATATGCCCCTTCCGTCTTGCTCAGCATCTATGCAGCCTCCAGCTTGCGGGGCTTAGTCGGATTAAATTGGAACGCCACTAGGCAAGCGAAATATACCACCACGGGGACAAACCTTCAAGGGGGAACAACAGTCGACAGTCGAAAGTTGGAGGTCGAAAGCCCGGGGTAGAACCGTCTTGAACCCCTAGGGGAAGACTATTGTCCGGCCTCTTTGGCCCTTAGCCTCGACTTTTCTTGGTATGATATACTGCAGCGGTCGGCAGCGAATCGAAGCGTCCCATGAAAAAGTGCCCCACCTGCAAGGAAACTTACCCCAATGATTTTGCGGTGTGCCCGCGCGACGGCGCCGGACTCTTGGAAGCCGGCAGTGGGTGGTCGGAGGGCACTCTGGTGCGCGGGAAGTATCGCATCCTGAACAAGCTCGGCCAGGGCGGGATGGGTGCGGTGTACAAGGCGCTCCACATCGCCTTCGACGAGATGCGCGCGCTTAAAGTGATGAACCCGGAACTGGTCAGCGACGACTTGTTCGTCAAGCGGTTCAAGCACGAGGCCGTCATCACGCGCAGACTCCAGCATCCGAACGCCGTGCGCGTGGATGATATCGATGAGACGGAAGACGGCCGCCCGTTCATCGTCATGGAATTCATCCAGGGGGACAGCCTGAAGAAGGTGATCCAGGAGCAAGGCGCTTTGCCCGTGCCGCGCGTCTGTTCGATCATCAAGCAAGTGGCCGCGGGCCTTCAGGCCGCGCACCGGCTGGGCATGGTCCACCGGGACATCAAGCCGGACAACATCGTGCTCATTGATACGCCGCAGGGGGAAGTGGCGAAGGTGCTCGATTTCGGCATCGCCAAGATTATGGAGAGCCGCGCCGAGGAGGGTGCCGGATTGGGGCTGACGGGCACCGGAGTCATTATCGGCACGCCGCAATACATGTCTCCGGAGCAGGCGATGGGAAAGCGTGGGGACGACCTGGATGGGCGCTCGGACCTCTATTCTCTCGGCGTGGTCATGTACCAGATGCTCGTGGGGGAAACGCCCTTTAAGGCTGACTCGGCCATGGACATGCTAATGGCCCACCTTCAGAAGCAGCCGCCCCCTCTCCAGTCGATTCGGCCGGAGCTGGGGATTCCCGACGGCATTGCCAATCTGGTGGCGCGCCTGCTGGAGAAGAAACCGGAGGCGCGAGTGTCGAGCGCCGGCGCCCTGATCGAGGAGATTGACAAGGCAGAAAAGGAACTCGCGGGCCCGGCTCTGGCCGCGACGCGGGTGATGAAGCCGGTTGATCTGGCGGCGGTAGAAGCCGCGCAGGCTCCAGCGGCGGCTGCCGAGAGCGTCCCCGCCCCAGCACCGGAGCCTGAAGCCCCCGCGGCGCCACCTCGCCCGTCTCCTCCCGTTCAGCCGGGCCGTCCGGCCGCACAGGTTCAACCAAGCCCTTCAACGGCCCCTGTTGCTGCGCCCAAGTCGTCCATGTGGCTCGTATGGGTCTTCGTCGGTATCCTGGTGGTCGCGGCGGGCGGGGGAGGGGTGTGGTATAAGACCATGCGCCACCCCAGCGGCGAGCAGGCCGTCCCGGCGGCAACTCAACCAGGAAACCCCGCGACACCCCAGGGAGGAAACCCGAGCGGCACGGTTCCGGCCCAATCAACCTCTACTCCTGCCACCTCCAATACCAGCCAACAAGCATCACCTCAGCCAGCCGGACAGACACAGACGCAGCAGACGGGAACTCCCGGCGGCACAGCCAACGCGCAGGCGCCTTCGACGACCCCTGGGTCACAGGCCGAGTCAACAGAAAGAACAGCGCAACGGAAACCGGCTGTGGACCGGGAAAGGATTGCCTCAGCCCTCAGGACGGGCAAGGTTTATTTTGATCAAGGAAAATACCAAAAAGCTATCAACGAATACAAAGCCGCTTTGGTGCTGGAGCCCAGAAACCCCGAACTCCTCCTAGCGCTCGAGCGCGCGCGCAAGGCTAAAGCCGCTGAAGACAGAATCAACCAATAGTCAGGAAATTAGAGGTGAGACGGCAGGTAGGTGGTGCGACTCTTTCCCATCTTCTGGCTACTACCTTCAACTTCTCGACTCCTTCGACTCCTTGGCAGTTGGAGGAGTCCAAACTCCGAGGAGTTGAAGGGGCGATTCAAGGTGGCCGCCACTTCGGCGGTGCGGTGAAAAGGCGGCTCAGGTATAGCGAATCTGGACTTTGGAGTGCTGCGGAATCAAGGTGTAATCGAACTCGGTTAGCCCCTCGTCCTTTTCGGTGATGACGAGCAAGTACTTTCCGATTCTGGCGATCAGGCCCGTTGAGGTTATTTTGCTTCCTACGAATTGCCCTCCCTGACGCATAGCCTCGAAATCCGGAAGCTGATCGCGGGTGGCGCTGTGCGCGTCCTCCCAATCGACTTCGCCGGGCCTGAACCGGACACCATTAATCACCACGCCTTTTGGCTTTCGCATGTTTGTGCTGTCACCTTTGCGCAGATAGTGTTATGGGTACGTGCCCGTACTCCCTGTCAAGGCTACAGGCCATTTCGCAGTCATGCAAGTGCTTTGTCACCTGGCCACTACTTTCCGTAGTTGTCCGACGCCCAGTGACCCACTGACTCACTGACTCAGTGATTCACTTTCACCGGTTGACTTGTCGCGGGTCGGAGCCTAATATGGCGGGCAAAGGAGAGAGCGCACATGCAACTGAGCATCGACGCCGCAGAAAAGCAGGGAGTGTCCGTATTGGGCCTCAGTGGCAAGCTTGTCGCTGGAGAGGAGTGCGACACCTTGCGGGCACAGATCCGGAATTTGCTGGTGAGCGACAAGAAAAGCATCCTCCTGAACATGGGAGGGGTAACCCGCGTGGACAGCACGGGAATTGGTATGCTGGTCGAGTCGGTCATCTATACGACCAAACAAGGCGGAGAGTTGAAACTCGCCAACCTTCCGCGATTGATCACGAACATCCTGAACACCCACCGGCTGTTGCAGGCGTTCGACATTTACACCAGCGAGGATGAAGCTTTAGCCGCCTTCAAAAGGCCAGCCAAGGAGCCCGCCGCCTAGCACCGTTCCACCTTCTTCCAGCTTTTCCTTGTCGGGGAGTATGCCGAGGTAAGGACCTGCGGCATTTCCTTGCTAAACCACCCGAGTTGCGTGTGAGTTCTGCGAGCGAAGCAACCGCCCTCGGGAGTCCGCCACGGGAGGCGACGGGCAACGTCCGACGCGGTCGGGACTCGCACCAAGCGATCGCTGCCGACTGCCTTCTGCTTTTTTCGTCCCGGTTGTTCAGGTTTAGAGCGGTGGGAGGATGCTTGGCGTCCCCGACGGGATTTGAACCCGTGTTACCGCCGTGAAAGGGCGGATAACGCCTGTTGCCGGCCCGCCAGATTCCGCGTAAATCCTTGCATCTACAAGAGGGGGATGTATGATCGTGCTATAGGTGCCCTGTATTTGCCCCCAACTCTAAGGCCCCTGTAAGGCCCCGAGTTCTAATGTAGACTCTCTCACTTGGATTGGCACATACTCTCGATCCGGCCAGCACAATCCGGCACCAAAGGAGGCCGAAACAATGAGCACCCGCGATCAACTCAAGTCCGGGAATGGCGCCACCGGAATGTCGCGACGCGAACTTTTGCGGGCGGCATCGGCCGCGGTGGTGGCTGGCGGGATGAGCAATTTCTCCTTTGCCCAGTCGGCCGCCGGCAATTCCTCGACCTCTGCGGACAAGGGCAAGGTTTTTCCGGAGAAGTTCCTGTGGGGATGCGCCACGGCCGCGCACCAGGTGGAAGGCAACAACACCAACAGCGATTTCTGGACGATGGAGCATCTGCCCGGGAGCATGTTCAAGGAGCCTTCGGGCGACGCCTGCGATCACTATCACCTCTACCCGCAGGACATCGCCATGCTCGCCGACCTTGGGTTCAACGCCTACCGCTTCTCGCTGGAGTGGGCCAGAATCGAGCCGGAAGAGGGATTCTTCTCCAACGCTGAACTGGACCACTACCGGCGCATGCTGGCAGCCTGCCATGAGCACCACCTGACCCCCCTCCTGACCTACTACCACTTCTCGCTCCCGCGTTGGTTCGCGATCAAGGGCGGTTGGGAGAATGCGAAGGCCGCGGATATTTACGCGCGCTTCTGCGAGAAGGCGACCCGGCACCTCGGCGACCTGGTTGGATATGCCTCGACCATGAACGAGCCGGATGTCCCGCAACTGCTGAACTGGTTCAACCTGCCCGGAGTGCCGGCAGGAATGAGCGTCGCGCAGATGATGCAGGCCGTCCTGGCGAACGTGCGCAAGCAGCTCAATGCGCCGGAATTCGCCGACTTTTTCCTGGGTGACGGCAAAAAGACGCGCGACGGCTTATTGGCAGCGCATGCCAAAGCCAAGGACGCGATGAAGTCCGTGCGGGCCGACATGCCGGTGGGATTCAATCTTGCCATGACGGACGACCAGCCGGCCCCCGAGGACAGCCATCTGGAAGAAAAGCGGGCCGATGTGTATGGGCCGTGGCTGGAGGCCGCCCGGCACTGCGACTACCTGGGGGTGCAGACCTACTCCCGTTCGATCGTGGGAAAGAAGGATTTGGCTGCGCCGAAGGGCGCGGAGCTGACCCAGAACGGCATGGAGTTTTATCCGGAGTGCGTGGAACATGTGGTGCGTTACGCGAGCCAGGAGACCAAGGTTCCCCTCATGGTGACCGAGAACGGCATCGCCACCGAGGATGACACCCGTCGTGTGGAGTATTACCAGCGTGCTCTGGCGGGCCTGAAGCGCGTTATCGATGACGGCGTGGATGTGCGCGGCTATATGGCATGGTCATTGTTGGATAATTTCGAGTGGCAGTTAGGCTACACTCCCAAGTTTGGGCTGGTCGCAGTGGACTTGAAGACGCAGAAGAGAACCATCAAGCCGAGCGCGGCCGTGCTGGGGAATATCGCCCGCAGGAATGCGTTGTAGCGAGCCTGGCTGTTTCAGCGCGTCATGATCGGCAAAGGCCAGTGAAACAGGCCCGACCGCCATGCCCCTTCCGAATGAGTCTTCGTGCGGGTGGGCAGTACCCAAATGGCTGTTTTTGCGGACTAACTTGGAATTATCGATTGCGGAGACTCGGGTAATTTACTTGCCTACGGGTGTTGCCAGAGAATACTCGCGTGACTGCCTTTGCCAAGGGATTCCTGCTGATGGGTGATCAGGTCTACAAACAAAAGATTGAACCCAGGCGTTTTCGCATCAACGATTAATTTCGTCCCGTCGGGAGAAACCACAGGGTTCGACATTGACGTGTTCGGCTGAGAAGCAATCTTCTGAAGGCCTCCTCCGTCCGCATTGATCCGAAACATCTCCGAGTGATGCTTGGTGTCGCGCTCTGAGCCGAAGACAATGCTTTTTCCATCCGGGAACCACGAGACACCGAAGTCGGCGCTTTCGTTATCCAGGATTTTCCGAGGCTCCGTACCATCCGCATTAACGAGACATAACGCTGTTACAGGCGGATTGCTGTTGGAATCGTGACGGAACAAAAGCCGCTTGCCATCCGGGGACCAGTGGACGGAATATCCGGCCGCGAGCGGCTTAGCCTTGCCACCTTTGTCAACCACTCCGATCACGGGCTTTCCATTTATGACGCCCGTGAAAGCGATGAATTGGCCATCGGGAGACCAAGCCAGAGTGGGTACGCCGACAAGTTCGCCAGTCACCGTCTCATCCGATGCCGTGCTTCCTATAGGCCCGACGAGCTTCACCAACACCTTGCCTCCCCCCGACTTGCTGCCAGTCATAGTCTTATTTTTATCCAAGGTTCGGTGAAGAAGCGGCATCCCTACGGCACATCGTATTTCACCCATCCTAGTAAGTTCTTGCCGTTGCGATCCATCCGCATTGACCAAGACAATCGCGGTTTGGCCGTCCTTGGCCTGTTCACAGTATGCGATTTTGTTCTCGATGGGAGACCAAGCAAAATCCCACACTCCGTTGGGAAGATTCGTAATCTGCTTTTTCCCAGAACCGTCCGCGTTCATCACGTAGATTTGCCTGGCGAGGAGGGAAGTTCCCTCGATGGACCAATCCTCCCTATCCGACTTGTAGTGCAACGTCTCTTCTGGCGCATATATATGCTGTCCGGTCCTGGTTTTCCGGAATCCGAGAAACGCGATTTTATCCCCTCGCGGAGACCATGCGGGGTCCTCGCCTCCCTGCACTAATTGCTTTGCGTCAAAGTTCGGAACGACCTGCTCGTAGATATCGCTGGTTGCTGGCCTCGTACCTCCTGGAACGCCATAAATCAAATCCCCACCGTATTCCAACGTCTGCACTTGGTAAACGAGTTCTTTGATGGCGCTCTTTGTCGGTGGGGTAGACGCCTGGGCGAGGGTGACTTTGACGGAGCCGAGAATCAAAAACAGAAGCTCCGCGACGCAGATGACGTGAGCGGTTTTGAATGGGCAGATGACGTTAGGCTTGCACATGGAGCTATCTCGCTTATTCCTTTCCTATAACAAATTGTAAGGCAGTGGTGAACTGAACGCGCAGGTGCGGCTTACTCGTTGAATCAGTTCTTTCACTTCTGAAACTGTACTGCACGAAGACGACCCCTATAAAGTCCTTCCATGAGAAGGCCAGTTGATGTCAAGGCACACTTTCTCTTTCTTCTTTCCCTGAATCTGTTCCCATTCCTCTGCCGTTAACATGGAGTGGTCGCAAGTCCAACCGTTCAGGTACGCATTGAGGCTACGCGAGTGTCCGGCAGTCGCGACCCTACTGGATTCCCCTGCCGTCAGCATGGAGTGATCGCACGACCAACCGTTTAGGCCGGCGTTAAGATTCTGCTCGTGGGAAACAGGTTGCGCAAAGGTTGAACACGCAAGAAATAAGATGATCGCCGTAAGCATTACACGCTTCATAGTGACCTGCAAGCGCGGCGTTCGGGGACTGATGTCTTATCGCATAATATCACTGCTTGAAGGCGATATCGTCAAGTTTTCGCGTGCATCCTCATCATGATATGGCGGGGCGCCTACCAGCCTTGCGAGAGTCATCCAGTGCCGTCGGTGCGGTCGTTGCCTGCCCGCGCCTTCATAAGCATTTTGCGTGACGAGAACTGACCCAGGAGCACCCGACCGGGGGTGCCGTTTTCAGCGGAAGCAGAACCAGATTCGTTAGCCTCTTACCGGGCCTCTTTACACACAGAAGGCCCACAGGAACTTCCCCCAATCGTTCTGGTCATTTTCCTGGGCACTCCAGGCGGGCAGTTGAGCATTCCAGGGCAGGGCGCGGCGAATTGGCGCTTTTGGCCTGCAATCGAAGGGAGAAATGAACCTGCCTCTGGGCGCTCCGTGCGGGGTTCTGTACGGGCAATGATGGCTGGGCCGAGCAAAGGCCCCGAACGCGAAACTGGCTCAGTGGAGGCGACGGTAACCCGATTGAATTGGATGGCGTCCCCGACGGGATTTGAACCCGTGTTACCGCCGTGAAAGGGCGGTGTCCTAGGCCGGGCTAGACGACGGGGACGACAATAGCGGAAACTGGAAACTGGAAACTCGAAACT
>Ga0209777_10001203_pt1 | contig 38643 bp, 49 predicted proteins | sample FrelakmetHBP12HB_FD_187147 | JGI IMG/M metagenome (GOLD analysis project Ga0209777, IMG submission 187147) | Freshwater lake sediment microbial communities from the University of Notre Dame, USA, for methane emissions studies -HBP12 HB (SPAdes)... | ecosystem: Environmental > Aquatic >...
TTGCTCGGCTTGTTGGACCATATACCAAGCCATCCTATCCTTAACACTGCCCGTTGGGTTAGTGGTCTCAAGTTTAGCGTAGATATTTTTAATTTTAATTAATGGTGTATTTCCAATTAAGTTTTTCATATAATTGATTATTTAAGCAAATAAAAAATAACTCTTTTTTGGGAGTTAATTTATATCGCTTAAATTTTCAACTATGAATTATGCAAAATACAAATCAACTCCCTTCATACAAGAGCTACAACAAACATTCAAATTGGAGTTGGAGTATTTAAACATAAGTAAACATATTATAAAATAATAAAATAAATTTGTCAATACTTCTTTTGGGGATGTTGTTGACTTTTTGGGGCAATCATTTATAATTTAAAATATCATTCATGTCCATCAAAATATTAAAAAACATTAGCTTAGCGCCTTATACTACTTGGCAGATTGGCGGTCGAGCCAAATATTTTTTTATGGCCAAAACCATCAATCAATTAAAGGAAGCAATGCGTTGGGCCAAGCAGCATAAAATAAAATATTTTATTTTAGGTGGCGGCAGTAACGTTCTATTCTCTGATCGGGGGTTTAATGGATTGGTAATTAAAATTACAAATTACAAAGTACAAATTACAAACCATAAATCCCAGCTCAAGAATAGTCCGCTTCGGGCGGAAAAATTTAAAATTATTAATGTTGGAGTTGGGCTATCGCTGGCTCAATTGGTTAATTGGGCGACGAAAAATAATTTAACTGGCCTGGAGTGGGCGGCCGGAATACCGGGAACGGTGGGTGGGGCCATCCGCGGTAATGCCGGTGCCTTTGGTCAGGACATTGGCCAAGCCATCAGCAAAGTAACCATTCTATTTCCCCGAGGCCTGATTGAACAATGGAGTGCGGCCAAGTGTCATTTTGCTTATCGCGACAGCATTTTTAAATCTAACCGCCAATTAATTATTTTAGGCGTTGAGTTGAAACTTAAAAAGGGTCGCCAAGCCTTGATTAAACAGCAGATGAAAAAATTTTTAGAGCAGCGTCGCAGTCAGCCGCAGCAGCCTAGCGCCGGCTGTGTTTTTAAAAATCCCATTATTACTTCGCGTCAGCGCCTTAATTTGATTACGCAATATCCAGATTTATCCAACAAAATCAGCCCAAAGGGATTAATCCCGGCGGCCTGGTTAATTGAACAGTGCGGCTTAAAAGGCCGACAAAGCGGACAAGCGCAAATTAGCCAGAGGCACGCTAATTTCATTATTAATCTGGGCGGCGCCAAAGCCAGAGATGTGAAAAAATTAATTGCCTTGATTAAAAAAATGGTTTATAATAAATTTAGGATTAAATTGCAAGAAGAAATAGAGATAATATAATTATGTTAAATAAAGTCCTGGCTTCGACAACCGAAATTAATCAAAATAGACTTTTTTTCCTTGTCTTTTTGGGATTATGTGTTATTTTATTGGTGCTGGTTTTGCTCTTCTTTTTACCCACTGCGCAAATTACCTTAACGGTTAATCGCGAGCCCTATAATAATGAATTGGCAGTTAAAATAGATCAATCGGTTAAAAAATCCATTGAGCAGTTAGACACTTTGCCGGCGATTTTTTTAAACCCCCAGAACGTAGATCAGAACAAATATTTTTTTAACGAGCAACTGATTAGTCCGGATCATAGTAAAATGTTAACTTTTAGACTTGATGACTTTAATCGTCTTTTGGTTTCTAAATTGGCGACCTTATCTCCTACACCTAAAAAGATTTTGACTGCACCAAAAATTGTTGATATAAAAATCGATAACTTAGATTTTGAACATGGTCAGGCCAGCCTTCACTTGTTTTTAGAGACAGAGGTTATTCCGGTTTATAATCTTCAAACCATTAATAATTTTTTAATTAGTCGCCCGGTTGACGAAGCGATGACTTATCTAAAAGCTTTACCGAGCGTGGGAGGAGTAAAAATCATTTTGCATCCCAATGGTTCGCGTTTGCCCTCCCTGGGGACAAGAATCAGAGTTAGACTTGACATAATTTAATTAATCTAGTATAATATTTACCACTGCCGTTCTTAAACTATGGTTAAACAACAGGATTTTTTAGAGGTTGAAGGAGTGGTGGAAGAGGTCTTGCCTTCTACCACCTTCCGCGTTAAGTTAAATGATGGCCGATTAATCTTGGCTTATTTATCGGGCCGTTTGCGCCTGCACCAAATTAGGATTTTATTGGGCGATAGAGTGAAAATTGAAATGAGTCCGTATGATTTAACCAAGGGCAGAATTACTTATCGTTTTTAAAAATTAAGATGAAAGTTAGAACATCGGTTAAACCAATTTGCCGCAATTGTAAGCTTGTCCGCCGAGGCAAGAGAGTTTATGTTATTTGCAAAGTAACGCCGAAGCACAAACAAAGACAGGGCTAAGATATTAATTACTAATTACCAATTACTAAAAATTATGGCCAGAATTGCCGGCATCAACCTTCCGCCAGTTAAAAAAGTCAAAATTGGTTTGACCTATATTTTTGGTATTGGTTCAAACTTGGTCGCCAAGATTTTAACCATTACTAAAATTGACGGCGAAAAGAAAATTAAGGATTTAACCGACAAAGAAGTAGAGATCTTGAAGTCAGAGATTGAAAATAAATATTCAGTGGAAGGAGACTTACGCCGAGAAATCTCCAGCAACATTAAGCGCTTAAAAGAAATCAGTTCTTATCGCGGTAGTCGGCATGCCAAGCATTTACCGGTCCGAGGTCAGCGCACCAAAACTAATTCACGGACAGTTCGCGGCAACGTCCGCCGCACCATGGCCAGCGGCCGTCGAGCGGCAGCCAAAAAAGTTTAATTTCAAAAATAGTTTAATCTAATATGCCCAAAAACATTAAAGAAAAGAAAGTTCGCCAAACTACCAAAGAAGTGCGACAGGTCCCGCGCGGCCAGGCGCATATTCATGCTACTTATAATAATACTATTGTTAGTATTACCGATTTACAGGGAGGGGTCTTGGGTTGGTCGGCGGCTGGCAAGATGGGCTTTAGCGGTCCCAAAAAAGCCACCCCTTATGCGGCCGGCATAGTGGTAAAAGATATTATGGATAAGATCGCCAAATATGGCCTCAAAGAAGTTTATGTTTTTATTAAGGGCGTGGGCGCAGGTCGGGAGGGCGCAGTGCGAGCTCTTCATGCTAACGGCTTGAATGTGCTGTCTATTAAAGATATTACTCCGATTCCTCATAATGGTTGCCGTCCGCCCAAAGTTAGACGCGTTTAATTTTTTTAAAAATATGTTAGGTCCAAAATGTAGACAATGTCGTCGAGAGGGAGTAAAGCTTTTTTTAAAAGGCGAGCGTTGTAATACCACTAAATGCGCCATTATCCGAAAAAAATATCCGCCCGGCATTCATGGCCAAAAGGGTTATCCAAAGATGACTGGTTATGGCACGCAGTTGCGCGAAAAACAGAAAATTAAAAAATTCTATAACATTTCTGAACGCCAGTTAAAAAATTATTTTAATAAGGCCAAAAAGAAAATCGGTAATACTGAGACAGATTTGATGCGTATGCTGGAGATTCGGTTGGACAGCGTGGTTTTTAATGCTGGTTTCGGTACTTCGCGCCAAGGAGTGCGACAAATGATTAATCATGGTCATATTTTTATTAATAAACGTAAAGTCAGCATTCCTTCTTATCAAGTGAAGGTAGGTGATGCTATTGCCTTAAAGGCCAGCAGCACTCTTAAGAAAAAAGTTGGAGAGGCGATTCCTGGCGCCAAAGATCGTCGAGAAAAATATTTAACTTGGTTATCTGTTGATGACACACAATTGGAAATTAAGGTGATTAAGTTGCCGACGGCCGCTGATTTACCGCAGGATTTTAATGTTAAGTTGGTCGTAGAGTTCTATAATCGTTAATCTATAAATTAATATACTTTGTATGGACCAAATTATTTTACCAAACAAGGTTGAGTATCAATCTGATCCGGAGAATAAAAACAAGGGTCAGTTTATCATTGAGCCCTGTTATCCTGGTTACGGGACAACTTGGGGCAATGCCTTGCGCCGAGTTTTGTTATCTTCTCTGCCTGGCGCGGCCGTAGATTCAATTAAGATTAGCGGCGGACGCCATGAGTTTTCCACTTTGCCGCACATCAAGGAAGATATTTTGCAGATTGTTTTAAATTTTAAGCAATTGCGCTTAAAATTATTTAAAGACGAGCCAGTAAAGTTAAAATTATCTGTTAAAGGCGAAAAGAAAGTAACCGCGGCCGACATTACTAAATCAGCTGACGTGGAAATCGCTAACCCAGATTTACACTTGGCCACCTTGACCGACAAGAAGGCTGAATTTGAGGTGGAGATTAATGTGAGCAAGGGTTTTGGTTATGTGCCCTCAGAAGAAAAAGATCGCACTGGGCTGGAAATCGGCACAATTGTCATGGATTCAACTTTTAGCCCGATTACTAAAGTAGCGACCCAAATAGAAAAAATGCGCGTGGGTCAACGAACCGACTATGACAGATTAAGTTTGATTATCGAAACCGATGGCACCATCGCTCCTTATCAGGCCTTTATGGAAGCAGCCGATTTGTTAAATAGTCAGTTTGGCTTTTTGTCCACTCAATCTCGCGCCGTCGCCGAGCAATTAAGTCTGGCCGAAGAAAAATCAATTGCTAAAAAGCCTAAAACTAAGAAAAAAGTGATTAAGAAAAAAACCACCAAGATAGCGAAATCTAAAAGTAAAAAGTAATTATTTATGCGTCACCGCAGCAATAAAAAAGTTCTGGACAGAAAAAGCGATTCGCGGCGAGCTCTGGTTCGCGGTCTGGTTATTAATTTTATCTTATCGGATAAAATAAAAACGACCGGCATTCGCGCTAAGGTTGTTCGTTCGGCCGCTGAGCGTTTAGTGACGACCGCTAAGGTCAACAATCTGACTACCCGACGCAAAATATTATCTTATTTAAATAACCAAACCGCCACCAAAAAATTATTAGAAGTGTTGGGGCCGAAATATGTCAATCATAAAGGCGGTTATACGCGTATTATTAAATTAAATCAACGCAAGGGCGATGCGGCCGAAATGGTTCTATTGCAATTCGTTTAATTTTTATATGGCTGAATTAAAAAAGACAACTCATCACATTGATGCTACAGGCGAAAGTCTGGGACGATTAGCGACCAAAATCGCCAGATTGCTAATTGGTAAAAACAAAGCCAGCTATTTGCCCTATAAAGATGACGGAGATACGGTGGTTGTCGCCAATGTCGAGCGCTTGGCTATTGCTCCGAAGAAAATTCAACAAAAAAAATATTATCACTTCAGCGGTTATCCGGGCGGGATGAAGAGCAAAAAATTGTCTAATGTTTTCGTCGATCGGCCGGCCGAAGTCTTGCGCCACGCCGTTTATTATATGTTGCCCAAAAATAAATTAAGAAAAAATATGATTAAACGGTTGATCGTCACTAACAAAAAGTAATATGCCCACAAAAACAAAAAAAACAACCACTAAAACTCCGCATAAGAGAATAGTTAAAAAAGATAAAGTTGAAAAAGTTGAAATTGTTAAATCCGAGCATTCGCCGAAAATCGTTGATTCAGCTATTCCGCATTCAGCTGTTAAAAAAGGAGAAATGATTTTGGCTACCGGAAAGCGGAAAACATCAGTGGCCAGAGTAAAATTTCTCATTAGCGGCGAGGGTGATATTCTGATCAACAACAAACCCATCAAAACATATTTTCCTTATTTTGCTTGGCAAAAAATAGTTGAACACCCCTTAGAGGCGGCCAATTTTGTGCATCAAGGAACCTTTGATATCAAAGTAAAAGGCGGCGGCGTTAAAAGTCAGGCCGAGGCAATCGGACTAGGTCTGGCGCGGGCGCTCACTGCCTTTAATCACGAATTAAGAAAAAACCTAAAACCATTGGGCTTGTTAAGACGTGATGCTCGAGTTAAAGAAAGAAAGAAACCAGGATTAAAACGAGCTCGTCGAGCTCCACAATGGACGAAGAGATAATTACTAATTTCTAATTTTTAATTTCTAATGAATTTCTAATGTCTTAATGTTTAAACATTGAGTCATTAAAGCATTCATCGAGAATTGGAAATTGATAATTGAAAATTAAATTACTATGGCTAGTATTTCTCGTAATAGTATTTATCTATTTAGCGGGTCAGTTATTCAAAAAATACTGGCCTTTATTTATTTTATTTTTTTAGCGCGTTGGCTGGGGCCAGATTCGCTAGGTAAATATACCTTTGCCATTTCTTTTGTGGCTATTTTTTCTATTTTCATGGATCTGGGTCTTAACCAGTTTCTTATTCGTGAGTCAGCTAAAGATAAGGAAAAGGCCGATTTTTATTTTCACACGACCATGGCCTTGAAGCTAATTTGTTCAGTCCTGGTTTATCTAGTAGTCCTTATTATTATTCAGATCTTACATTACCCGACTATCACGCGCGAGCTAGTATATCTGGCTGGGATCTTCATGGTCTTAGATAATTTTTCTAATACTAATTATGGCATTTTGCGCGGTTTTAAAAATTTAAAATACGAAGGCCTGGGCATCATCATTTATCAGAGCATTGTTTTAATCGTCGGCATGATTTTCATCGTTTCACGGCTGCCCTTGCCTTATATGATTATTCCGTTGATTTTAGCCTCAATCTTTAACTTTTTTTATAGTTTAAAGTTTTTACGTCGACTAACAAAAATCAAATTAGCTTTTTATTTTGACAAATCAGCCATTAAAGATTTAATTAAAAAATCTTTACCATTTTTTTGGGCTGGTTTATTCGGCACAGTTTTTTCTTATATTGATGTGGTACTGTTATCGCGCTTAGCTGGCGATCGCGCCGTGGGACTTTATTCGGCTGCCGGAAAAATCCCTGCGGGGCTACGCATGTTTCCCGTTGCCTTTGTTTCGGCTCTTTATCCGGCTGCCACTTTTTATTTTGTTAACAATAAGCCCGAGCTAAGAAGAATTTTAGAAGAATCATTGTTTTATTTAATGCTTTTGACCCTGCCGCTAATTATTGCTTTATGGGTTTTGGCTGAGCCAGCCATTCGCATTCTCTTCGGTGCCAAGTTTTTAACTGCCGTGCCGTCGCTAAGGATTTTAACCTGGAGCATGCTGTTTGTTTTTCTAGATTATGTTTTCTTTACCATGCTTAATGCCTGCGCCCAAGAAAAGAAAAATGTCACTAATCGTGGCGTGGCCATGGTGCTAATCGCCGCCCTTAATTTGTTTTTGATTCCTAATCTTAAACAGATCGGGTCTTCTATCGCTTTTACTATAAGTTTCGCTACTTTGGCTTTAATGGGTGCTTATTGGGTGGGCAAGAGTATTGAATTCGACTTTCGGCCGCTTTTGCGCAAATCTGGTCAGATTTTAGTGGTGGCTATTATTATGGGCCTATTAATGTTTTTATTAACGCCATTTTTCTCTTGGCCGATTGTGGCCGTGGTCGGTTTAACAGTTTATGTTTTGGGTATTTGGGTGGTCGGATTAGTGCAAAAAAGCGACTTACGGCATTTAAAAACCGTCACTAATTTTTTTAAACGAAGCGCGCAGTAATTATGGAGGTGATAATGTTTAACATGTCGTCTTATGCCGAATGGCAACGCGGTGTTTCTAACCGCAATTTTCATATCTGCCAATCTTTTCTAAATAATCCGCGCGTCAGCCGAGTGATCGCCATTGATTTTTTACCCTTTACGCCGCGGCGGGCCGTGCGCAGTTGGCTGGAGGGGGTGGTGGGCCGTGCTCGCGGCAAAGTAATTTATCAAGACCTAACCACTCGCGCTCAGCAGATTAATAATAAACTCATCATTTTTTCGACGATTGATTCAATATTTTCTGGGCGAAGCGTTATAACAAAATTAAATTTGGTTTTAAATAAATTGAACCAGGACCAGCCAAAGGAAAAGCGTATTGTTGTTTCCTATTTTCCCATGTTTGTCGGACAATTAAGTCAACTTAACCAGGATTTAGATGCTTTTGAAGCGGTTGATAATTGGCTGGAGCATCCTTCTTATTTCAAGTACCGTAAACTGTTACAAAAAAATTATCAAACCGTTGCCCAAAAGGCAGATTTGATTTTTACGGTGGCCGAATCGTTAGTGGATTTTTTCCAATCTTTGGGGCGAGTCAAAGCCACTTATTGGGTGGCTAATGGCGTAGACGCCGAGCACTTTGCGCACACGGCCGAGAGGGCGCCCGAGGATATAGCTAAAATTCCCCATCCGATTATCGGTTATTTAGGCACGATTCAAAATCGTGTTGACATAGACCTGCTGGAATATTTGGCTAAAAACAATCCGGATAAATCGTTGGTTTTGGTTGGACCAACTTGGCCGGAATTTTTGAAATCGTGGCGGCCGGCGCCGCCGGAGATTAAACGTTTAAAAAAATATTCCAATGTTTATTTTTTGGGACGGAAATCTTATCAAGAGGCGCCGAGCTATATCCAGCGGTTTGACGTGGCCATTATTCCTCATAAACTAGACAAATTTATTCAGTTTACCAATTCCATGAAATTGTTTGACTATCTGGCTTGCGGCAAGCCGGTGGTAACCACTCCACCGTCGGGCGTGGATAGGTTTTCGCATTTAGTTTACATCGCCCAGGATTATGCCGACTTTAACCAAAAAATTCAAAAGGCCCTGAGAGAAGACGACGATCAATTGATTAAATTAAGAGTGGCGGTAGCCAGAGATAATTCTTGGCAGATGCGAGGCGAGCAAATGTTTAAATTAATTCAGGAAAAATTAAATTAAAAAAAGAGCAGGGCGACTGATATCACCCTGCTTGGCAGTTGCGGAGACTGCCTCGGAACACGATTGCGATTGCCAGAATCCCCATGATTATTACCACGGGAAGAGCGAAGCGATACGGCACTTTGTCGAGCACTCCCAAAGCGCCCACAAAGATTGCCGTCAATACGCAAATCGCTGGTTTACCGATACTCATATCACACTCCTTTCAGTTCATTCTTGAGCTAATTATATTATAGCATATTTTAAGAAAAATGTCAATGGTGAGAATCTAATTTATTCACTTGACAGAAAACTTGACCTGTGATAGATTAAAATCCAAGGAGGTAAGAATGAGAGAAGACGAAAAAAGCCCAACTCATATTGATGTCATACAAGAACGAATTAATTTAAAGATTACCGCCCAAACTGGAATGAGATGGTTGATGGGTCGCCTATTAGCTCAGCTATTAAATGAACAATTACCCAAAGGCTTTACTTGTAAATATGTCAAAGATGGGGAGGTTGCTTGGAATAAGGGTGAGGCCACTTCTGACGAGTTGGTTATTTCTGATTCCAATGGCTCGGTGTGGGCACGAATTCACGTGGGGTATTTGGCGGGCACGCAAATGACCAATCTGCGGGTGAACATGAACGATGGTTTTGGAAACACCATCAATGCCCCCGCGAATCGACGATTACTAAAGGTGTTGCAGCAATGGGTCAAGGAGTTTGAGTTGACTTCTAATCTTGAAAAAATTTTGGGAGAGATAGCAAGAGTAACTGAATTTAATCAAGCAGAAAAAAAGAATCGTCGGCGTCGGCTAGCTTCTCGTCGTAAGGCTCGGCGATCGAAGACCAGGCAGTAAGAGAATTACATTAGAGCGCCCTTGATGGGCGCTCTTTTCTAATACAAAACCTTGGATATAAAAAAACTTGATTAAGACTTTGGCTTTATCCACTTGACGGTTAATTGAATCTATGATAGTTTAAAATTAAAGGAGGTTGAAATGGCAAAAAAAGGAAAAAGCCCAGCCAACATTAGCGCCATAAAAAGGCGGACAAGAATCGCCGTTCAAACCGAAATGAGATGGTTAATGGGTCGGATGTTGGCCCAGCGATTAACCAGAGAATTGCCCAAGGGTTTTGCTTGTCAGTATGTTAAAGCTATTGAAGCTGATTCGACCATGTCTGACGCATTAGTTATTTCTAATTCTGGTGGCGTGGTGCTGGCGCGGATTCGTGCGGTGTCCCTATTGAATAAACAAATACTACTCAATATGTGGGAGTATAGGAACGCCAGCTTGGGGGACGTAATGATTACCCCTGCGGGTCGGCGATTACTAAAAGTATTACAGCAATGGGCCAAAGAATTTGAGTTAACTTCTAATCTTAATGAAGAGGCAATGGCACACATGGAGAGTATTGTGGCGAGGGCTGAACAGGCGCATAGAGAGGCTCGTCGTAAGGCTCGGCGATCGAAGACTGCGAAGTGATGAAATTATATTAGAGCGTCCATCGGGGGCGCTCTTTTCTATTGCTCTTTTTTCATTGTTTGTTAAAATATTGTCATGATTAACTTTTCTAAAGTAGAAGAAAAGATCTTGGCCTTTTGGGATCAAGATAAGACATTCCAGAAATCTCTGGCGAAAAAGTCGCCCAAGGGCAACTTTGTGTTTTTTGAAGGTCCGCCGACGGCTAATGGCCGTCCTGGCATTCACCATGTTTTAGCGCGTATTTTTAAAGACATTATTTTGCGTTATAAAACCATGCAGGGATATTTTGTGGAACGCAAGGCGGGTTGGGATACGCAAGGCTTGCCGGTAGAGCTGGAGGTGGAAAAACAAATCGGCGTCTCTGGTAAACCAGATATTGAAAAATATGGCGTGGCCAAATTCAATGAAAAATGTAGGGAAAGTGTTTGGAAATATAAAAAAGAGTGGGAAGAAATGACCCGTCGCATTGGTTTTTGGCTAGACCTGGAACACCCTTATATTACTTATGAAAAAGAATATATTGAAACTTTATGGTGGATTTTTAAACAAGTTTGGCAGAAAAATTTAGTTTATCAGGCCTATAAAGTGGTGCCTTATTGTCCGCGCTGCGGCACGACGCTATCTTCGCACGAAGTAGCCCAAGGCTATAAGAATGTTAAAGAAGAATCTGTTTATTTGAAATTAAAAGTTAAAGGCCAGGATAATACTTATTTATTGGTTTGGACGACCACTCCTTGGACTTTGCCGTCTAACTTAGTGGTGGCCGCGGGTGAGAGAATAGAGTATGTCAAAGCTAAGTCTGGCAATGACTATTATATTTTAGCTAAAAATCTGGTAGATAAGGTTCTGGGCGCGCATGGCTACGAAATTGTGGAAGAATTCAAGGGCGACAAAGTTGTTGGCCTGGAATACGAGCCGATGTATCATATTTATAGTGATCCGAGCTACTTCAAGGTTTACGCGGCCGATTTTGTCTCTATTGAAGATGGCACGGGTCTGGTTCACATTGCCCCGCATTATGGCGAAGATGACTATAATTTATTTATTGAGCATAAATTGCCGATCCCCGAATTATTAACCCTGGACTTACAGGGAAAATTAATCGTGGACGTGCCAGGTAAAAGTAAGTTTGCCAAAGATGCCGACAAGGATATTATGGCGGACCTGAAACAGCGCGGTATTTTGTTTGGCGCGGAGACTTATGCGCATGATTATCCTTTTTGCTGGCGCTGTGATTCGCCTTTATTATATTATTCCCGCAAGTCTTGGTTTATTAAAATGAGCGCCTTGCAGCAAGATCTATTAAAGAATGCCGAGCAAATCAATTGGGTCCCGACTCATATTAAAGAAGGGCGTTTCGGTGAGTGGTTGGGTGGTATTAAAGATTGGGCGATTTCGCGTGAACGTTATTGGGGCACGCCGATTCCAATTTGGGAATGCCCGAGTTGCCAATATCGAGAATGTTTGGGCACATATAAAGAATTATCCGAAAAGTCGGGACAAAAATTGCCTGATATGTTTGACCCGCATAAGCCATTTATTGATGATTATGGCTGGCCTTGTCCGCATTGCGGCAAAAGAATGAAACGCGTGCCCGAGGTGATGGACTGTTGGTTTGACTCTGGGGCTATGCCTTTCGCCCAATGGCATTATCCTTTTGAAAATAAAGACCGCATTGATAAGGGCATAAGCTATCCGGCCGAATATATTTCTGAGGCCATTGATCAGACCCGCGGTTGGTTTTATACCTTACTGGGTATTTCTACGTTTTTAGATATGGGCGCTTGCTATAAAAATGTTATTTGCTTGGGTCATATCTTAGACAACAAGGGCCAAAAAATGTCTAAGCACGTTGGTAATGTTGTTGAACCGATGACCGTCATTGATCAATATGGCGTGGATGCTTTGCGTTGGTATTTTTATACTATTAACCAACCAGGGGAAAGTAAATTATTTGATACCGAAGGCGTGAAAAAAGTTGTGCAGCGCGTTTTGTTGACTCTCTGGAATTGCTTAGATTTTTATAAATTAGTCAGCGGCAGCAAAGCGGTTCATGGCGCTATGCCGGATGCTAGCAATGTCTTAGATAAATGGTTGGTGGCCAAATTTAATTTATTAGTTAAAAATGTGACCGAGAAATTAGACAAATATGACATTACCACGGCTGGCCGCGACATTGAAGCCTTTATTACCGAATTGTCGCAGTGGTATATTCGCCGTTCGCGAGAGAGGCTGAAAAATGATTCCGACGCTAGTCAAATTTTAGGACATGTTTTATTAAATTTGGCAAAATTATTGGCACCGTTTACGCCTTTTATCAGCGACGAAATCTATCAACAATTAACCGGACAGAAAGAGTCGGTCCATTTAACCGATTGGCCGACCGCCGATGAGTCGTTGATTGACGAAAAAATAATTGAACAAATGAAATCGGTCGTTGAAGTTTGTACCATGGCTCATAGTCTAAGGTCAGCTAGTGGTCTTAAGGTGCGTCAACCGTTGGCCCGACTAGAACTTGTTAAACGATATTCTTTGCCCCAGGAATTATTAGAAATTATTCAGAATGAGGTTAATGTGAAAGTGGTTTGTGTGGTGGAGAAACCTTCTTCTGAAGAGGGCTGGGTGAACATGGATAATAAGGTTAATTTATATACGATTATCTCACCTGAATTAAAAGCCGAAGGGCAAGCGCGTGAATTGGTGCGGCAGATTAATAGTTTTAGGAAAGAGGCTGGGTTGACGATTAAAGACAAAATCAGTTTACATTATGAAACTGATAGTGTTGAACTAAAGAGTGTCTTAGAAAACGAGAAGCTTGCTGATAAAATTAAAACTGATACCTTAAGCAATGATTTAATTGTAGGTCAGCCGAAAGAAATAAAATTTACCAAAGAAGCCGAAATTGACGAGGCCAAGATTAAGCTATTCATTTAAAGCCCGAACCATAAAAGACAGGTCGTGAATAACCTGTCTTTTATATTGACTTCTTTATAATTTATGTTATAGTGATATGATAATTGATAACATTACTATGTTATGAATCATGAATGCACCTCTCATTTAAATGAAGAGTTAAAAAGCAAGAAAGAGGGTGAGGGCGATAAAAAATTTGTTGAAGTTGAGGCTTATTTAATTAGGCATGGACAACAGGACCATAAGGCAAAAGCTGAAAAAAAATCAGATAAGCCGTTAACTCCCGAAGGACGAGAGCAGGCCCGTAATTTTGCTATAAAATTAATAGAAGACAACAAAGGAGGGGGGCCAATTGTAATAAAGATTAATCATAGTCCTATTATCCGAGCTGATCAAACCGCAGAAGAGATTGAGGGCGAATTAAGAAGAATTATTGAAGAAGAAAATATAACCAATATCACTGTATTAACTACTCGCTCTAAGAATGAGCTAGATACTGCCGGCATTGCTGGACCAATGTTCAAAAAGGGTATACCCGTAGATCAAATGGTTGATTATTGGTTACAACACGGTAACGAACCAGAGTTTACCGAATTTATCGACGAGAAAGATCCTTCCAAAAAAGTATCCACACCTCAAGAGGTCGCGAAACAAATTAAAGACTGGATAATACGCTTTAATCGTTTAGCCAAGAAAATACAACAAGGAGCTGATAATGGCTCTCTCGATCCTAAATCAAAATATATCTATGTTTGGGTTACTCATGACCCCTCTCATGGGGCAATTTTGAATGATGTAACGAGTGGGAAATTGCTAACTGACCTCGGTGGAAACGTTAAACATACTGAGGCTATTAAAATTAAAGCAGACGGTAATCCCGACAAAGAACCAGTATTAGACTTCAGAGGCAAGGAATACACCTTAGATTAATCACTTTATATGGAATCATTTCTAAAGCAGATAAACAATTTTCAATGGCGTTGTATTTATGCTAGTACCAAGAATTGGTCTAGTCTTTTTCCTCAGGCTTTAGTTATTAATGCTGCCACCAGTAATCTGAAAAACGGCGTTGGGAAGAATTTTAGTTTAGCCATACTTTCTTGTAAAAATGGAGAGCTTGGTTTTTATTTTCCCGACAAAGAGTGGATCGACATTGGACAAGAAATATTAAATAGGATAATTAATGATAAAGACTTTGTTGTCAAAGTTAATAGCCACATTAAAAAGCACTGTCAACTTTTAGTTGATTATGCTAAACGAGCATCTCGATTAGAATTGTCACAGACAGACAATAAAAAGCTTTTTAATTTGTATCAAAATTATTGTTTAATTGATAAAAAAATGAGAGATTTTGCTTGGGTGGCTAGTATAGTTGATTTTGACAGCAACCTTCTCACAAAACATTTATATAATATTTTACGAGAAAAATTAGGTAACGATGATTCAGTGGGTCCGGCATTTTCTATTCTAACTAAACCCAAGGGGCTATCTTTTTCTGAGAAGGAGAGACAATCACAGCAGAAAATTATTATTACAATTAGAAAGAATATTAAATATAAAAATTTATTTAGAGATTCAACTCTCAAAATTTTATCTGAATTGAAAGAATATCCTAATTTATTGAAACTTATTAGGCGACACTATGTGAAGTTCACTTGGTTAAGTGTTGTATTCGAAAATGACCCGCTGACGCTAGAAGATTTTGTTCAAATGATTAAAAAGAATCTAGATAATAAAGAAAATGTTTTGGCCGCGACCGTTAAATCAATACCATTAAAACTGAATAAGACAGAGAAGAGATTATTTAGAGATGCTTCGCGGTTATTGTTTTACAAGGCTTATCGTAAAGATATGCAGGGTATGTCACATTATTATTTCCGTCCAGTATTAGAAGAGATTGGACGAAGAATGGGCCTCAATTTAAAGATGACTCGATATCTATTGCCCAATGAAATTCATGACGGATTAATTAGAAGGAAGAAAATACGCCTTCAGTCATTACAAGATCGATATGAGTTTTCTATCATTCTGTCTAGCCGTGGTCAATCTATGGCCGTAATTGGCACTCAGGCTAAAAAAATAGATCAAATTATTAAAAAGAATAATATAATCCAAGGTCAAACTGCGTTAACAGAAAATATTACTGGACAAACGGCCTATCCTGGTATAGTGAAGGGCCTAGTTAGAGTGGCTAATAATAAAAATGAAATCAAGAACATTAAAAAGGGCGAAATCATAGTAAGTATTCAAACTAATCCCGACATGATCGCCGGACTTAGAAAATGTGTTGGATTGATTACTGACAACGGAGGTATCACTTGTCATGCTGCTATTGTCGCAAGGGAACTAAAAATTCCTTGTGTAGTAGGAACTAAAGTGGCCACCAAGATACTCAATAATGGTGACTTAGTAAGACTAGACGCTAATAAAGGGTTTATAAAGAAATTGAATTAATAAGATAATAACTTTGAGATGCTGGTTCAAGCTATTGTCCTAAGATCAAGGTCGCAGAAGGACTATGATAGGGTTATCACTTGCTATACTCGCGAGTTGGGTAAAATTGAAATTTTGGTTCGCAGTGCCCAGAAACTGAACAGTAAATTAGCCCCGCTGACGAGCGGGCTTTATGCTATTTTGGTTTTAAAAATTGAGCCGGGTAAGAATTACTATCATCTCTTAGGCGGTGAAGTTAAAAAATATTTTAAGAATATCTTGAGTAATTATCGCGAGATCTGGCAAGTCGGGCGACTATTGGCTAGCGTAGACGAAATCATTAAGTTAGAAAAACCACATCGGCAGATCTTTGAATTATTGGTAAAGTTTTTGGAGAGAATGAACGTTAAGACAATGCGAGATAAAGATGTTTTAATGTATGCTTTTTTGATAAAGTTTCTATCTTTACTCGGTTATCAGCCGGAAATCAAGAAGTGTGTGTTTTGCCGTCGGTCACCTAAAGCAGGCGAAAAAATATATTTTGATTTGTCTCATGGCGGAATAGTTTGTGCTGATTGTGTGACAAAAAAGCATCATTCATCGATCTTAATTAATGAAAGCGCCCTGGAAATCATGCGTCAATTATTGTATCGCCGCTTTGATCAATTAGAGAGGCAAAGAATAAATAAGTCCGATTTTCGTCGCGCTAAAGTCCTCATTAATCGCTTCTTTAAGTGGCACCTGGGATGATGACATTTTATGACATATAATGAGGTATTAAAAAATTCGCTCGTCCAAACACTAATTTACAATTTGTTTGACAATAAAGAGACAGAAGTCATTAAAAGACCAGCCTGTTTTTTGATTAAATTAAAAAAAGAACCCAAAGATTTAGTTGTGAGGATTATTCTCTTGCCGCCTCATGGGTATACCGCTAATTCTGTGGACGAGATGAATCCGCATCCCGAAGCCAGACGAGCTAAAGTTGTTATTAGGGGGGCGATTAGATCTGGTAAGAAGGGGTTTAGTTCGCTGAAGAATATTACCAAGTTCATTTATTCTATCGGTCGCGATACCCCAACAAAGAAAAATGAGCCATACGTGAGGGTTAATTTGAATGATAAAAATTATGGCACGAGCATTAAGTCAGCCAAAGATAGTTTTTTCGTGGTTAAAGAGAGCGGAGCTGGTTTTTATCATAATCTAATTAATTTATCTAATGATTGGCTGGTGCTAGTTTTAGAAAAATATTTACAATTAAAGAAAAACATCACCTTGAATAATTTGATTAAGACGACCCCCGTTCGTTATAAAAATAATATTAAAAAATTATTTATTAACATTAAGTTGCGAGGCGATAAGTTATTTAAGCAGGACAAGAAATTAATTAAATCAATATTATTAATAGATATAAATATCACTATTCCTATTTTAATTAAAATGTTAAATATTTTAGAGACAGGAAAGCATGAGCCTTGCACAGTCTTTGCTCTCATTCTGAAGAAAGGTAAACAAGACCCCGAAAAGGCTATTAAATATTTACAACGAGCCTTGAGAAACGATTTAGCTCCGAAATATTATGTAAAAGAGTTAATTAAAAAATTAGAAAAGCATTGGTTATTAATTGTTTCTTTAAATGACATTTAGGATAACAAGTTTATCTATATTCTATGAAAGCCTTATTGGTTATTGATTATCAAAACGATTTTGTTAGTCCAGTCGGTAAAATTGCCAAGAGATCTGGCCTTAATCCGACGAAACTACAAAATATTTATTGTCATATTAAAGATTTAATTGACCTTTTTCACAAAAAACATTGTCAGGTGATTTATATTTTGAGTGATTATAATACCAAATACTACCAAGGGGCGTTTAAAAGCTTTAGAAAATATCAAAGTATTTATGGCAACACAGGCCTCAAGGATAGTTGGGGCCATCAATTATTCGGATTATCAAAAAATCAGAAAGATAAAATAATCGTTAAACATTTTTCTGATAGTTTTTATAAGACCGACTTGGGCCAATACCTACAAAGGCGTAAGATTAAAGAATTGTTTGTTTGTGGTATTCATACAGATGTTTGTGTATTTCAAACGACCATTGGAGCTGCCATCAGGGGTTTTAATGTTTTTGTGGTAAGAGACGCTACCGAAACATTGAGCAAAAATAAGAAGATGTTTTTGGAATACTTAAAAGATTTTTTGGGAGTGAAAATTGTTGATAGTAAAAAAATTATTTTATGATTCAGGAAAATAACTTTAAAAATTGGCCCGAGAATGAGCTGCCTGCCCTTAGTTGGGATGGCAAAATTCCTATGGGACAAGTTTCTGGTGTTTTTGGCCGCAGGCCGTTATTGGAGCGCCTTAAACGCCCAGATATTATTGGGCCGGGAGATGAAGTTTTAGATTTGGGCTGTGGCAATGGATATATGTCTGAAAAATTTGCTGAGCTTGTTGGTCCAACTGGCCATGTCGTTGGCATGGATGTCTGGCAACCATATGTTGGCTTGGTATCAGAAAAACGTCCGCAAGCGACCGAAGGTTCTAATTTAGAGTTTAAGTATGGCGACATCACAAAGGACCTGGGCTCATTTGAATCTGAGAGCCAAGATATAATAACTTGTTTGATGGTTATACACACCCTAGAAATTAAAAGTATCGACAAGATGTTTAAAGAGGCGGGTAGAATATTAAAGAAGGGCGGTCGAATGATGATCTTGACGATGCATCCAGAATTATTTAACTCTGAGGCATTTAATCTAGATTTTTGGCAATTTGATAAAAATGATTTAAGAAAGTATCAGGAAGTGAAAGACAAGGAGGGTGTTTATATTCATGTCCAAGCTGGCAATACTTTAGATAAATCTAGAAACGTGGGGATGTTTCACCATACTAGAGAAAACATTATCAACGCAGCTCAAAACGGAGATCTAGATATTCTCGAGGAACAGGACTTGTGGATAGATCCAGAAGTGGCCAAAAAAGAGTTTAAAGATGATCCGTCCAGGGTTTTCCCAACTAAACCAGCCTTTTGGCTGATTACTTTCATTAAGAAATAAAGTAAACTTGTGTTATTTCAATTATTAAAACAATCTAAGAAATCCAAAGCGCGGTTGGGGAAAATTAAAACTCCGCATGGTTTGATTGAAACGCCGATTTTTATGCCCATTGCCACGCGCGGCGCAGTTAAGCATTTGACACCAGACGAATTAAACAGTTTCGGCGCGCAGATTATTTTAGGCAACACCTATCATCTATTTAGTCGGCCTGGATTAGAGATAATTAAAAAAGCCGGTGGCTTGCATAAATTTATGAATTGGTCTAAGCCAATTTTGACTGACTCAGGTGGCTATCAAGTTTTTTCTTTAGCTCATCGGCGCAAAATTACCGAACAAGGCGTTAAGTTTCGCTCTGAAGTTGATGGCCGAGAAATCAGCCTAACCCCGGAAGAGTCAATTAAAATTCAAATGGTCCTGGGCAGCGACATTATAATGAGTTTTGACGAATGCCTGGCTTATCCGGCTAAAAAAGAAGCAGCGCAGACGTCGCTAGAGTTGACAAGTCGTTGGGCCAAGCGTGGTCAGCAAGAATTCAAGAAATTAATCAAAAATCGGCGAGATAAACCATTGTTATTTGGAATTGTTCAGGGTTCTACTTTTGAGGATTTGCGGCAACAGAGCGCAGAACAGCTGGTGGCATTGAATTTTGACGGTTATTCTGTCGGCGGGTTAACCGTGGGTGAGCCGATAGAGATGACCTATAAAATGATTCAAGCTACGGAAAAACATTTGCCAGTCGATAAACCGCGCTATTTAATGGGCGCGGGCAAGCCCGAGCAATTAATTGAAGCCGTGAAGCTGGGCGTAGATATGTTTGATTGCGTGATTCCCACACGCAATGCTCGGCATGGATTGCTATATATTTTTAAAAATAATAATTTGAAAGGAAAATTTTACGAGCAGATCCACATTACCAATGAAAAATTTAAAAAAGACTTTCGGCCGATTGACCACAAATGCCATTGTTATACCTGTTCAAACTTTGCGGCCGCCTATTTGCGGCATTTATTTGTGGTGGGCGAGTCGCTGGGCCAACGCTTAGCCACGATCCATAATTTATATTTTTATTTAGATTTGATGAGGCGAATCAGGCATTCAATTAAAGCAGGCAAATTTTAGTTGTCTGTTTACTCTTGACAAAAACGATTAAATCGCTACAATAAAGACAAATCTGAAAGGAGGAAGAATGTTTGATCCGCACGTCTGGTGTGGAAAAATTGCTGCTATTGTTTCGATAGGTGGCTATCTGCCTTTGCTCATTGCTATTTTTCGGCATCAGGCGAGACCAAATAGGGCAAGCTGGTTGATCTGGTCGGTAGTTAATACTTTGACCCTACTGACTTATCGTGCTTCAGGGGCGACGACCACTGCTTTGGTACCGCTTTGTTACGCTATTTTGACCCCGATTGTGGCGCTACTGGCTTTCGTTTATTATGGCGAAGGTGGCTGGAATCCCTTTGATCGTTTGTGTCTGATTGTTGCCGCCTTGAGTGGTTTTGTCTGGTGGAAATTCAAAGCTCCGGGAGTGGCTATGCTGATGAACATAGCCATTGTTTTTGTGGGAGCCTTACCGACAATGCGCAAGGCTTACCGTCAGCCTCAAAGTGAGAATAAATTAGCCTGGCTATTGTTTTTTCTTGGTTGCGTTTGGAATATTCTGGCCATTAAGAATTGGCAGTTTTTCATCATGATTTATCCGATTCTCAATACCATAGCGAACGGCATCATCATTTCATTGCTTTGTTGGCCTCGACGAAAAGTTGGACAACTCTTGCCTCAAGGAGGCAACCCATGATTGCCAAGATAAATCCTCGAAGAATTATTTTTTCTCGCGATACTCAAGATTTATGCCGTCGGCCATATCCAGGTCATCCGCACGGTTGTCCTAACTTTGGTCGCAAGCCAGGTTGTCCTCCGCGGCAACCGCTGATTGATCAAGTTCTGGACTTTTCTCGGCCGGTTTACGTGATTTGGGTAGAATTGAATCTGACCAGCTGGGTTAAGCGTATGGCAGGGCTTCATCCCAAGCTCAAAACCTATGCTCAGCGCGCCAACCTGCGTTATTGGCAGCCAGGCTTGAGATCGCAGTTGAACAGCATTGTCAGTCGCGCCACTCGAGATGGTTTAATAGAAATCGCCGTCGGTCCAGAAGCTCACGGAGTCAACGCTTCGGCTTTGATGCGATTAGTGGGCGTTAAATTAGAGTGGCCGCCAAAGAGATTAGTTTGTAAGGTTGTTTTGGCAGGATTTACGCATAAATAGAGGCAGGCTCGGAATTGGGCCTGTCTTTTTGTTGAGCCAGTTGACTTGTTAAAGGTAAACTGTTAGAATATAAATCTATGTTTAGAAGATTAAGATATTTTCTTTGGGCGCTTTTTCGCTCGCACAAAAAATTGGTTATTGACACCTGTGTGTTATTAAGCGGGGAGGACCGACGGCGTTTGCGCTATTTGCGCAATGTTTATATTCCTCGCGCGGTCTTGGAACAGGTTTTGCGTATGGGCCTAGAGAAAGAAAAAGAAAAACCCGAATATCCGGGAGCCGTGAATATATTTTTCGTCATTACGATTTTAGTTTTAGAAAAATTAATTCAGAAAAAATGGTTTTTAGCCGGGTCGTCAAAAACCGGACTATTGCAGTCTATTGAGAATAAGACTTTGGCCGAATTTGATACTAACACCGCTCAACAGCTTCAGGCTATTTTTCGTCGCCGTAAACGCGAGTGGAATCAAAAACGAGAAAAAATTAATTTAGCGCCGATCGTTGATCCACATACCGTAGCCTTGCGCGATTTGATCGGTACGACCGACTTAAGGATTATTGCCGCCTGTTTGTCTTTGAAAGAAAAAGAAACTGACAAAAGTTATCTGGTCACGCGCGATCGCTCTTTGACCGTCTTGGCTCAGGCCATGGGTATTATTGTTATTAAGCAGGTTAAGGATATCTAGGGCGATGGACTTATGTCTTTTTTAACCAGGCGCCAACCTGGCTTTTCTTTTTAATTATTTATGCTATATTAGATTTATGTCTACTAATAATCAAGAAACAATGGAGAAAATCGTGTCGCTAGGTAAGCGCCGGGGTTTTGTTTATCCTGGCAGCGAAATCTATGGTGGCTTGGCCAATTCTTGGGATTATGGTCCTTACGGCACGGAATTAAAAAATAATATTAAACAGGCCTGGTGGAGGATGTTTGTAAAACGACGCGATGATATGGTCGGTATTGATGCAGCCTTAATTATGAACCCCAAAGTTTGGGAGGCAAGTGGACATCTTGGTGTCGGTTTTTCTGATCCACTAGTAGAGTGTCGGAATTGTCATGAACGATTTAGAGCCGATCAGTTGAAGCCAGGCGACCCCTGTCCTTCTTGTGGTAAAAAGGGAATGTTTACAGAACCGCGCCAATTCAATATTTTAATGAAAACATTTTTAGGCGCCATTGAAGGAGAAAAATCAGTTGCTTATCTGCGCGGTGAGACCGCCCAAGGTATGTTTGTTGACTTCAAATTAGTTTTAAATTCTACTCGTCAGCGCGTGCCTTTTGGTATTGCTCAAATTGGTAAAGCTTTTCGCAATGAAATCACGCCAGGTAATTATATTTTTAGAACCCGTGAGTTTGAACAAATGGAGATTGAGTATTTTATTAGAGAAAAAGATTGGAAGAAGCAATTTGATTATTGGAAAGAACAAATGGAAAAATGGATGGACTATTTGGGTTTAAACAAGAAACATATTCATTTTAGAGAAATCGCCGAAGACGAGCGAGCTCATTATTCCAAGCGCACCATTGATATTGATTATGATTTCCCTTTTGGTACTAAAGAATTATATGGCTTGGCTTATCGCACTGATTTTGATTTAAAAAATCATCAAAGTGCTTCGGGCCAAGACATGACCTATACTGATCCGGTAACTAATGAAAAGTTTGTCCCTCATGTGATTGAGCCGACTTTTGGCGTGGACCGGTCGGTTTTAGCGGTTTTATGCGAATCTTACGCTGAGGAAAAAGTAAAAGACGAAGAGCGGGTGGTTTTGCGATTCCCCAAGTATTTGGCGCCGATTAAGATCGCCGTGTTTCCGCTTTTGAAAAATAAACCGGAGTTGGTGAAAAAAGCACGAGAGATCTATGATAATTTGCGTGAAAAATATATGTGCGAATTTGATGATAATGGTAATATCGGCAAGCGCTATCGCCGCCAAGATGAAATCGGCACGCCTTATTGCGTAACCATTGATTTTGATACTCTAGAAAAAGGTGTGGTGACCGTACGCGATCGCGATACGATGAAGCAGGAGAGTTTAGCCGTAGCCAATCTGAATAATTATTTCCAAGACAAATTGTCTGGATGTTAAATTTTAATTGATGTTGTTATTTTTTTTAACCAGCTTATTTATTCCGACCTCCATGGTGCGCCTACCAGTGGCGCAACCAATGGCTATTAATGAGGCGATCAACTTAAATCAAGTTCAGCAGTTCCCCAAAAGCTTAGGCATTGAATTGACCGCCAAGAGCGCCTTGGTCATGGACGCTGACAGTGGTAAAATAGTTTTTCAGAAAAACATTGATCAATCTTTGCCCATCGCCAGCTTAACTAAGTTGATGACCGCCTTGGTTTTTCTTAATACCAATCCGGATTGGCAAAAAATAGCTGTTTATAGCACCCAAGATAATGTTTCGGTTCAAAACCAGCCATCAGGCTTAGATCCGTCGCAGATTGCTTTTCGCGATGGTGAACAAATTAAAATTTCTGATTTATTCACCGCTGCCTTGGTTAAATCGGCCAATAACGCCATTAATACTTTAGTGCGGCAGACCCAATTTTGTTGTGGCAATAGTTTTGTGGGACAGATGAACAAGATTGCTCAGTCGCTTAATATGAAGCAAACGAGTTTTACTGAATCAACTGGCCTAAGCTCAGAGAATGTTTCCACGGCCCGTGATTTATCCCAATTAATTTTGGCTATTAAGGACAAAAAAGAAATTGTTGACGCCCTAAATCACAAAACGTATACTTTTCATACTGTTTTAAATAAGCAATCCATAATTCATCGCGTTAATAATACCAATAAATTATTAGACAGTTTTTTGCAAACTAAAATAGCTAAAACTGGTTATTTGAATGAGGCCGGATATTGCTATGCTGGACTGGTAAGTTACCAAAAAAACAACTTTGTGGTGATTATTTTGGGGGCAAACAGTGAAAAAGATCGACAGCAAGAAGTAAAGGGACTGACGGTTTGGGCCGCGGAAAATCATTAATATTTTCGTATGAAGAAGCCAATTTTTGTCGCCAACTGGAAGATGAATCTGGGGCCTGAAGAGGCCAAGGTTTTGTTGGCCGACATTTTGGGTGGATTAAAAAAAATAAAAAATCAATTGACTGCCTTTGATTTAGTTTTTTGTCCCGACGTTCTGGCCTTAAAAGATTGTGGTGCTGTGATTAATCGTCAAAAAATTTCTCCCTTAGAAATATTTTTGGGAGCACAGAACTGTTTTTGGGAGGATCGCGGCGCCTATACTGGCGAGACCTCCCCTTTATTTTTAGAAAAACTAGGCTGCCAATATGTGATGGTGGGCCATTCCGAACGCCGGCAATTTTTAGCCGAATCGCCGGCCATGATTAATCAAAAGCTCCGGGCGGTCTTAAACAACGACATGACGCCGATTCTTTGCGTGGGAGAGACATTTGAGGAGCGACAGAGCGGAGCGCGAGATTATAAAATTATTGAACAAGTCGGTTGGGCCTTTAATGGCATTAAATTAAGGCCTAGTCAAAAAATAGTTATTGCTTATGATCCAGTTTGGATAACTTCTTCTGGCCAGGCCATTACCCCCGAAGAGGCAGAATATGTTATTCGCATTATTTGGCAGAAGATGCTTGATTTATATCCTTTGCCCATAGTTCGCCATAATGTCCGTTGTATTTATGGTGGCAGTGTGGACGAGAATAGTATTGGAAAATTTTTACACCAAGATACGATCAGTGGCGTCTTGGTGGGTGCGGCCAGCCTTAATCCGGATAGATTTATTCGCTTGTGCCAGTTAATTAAGTAATTTATGATTCTTAATATTATTTTGCTAGTTATTTTAGTCGTTTCGCTGGTTATTGTTTTGTTAATTGTGGTAAAAAAATTATCACTAGTAGCGGCAGTGGAATTTGATGCAGCCGTTCAACAACAAGCCGAAACTAAGAAAAATTTGCTACAACAAAAATTTCGCCGCGATTGCCAGACCTGGAAATGCCAGTTACAATCTTTTTTTAAGCGAGTTGGTCAGGTTATTAAATTGTTATGGGGTAAAATTTTTTTACCCAAAAATCCACCCCAAAACCCTTGATTTTTTTAAAGAAATTTGCTATACTTAATCATAACTTTTGCCCGGGTAGCTCAGCTGGCCTATTCCAGTTTTGAGAAAACTGGACGGCCCGTTCGAACGTATCCGGCCCGATACGTTCGAATTAGGGTAGAGCATAGCAAAATATATAATGTATTTTGTTTATATCTTATACAGCATGAAAGATAAAAAATTATATGTTGGTCAGACCAATAACTTAGTGGCTAGACTTAAAAGACACAATAGTGGTCAAGTGATGTCAACGAAAAACAGAAGACCATTTGTCCTTATTTATCAAGAACCTTGTAATACTCGCACCGAGGCGACCAAGAGAGAAGAGTATTTTAAGAGTTTATATAGTGCTAAATTAAAACAAAAGATTTTAAAGCACTATTTGCAGTTTAATAACGTGCCCGGGTAGCTCAGCTGGTAGAGCAACTCCATGGTAAGGAGTAGGTCGTCGGTTCAAATCCGACCTCGGGCTCCATTTGGGTGGGTAGCAAAGTAGTCAAATGCAGCAGACTGTAAATCTGTTGGCCTCCGGCCTTCGCAGGTGCAAATCCTGCCCCACCCACCACTTCAAGGCAGTTTGAGCTAAAATGCCGTCCTAGCTCAACGGTAGAGCAACAGTTTTGTAAACTGTAGGTTCTCGGTTCGAGTCCGAGGGACGGCTAAGAAATATTTAATTAACAAACTTTAATTATAAAATTATGAGTCAAGATAATTTGATCAAATTTGAATGCACGGTATGTCATCGTCTTAATTATTTTTCTCAGAAAAACAAGAAAAACGTTAAAGAGCGCTTGCAGCTAAAAAAATATTGTCGCTCTTGTCGGAAACACACCCTGCACAAGGAAACCAAATAGTTTAACAGCAGAATCTCAACCTTCGATCCGCCAAAGAGGGGGTGTAGTTCAATGGTAGAACGTCGGTCTCCAATCCGCCACAATTTTGGGAGTGTAGTTAAGTGGTATAACTACGGTCTCCAAAACCGTTGTCGGGGGTTCGATTCCCTCCACTCCCGTGGAAATTTGGGCGGACGATTCCTACTACCCCCGTATGGCGGACGATTATTTTGATCACTCTTATACAAAAAAGAAGCCAAGGGGCTTCTTTTTTGTTGAGAACTTTTATGAAAAAAATAGACCCCCTGTTTGGGGGCCTATGAAGATGGCGATGATGGCGGAGCCTTGTGATTGTCGTCTTTTTTAATTTGGTCAAGAAGTTCTTGCTTTTTATTCTCAGCCCAGTTAACCACCAAAAAAAACAAAATCACTGCTACGACGATCAGAATTGTCCACCAATAATGAGCAACAACATCATACCACAACCAATTCGTAAAGTTAGTCAGCATAAGACTAATATCAGGAATTGTGTTCATGGTACCCTCCTTATCATTATTATAAAACCTATTTCAACGGTTGTCAAGAATAATTTTGATATTTGGTTAAGGGGGCTGTTTTTACTTGGCCATTTATCCATTTTTAGGCTTGACAAAAGGCAGAAAATGTGTTAGAATAAACAAAGAATTAAAAGTTAATTTTTAAATTTATGGAAAAACCAAAAGCACAAGAATTTGGAGTAAAAAAAGAAGATTTTAATAGACACCATCCAGAATTACAAGAGGGAGAAATTTTCCTTGGCAATTTTTATCAAGGTGACGCATCCTTTGATCATATAAAATGGAAGACCAAAAGAGCCGGAAGCGAAGCTTATACCAAGGACGGAGAATCTTTACTCGACTATTCTCCAGTATTTGTTCAAAGATCTGAGGTTGAGAAGGCCGGCATAAAGCCAGCCACAGAGACAACGATATTTGATTAATTTTATCGCCAGATCAAATAATAAGAAAATAGCACATTACTAAATCTGCTATTTTCTATTTTTAAAGATAATTATTGTATATTCATTTGCCGTAAGATTCTGATTCGGTCTTCAATAGGAGAGTGGGTCACCCCGTAGTATAAACTTCGTTTCACTACGGGGCAAGTAAATTTAAATATTCATATTACGGAGAATTTTTATTCTTTCTTCGATGGGGGGATGCGTCATAAAAAGCTTGGCTAACCAAGTTACTTTTTGCTGGTTATGAAACGGGCTGCTGATGTAAAGATGAGCCATGGCTGGATTGGCCACGGTGAGTGGCGTAGAATCGGCAGCAATCTTTTCTAAGGCGCTGGCTAGGCCTTCGGGATAGCGGGTGAGCATGGCGCCGGAGCTGTCGGCCAAGAATTCTCGCTTGCGGGAAATAGCTAGGCTTAAAAGTCTAGCTAAAATCGGCGCCAAAATAACAGCCACCAAGCCCAAGACCAGAAAAATAATTCCTAGACCACCATCTCTCTCATCTCTAGATCGCCCCCGCATTCCGCCATAAAAGCTTAAGCGGAAAAACAAATTGCAGATCATAGTTAAGACGCCGACTAAAATCACCACCACGGTTTGGAGCAGCATGTCGTGATTGCCAATGTGGGATAATTCATGGGCAATTACACCCTCTAGTTCGGTTTTATTCATTTTTTCTAATAGGCCGCGAGTGACGGCCACCACCGCGTGCTGGGCGTTGCGACCTGTAGCAAAGGCATTGGGCGCTTCTTCGTTAAGAATATAAATTTTGGGTGTGGGCAGGCCAGCAGTAATACAGAGGTTTTCTACTAAACGGTATAATTCCGGATTATCGGGTTTTTTTATTTCTTGGGCTTTATTTAAGCCCAAAACGATTTTATCCGAATACCAATAGGAAATAAAACTAACACCAATGCTAAAAACTACGGCGATAATAAGAATATCCGGTGAGTTGTAGGCATAGGAAAGCCAATACCCGACGCCGATAATCAAAATTAAAAATATGCTCATCAGTAGCCAAGTTTTACGGACATTGGAAGCGATGTTGTTGTATAGATTCATAGTTTATGAGAATTGTACCTTAACTGGCTCTTTGGCCGCGGCTTCGTTTTCGTCAAGTCCAAAGAAATCGCGGGGAGTAAATTTTAACCAGCTAGCCACGAGATTATTGGGGAAGATCTGAATTTTGGTGTTGAAATCGCGGACATTAGTATTATAGAAGCGGCGTGCGGCCTGGATCTTATCCTCGGCGTCAACCAATTCGCGTTGTAGTTCTAGAAAGTTTTCGTTGGCCCTAAGGTTGGGGTAATTTTCCGCCACGGCAAATAATGATTTGAGTGTGCCTGACAGCGCGTTTTCGGCTTGCGCATGTTCGGTCATGGTTTTGGCGCCCATGGCCATAGTGCGAGCTTGAGTAATTTTTTCAAACAATTCGCGTTCGTGAGTGGCATATCCCTTAGCTGTTTCCACTAAATTGGGGATTAAGTCGTAGCGGCGCTTTAGTTGAACTTCAATGTCAGCCCAAGCTTCGCTGGTACGATTTCTGGCCATAATCAGGCCGTTAAACGTGCCGATTAGCCAGAGAATGATTAAAACGATGATGACTAAAATGATCCAAAGTAAAGCCATAAGATTTTAAATTAAAAATTAAGTAGTGATATTATAAATCATTTTAACTGATTTGTCTAGGTTTAAAATAAAGGGCGGCTCGAGGCCGCCCATTTGATACTCATTTCTTCCTCTTCTCGCTCTTCAGTGCTCGCTGATAAATTCCATATAAAATTGCTCCGCCATCAGATTCGTCTTTGTAGGGATAAAGTTGGGCGCACGGTGAATCATCTGGGAAGACGACCAGATAGCGCTGGCGGCATTTTCTACAAATCATCAGATAAACGGTTACTAGAATATTTTTTGGTGCCTTAATTTTCGGTTGGGATAATTGCGTGATGCCGCAACCCCTTAGTTTCCCACTACATTTAGGCAGGGGGCATTGAAGTTTTGGGAAAACCTTAACTGGTTTTGATTCTGAGCACATTTTACCTCCTTGATAATTTTTATTTTATACCCTTTTCATTTATTGGTTAATGATAATCAGGGGATAAAATTCAATTTGACAAAAGGGGCAAAATCTACTAGAATATTAAAATCTTATGAATCGCAGTGTTAAAATACTAGTAGCTTATAATTTTTTTATTGTCTTTGGTTTCGGGCTATTAACCCCGATTTTTGCTGTTTTTATTACTCGGCAAATCATCGGCGCGACCGTAGCCGTGGCTGGCCTGGCCGAAGCTATTTATTTGGGCAGTAAAGGAATTGGTCAGATTTTTGTGGCTGATTATTTGGATATTGAGCAAGAGGATAAAAGAAATTGGCGCTGGGCCCTGATCGGTTCGTTAATTTTTGGTTTAGCCACGCCTTTATATATTTTATGCCATCGACCAATTCATTTATATTTGATAGAATTATTAATGGGTCTTTCGGCTGCCCTAGAGTATCCGGCATTTTATTCGCTATTTTTGCGGCACCTGGATCGCCGACGTAAAACCTTTCAACTAAGTTTACATAATACGATTATTGAATTAGGAACGGCCGTCGCGGCGGCTATTGGCGGAATATTAGCTAGCTATTTCGGTTTTTTTAATTTATTTTTTGTGGTGATGGGGTGCTCGCTATTTGGTACCGTTTTGTTAATTACTATGTATCCAAGCTTATCAAAAGAAGAAAAAAAAGAGCGCGAAGGGTCTATCAAAGACTCTTTGTCAATTATTTTTTCGACGGCCGTGATTGCGCCGAAAGTTTTAGATATTCGCCATTATGGTGATCCGGTTTTGCGTGACCGTGCTCGCTCCGTTAAAGAAATTAATGACGAAGTGCGACAGTTGGCGGCTGATATGATTGCGACCATGGTCAAAGGCGACGGAGTTGGCTTGGCGGCCAATCAAGTTGGCCAATTAAAAAGATTGATTGTCTTAGATATCGGGCAAGGTCCGACAGTTTTGGTTAATCCTAAGATTTTAGATAAATCAAGAAAAAGAGAGGTGCTGGAAGAGGGTTGTTTAAGTTTACCCGGTTTAAGTCTTAAGATAAGACGACCCTGTAAGATTAATTTAGAATATTTTCAATTAAGTGACGGTAAACGAGTAAAATTATTAGCTGAAGGAATTTTGGCCCGAGTCATTTTGCACGAGATAGATCATTTGGATGGAATTTTGTTAATGGATAAATTATATTTTTGGCAGAGGGGAAGGCTTAAAAAACAATTATTGGCGATTAAGCAACAAACTCAGCAAGAAACGAAAGACCGCGAAAAAGGCAGAAAACTTAAAGAAAAAATTTTAATAGACACCAGATCTCCGTTGCCACCCATACCGCCGAACCCCCCGCCGCCGCCCACTAAAATTTCTTAAAATTATTTAACTTCGCGGGTATAGTATAACGGTATTATGTATCCTTCCCAAGGATAAGACACGGGTCCGACTCCCGTTACCCGCTTTGGATAACGCAAATTTTTTGCGGGAGCAAGCAAGGGACGCGAGTTTCCGCCCGTCTTCGCGGGCGGATCCGCTCACCCACTCAATCTGCGAAGCAGAAATGTAGTGGGATGTAGCGGACGATTCTCGTATCCCGCTAAGATGAGATTTATTTTATAAGAATAAAATTTTTATTTAAAAGCAGGTTTTGACCTGTTTTTAATTCTATAGATAATGAAAATAACCAGTGAAAGCCAGACTGGTCAGTTGTGCAAAAGTTTTAGGTGTGGGGGTTGACGTTTTTATTAGTAGTGTTATTATAGTTAATAACCAAGGAGGTAACATGCCAGACACAGATAATGTGGGTTCGGCGAATAAGACCGACGATATTATCACCGAGCATTCCTGCATTTATTGCGATGGAAAAATGAAGTTTAATTCGGTCACAGGATTGTGGACTTGCAGTGAATGCGGCGCCGAGTGGATTATAGCGGAAGATTATTGCGATCATTGTGATGGAAAAATGAGATTTGATACAAAGACCGGGCAATGGGTTTGCATTGATTGTGGTATAGAGCGAGAACTTGACGTTGTCGAGCACATACAGTATTCAAACCGCGAGGGATTATTTGCCGGTCTGCGATAATTATCAACGGAGCAAGGTTCGATAACCTTACTCCGTTTTGCTTGCGAAAAATATTTTTTGGGTATAATATAAATACCAGGGCCGAGGTAGCTCAGTTGGTAGAGCAATGGTTTCGTAAACCATAGGTCGTGAGTTCGATCCTCACCCTCGGCTCCAAGTTAGGCAAAATAAAACATCGGGATAAACAGTAGGTCCTCGGTTCAAGTCCGAGAGGCGGCTTTGGCGGGGTGAAGTAGGGCAATCGCTATCCGCCAATCGGCGGATAAACTTCAGCGATAGGCTCTGAGTTTCCGCTACATCTCCGATTAAAGTCGGAGTGAGCGGACCCGCTCGCGAAGACGAGCGGGCGATCCTCACCCTCGGCCCCATCCCTTGCTTAGTAGTTTATATCTTGTAGAATATAAAAATGATCAAATTAGTTAACGTGACGAAATTTTATCCGCCCAATACCTATGCTTTGCGCAATGTTTCTTTTCATGTGGAGCCGGGCGAGTTTGTTTCTTTAATTGGTCAGTCGGGCGCCGGTAAAACCACTCTGATTCGCTTATTGATTGGCGAAGAAAAAGTCAGCGACGGGAAAATCATTATTGGCAATTGGGATATTACCAATATTAACGGTCAAGGTATTCCTTATTTGCGGCGGCAGATAGGCGTGGTGTTCCAGGATTTTAAATTGCTACCCAAAAAAAACGTTTATGAAAACGTTGCTTTTGCCCTGGAAGTGGTGGGAACGCCCACGTCAAAAATTAAAAGCATTGTGCCACAAATTTTACGCGTGGTGGGAGTAGAAAGTAAATCTAACCGTTTTCCTCGTCAATTATCGGCTGGTGAGGCTCAGCGCGTGGCGATTGCCCGGGCCATTGCCAATAAACCAAAAATTTTGATTGCCGATGAGCCGACCGGCAATTTGGACTCTATCAACACCCGAGACATTATTGATTTGTTGCTTAAAATTAATAAATTCGGCACCACGGTTTTATTGGTTAGCCACAATCGAGAAATTGTGAATTTGTTGAAAAAGCGTGTCATTACGCTGGATCGTGGCGTGATTATTGGCGACCAGATCCACGGCGGGCGTTATGTGATTTAGTTGTCCACTTTACGAAAGACCGGTGCGGTTCTATAATTAAAATATAAAGGGCGTTAAGCCCTGTGTTTCGCCAGCGCTCGGAGAAAATATAAAATTAAAATTTTCTATTTTGGCTCCTTACTTGGCGAAATAATCAGTTAAATAAATTATATGGCCGAAGAAAAACAAATTGGCAAAATTACTCACTACTTTGGCAAAATTAGCGTGGCGGTAATTGAATTGAGCGATGCCCTGAAAGTCGGCGATACGATTCATATCGTAGGCGGTGATCGGGATTTTACTCAGCCAGTTGATTCAATGCAAGTAGAGCACCAAAACATTCCCGAGGCCAAAGCCGGTGACGCTGTGGGTATGAAGGTGACACAATTGGTTAAGCCCGGCGATGATGTTTATAAGGTAGAAGCCTAGAGTACAATATGGATCCGGAACAAACAAAAAAGAGTTCAGACGTAGTTTTGGTTTCCAAACAAAAATGGATTATCATTGGTTTAATTATTACCATTGTTAATCCATTTTTTGCTGGCGTGGTTTATGGTGTTGCTCTGTGGCGTGATAAAAATTTTCGCCGAGAAGGCAAGTGGTTGTTTGTTCTGTCTTTGCTCTGGGGCTCTATCTCCACTGCCTTATTATTTCGTTACTATTAATTTTTCTTCATGGCCAAAGGCTTGTGTCTATTTTCTGGAGGCTTGGACTCTATGCTGGCAATAAGATTGCTGGAGAGGCGGGGCCTTGATATGGTCGGACTGACATTTGTCAGTTATTTTTTTAATGCCGAAATACCCATAAAAATGTCCCAGCAGCTTAATGTTCCGTTGCGCGTGGCCGATATCTCCCTAGAGCATTTGGACATGGTTAAACAGCCGCACTATGGTTATGGAAAAAACATGAACCCCTGCTTAGATTGTCATTTAATGATGTTGCGGCGAGCCAAGCAAATCATGACTGAAGAGGGGTTTGACTTTGTGGCCACAGGTGAAGTCTTGGGCGAACGGCCGTTTTCGCAAAATCTGACCGCACTTAATTTATTAGAAAAAGAGTCGGGGTTGACCGGTTATTTGCTGCGGCCACTATCGGCTAAGTTATTGCCAAGCACTATTGCCGAGCAGAAAGGCCTAGTTAATCGCGAAAAATTATTAGATATTTCCGGCCGTTCTCGTCAGCGACAAATCGCCTTAGCCTTAGAGTGGGGTATTTCAAAGTATCCGACACCGGCTGGTGGCTGCTGTTTAACCGATCCTGGTTTTAGTGGACGATTCAAGGAGCTATTGGCGCATTGGCTCAAGGCCAGCGGTGACGATATTCAATTATTAAAATATGGACGAATTTTTTGGCAGGACAATGTTTTATTGGTGGTCGGTCGCAACCAAGAGGAGAATAATTTTTTAAACGGTATAGCCAAAATCGGCGACATTTTAGTAGAGGCGGAAACCACCCCTGGCCCAACCGTTTTAATTCGTGGCGCCAGTTCAAGCAAGGCCGAATTGTTACTTGAATATGCTAAGAATTTAATTTATCAGTATATAAAAAAAGAACATCATAGTTCTGGTATAAAAATTATCACTCGTTTTTTATAGAAAAGAAATGAGGGGAGCCATAATTCTGGCTCCCCTCGAGTAGTCTTAGGCTCTGGCATATTTCTTGGTCCTTCGGAAGCCGACGTAGAGTCCGATGGCCAGGCCGATGACTGCGAAGATTAATCCCCACACAGCGTTGGCGTGGAAGTATACCATGGGGTTGTGGTCTTGTACGATAGTCAGATTGTTGCCGACGATCGCTGGACCGATTTCAAAGTCACCCAGTAATAGTCCGCCGACCCAACATGCCGTGGGCCAAGTCCAGAGCGAGTCGGTATTTCTGGCCCAGCGTTCATGGGCGATGATGGCGAGCAGCGGTAGGGCCACCAGTATCAATGCCAGGGTGATCCACAGTTGACCATGCTGTAAGACGATGAAGTCAAACATAACTTCCATTTCAGCTCCTTTCAGATTGGCTATCTTTTCTTATTAATATTATAGCACATTTTTAGGAAAAAGTCAAGGCCTAGTTAGGCTTGTTTTCTTTGGCTTTTCTGATAGAATAAAAGCACTTAATATTAATTATTATGATTTATGACCATTCAACAAATTTATCAATTGGCCATTAAAATGGGCACGGAAGCCGATTTGCGCGGTAAGGTTGTAATTAATAAACTTTTAGCGCGCTTAAAAAATAAATATAGCGAATTATCCAAAGAACAAAAAGAGGAATTTGATCAAGAAAGACTAATTAACCCCTTTTCGGATACGAGAATTTTGCTTGATAATAAAAAGCCGATCAAAAAGATTTTGACTGGTATTGATATAGAAGTGGGCGAGATGTTATTGGCCGATAAACTAGGCGATATTGACTTGGTCTTGGCTCATCATCCGTCAGGCGTTGGCTTGGCTGGACTAGATGATGTCATGCATTTACAAATTGATTTGTTAAGTATTTATGGCGTACCAATTAATGTCGCCGAAAGCCTGATTAAATTGCGCATCGAAGAGGTGAGCCGAAGGATTGCTCCGGCTAATCATAACGAGGCAGTTGATGCCGCCCGCTTGCTAAAACTTAATTTCATGTGCGTACACACACCAGCTGATAATTTGGTAGCTGCCTTCTTAGATAAATTAATCAAAAAAGCTAAGCCAGAATATGTGGAAGATTTATTAAAGTTATTAAAAAATATTCCCGAATATCACCAGGCGATGAAAATGGGGGCTGGGCCCCGATTATTTTCTGGCCGACCCGAGAACCATTGCGGCAAGATCGCTTTAACCGAGATTACCGGCGGGACCGAGGGCTCACCGCAGATTTTTGAAAGATTAGCCCAGGCTGGCATTGGCACAGTGGTGGCCATGCATATGAGCGAAGAACACCGCAAAGAAGCCGAGAAAGCCCACCTTAATGTGGTAGTAGCCGGGCATATTGCCTCAGATTCAATTGGCATGAATTTATTTTTAGATGAATTAGCTAAACAGAGCATAGAAATTATTCCTTGCTCGGGCTTAATTAGAGTGGAAAGGTTTAAAAAATCGAAGAAGAATTAAACTGATGAAAATTATTATAAAAAATTTGACTTCAAGCGAGGCCATAACCAAAATTAAGCGCTGCGGTTATGCCGAGATAAAAGATTCGCGAAGTGGGCAAATTAGTTTTGTCCGGCGCTTGGGCGGATATTATTATCCGCGCTTTCATGTTTATGTTGAAGCGGACAAATCTGGTCAATTGTTTTATGGTTTACACGTGGATCAAAAAAAACCATCTTATCAGGGTGCCAAAGCTCATAGCGGTGAATATGACGGTGCATTGGTAGAACAGGAGGCGGAAAGGATTAAAAATTCGTTGGCTTAATTATGAAGAGGACCCCATCCTTTGTTTTAATTTTAGATAACATTCGCAGTTTATTTAATGTCGGATCGTTATTTCGCCTGGCTGATGGCGCTGGAGTCGATAAAATTTACCTCGGAGGTATTACTGGTCAACCCCCGGCGCCAAAAATTATTAAAGTTTCCTTGGGCGCAGAAAAAAGCGTTCCATGGGAGCATTGCTGGCAGATTTGGCGCAAGGTTGATGAGCTAAAAAAACAAGGCTATCAAATTGTGGCCATGGAACAGACCAAGAAAAGCATTGATTATTTAAAATTTGAACCAAAATTCCCCTTGGCTTTAATTATTGGTAACGAAGTCAGTGGCGTGAGCCCGACTTTATTAAAACGAGCTGATAAAATTATTGAATTGCCCATGGCTGGCATTAAAGAATCGCTTAACGTGGCTACGGCCGCGGGCATTGCACTCTATAAGATTAATGAGTTTAGATGACTATAATTATGGGGTTGGGGTGGACAGTTGCCTTGACCGCCAACAGAGGCTTGCTATAATATAAATAGTTAAATTTAATTTGTAACATTATATTATGATGACTTCTTCACCAGATTCTCGTGGAGTTGGCGATAATCGGTCACCTCAAGGCGAACAACCCGAATTATCGAAGGAGCTTAAACAACAACTAGACGATTGGTTGCGATTATTAACAGTTAAGCTTCGGTCTGGTTTTAAGGAAATCAAAGATATTCTTAATGAAGAGCTGTATACGGCTCGTGAGGGCATGATTGGATCCCTTAATGTTAAAATCGACTTTTTGCTTCGGCTATTCGCAAAAAGTTGCGATATGTCGCGCGAAGATTTTATGGCTCACCTCCAGACCATTAACCGCGGTCATCAAGAGGCGATTAAGGCTTTAACAGAAAAAATGGATGCGATAGACAATCGACAACTTGAACGGGGGATTAAGAATGACCAAAAGAGCGTTCTAGTGCGTCAATACGCAGAAGTGGTCAACGGGATAGCAGAAGAATTAGAGTCAGTCATTGTGTCTTATTACGATAACAAACTTAGAAAATTATCTGACGAATTAGATGTCTTGCAGGAAGTTTCGGCTTCCGTTCAAAGCGCTCCGCCCAACGAAAGCTCCAGCGTTATTGTTGGTCAGATTAAGTCCAGGCTGATTCAGGAGTTGTCTAGTTTGTTGGATGATGGGTTGGGTGACGATAAATAATTCATTGAATTAAAAAAATATAGTCGCAGACTGACTATATTTTTTGTTGCTAGAAATTATTTATTTTGATTATGTTTTTATTTTGTATTTATTTGATAATCTTGTCACGCCAATTCCTTTAGTAGGTTATTAACATAATCAAAAGAAGAGTCATTTAGGATTAATACATCAAATTTATCTTGATAATGAGGTAGATTTTTTTTAACATCTTCATTCAAAAAACCGACAGTGATGACGTTGTTATAATTAAAACCCTCCAGCATGCCCAGATCTTCAGGATTATCACCCAAGAGCAGGATATTTTTTCTGTTTTTGATGGCCCGGGCAATCGAAAGGCCTTTGACAACCGCCTCGTTTTTATTTAAGGAATGAATAACGGGCGGCTTGACGCCTAAGGCAAAACCATTTTTGTTCCATTTCCAAATATTAGAAATAACATGGATATTATGGTAGAATATTTTTTCTGCCTCCAGTCTCATTTTAATAACATCTCCGCCGAGGCCGCTGGATGATAAAATAATCATGGGGATATGGTGGTTTTTCAAAAAACCAATAAACGCACGAAACCCGGCTCTAAATTTGGTCTTGCCTGATTGAGCAATTTTTTGTAAATCATTTTTATTTAATCCAGATTTTATCAGCAGATCAAAATGTGCTTTCCACCATTGAGCCATGGCCAGCTTTCTCTTGGCGCGAGGAATTCGGTGATTAATTTCAATCGCATGATATTTGTCGTAAAGTTCGTGGGCCTTTGGGCCATAGTCAGGCGTTAGATAATTGCCATTTCGTAAAATTGAAATAATAGAGGGAGTATTTTTACCGCCAACAAACACTTTGGTCAGGGTGCGATCGAAATCACTTAAAATATGAAGCGTGTTCAGACCCGCCTGGGAAATTTTTTTTATTTTTTTCGCTAATTTTTTAGGACTTGATATTAAGACGTTTTTCATTGTGTTTTGTTTTGGTTGTTAAAGAGTTTATCCAGGTCTTCTAAAATTTGGTCAACGTATTGGTTTTTCATAAATTGTCTTTTACGCAAATACATCCAAATGGTGTCGGCCCGATATCTTTTTTCAAATTGTTCCACGATAATAAAATTATTATAAGTAGCGCTGATGGCCAAATAAATGAAGGCAAGAAGAGCCAGTAGGCCAAAAAAATCCAAAAAAGTCAGCGCGCTCATGCCAGGTAAGCTGGTTCTTAAAATTATGTAAGGATAGGGCAGGGCAAAGCTAAGGATAGAAAAAATGACCAGAACCAAAATTGCTTCGGCTGGGCTAAAGCGGAAAAAGGTGACGACGAACTTTCCGCGCACATAAGTCATTAAAAAGGCATTGATGGCGATGATGTAGTAGAATACTACAATGGCCAAGGCAACGCTCAATTTCATGGCCGGCGATAAACCCAGTCCGAGAAAGATAGCCAATAACGATAAGCTGTCAAACATATGGTCGGCAAAATAGCCGCGCTTGCTAATAACGCCCTTGGCGCGGGCCAAACGGCCATCATAGCGATCACAGAATAAAAATACTAGCAATAAAAAAGCCGCCACCAAAAACCAGGCCTTATTAAAAGTTGTTAGAAAGAAGGCTAGACCAGACAAAAGAGCGGCAATGAAACCAGTGTGCATCAAAGTGCGGTTGGTGATAAAAGAGGGAATGTGCTTAATAACTTTTTCCGGAATGTTAAGTTTTTGTTCCAAGACAAACAGAAAGCTGTTGTCCGGTCTTTCTTCTTCGCGATATTCTTCTGGGGCGGTTGGTGGCTGATTAATGGGTTGAGTATTTTCCATTACTTTTTGTTAATTAAATTTTTTAATAAGAAGGCGACGGTTAATGGTCCGATGCCGCCGGGCACTGGCGATAAGTAGGCAGCTCGAGCAACGCAAGATGGATCAACGTCGCCGGATAATTTATTTTTTAAGCGCGAAAAGCCGACGTCAATAATAGTGCTATGATTTTTAATCATAGCCAGCTTCAGTAGGTGGGGTTGACCCAGGGCGGTAATAATGATATCTGCTTTTTTTATTTTACTTTTTATGGCCGAGGATGG
>Ga0209777_10001204_pt1 | contig 38641 bp, 24 predicted proteins | sample FrelakmetHBP12HB_FD_187147 | JGI IMG/M metagenome (GOLD analysis project Ga0209777, IMG submission 187147) | Freshwater lake sediment microbial communities from the University of Notre Dame, USA, for methane emissions studies -HBP12 HB (SPAdes)... | ecosystem: Environmental > Aquatic >...
AAGCCATGCCCTGATACAAACCAAGCCTCTTGCGAGCCGGAAAGCGTTGCGTACCCCTACGCTCGGATTCCTGCGAATTGGTCAGAAATCGGCAACCGCGCCACTTCTTTGTCGCCCGCCACATCATCTCGCGGCCCTCCCTTGCCGGTGCTGTTGTTCAGGTAGACTGATTCCTTCGTGCTCCTCGAGCTCCGCCACATCCAGAAACGCTTCGGCGGCGTCACGGCCCTCCGCAATGGCAATCTCGCCGTCGATGCGGGTGAGGTCCACCTGCTGCTGGGTGAGAACGGCGCCGGGAAATCCACGCTGATGAAGACGCTCGCGGGGCTTTATCTCCCCGACAGCGGTGAGATCCTCTGGCGCGGCACGCCCGTGCGCTTCCGCACTCCTGCCGAGGCGGCTGCGGCCGGCATCGCGATGGTGCATCAGGAGTCGCTGCTCGCGCCGCACCTGTCCGTCGCGGAGAACATCTTCCTCGGCCGCGAACCCCGGTTGCCCGCCGGCTTCGTCAGCCGCCGCCGGATGATGGAGGCCGCGACGAGGCTCATCGAGGAGCACCGCTTCCCGCTCCAGGCCGGTTGGCGCGTCCAGAAGCTGAGCCCCGCCGGCCGCCAGCTCGTGGAAATCTGCCGCGCTATCCAGCACGGCTCCAGCCTGCTCATCTTCGACGAGCCTACCTCGTCACTCTCCGAGTCCGAAACCGCCGAGGTCTTCCGCATCGTCCGCGAGCTGCGCGCCCGCAATCTTGCCGTCATCTACATCACGCACCGTCTCGAGGAGCTGCGTGCGGTCGGCGACCGCGTCACCGTTCTTCGCGACGGCGAGACCGTGCACAGCGGCAACCTCTCGGACACCTCGACTCCGGAAATCATCCGCCACATGGTGGGCCGCGAGTTTTCGGCTCTCTACCACCGCGAGCCGCTGCCGCCCGGGGAGGAACTCCTGCGCGTCGAAGGGCTCTCGCGGCCGCCTCTGCTGGCGGACATTCATCTGAAGGTCCGCGCCGGCGAGGTCGTCGGGCTCGCCGGCCTGGTCGGCGCGGGCCGCACCGAGCTCTGCCGCGCGTTGTTCGGCATCGACCCGGTCGCGCAGGGCGCGGTTCATGTGGCCGGGCGGCGCGTTCGCATCCGCAATCCGCGCGACGCCGTGCGCGCCGGTCTCGCCCTCATCCCCGAAGACCGCCAGCGCACCGGCCTCGCCACCCGCCTGCCCCTTTCTCAGAACATCACCGCCGCGAACCTCGGCGCCCTGACCCGCTTCGGGTTCATCCGGGGCGCGGCCGAGCGGCGCGTCGCCGGCGATTTCATCAGTCGTCTGCGCATCCGCGCCGACTCCCCCGCACAGCTCGCCGGCCGGCTCAGCGGCGGCAATCAGCAGAAGGTCGCTATCGCGAAGTGGCTCTTCCGGCAGGCGCGGGTGTTCCTGTTCGACGAGCCGGCCCGGGGCATCGACGTCGGCGCCAAGGCCGAGGTTTTCGCCGTGATGGACGAGCTGGCGCGCGCCGGAGCCGCCATCCTCATGGTCAGTTCTGAATTGCCGGAGCTGCTCCAGGTGGCCGATCGAATCGTCGTCATGCGCGAGGGCCGCATCGCCGCCGAGCTGCCGCGCGGCTCGACGCAGGAAGACGTCATGCGCCACGCGATGCTCGAAAACGCGGGCCCGAAACCGGAACTCAGATCATGATCCAGCGACTCCTGCCATTCCTGACCCTCATCATCCTTTTCGTCGCCTTAGCCCTCGCGTCGCCGTACTTCCTCACGCCGGCGAACCTGTCGAGCGTGGTGCGCCAGACCGCCGTCATCAACACCATGGCGCTGGGCATGACCATGATCATCATCGCCGGCGGCATCGACCTCTCGGTTGGCGCGATCCTGGCCTTCAGCGGCCTCCTCGGCGCGATGGCGATGCAGGCGGGCATGCCCATCTGGCTGGGTGTCGCCACCGGGCTGCTCGCGGGCGCCTTCTGCGGCTTAATCAACGGCTTACTCACCGTGCGGCTCAATATCAACCCCTTCATCGTGACCCTGGGCACGCTCGGCATCCTGCGCGGCGTTACGCTCATCATCTCCAACGGCCTGCCCGTGCACCGCATCCCGCCCCGGTTCGCTTTCCTCGGTGAAGGCAGCGTGCTCGGCGTGCCTTTCGTGCTCTGGCTTCTCGCCCTATGCGCCATCGCCACCCACGTCATCCTCGAGCACACGCGCCTCGGCCGCTACGCTTTCGCGATCGGCAGCAATCCCGACGCCGCCTTCTACACCGGCATCCCTGTCGGCTTTTACACGGCGGCGGTCTACACCATCAGCGGTCTGCTATGCGGCCTGGCGGGAATGATTGAGGCGTCACGCCTCATGACGGGCCAGCCCACCGCCGGACAAGGCTACGAGTTGCAGGTGATCGCGGCCGTCGTCATTGGCGGTGGCAGCCTCCGCGGGGGCGAGGGCAGCGTGCCGGGCACGCTCGTCGGCGCCTTCATCATGGGCCTGCTCTCAAACGGCAGCGACCTGCTCGGCATCTCGCCCTATCTCCAGCAGGCCATCATCGGAGCCATCATCATCGTCGCCGTCACCCTCGACGAGCTTCGCAAGCGCCGGTTCGCGTCCTGAGCCGGCAGGAACGCGGCCCTGGTGGACACGCCGGCGCGCGGGCCTTCGGCTGGCCATCGATTGCTTCGGCCTCAGCCTCCCCGGAAGGCGCCGCCGTGGTACTGGCCTCCCATCCTCAGTACCGAAGCTTCAGCCTCGAAATTGAGACGAGAAGTCTATGGTGCAGAGCAGCATGCGGGTGTTTCATGGATACATCGGAATGTTCCAGGGTCAGGGCGTGAGTCGAAGTGGCCGCCCGGGGCCAAAGAGCGGGGTTCAGCAACTTCCGCCTGGCGCAACTGGAGGGACATATGGGGTTTCTTATGACGAGAGTTAAAGAGGCAATCGGCGCCCGTCGGTGCCGTCGCAAGTTGCCCGTAGGCGCCTACCGGGTCGTGTGGAGCCTGCCAGGGTGCGCGATCCTCGATCATCTGGTCTTCGCGACCAGCGCCGCTGCGGCGCGCAGGACTGCCGTCGCCGTCATGCGCCCTGCGCTCGGCCAGGACTTTAGGCGCTCCCGGGTCGAATCAGTCGATTGACGGTTCCGCCCGCCGGAGACCGCGCTCTGCTCATGCGGCCGCGTCCGCATGACCAGTGGGCCGCTACGCAAGGCCTCAAAGCCGAAGCGTTAGCACCACCTGGGAGCACACAGGCCGAAACTCCGAGCAGAGGCGCCGTGCCTGCCCGGATTCGAGACCACAATGTCCGAAACCGGACCAGGAAGAGCTCGTGTCACCCGTCGTGTAAACCTGTTTTTTCCGGCGAAGAGCGCCTGGACCTTGAATTGCCCGCGAGAAAGTGCGCCCCGATTTAGCCGGGAACCGGCGACGGGGCCGCGGTTTCCAATCGAGCTTGAGGTGCTGGTCCATGCTCGCGGACATTCGCTATGCGGTTCGCTCACTGGCGCGGAGGCCCGGTCTGGCCATAACCGCCGTCATCACGATGGCACTCGGTTTGGGCGCCAACACGGCCATCTTCAGCGTCGTCAACGGGGTGCTTTTGCGCCCGCTGCCGTACAGGGAGCCGGACCGCCTGGTATCGCTGTGGCTGGCCTTGCCGTCGCGCGGCGTCAGCTTCGCCCTGCCGGACTATGACCTATTCTGCAAATGGCGCGCGCGCGCGCACTCGTTCGATGGCATTGCGGCGTGGTCGAGTGCATCGGGACGCCTGACCACCGGCGCCGAGCCGGAGCACGTCAACGTGCTGCGAGTGAACGCGAATCTGTTTCGGTTGCTCGGGGTCCGCCCGCTGATCGGCCGCGATTTCGCCGAGGATGACGACCGGCCCGGCGCCGCTCGGGTGGCGCTGATCGACTACAAGTTCTGGCAGCGCCGCTTCGGCGGCAACAAGGCGATTGCCGGCAAGCCGCTCACTCTGGATGATGTGGCATACACGATCACCGGAGTCCTGCCGAAGGGATTCGAAGGCCCTCTCGACACGGCGGACATGTACGTTCCGTTGGCCGAGGCGCCGGGGCACACGGCGGAGGGGGTTGCGGTCACGGGCTGCGGGCGCTTGAGACGCGGAATTCCCGTGGAGCAGGCCAACACGGAAGTGAACGCCATCACTAAGAGTGTCCTGAAGGAGCGCGGTTGGCACATTGCCTTCGGTGCGTGGGTGGTCGGTTTGCACGACTTCAGGGTCCGCGACGTCCGCCTCACACTCGTGATGCTCTTCGCCGCGGTCGGGCTCGTGCTGCTGATCGCGTGCGCGAACGTCGCCAATCTTCTGCTTGCCCGGGCGGCATCGCACCGGCGGGAAGTGGCCGTTCGCACCGCCCTCGGCGCGGGACGCGTCCAACTGCTGCGCCAGTTCCTCACTGAAAGCGTGGTTCTCTCGGCGGCGGGAGGCATTCTGGGCCTCTGCCTGGCGTACTGGTCCGTCCACCTGCTTCCTCTGCTCGCGCCCGAATCGCTTCCCTTCGCCGACCGGATCTCCATCGATCCGCGAGTTCTGCTCTTCACGGCGCTGGCGACCGTCGCCACGGGCGTGATGTTCGGGATGGCGCCGGCCATCTCCGTTCTGCGCGGGAGAACCTGGGACGCACTCAGGGAGGGCGGCCGCGCCGGCGAAGGAGCGAGCCGCGCGCGGTTCCGCAACGCGCTCGTCGTCGGCGAAGTCGCCCTTGCGCTGATGCTCGCCTGCGGCGCCGCCCTGCTCGTGCGCAGCATCATGCACCTGAGGGCCGTCCAGCCCGGGTTCAACGCCGCCGGCGTGTTGACCGCATCGATTGACTTGCCGCGATCCGCCTATCCCGAGCCGGAGCGCCGCATGAATTTCTATTCCGGTCTGCTCGAACGCCTGCGGAATACGCCTGGCATTCAGGCCGCCGGCATGTCCAACCAGCCCCCGTTCGGTGGCGCCAGCACCAGCGTCGGGCTGTACGTGCAGGACGCGCCGCCTTCGAGCCCGAGCGAGTTGCCGCTGCTCGAGCAGCGCATTGTCGATCCCGGCTACTTCCGCACCATGCAGATCCCACTCAAGCGGGGCCGCCTGTTCGACGAGCATGACCGCGGTGCCGAGCCCCTGGCCGTGATCAACGAGGCGATGGCGCGCTTGTGGCCGAAGCGCGACCCCGTCGGCCGGCGATTTGGCGACGGCATGCACTGGATCACAGTGGTGGGAATTATCGCCAACGTGCATCAGATGACTCTGGCCAAGCCGCCGGAGCCGCAGTTCTACCTACCGTACTGGCAGGCGCCCCAGCCGGCGATGACGCTGCTGGTGCGGACGGCTTCGGATCCGTTCCAGGCCGCTCCGGCCCTGCGCGCCGCGCTCCGGGATATTGACAAGGACCAGCCCGTTTCGAAGCTCGCTGCGCTGGCCCGGCAGATCGATGGGTCGGTCGCATCACACCGGCTCGCCGTCATCCTGCTGTCGGGCTTCGCGGTGGTGGCGCTCCTGCTCTCCGCGGTCGGCCTCTACGGCCTGGTGTCCTACTCGGTGGCGCGGCGCACCCAGGAGATCGGCGTTCGCGTTGCACTCGGAGCGTCCCCCGGCCGCGTGCGCGCCGGCGTCCTCAAGCAGGCGGCGGTGCTCGGCATCGCGGGCGTGCTGTTGGGACTCGCGGGAGCGCTGGCGCTCACGCGTACCATTCAAAGCCTGCTTTTCGGTGTAAGCGCCTATGACCCGGTCACCTTCGCCGCCGTCGCCCTGCTGCTCCTCGTGGTGACTCTGGCAGCAAGCTACATGCCCGCGCGCCGCGCCTCTGCGGTGGATCCGATGGTGGCGCTGCGGCAGGAGTAGGCCGTCGGGTGGTGGAAGGTAAGCGCAACTTGCTCAGTTACCTTTTTCAGAGGGCACTGTCTAAAAGGTGCGTTGGTCGAATAACCGCAAGCGTCTTGCTTTCTAGGCTCGGCAAGAAGGGCGGCATGGCCTGGGCGTCGAACATGACCGCCGAGGAGCCTAGCGAAAGCGCGAGGAACGCGGCTGCCGCAACAAAAGTGATACCATTCGGGTGTTCACGGCCACTGTATCATTGAAGGAGGACCTTTTGTGTCCGAAAAGAAACATAGAATTGAACTGCCCGGAATGGGCCTCGTCGATGCGGTTGAGGTCCCAGTGGCGGAGTCCACTGAGAGGTGGTCGCAGGTCAATCTCGAGGATGGAACGGTTCTCCGGCTCAAACCCGTTGTTCTCGTGGCGATGCGCGTGGAGGGACGATATGATCCCGAGGGGAATCCTTTGTACTCGTTAAGGGTTAACCAAATCATGACGATATCGAGCGCGCCCGATCATTTACGCAAAGGGGGCAGTGGATCCCCCAAGGGGGTTCAGTAGAAGCTATGCCCAACACTTTTACCGTCATTCAAGCTCCTTCATTTCCTGTCATTCAGGGAACGTACGAGCGGTTTTTTCCTCGGGAAGAGTTCCATCAGGGAGTGGATGTAGGCTATTGCATCGAGACTGCATATTTCGGCCACACCGTCGGTTATCATGTTGAACCTTCCGAGCCGCAAGTTGCTCTGGCCACGGAGCCGCCCTTAGAAGATTGGCTGAAGTTTCAATCCCTCATCAAGGCATGGCATTTTCAAAGGAGCGCAATGCCGTGGATTTCAGACATGGCTCTCTGTCCTGCCTATCAGAGCGTCATCGGAATGGGTCCGATTGCGATCCCGTTCATACTAGCCCAGCTCGATTCTGAGGGCGACGAACCGGATCACTGGTTCTGGGCATTGCGGGTGCTCACGGAAGCTGACCCGGTTAAGGAAGAGGATCGCGGCAATATCGTAAAAATGGCAGCAGCATGGACAGAGTGGGGCCGCCGCGAAGGGTATGTCCGGTAGTTGGCAGGAAGGCGAGTTCCCCTATCTCGATTCGACTAACTGCTCGGTAACAAGCCCTGCTACGAGGAAGTACAACTGCTTGGCTTGGGCCGCCGGGGAAAGAATTCGAAGATGGGAGCCAGACCCACAGGGGATCTACTATTGGCCGCCGGGCGTCCCTCGGGAACTGACGATGCGGGCACTCGTTCAGGCTTACGAGAGTCTCGGCTTTCGCCTCTGTTTTAGTGGCGCCCTAGAGAATGGAGTAGAAAAAGCAGCGCTCTTTGGGAGGGACTGGATGGGTGCTACGATCCCAACTCACGCGGCCTTACAGCTTGAATCCGGAGTATGGACTAGCAAGCTGGGCGATTTTGAGGACATATCCCATAGCACAGTAGAAGCCGTCAGCGGGCCTGTTTATGGAAAAGTGATCTGCTATCTATCGCGCAAGCGCTCTGGACCATCCGAAAGCTGACCAACCAGAGATTAGCGCACTACCAGCAATTCAGACAACCCCTTCAGAAGGCGGGCCGCCGTTCCCGCTGTGCTAAGATAAAGTTCCCTTCACCGCACGCAGGCCACTCCTGTCACTGGAAACGCGAAACTGGTGGATATGGTTGAGATTCAAAAAGTTGCGGCCGAAATTGCCGAGGACCTTTTGGCTCGCGCAGGCGGGCCCGCCAGCATTGCGCGCCTCATCGACCATACCCTGCTTAAGCCGGAAGCGACGCGCGAGCAGGTCCTGAAGCTGTGCCGGGAAGCGCTCCAGTACGGCTTCGCTTCCGTCTGCGTCAATCAGTGCTGGGTACCGCTGTGCGCCGCCGAGCTCGCGGGCTCGCCGGTGAAGGTCTGCACGGTCGCCGGCTTCCCGCTCGGGGGCTCGTTCACGGCCGCGAAAGTGTGCGAGACCGCGTCCGCCGTACGCTGCGGCGCGCGTGAAGTCGATATGGTCATCAACGTCGGCGCGCTGCGCTCCGGCGGCCTCGATACCGTGAGGCTCGACATTCGCGCCGTTGCCCAAGCCGCGCACGCCGGCGGCGCTCTGCTCAAGACCATCATCGAAGCCGCGCTGCTCGATGACATTCAGAAAGCCACCGCCTGCCGTCTGGCGCTGGAAGCAGGCGCCGATTTCGTGAAGACCTCGACCGGCTTCGGCCCCGGCGGCGCCACCGTGCACGACGTCGCCCTGATGCGCGCCACCGTGGGCAGCGCAATCGGAGTGAAGGCCGCCGGTGGCATCTGCACGCTCGATGACCTCCGCGCCATGGTGCGCGCGGGGGCGAGCCGCATCGGCGCCGGCGCGAGTGTCGCCATCATGGAGGCCGCGCGGGCTTGATGCCGGGCTCGACCACTGCCGTGCGGTTTCGCCAGCGGGCTGAGTTGCTCGACTTCCTGCTCGAGGTGTCGGCGGCCATTTCGGAAACCATCACCGATCTCGATCAGCTCCTCGCCAACGTCGCCGAGATCATCCGCCAGGTAGTGCCCTACGAGCTGTTCGCGATCCTGCTCCACAACGAGAAGCAGAAGACGCTTCGCATCCGCTACGCCATAGGCCACCGCGACGAGGTCGTGAAGAACCTTACGCTGCGCGTCGGGGAGGGAATCACCGGCGCCGCCGCGGCACTGCGCCAGCCTGTGCTCGTCGGCGATGTCCGCAAGGACCCGCGCTACCTCAACGCACTCGATGCCGTGCGCGCCGAGCTTGCGGTCCCCATGCTCGTCCGCGGCAAACTCGTCGGCGTCATCGACGTGCAATCCACGCGCACCGACGCCTACACCGAGTACGACCGCTCGCTGTTGCGCATCATCGCCGGCCGCGTCGCTGTGACCATTGACAACGCGCGCCTGTTCCGCCGCGTTGAGCGCCAGAACCGCATGCTTCGGCTGCTTTCGCACGTGTCGCAGGAGTTCTCATCCATTCTTGATTTGGACGAGTTGCTCGCGCGCATCGCCCGTTCAGTCAAGACGCTGATCAACTACGACGCGTTCAGCATCCTGCTCCTCGATCCGGAGCACGAGACCCTGCGTCATCGTTTCAGCATGCGGCACGATCAGCGGGTGGACCTCGATAACATCCCGCTCGCAAAGGGCATCACCGGGCTCGCCGCCAAGTCGCGCGCGCCGGTCCGGTCCGATAACACGCTGCAGGATCCGCACTACATCCCGTCGCACCCGGACGTTCGCTCCGAGGTGGCGGTCCCGCTGATCTCGCACGACAGTGTCATCGGCGTCATCGACCTGGAGAGTGACCAGTTCGCCTACTTCACGGAGGAGCACGTCCGCACGCTCGGCCTGCTCGCCCCCCAGATTGCCAGCTCCATCGAGAACGCGCGGCTCTACGAGGCCATTGCGCTTCGCGAAAAACGGATCGAACAGGATCTCGAAGCCGCCCGCGAGTTGCAGGCGGCCATGCTCTCGCGCGAAGCACCGTCCGTGCCCGGTCTCGAGATCGCCATCGGCTATCGCCCGGCGCGCATTCTCGGCGGCGACCTCTTCCACTTCTTCGATTACAACGACGACAGCTCGCTGGTGACGCTCGGGGATGTGAGCGGCAAGGGCGTCGCGGCCGCTCTCTACGGCGCGCTCGCCACCGGTCTGCTCCGCACCCTCGTCCCTACGCGCCGTGACCCCGCTTTACTGCTTCGCATGCTGAACCAGTCGCTCATCGAGCGCAAGGTGGAAGGCCGCTTCGTGGCTCTGCTCGTGCTCCTCTGGAATGCGGGCAAGTGCACCTTCACCATGGCCAACTCCGGCGGGCTCCCGCCCATCGTCTGCCGCGGCCAGGAGATCATTCATCCCCGCGTGGAGGGTGTGCCTCTCGGCTTGCTTCCCGACCGCGAGTACGACAAGGTGGAGTTTCACGCCCACCCCGGCGATATGATCGTTCTTTACTCCGACGGCATCACCGACCAGATCAACCTGGCCGGCGAAGATTACGGGCGTCGCCGCCTCGTAGCACTGCTTCGCCAATCGTGCCACGGCTCGCCCCAGTCGGTCATCAATGCCATCTTCGCCGATCTCGATCGCTTCACCGGCTCCGGCGAAGCGTTCGACGACCAGACGCTACTCGTCATGAGAGTCGCCTAGCCTGATGTCCACGCCCCCATTTCACTACGACAGAAACGACCTGTTCTGCGAAGATGTGCCGCTTGCGGATATCGCGGCGCGTGCCCGAACCCCGTGCTACGTCTACTCCAGCCGGGCGATCCTCGACGCGTGGCGCGCCTACGATGAGGCGCTTGCGGGCCTGCCGCACCGCGTCTGCTATGCCGTGAAGGCGAACTCCTCGCTTGCGGTCCTTGCGCTCCTCGCCCGCGCGGGCTCGGGCTTCGACATCGTCTCCGGCGGTGAGCTCTACCGCGTCCTCAAGGCCGGCGGCGATCCCGGCGGCATCGTTTTCTCCGGCGTCGGCAAGACCGCCTCCGAGGTGGAATACGCTCTCGAACAGCGCATTCACAGCTTCAACTGCGAGTCGGAGGCCGAACTCGCTCTCATCGACGCTCTTGCCGCGCGCCAGGGCGTGACGGCGCGCGTCTCCGTCCGCGTGAATCCGGATGTGGATGCTGAGACGCATCCCTACGTCACCACCGGCCTCCGCGAAAACAAGTTCGGCATCGATATCGCCGGGGCCGAAGCGGTCTACCAGCGCGCTGCGGTGCTCCCTCGCCTCGAGATCGAGGGCGTCAGCTGCCATATCGGTTCGCAGTTGCTCGACGCCGCGCCGGTCCTCCTTTCCCTCGAGAAAATGCTCGCCCTTGTGGAACGTTTGCGCGCGCGCGGCATCTCCATCCGTTCTCTGGATCTTGGAGGTGGTCTCGGTGTTCCCTACCGCCCGGGAGAAGAGGCGCCGCGCATTCCGTCATTCGTCGAGGAAGTCCGCCGTCGCATCGAGGGCCTCGACCTGTTCCTCATGCTCGAACCCGGCCGTTCCATCGTCGCCGAGGCGGGCGTCCTACTTACGCGAGTCCTTTACCGTAAGTGCACCGCGGCCAAGGAGTTCATCGTCGTGGACGCAGCCATGAACGACCTGATTCGCCCCGCTCTCTACCGCTCTCACCACGAGATCATCCCGGTCCGCGCCGCTCGCCGCGGAAAAATCGTCGCCGACGTGGTCGGCCCGGTCTGTGAAACCGGCGATTTCCTCGCGCGTGACCGTGAGCTCGACGACGTGCTCCCCGGTGATCTTCTGGCCGTGGCCACGGCTGGGGCATACGGCTTCGTCGCCGCGTCGAACTACAACTCGCGGCTCCGGCCGGCCGAGATCCTTGTCGATGGAGCGTCCTGGCGCATAGTCCGCGCGCGGGAATCCTACGAAGACCTCACCCGGGGCGAGGCGCTCTGACGCCTTCCTTTCAGATTTCTCTGACGTCTTTCAAAGAAACGAGCTCGGCCATCCCGTCTCTATGTGCTGCCGCCACGGGGTGGTTGACGGCCTGCGAAAGACGGCTGGACAGCACGGGCTGGCCGACGGCTGACGTCGCGCAGCGGAGCGCCTTCCGGGTACCCCCGCAAAGGCGTCACCTCAATACAGAAGCACGCAAAAGGGCGCAATTAGTCGTTATTTGCGTGCTAAAAGGCTCTATTTGCGCATCTTTGCGCGCCGCTGATTCACACCCGAAACGCCATACCCCCACTCGCGCCGGCGTCTTACCCCCCTCCTTCCTGCTGACGAAGGCCGGCACCGTCCGCTATGCTGATTCCTTATGTTTCCGGAGCCCGCTTGCTGACCCGATTGGTTCTGGCGGCCGCCGCCGCTGTGGTATTTGCCGCGGCGGGGCCCGTCGAGTTCGGCAAAGCCGAACTCGACGCAGCGCTCGCCGCACGAAGCATGAACCCAAGGGCGCTCCGCATCAAAATGGAGGTGGGAGTGGAACCGCCCGAGACCTGGCATATCGCGCCCGGCCTGATCACTGGCGGTGACCTGCGCGGGCTCATGTACGGGTTGCTGGAAGCCGCAGATCAGATTCGCGCGACCGGTCACCTGAAGAAGGCGCAAGGCGCCCCTGCGCTCGCCGTTCGCGGAGTGCGCTGGATGCCGGACGATGCTGCGTTGACGCTCACGCCCGCCGCGCGCGAGAACTGGACCGCGCTCTTCCGCACCCTTGCCCGGAGCCGGTTTAACCGGTTCCATCTTTCGCACCCACACGTATTCGAACACCTCGACACGGTCGCCTTTCTCTCAGAAACTGCGGCGGAGTCCGGAATCGAGTTCGCACTCGGGCTTTCCGCGGCGGCGGACGGGCCGAGCGGCGACGAACTCAAAGCAGCGCTCTCGAAAGCGCTCAAGGATTGTCCCGCTATACGCAGTGTGCAACTGAGCATGGATGCCGAGCCTGCGATGTTCGCATTACGCGCGGTCGAGGACGCGGGGCGCAGGCTCACGGTCGAGGCTCCCGCGGATTCGGCCGAGGTCGTGCGCGCGGCAGCCGGCGCTCACCTTCCGGTCCGCGTCGCCGCTTTGTTTCCGGGTGAGGCGCCGGAGCACCGCAGCAACCCTTTCTTCTGGCAAGTGGCTTTGCCCGACAGCGCGGCCGCGGCGGCATCGCTTTACCAGAGCCTTGTGGCGAAGACGATCGCTTCGGGCGCGGCGGGCTTCGAGATCGACCTGCCGGCGGATCAACTCATGGCAGCCGCGTCGGCTGACGCGAAGCGCCTGCGAGAAGATCCCTTTTTGCTGCTGGGCCGGTCCGCATACGATCCCGAGTACCGTGCGTCCGCGGAAGCGAGCCGCCCCGCGCCCGCCAGGACCCCGCGCAGCCGAACCACACGGCGGACCGCCCCGCAGCCATAAGGCTCCTCCCGAGCGGTTCGGGCTCGTGCTAGTCTGGCATCTCATGAATCGGACACTCGTGCTCGCTCTGGCCGCATCGGCCGCGCTGTTTGCTCAAGCTCCCTACGCCCGCAACGATGGTGAGGACCACGGCGACGCGCCGTATCTCCAGGAAGACAACTGGACGCCGCTGTTCAATGGCAAGGACCTCTCGGGCTGGCACTGCCGCCCCGGTCCGCTGGCCGGCACCTGGCTCACCACGAAGGCTGTCATCTGGGAGCGGCTGCTCTCGCCGAAATCACTCTCGCCAGGCGCGATGCCCGGCGACCGGTTGCTCAACGGCCGCGCGGGCCGCGCTTGCGACCTGGTGACCGATGCGAGGTTCGGCGACACGGAAGTGTACCTGGAGTTCATGCTCGCCAAGGGCTCGAACTCCGGGGTGTATCTCCACTCGCTTTACGAGGTGCAGGTGTTCGACAGCTTCGGTAACCCGAACCCGCCCACTTCCTCCGACGGCGGCGGCATCTACCACCGGTGGATCAACAACCAGGGTGTAGGAGGCTCCGCGCCGCTGCGCAACATGTCGCGCGAGCCGGGGCAGTGGCAGTCGTATCACATCTGGTTCCAGGCGCCGCGATTCGATGCGGCCGGCAAAAAGATCGCGAACGCCAAGTTCCTGCGAGTGGCCTACAACGGCGTGCTGGTGCAGAGGGACGTTGAAGTGGACGGCGGCACGCGCGCATCCATGGACATCCCCGAAGCACTGGAGAACTCCCTGATGTTGCAGGGCGACCACGGACCAGTGGCGCTCCGGCACATCTACATCCGGCCGCTGCGGCCCATCATCGAGCGCTAGCAATGTTCGTGCGCCGGGCTATGCGACGATCCCGCTGGATCGACATCTCGACGCCGCTCGAGAACGGGATGATCGTGTGGCCGGGCGATCCGCCCACGTCGATCAGCCGCAGCCAGGCGCTCGCGCGCGGCGACGAATGCAATGTGACCGCGCTAACGATGTGCGCGCACGCGGGGACGCACATCGATGCGCCCCTGCATTACTTCGAAGGCGGCAGATCGATTTACGAGATGCCGTTCGACGCGACAGCCGGTCCGGCCCGCGTGATTGCCATCCGCGACCGCCGGTCCATCACGCTCGATGAACTACGCGGGCTTCGCATTCGCAGGAACGAGCGCATCCTGTTCCGCACGCGCAACTCCAGGTGCGAGCCTTCCGCGCAAGACTACGTATCGCTGAATCGCGATGCAGCACTGTTTCTTGCCAGCCGAGCCGTGCGAAGCGTGGGCATCGACGCACTCTCAATCGGCCCCACTGGCGAGGAAGGCGACGGCGTGCACCGGGTCCTGCTCGGCGCCGGTGTGTGGATCATCGAGGGACTGCGCCTGGCGGCGGTGCGGCCGGGCCCGTACGATCTGGTCTGCCTGCCGCTGAGCATTCCGGGGGCGGAGGGCGCGCCCGCCCGCGCAATCTTGCGGCGCCGTTTCCGCTGAGGTCCCGGCTCTGAAGGAGGCGCCGCTTACGGCGGCGGCACTGGCGGAGTTGCCTGGCGAGTATCAGTTCGGGACGGGGTTTGCGATCGTCATCACCGCGGAGAGCGGAAAGCTGTTCGCGCAGGCGACTGCGCAGCCGAAGTTCGAGCTATTCTCCTACGCTGCGGACAAGCTGTTCCTGAAGGTGGTGGATGCGCGGATCGATGTCGTGCGCGGCGCGGACGGGAAGGTGAGCGGGATCGTTTTGAACCAGTCCGGGAACCGCCTGGAGTTCAAGAGGAAGTAGCAGCGCTCAGGCACTCGCGGCGCCGGAAGCTTCGCGGGTGACGGCGATCTCGTCCGGGTGTTCGCCGAGGCGTTGCATCTCCCACAGGCCGCAGTAGACGGGGCAGGTGCGTAGCAGTTCCTCATGCGTGCCGATGCCGGCGCAGCGGCCCGCCTCGAGGACGATGAGGCGTGTGGCGTTGCGCAGGGTGGAGAGCCGGTGCGCGACGACGAAGCTGGTCCTCTGCTGCATGAGGCGGTCGATGGAGTTCTGTACCTGCGCTTCGGCCACGGAATCGAGGCTGGAGGTCGCCTCGTCGAGCATCAGCAGGGGAGCGCCGCGCAGGAGGGCCCGGGCGATGTTGACGCGCTGCGCCTGGCCGCGTGAAAGTTCGCGGCCTCCGATGCCGATGGGAGTGTCGTAGCCCTGCGGCAGAGCCATGATCTCGTCGTGGATGTTGGCGGCGCGGGCAGCGTCCTCGACATCTTCGTCCGTCGCGCCCGGCCGGCCGCAGCGAATGTTCTCCCGCACGCTAACGGCGAAAACGAACGGATCCTGCGTGACCACGGCCATCTTCGAGCAGACGTCGCGAACCCGGCATTCACGGACGTCGCGGCCGTCGAAGAGGATGCGGCCGGCCGTTGGGTCGTAGAACCGGAGCAGCAGGTTCAGCAGCGTGGACTTGCCGGAGCCGGAGGGGCCGACGATGCCGATGGTCTCGCCAGCGGCGACTTCGAAGCTGATCCCTTCGAGCACGGTGGTGTGGCTGTCGTAACCGAAGCTGACGTTTTCGAATGCGATGCGCTGCGGCGCGTCCACGAGGGTCAGGGCGCCGGGACGGTCCGCCACGCCCGGCTTCGAGGAAAGAATGTCGCCGATTCTCCTGGCAGAAGGTAGGTAAGTGGGAATCTCCGCGAAAAAGCCGTACAGGTTGTACAGCGGACCGAACATCGCGCGGCTCGCCATCAGGAACGCGAGCAGCGACGTCCAGGCAATCTTGCCGCCGATCACCTGGAACCCGCCGATGACGACCGTGACGACGAGGCACAACCCGCCGAGCCCTTCGGAAATCACGCGTGCCAGCGACCCCAGGCGGATCACGTCGAAGTAGAGCGCGAAGTAGGCGCGCGTGCGCTCGATCATGGACTTCGCTTCCTGGTCCTCCATCCCGTAAACCTTGATGGTGCGGATGCCGGCGAGGATCTGGAGCACGCCGTCGAAGACGTCGGTGCCGCGGGTGCGAACGCGGCCGGCGACCATGCGCATGCGGCGGTTTGTGATCAGAATGGCAGGAACGCCGCCGAACGGGAGCACGACAACGGTCCAGAACGCGAGCACCGGGCTGACCGTGAAGAGCACACAGCACATTCCGACGATCATCACGATTTCGAGAAACAGGCTGGAAGCCGAGTGCAGCAGCGACCGGTAGTTCGCCACGTCCTCGCGCAAGGCCTGGATCATGTCGCCGGGGCGTTGTTTCTGGATGAAGCCGACGCCCAGGAGCATGAGGCGGGTCACGAGTTTCGAGATGAGGGCCACCTCGACGGCCTCGGCCGAGCGCTGCTGCGCCACCCGGCTGTCGTAGCTGAGCCAGGTTCCGACGACGTACGCTCCCAGCAGGCACGCTGCCAGCATCCAGGTAGTCTGAGGGCTTCCCGGCGCGCCGCCGAGGAGCGCACCGAGTTTCGTGGGCTTGCCGATCATCGCCGAGAGAAACTGCTGGATGAAGAAGATCAGCGCCATTTGCGACGCCGAGCGCCCGAACGTGCCAAGCACAAAGCGCGCGAATAGCCACTTCCTGGCGCGCAGCAGTTCCAGAGTGTACTGGCGAATCACTGCCCGGGAGCCTCCTCGTCCGGCCGCTTCCGCGCGCGCCGTTGGAACAGGCCCAACCATCCGCGCCGGTGGCGAGGTGAAACGGCGCCGCCGGGGCCGGCCAGTTCGGAGAAATCGCTGGCAGTCGCGTTCCATCGGACCAGCACCTGCTCGCGTTCCTCGTCCGAGAGCAGCGGCATATCCGAGAGCCGTTGATCGGGGTTCGCCGCAATTCCTTCGAGCAGCACGTGGAAGTGCCCGAGCATGCGGTTGATGGTCGCCTCTTCGAAGAGGTCTGTGTTGTAGATGAGGGCGGCCCGCAGCCCGTTCTGCTCGGCGAGCGTGAGGGTGAGGTCGAATTTCGCGGTGGAGGTCTCAAGTTCAATGCGCTCGATCTCCAATCCTTCCGGTGTGCGGCGCCTGCCGGGCAGGTTCTGCAGGACGAACATCACCTGGAACAGCGGCGTGCGATTCGGCGCGCGCTCCGGCCGCAGCTCTTCCACCAGCTTTTCGAAGGGCAGCTCCTGGTGCGCCCACGCGTCGAGGACAGAATTGCGGACCCTCGCGAGCAAGGTGCGAAACGGCGGGTTTCCCGAGAGGTCGGCCCGCATGACGAGCGTGTTTAGAAAGAGTCCCGCGATGCGCTCCGTCTCGAGACGGGTGCGGTTGGACATAACGGTGCCGGCCGCGAAGTCCTCCTGCTGGGAATAACGCCCCAGCAGTGCCTGCCATGCCGCGAGCAGGAGCATGAAGAGCGTGGCGTCGGAGCGGGAGCCCAGGGCGCGCAACTGCTCGAGCAGCCTGGCGGGCATGACTCTCACTAAGCGGCGGCCGCGAAATGTCTGCAACGGGGGGCGCGGATGGTCGAGAGGAAGCGAGAGAGGCGGTAAGCCGGCAAGCCGCTCGCGCCAGTAAGCGATCTCTGCCTCGAGTAGCTCGCCCTGAAGCCGGCCGCGCTCCCAAAACGCGTAGTCGGCGTACTGCAGGGGCAGGTCCGGGAGCTCGGCGGGCCGGCCCGAGACAATCCCGTCGTAAAGCGCCGCCCAATCATTCATGAGGACGCCCATCGTCCAGCCGTCCGCCGCGATGTGATGGACGACGAGCAGGAGGATGTGTTCGCCTTCCGCGACTCGCATGAGGAGGGCACGGATCAGCGGCGTGCGTGAGAGATCGAACGGACGTTCTGCCTCCTTCCGGAGCAGGGATTCGAGCGCGACTTCCCGCTCGCCCGCCGCATTCCCGGAGAGGTCTCGCAGCTCCAGCCGGAGGAGGCCGGAGGGGCAGACGATCTGCACGGGATCGCCCCCGCCGGGGGCGGTTTCGAACCGCGTCCGCAAAGCCTCGTGGCGGCTGACGAGGGCCTGAAGCGCGGCCTCCGCCGCGCCCGCATCGAACGGCCCGCGGATGCGGAAAGCAGCAGGGATGTTGTAGTGGCCGCCGCGCTCGAAGCGGTCGAGAAACCAGAGCCGCTGCTGGGCGAAAGACAGGGCACACGGCGCCGAAGGATCCGGGCGGCGCGGAATCGAAGCAGGAGCGGCCGCCTTGCGCGCGCGGGCGAGGAGCGCACGTTCACGTCCGGCACGCTCGGCCAGCGACAGGCGTTGTGTGTCCCCTATTCCCATTCAGGCTGAGTTTTTGACTCCAGCCGCCCTACAGGGCGAACACTGCGCCCCACCTCGGCGGGGACGGCCATTGCGTTGCGCACGGCCGCGAAGCCAGTCCTTTAGCATACGCCAGGAGTGAGTAGCATACGCCCGGAGTGAACGGATGGCGCCTACTGGTGTTCGCTGATCCGCCCGAGAGCCGCATCTCACAGCGGAGAGGCGGCGGATGCGGCCTGCTCAGACAGGGCATTGAAGACGATCTCGGAGAGTTCCGCCACGGTCGGGGCCTCGAGCATGGTGCGCAGGCTGAGCCGGATGCCGAATTCCGCGCAAACTCGGGAGATCACCTGAGTGGCCAGCAACGAGTGGCCGCCGAGGTAGAAGAAGTTGTCGTGGATACCGATGCCGTCACGCCTGAGGACCTCGGACCAAATGTGCACGAGAATCTCCTCAATCGGAGTGCGCGGCGCGACGGTCTCGGCCTCCTCGGAGAGCCGGTCGCAAGCGGGGAGGGCGCGCCAGTCCACCTTTCCGTTGGGGAGGGAAGGCAGCTCGTCGAGCACCACCAGGTGAGCCGGCAGCATGTAATGCGGCAGCCTGCTGCGCAGGAAATCCCGCAGATCACGCGTTGCCATTTCGACGCCGGGTTTGGCGGTGACATAGGCAGCGAGGGTACGGTCGCCCGGGCTATCCTGGCGAACCATGACGTAAGCGTCCCGCACCGCGTCGTGTGCGCGCAGGACGGCCTCAATCCCGGTGGGTTCCACGCGGAAGCCGTGAATCTTCGCCTGGCGGTCGATGCGCCCGATGAACTCCAGGTTGCCGTCCGCACGGTACTTCACCAGGTCACCGGTCTTATAGAGCCGCGCGCCGGGCTCGTTTGAGAACGGGTCAGGTATGAATTTGGCCGCGGTGAGATCGGGCCGGTTGCGGTATCCGCGTGCGACGCCCGCGCCTCCCACGTGCAATTCTCCCGGCACGCCAATGGGGACCGGGCGGAGATTGCGGTCGAGGACATATACGCGCATGTTTGCGATCGGCTTGCCGATGGGCAGGGTCGCCGGGGCGTCCTCATCGGCCGGAGGCTCAAAGGCCGTGACGATGACGCTGGTCTCGGTGGGGCCGTAGGTATTGATCCAACGAACGCGGTTGCCGGCGATACGGCGCCAGGCGGCATACGCCGGCGCCTGCGCTCTCTCTCCGCCGACGATCACAAGGCGCAGGCATTCCGGTGGTCTGGCGCCCAATCTCTCGAGTTCTTCGACCCACGAATGCCAGAACGCCGTTGGCAGGTCGAGCGCGGTGATGCGGCGCCGGGCGATCCACTCGAGAAACTCGGCGCCCGTGATGAGCAGGTCCTGAGGCCGGAAGACGACGGTGCCACCGCTCATCCAGACAGGGAACATCTCCTCGAGAGAGATGTCGAAACTGACGGAAGCAAACTGGGCCATGCGGCCGGCCGGCGTGAAACCATAGAGCGGGATCGCCGCGAGGCTGTGGTTCACGAGACCTTGATGCGTCAGCGTCACGCCGCGGGGCTCGAGCGTGGTGCCGGAGGTGTAGATGATGTAGGCGAGGCTCTCCGGGCCGATCGGGACGTTCAAGTCCGTACAGCCGCTTTCCTCGAGGTCCCACTCGCGCCCGAGGTCGAGCAACCGCACTCCGCCGGGCGGAGTGCCGGCGGCGGAGACATCCTGAGCCAGCAGAACGCGGATGCCGGAGTCCTGCATCATGAACGCGCGGCGCTCGGCGGGGTAGGCGGGGTCGAGCGGGACGCAGGCGCCGCCGGCTTTCAAGACGGCGAGCACCGCGACGGCGAACGCGAGCGACGGCCCGCAGAAGATGCCGACAGGCACGTCCGGTCCCACGTCCAATGACTGGAGGCGCCGCGCCAGGCGATTCGCGCGGGCATTCAACTCGCGATACGTGAGGCTGCGGTCCCCGTACTCCGCCGCCGTCGCGCCGGGTATGCGTGTTACCTGAGCTTCGACGAGCCGGTGGAGGGTCGCGCGTCCCGGAATGCGGGCTTCGGTGCGGTTCCAGTCGATGGTGACCCGCCGCTCCTCCTCCTTCGACAGCAGCGGCAGGTCGTCGATGCGCCGGCCGGGATCCTCGACGATCGCCTCTAGCAGCGTGCGCATGGTGAGCACCATGCGCTCCACGGTGTCGCGGTCAAACAGGTCGGAGCTGTACTCGCAGCCGTCCATCATCTGGCCTTCAACGGCGGTGACGCCGAACATCAGGTCGAGCTTGGTGATGCCGCGATCGAGTTTTTCGATTTTCACCTCGAGACCGGGCAGAGCCGGGGGCGTCATCGGGCTCTCGCCGGCGCTGAACAACACCTGAAACAGAGGCGTGTAACTCGGGTCGCGTTCGGGAACCAACTCCATCGTGAGCCGCTCGATCGGCGTGTCCTGGTTGTCGAAAGCATCGAGAACCACCTTGCGCACCCGCGAGAGGAGTTCACGGAACGTCGGATTGCCGCTCGTGTCGATCCGCAGAACGAGCGTATTGATGAACACGCCGATGAGATCCTGCAGTTCGGGCAGTGGACGGCCGAGAATGGGTGTGCCGATCACCAGGTCGGTCTGTCCCGTGTAGCGGTAGAGCAGCACGCAGAATACGGAGAGCGCCTGCATGAAGAGCGTGGTGCCCTCGCCGGCGCGGATCGCCTTCAGCGGCTCGATGAACGGACGCAATGCTGATGTGGAGAGACGCCCGCCCCGGAAACTCTGGACGGGCGGGCGAGGCCGGTCGGCGGGCAACTCCAGAACCGGCGGCGCGCCGTCGAGTTGCTTTTTCCAGTAGGCGAGCTGACGCAGCACTTCGGGGCTCTCCGCGCGAGCGCGCTCCCACGCGGCGTAGTCGGCATACTGAACAGGCAGCTCCGCGAGCGGGTACGGCTTTCCTTCGCGGATGGCGGAGTAGAGAGCGGCAAGCTCCCGGAAAAAGACGCGCTTGCTCCAGCCGTCGAACGCAACGTGATGCGTCACGAGGACCACGTGCCAGCCGAGCGCGCCTGTCTGAAGCACCAGCGCGCGGAGCAGTGGGCCGCATGACAGGTCGAACCCGTGGCGCGCCTCCTCGAGCACGAGGCGCCTGACCTCTTCCTCGCGCGCGGCCTCGGGCAGAGCCGTCAAATCCAGGATGCGCATGGGCACGGGCACGGCGGGTCCAGCGACTTGAACCGGGTTGCCGTCCATGAGTTCGATGCGCGAGCGCAGGACCTCGTGCCGCGCCAGGATGGCATCCAGCGTCTTCCGCAGAGCGTCCGTGTCGAGAGCGCCCGTGATGCGCAGGATGATCGGCACGTTATACGTGCTCGGCTCCGGGATCATCTGCGCGGAGAGCCAAAGGAGCTGTTGCGCGCAGGAGAGCGCGGAAGGGCCGGAGGAACTCCTGCGAGGCACGAAGTCCGGCCGGCCGGGCCGCCTCGACTTCAGCATCCGCTCGACGAGCGCACGGCGGTTCGGGCTGAGGCCCTCCAATGTGTCACCTTTCTGGCTCATATGAAGTGGAGGCACCCACGTGCGACTTGGCGCCGACTCTGCCGGTAACCGGGCGAGGCGAGCCCCTGGGCAGTTTCAGAATATACCACAGGCAACTTTAGTGACTGGCTGCATGAACTCCTATTCATGATACTAGTGTCAGCTACGCGTATGTTATTAGAATTCCAGAGCTAGTTATAAATGACGAGACGAGTTCAGTACCCACATGTGGGGAGGTCTAGTACCGTTTGGACCTAGTCCGAGTCCAGCGTTCGAGCTATACTAAGCGGGAATTTCCTTCTTATGGCGACCCGCGTTCCATCCTGTGGCAATGATGCGTCTTCCGCAGGAACATGGAGATGCAGTCGTGAACCTCAGCTCAGGTTGGCACACCAGCTCTTTGAGTTGCATGCGGCACGCAAGCCGCGCGCGATTGCGGTAGTAAGCGGCAAACGTACCCTCAGTTACGGGGAATTGAACCGCCGCGCAAACCAGCTAGCGCGCTACCTTCTGAAACTCGAAGCCGGGCCGGATGCGCCGGTTGTGATTAGTCTTGAGAGGTCGGCGGACCTCGTCACCGTGTTGCTCGCCGCTCTGAAGGCAGGTGCCGGATTTGTGACATTGGATCCGCGGCGCGATGCGGAGTTTGCCGCCTTCGTCTGTCAGGATGCCCGGCCGGCCTGCATCGTCACGCGGGAGGCTCTGGCGAGCGGGGTGCCGAAGCAGGATAAGCCGGTGGTGCTGCTCGATGGCCATCGCCGGAGCATCGAGTGGCAGTCCGACCGGAACCCCGAAGGCTCCGAAGACGACGGCGGCTTGGCATATCTGGTGTATTCGCCGGAAACGGCCGGGAGCCCTGCCGGCGTGCGTGTATCCCGGCACGCGCTGTCCAATACTCTGCAGGCGGTTGCGGTATTGATGGGGGCGCGGCCTCAGGAGCGGCTGCTGGCGGTGAGCCCGCTGGGCGGCGACCTGTTCTATCTCGAGCTGCTGATGCCGCTGATTGCGGGCGCGGCTGTAGTGATCGCGCCGGACAACGCGGATGCTTCCGAAATAGGCAGGCTCCTGCTGCGTTACGACATCACGCTGATGCAGGCTACCCCTGGGGCGTGGCGTGCGCTGATTGCGGGACGGTGGAGCGGCAAGGTTGATCTGCGTGCGCTCTGCGGCGGCGGAACGCTGTCGGCGGAACTCGCAATCAAGCTGCGGCGGCGCTGCCGGGCGGCGTGGCACGTCTACGGCCCGCTCGAGTGCGCGATCTGGGCGACCGCACATGCGATCCAGGAAACCGCGGCGGCACCTGCGCTCGGGAAGCCGCTGGCCAACACACGCGCCTATATTCTGGACCGGCAGCTCCGGCCCGTGCCCGTGGGTGTCCCGGGAGAGCTTTGCCTGGCGGGTGCAAGCCTGGCCGACGGCTACCCAGGGCGGCCGGAGTTGACAGAGGAGAGGTTCGTGCCCGATCCGTTCGCAAAAGACGGTTTGGGCAGGCTGTTCCGGACCGGTGACCGGGCACGGTACGCAGAGGACGGCAGCATCGTGCTGTGCGGGCTCTCAGCGCACTTGACGAAGGCCGAATTCGCGGCGGTAACTGAGTTACGCCGGGGCGAGCAGGAGATAAAGCCCGCCGGGACCTCACCCGCACCGCCGGTTGCCACACGTCAGCTTCCGGAAGCGGCGCGCCACGTGCTGCTCGAGACTTGGAACGACACGGCCCGGCCTCATCCGCAGCTTGCAGTACACGAGCTGTTCCGGAGCTGCGCGCGCACGCAACCCGGCAGGGTTGCGCTCCAGGCCGGCGCCCGGCTGGTCAGCTACGCTGAGCTCGACCGGCTGTCGGACGCGCTTGCGGCACGCCTGCGCACTCTGGGCATCGGCCGCGGCGCCGCCGCCGGAGTGCTGCTGAAGCGCACCCCGGAAATGGTGATCGCTTTCCTGGCCGTGCTCAAGGCGGGCGGGGCCTATCTGCCGCTGGATGAGGGGTTGCCCGCTTCGCGGCTGTCGTTCCTCATCGAGGATGCCGGTGCGCGGGTCGTGATCACGGACAAGTCACTCAGTGCGACGTTGCCGTCCGGCTGCATGGCCGTGAGCGTGGACGAATTCGACTGGACCGAATCCGCGGGTGCGGCGGTTGCGGGCACGGAGACGTCGCTTGACGACCTGGCGTACATCATGTACACCTCAGGTTCGACGGGCCAGCCCAAGGGCGTCGAAATCCGCCATCGTGGGATCGTGCGGCTGCTGTTCGGCGGCGGCTTCGCCGAGTTCGGGCCGGACGAGGTTTTCCTGCAACTGGCGCCGCCGACCTTCGACGCCTCCACGCTGGAAATCTGGGGAGCGCTCCTGCACGGAGCGCGTTGCGTGTTGTTCCCGGAGCGGGTGCCCACGGCTGCGGCTCTCGGCAGGATCATCCGTGAAGGCGGCGTCAGCATCCTATGGCTGACTGCGTCGCTGTTCAACGCGATCGTGGATGAGGACGTGTCGGTGCTGGCGCCAGTGAGGCAATTGCTGATCGGCGGTGAGGCGCTCTCGGCGCCGCACGTGCGGCGAGCGCTGGCCGCGCTGCCTTCGACACGAATCATCAATGGATACGGGCCGACGGAGAGCACTACGTTCGCGGCCTGCTACGCGATACCGCACGAGCTGCCCGCAGGCGTCACCTCCATCCCGATCGGCAAGCCGATCGGCAACACGCGGGTCTACGTGCTCGATGCGGAAGGCGCCCCGGTTCCGGTCGGTGTGGCCGGCGAGCTGTACATCGGCGGAGACGGGCTGGCCCGCGGATACTTGAATCGGCCGGATCTGAACCGGGAGCGCTTTGTGGCCGACCCATTCTCGCCGAGGGGGCAGAAGCGCCTGTATCGCACCGGCGACCTGGTGCGCTATCTGCCGGGCGGCGAGCTGGAGTTTCTCGGGCGGCTCGACGACCAGGTGAAGATTCGGGGATTCCGGATCGAGCCCGGAGAGATCGAAGGCGCGCTGCTGGCTCATCCGGCGGTGAGAACGGCTTCCGTTGCCGTGCGGCCGAACGCGCTTGGGGAAAAGTGCCTGGTGGGATACGTGGTACCGCGCGAGAGCGGCGGTCCGTTGCCGGACGCCCTGCGCGAGTGGCTGGCGGACCGGCTGCCCGCGTACATGGTCCCGACGGTTTTTCTGAAACTGGACGCGCTGCCGCTCACGGCCAACGGCAAGGTGAACCGCGCGGCGCTTCCCGGGCTGGAGGCAAGCCGGCCGGAATCGGGTAGGGAAGCGGACCGGCCGAGAGACGCCTGTGAGTCGCAGCTCATCGAGATCTGGGAGAAGGTGCTCGGGCGCGGCGGCATCGGTATCCGGGATGAGTTTTTCGCACTGGGCGGGCATTCGTTGCTGGCCGCCAGGTTGGCCTCGCGCATTGAGGAAGCCTTCGGCGTCGCCCTCCCGCTGGCCGCCCTTTTTCAAGCGGCGACGGTGGAACAGCAGGCGGCTCTCATCCGCGGCGGCGTCTCTTCCCAAACGCCGTGGAGCGTGATCCCCGTTCAGACGGGGGGCTCGCGGCCGCCGTTTTTCTGCCTGGGTTGGAAGGTGCCGGTTTGGATCGCGGATCGGCTTGGAGAGGACCAGCCGTGTCTCGGCCTGATGCTGGAGCCGGCGGACGCCGCGATGCTCTCGGTGCCATACCAACTGGAGGAGATTTGTGCCCTCCTCGGGCGATCGATCGCGGCGACTACGCCTCGCGGCCCGTATTACCTCGGCGGCTTTTGCCAGGACGCATTCTTTGCTTATGAACTTGCGCGGCAATTGAAGTCGCGGGGCTGCCAGGTGCCGCTGGTCATCATGTTCGACCCGCCGAACCCGTTCCCGCGTCCGCAGCGCGGGGCGCGAGCCGGCGCTGCCGCGCGTATCCGTCTTTACGCGCACCGCATCGCGCGCGACTGCTCCGTACTGCGGCGCACGGGCTTCACGCGCGAGTCACGCGCTTACGTGACCGGGCGCATGGAAGAGCTGAAGCGGAAGATAAAGCGGTTCGGCTGGCGGACGATCTACCGCGCCGCGCTCGCTTTGGGAAAACGCCCGTCGCTGAATGTGGAGGCGATTTTCTACCTGGCCGGCCGGAACTATCAGCCCAAGCCTTTCGACGGCCAAATCGTTATCTTCCGTCCGGCAGAGAAGCGCAACGGCGGGCCGCCGCCTGTTCCGGGAGCCCGGCGCAACTGGAACGAACTCGTGGCCGGCGTGACGGTTGAAGAGATTCCCGGCGACCACGCTTCCATGCTGCAGGACCCGAATGTCGAGGTCCTGGCGGACCGGCTGAACCGCCATCTGCTCTCATCGCAGCCGGCGTCCGAACGCGCCTAGCAGCCCGTCGTGCAAGTGCGCGATCCCGCGGGACTTGCACCACGGGCTGCTGGGAACAGGGAAGCAAGCGGAAGCGCCAGGACTCTGCTTCCGCGCTCCGTCCTCAGGAGTGGCGAACAGGGTACAAACCCGCGTTCTGTGGGATGTGCCGGGCCAGGTACTGCACTGCCGCGCACCAGTTCGGATCCATCTTGTGCAGGTCGTTTGAGCGGACCATCACTTTTCCGATGCAGCCCCCGGCGCAGTGCTTCAGAACGGGGCAATCCTTGCAGTCCCCTTCGCCCAGGTGCGCGACGTCGCGGGTCTCAATGCGCTCCTGCTCTTCGGCGTAGTAAATGATCTCCTTCTTCTCCCTGTCCCACTTGCCGAAAATGCATTGCTGGAGAACGCCTGGAAGGTACTTCGGGCCGAAGCACGCCCAGTCACAGCAGGAAACGTAACCGTCGGAAGTCAGTTGAGGGTGCACCGGACGGGTAGCGGCGCGGCAGTAGCACGTTACTTCCTCGTCGAAGTTCATCATCAGGTGCGTCTGGTAGAACATCCCGATCTTGCGCGCGTGTTCAAAGGCCGGCACGAAGTACTGTGCGAAATCAACCAGGATGGGAACGGCGATGTTCGCGTTCACTGTCGAGGAGTAAGCCGGCGCGCCGCACACGTACTTCAGGCCGAGACTGCGGAAAAACTCGAGGACCTCGATCTGCCGGCCGAAGTTCTGCTGGAAGTAGGTCGCACGCGCCCCCGCCTGGATCCGCGGGTTCCTCGCGAAGCGCCGGATGTTCTCGAAAACGACGTTGCTCGTGGGTCTGCCACCCAGGTTGGGGCGCTGCGGGTCGTGGTATTCCGGAGGTCCGTCGCAGGAAACCCAGACGACATCGACGTTCTCGTCGATCCAACTGGCCACCTCCTCCCCGAAGTACCCGTTCGTCTGCAACTCTACCTTGACTTTGCGGCCCGCCAGCTTGTTCGCTGCTTCGGTAATCTCCACCATGCGCCGGAACTCGACCGTGGCTTCCCCCGCGCTGAAAAAACGGATCGAGGGCTCCGCCCAGGCAAAGTAGTCCTTCATACCGGCGATGGCAAAGTCCAGGTCAATCACCTTGTCGGCTGGATCGATCCGGCTGCCGAAGTGCGGTATGTAGCAGTAGACGCAGTTGAGGTTGCAGTTACTCGATACGAAGAAGCTGATGCACTGCTTTCGCCAATGACCCATTCCGCTCCCTAATCGTCATTCCCCTGTGTTGTTGTCCCCAAGTTCCCACCCCGCGGCCCGCGCTTGCCCTCCTCCGACCGTTCGTGCGACGGGCGACTTTCGTCGCGCGACCCGATTCCGCTCCTCAGGCAACCCCGCCTTTGAGCCGTGCCCGAGGTCCAGTTTCTAATCCTATAACTTATTCGGCGTTCCGCCAATTGACCAGTGGGACCAATGTGTAAGACATAGTACCGGTACTCATGTAACGTACTTCGGCGCCGGGTGGTCCTACCTTCCCCGATGTCAGGTTGCGAGATAGTATAGCTTTGAGGCGATAGCCGGGCCGGCAGTGGCGCGCCGGTATGGGAGGAATGCCGGTTACTCGTGCCGGCGGCTTGGGCTCCGGAGAGGCTCGAAGCAGAGGGGTCTGCTCTGCTCCGCGCCGGTCCAGGCTCCTGCCACGGACGTGGGGACTGATTCCTTTGCGAAGGGCGGGCGATTGCCGGTTCGAGATGCCGATGATTCCGAGTGGGGGAGTGAGCTGATGGCGACAGAGGATGCCGCGCGCGAGGCGGCGCGATTCTGGAGTGGACGAGATCTGGCAGCCTTGGGCGCGCCCGCGCTCGGGCTGGAGGACCAGCGTTGCCGCTGGGACGTGGCTGCGCCCCCAGATGTGTTTGAAATCAGGACCGAATTTGAATTCCCTGTAGCCGTGAACGGACGCGGGGATGACCCCGCCGCTGTGCTCCTCTCCGCATGGCAAGCCCTGCTGTGGAGGTACACCGGAACGGGTGAGATTGCGGTCGTCGAATTGCGAGGCGGGAGCGCGCTTCCTCTCGTCGCCCGCTTCGAGGAGGAGTGCACCTTCGAATCGCTGGTCGAGGCCGTGCGCGAGGAGAGAGCCGCGGCCGAAAGGTGGCGAGCTCACTTCGATTCGGGGCGCCTGCGGCGTGCGGCGGCCGACGCGGTGTCGCTGCCCGTGGGATTCGAATTCCTCGACGGCGCAGGCCAGCCGGCCGCACTGAGACAACCGCTCAAAGCGGCGCTGCGCTGCCTGTGGAGCCCGGCGGGCGGCACGTTGCGCCTGGAGACCTGCGGCGGGCTGCTGGAGCTTGACGCGGCACGCAGCCTGCTCGCCTGCTTCGTGCGGTTACTCACGCAGGCGCTGAAACACCCGGCCCTGCCCCTGCGGGCCATTGAGCTGATGACTTCGGAGGAGCGCCGTGCGGTGGTGGAGGACTTCAACCGCCACCGGGCGGATTTCGGCCCACCCCTCTGCTTTCACAAGATGTTCGAGCAACAGGTGGAGCGCACGCCCGGCCGCGTGGCCGTCGTCTTCGGCGAGCAGCACTTGACGTATTCGGAGCTGAATGCAGCCGCCAATCGCCTGGCGCGGTACTTGCGCACGCGAGGCGTCGGTCCCAATGTTCCTGCCGGGCTGCTGGCCGAGCGTTCGGCCGGCATGATCGCCGGCTTGCTGGGAATTCTGAAGGCCGGCGGGCCGTACGTGCCGCTCGACCCCGGCGTGCCGGCGGCGCGGCTCGAGCACCAGCTTGCGGAATCCGGCGCGCGGATTCTGGTGGCTACCAGCGACCTTCGAGGCCGCGTGCCCGGGTTCGCCGGCCCTGTCTTCTGTCTCGATACCCAACGGGCGGAACTGGACGGCTTTGCCGCGACGAATCCCGAGCCCACCGCGCGAGCGAGTGATCTGATCTACATCATTTACACGTCGGGATCCACCGGGGCGCCGAAGGGCGTTGCCACCCGCCACGAGAACGTCTTCAACTACACGCGGTTCATCTGCGCCAAGCTCGGTCTGGATGGAGAGCCGCGAGGGCTGAATTTCGCCAACGTGTCGACTCTGGCGGCCGACCTCGGGAACACGCCCATCTTCGCGGCGCTCGCAAGCGGCGGCACGCTGCACATGGTTCCCGACGACATCCGGCTCGATGGACGGCTATACGCAGAGTACGCGGCGCGGGAGGCCATCGACGTCCTGAAGATCGCGCCTTCACACATGGAGGCGCTGATGAACTCAGGCGGCGCCGCGGCGGTGTTGCCGCCCAGGGACCTGGTGATCGGAGGCGAGCCGCTCCGCTGGGACATGGTTCGCCGGATCGAAGCAGCCGGCAGGTGCACGATCTTGAACCACTGTTCGCCCACGGAGACGACCATCGGCGCGCTCACGTTCGACGTGGTGGGCAACGAGCACGTCGAGCGCTATGCCCGTTGGGCGCCCATCGGCCACCCCATCTCTAACAACATCTGCTACATCCTCGACAGCAGCATGAACCCCGTGCCGCCGGGCGTGCCGGGCGAGTTGTTCATCGGTGGCGCGGGCGTATCGAACGGCTACGTCAACCGCCCCGACCTGACCGCGGCGAGCTTCATGACGGACCCGCTCCATCCCGATGGCGGCAGGTTCTACCGCAGCGGCGACCACGCGCGCTACCTGCCCGGCGGGGTCGTGGATTACCTCGGCCGTGTGGACGACCAGGTGAAAATACGGGGCTACCGGGTGGAACTGGGCGAGGTGGAGGCGGTGCTGGCGCGCCACCCGTCCGTCACGCGCGCCGCGGCGGTAGTGAACGAGTCTGCCTCGGGCGACAAGACCATCGCGGCCTATATCATTGCGGCCGGCGCTCCTGATCCCGCTGAGTTGCGCGGGCACATGCGAACGTACCTGCCCGAATACATGGTTCCGGCGGCTTTCGTACAGGTGGACGCGTTCCCGCTCAATGCGAACGGCAAGGTTGACCGGCGCGCATTGGCAGCGCTGGCTGCCGCGCCCGCTGTCGAGGCGCCCGCTGCGCCCGCTTCCAGTCACGCGGAAGAGACGATCCTCGGGATCTGGAGGGGCGTGCTCGGCCGCGCTGATATCGGCCTGCACGACAACTTCTTCGACGCCGGCGGACATTCGCTGGTCGCAACCCTGGTGATCTCCCGGATACGGACGGCGTTCGACGTGCAGCTTCCGTTGCGGACGATTTTCGAATCGCCCACCGTCGCGGAGCTCGCGGCCAGGATCGCCGGGTATCAGGCTCCCCCGGTTGAGGACGACGAGCTCGCGCGCATGCTGCGCGAGGTCGAAGGGCTCTCGGACGAGGAGGTCCAGAGGCTCTTGGAAAGCGAGAGCTGACTCGCGATGTTGGAGGATTCGGCGGGCAACACGGATCGGCAGGGTCTTCTGACGGAGACCGGATTGGTCGCGCCTTCGTCGTTCTCGCAGGAAGCCGCGTGGGTCCTGGATCAGGCCGGCTTCCCCGCCGGCCAGGTTTGCCGGGCGTTTGCTTTCGATGCAATAGAGGAAGACTGCCTCAGGCGCGCGCTCGACGCTTTGGCACGGCGGCACGAGATCCTGCGAACATCCTTCCTGCAGTACGAGTACAGCTTTCGCACTTCCCGGCCCCGGCGCGTGGTGCAGATCGTTGCCCCCGAAGGCCGCATTGAGCTTCTCACGGCGCGCCTGGATTCGCAGGGCCCATGTGGGGACGCCATTCACCGGTTCGTGGCGGGGCAGCTCGAAAGGCCCTTCGATCTCGCCGCCGGCCCGCTGCTGAGAGCGGCTCTGGTTAGCCTGGGCGGGGGCGGGCACTTGCTTCTGCTCTCGGCGCACCGGGCCGCGCTCGACGGCCGCTCGCTCGAAATTCTGGCGCGGGAATTGCGCGCGCTTTGCCGCACTCTCGCGATTCGCGAAACGCCCTCCACCGCCCCGGCCAGGCAGTTCACGGAATTCGCGGGTCAGCAGAGGAACGCCTTTGCGCCCGGCGTGCTCGAAGCCCAGGTGGCCTGGTGGACCGGAAAGCTCTCGGGTGAACTGCCTGCGATCGAGTTGCCGCTCGACCGCCCGCGGCGGCCCGGGACCGGGTTCCGCCCCGGGAAGGCAGCCATCACATTTCCGGCCGCACCGTTGCGCGCCCTGGCCGGGCAGGCGGGCGTGCCGTTGCGCGTTGTCGTACTTGCGGCGCTCGAAACGCTGTTGCTGCGGTACAGCGGCTCCTCCGATGTCCTGCTCGCGTATCGTGCCGACGCGCGCGCGGAACTCGGGTACGCGGAAGTGCCGGGCCCGTTCTCGAACATTCTGCTGCTTCGCACGGACTTCTCCGGCGACCCGCCGTTCCGTACCGCCGCGGAACGTGCGGCCGAGGCGGAGCGCGAAGCACTCGCCAACACCGCGACGCCCCATGAGACCGTGCTCGAAAAGCTCGGCCGCGACGCCGCTCCCTGGCCGGTCTCTTTCGAGTGGCGCACGGAGGCGCCCGAGCCCGCCGGGTTGCCTTTCGAGAACGGTAGCGACTTCGCGATCACGGCATGGGCAGACGAAGAGGTGATAACGCTCGACGCCGTCTATAATGCCGAATTCTTGGACGCGGCCACGGCGAACCGCATGCTCGGCCATTTGCAGGTGCTGCTCGATAGCGCCGCCGCGGCCCCGGGCGATTCCCTGTCCGGCCTGCAAATGCTCCCGAAATCCGAACAGTCGGCACTGGTTTCCGAATGGAACCGCACAGAGGCATCCTACCCCGCTTGCCCGGTGCACGAACTCTTCGAGCAGCAGGCGGCGCGCACCCCTGACGCGATCGCGGTGGAGTGCGGCGGCGAGCGGCTCACCTACGCCCAGCTCAATCTCGAGGCGAACCGCCTGGCCTGGCTGCTGATCGACGCTGGTGCGGGCCCCGGGACTCTGGTGGGAATCGCGCTCGAACGCTCGACGGCGATGCTGGTCGCTGTACTGGGCGTGCTCAAGTCAGGCGCGGCGTATGTTGCGCTAGACCCCATCTATCCGCGGGAGCGCCTGGGCTTCATGATCGAGGACAGCGGAATGCGGGTGCTCGTCACGAGCACGGCCGTCGCCGGCCGGCTACCCGCGCACCGCGTGCGCACGGTCAACCTTGACAAGGCCGCGCCCGCGCGTTTCCCCGAAGCCAATCCGGACCCGCGCGCCAAGCCGGAGGATCTCGCGTACACGATCTACACCTCCGGTTCGACCGGCCGCCCCAAAGGAGTGCAGATTCTCCACCGCGGGGTGGTGAACTTCCTCTGTGCGATGCTTCGGGAGCCCGGCCTGAACGCCTCCGACACCCTGCTCGCCGTCACCACGCTCTGCTTCGACATCGCGGGGCTCGAACTGTATCTTCCGCTCACGGCCGGCGCCCGGGTGGTGATCGCGACGAGCGCGGATGCCGCGGACGCCAACGCGCTTCAGCAGCTTCTTGCCGGCTCGGGAGCGACCGTCATGCAGGCCACCCCCGCCACGTGGCGCATGCTCGTGGATGGCCACTGGCAGGGCCGGCCGGGCTTAAAGATTCTGTGCGGTGGAGAGGCCCTCAGCCGCACGCTGGCCGACCAGCTACTCGAGCGCTGCGACTCGCTTTGGAACCTTTACGGTCCCACCGAGACCACCATCTGGTCCACGTGCTGCCGCGTGCTGCCCGGCTCCGCTCCGGTCACCATCGGATGGCCAATCGCCAACACGCAGCTTTACATTCTCGATTCGCACATGCGGCCCGTACCCGCGGGCGTCGCGGGCGAGCTGTACATCGGCGGCGACGGTCTGGCGCGCGGATACCACAATCGCCCGGAGCTGACGGCGGAGAAGTTCGTGCCCGACCCGTTTTCCGGGCGTCCCGGCGATCTCATGTACCAGACCGGCGATGTCGCCCGGCGCCGTCCCGATGGCGAGATCGATTTCCTGGGCAGGAGCGATCACCAGGTAAAGATCCGCGGGTTCCGCGTCGAACTGGGCGAAATCGAGACATTGCTTCGCCAGCACCCTGGCGTGCGCGAAGCCGTTGTCATCGCGCGCGAAGACGCGCCCGGCGCGAGGCGGCTGGCCGCCTACCTGGCGCCGGACGAGGGCCCGGGTCCGGACGCGGCGGCGCTGCGCCGGTTTTTGAAGGAGCAGCTTCCCGACTACATGGTGCCATCGGCCTTCGTGCTGCTGGACGCATTCCCGCTCACGCCGAACGGAAAAGTGGATCGCCGCGCGCTGCCGGCTCCGGAGGTTGATCGTCACGACGTCGCGTCCGCGTTCGTTGCGCCGCGCAACGCGACAGAGGCGCGGCTGTCCGCGATCTGGGAGGAAGTGATCGGCATACGTCCGATCGGTATCCACGACAATTACTTTGATCTCGGCGCGGAGTCTCTGCAAGCCGCCCGCATGTTCGGCGAGATCGGCAGGCGCTTCGGCCGAAACCTGTCTCCCACATCGCTGTTCGATGCTCCGACCATCGCCGCACTCGCACGGCTGCTCGAAACCGGCGACGGCGTGAAACGCTGGACCTCGCTCGTGCCGATTCGCCCGTCGGGCTCGAAGCCGCCGCTCTTCTGCATTCATGGCGGCTCGGGCACGGTGCTGTTCTACTACGACCTGGCGCGCCACCTCGGGCCCGATCAGCCGGTCTACGCGATTCAGAACCAGGGGCTGTACGGCGGCACGGCCCCGCACCGCTCGGTGCCGGAAATGGCCGCGCACTACCTGAACGAAATCCGCACCGTGCAGCCGCGCGGGCCGTACCGCCTCGCAGGCTACTGCTTCGGCATCAGCGTGGCGTTCGAGATGGCCCGGGTGCTGCTTCGTGAGGGCGAACAGGTGGCTCTGCTCGCATCGCTCAACGGAACCACTCCCGGGTACGTGAACGGTCCGGGCCTCGGGGCAGCGTTCACCGCGCCTGCGCCGGCCGGAATCCGGTCCTGGCGCGCGTTCGTGCGTGCGAGAATTCCCGGTCTCGTGTGGCGGCTGGAGCGGCCGGTGTTTGAACTCTGCTGCACGTTCGGTTGGCCCATCCCGGCGCGGCTTCGCGAGCGATGGTTTCTCGCTCTCAATGGTGTGGCCGAACACGCCTATCGCCCGGAACCGTATCCGGGTTCGATGGTCGTGTTCCGATCCAAGGGCCTCTACTACGACCCGTGCATGGGCTGGGGAGGCCACGTCAAAGGCGGCATCGAGACACACGACATCCCGGGCTCACATCGCGACCATCGCGACCTGATGGAGGAGCCCATCGTCGGCACGCTCACCGAGGCGCTGAAGCGTTATCTCCCGTAGGCTCCCGCGGCCGCGGCATGTGCTCAGGGAACGATCCGGAACGCCGTGGCTTCCTGAGCCGCGGCCGTACCCTGGCGGAACACGGCGCGAGCCTCGTATTCGCCGGGGCCGAGCTTCGCCGCCGGAAACGAAGCGAGCACCGGCACGGCGCCCGAGTCGTCCGGCGCGCCGGCTTCGGCCCTGCCCTGGACCACAACCTTCCCGTCCTTCGAGAGTTGAAACATCACCTGAGGCTTCTCTGCGCTCTGCGGATCGGGGTAGGCGACGGAGTAGAGCAGGATATTGGAATCGGGGCGCACGTTTCCCGCCAGGTCGGGAACCACTTTGCCTGCGGCATACTCGAGCGGGTTGTCCGGGTTCGCTTCGACGAGCCGGTCGATGCGGCGCGCCAATAACAGCTCGCTTATGCGGGATCCATTCGGTGGGCCGACGAATAGCGAGGACCGGCGCGCGCTCACCCGCATGCTCTCCTGGTCGATGGCGGCGGTCTCGAGCGTGTAACGGCCTGGCTGCAACTGGACGGACGCGGTGAAGGTCACTATGCCGCGCCGCAACGCGGCGGCATTGGATTTGTCCATGAGCGCCGCGTATGGCACGTCGCCGCTGATCTTCTCCGCCACGTTCCCTTTCGCGTCTTTGACCAGGCAGGTGAAGGAGACACGCAGACGCCTGATTTTCAGCTTCTCGTCTTCCACGATGGTCAGCCCGCTCACCGGTACTTCGAAGGCAAGCACGTGCTGAACGCCGCCTTGCTGCGCGCGGAAGCGAATGGCGGAGGCGTGAAGATCGAATTGATTCGGCAGGGGCTGCGTGTTGAGCGCGTGCAGCGTAGCGGGCTCATACGGTAGCAGGGAACGGCCGTCGAGCAGCGGCAGTGCGTAATACCCGCGCCGATACTGCGCCTTCAGGTCCGGCTGGGGCAGCCGGACGCTGATCGTGCGATATTTTCCGTCCAGGCTGTCGGAAAACGGCACATACGACACCTCGTAGTGCGTGCGCACGTCCTCCATGACCCGCCGCAGCTTTGGCGCGGGTTTGTTGGTGCTCCAGATCAGGAACCCGCCCGTGGTTTCCGCCAATTCGCGCATGAACTCAGTCGGGTCCATGCCGCCCATGTACTCGCCCTTGGGTATCTCGGTGATGCCCCCTGGACCGACCATCGCGCCCTCGGCGTAATTTGCTCCCGCCGTTGCATCGATTCCTGTGGGCGCGTTCGAGACGACCTGCCCCTTGCCCGCGTTCGACCTCGACTCCGCCGAGGATTGCGCGGTGACCAGGCCGCGCACATCCAGTGCGTAGAAGGTGACGCCGGACTTGTTTGCAGCGCTGAGAACGGTGCGGAACAGCTCGATAATATTCCGATCCACGCCCAACCCCTCCGAAAGGAAGAGCACCGTCTTCCGCCCCGGCCATTCTGCCTGCGCTCGCACCATTTCCAGCAGCGACATCAGGATACGGAGGCTCGAGTGATACGCAAGGTCCATATGGTTGCCGCTCAGCGAGCGCAGCGAGATCTCGTCCATCAATTCGCCGCTCGCCATGGTGCCGGGAGTCAGAGTGAGCGGCCTCATGTAGCCGCGCTCGATCCGCACCGAATCCTTGAGGAACTTGGAATAGGCGCCCGTCGCAACGCGGTCGATCGCGTCGCGCAGAAGAGCCTTGTCCATGGTGAACGGCTGGATCAGGTTGAATCGGTAGTCGAGGCTGAAGACGCCCACGAACGTGTTCCTCCGCAACTCGTTCTCGAGGAACATGCGGGCCGCATCGCGCGCGAACACCCGATGCTCCGGCGCGACCATCGTGTAAACGATGGAGACGAGGTTGATCTCGCGCAGCGGGTCCATCGACGGCTTGACCGGGCCTACGGCCGGGGCGGAAGCCGGGCCGGGCGGCTGAACCGTCGCGGCGTTCGCTTCTTCCGCCAGAGGCTGCGAACCATCGACGAATCGGAAGACCTTGATCTTCTGCGGCACTCCGTCCTCGAGCACCTGCAGATCTTCGGCCTTGATATTGCGGACGAACTGCTCCTTCTTGTCGCGAACCACCAGATCCAGCAGTACCTCGCTGGTCGTCACCCGGATGGCCGGCTGCTCCTGCGCCGCCGCGCAGCAGGCCGTCATCACGAGCAGCCCAACAGACTTTCGCATCGCATCTTCCTTTCTCGTCCGGTTAACGTGACGAGGAATGCCCTGAGCGGGTTCCGCTCGATTTCGGCCGGAGCGCCTTCCGCCGCCATATACTGGACCCTTGCGCGGCATACTCCGGCAGCAGACCATTATGTCCGTTTTTCAGCCGCTTCTGGCCGCAGCCTTGTTCCTTGCTCTGACCGGGGCGGCCGGAGCCGCTGGTGGCCCGCTCGCTCCCGCGCAGCCGGCGCCGTTCTTCGCGCTGCGCGATGTCTCCGCGGTGCTCGAAGCGTCGCAGAAGCCGGACTCCCGCTGGTGGGAACCGGCACGGCTTCGCATGCTGCTTGGATCTGCGGCTGAGGGCGCCGGGCTGGTTCTGCATGACTTCGGTCCCGACCCGCGCCACCCGGAATTCGCGTTCCTTGCGGCGGACCTCGGCGCCTCCGGTCCCGGCAAGACCCGCCCGCGCCGGTCCGCGGTTTTTCTGAAAGGCTCGGACGCATTGCCCGCGACGCTGGTGAACGTCGAATTGATCCCAGCGAATCCGGGCGGAACCGCTTCCGCCTGCTGGGCAGCCACGGGTCTCGGTGCGCGAACAGGCGGGCTGGGCGGCGTCGTCGAAACCACCGCGGGCCGCCTCGCAGCCACGGGCGTGGCTTTCCTGCACCAATACGGGCACGTACGGCCTATCTCACCGCGCCCGGCCCCCGGAGCGGCGCTGCTCTGCTGGGACGAGCCCGCGGGAGAGGCGCGCCTGCTCGCAGCGGTCGCTTTTACCGGGCCTCGCGCTGCCGCACCCGCGTTCGAGCCCGTGTCGGAGATCGACCTCGCCGGCATCCGCGCCGGCTCCTGGGTGGTGCTCTTCCAGACGGGTGCGAGTTCCGCCCGCTCGGCCGTGTTCTTCGATGCGCGCGGCGAGGGCCCGCTGCGCTATCTCATCACCGGGCTTGCGCCTGGTGTGTGGCAGATATGGCGCAACGGGTTTCTCACCATCCCGGACGCGGTGGTCCGCCCGCACACAGGCACGCTCTATTTCGAAGCCCCGGCGGGAAACTACTTCCTGCGCGCTCTCGAGTGACGTCCGCTTGCAGTGCTGCTCGAAGGAGGCCGCTATGCTTCGCGCGGCTTAGAAGCGCCCCGGTTCAGCCCGCCAGCGCCTGCAGAATGCGGAAGAACTCGGGGAACGAAACCGCCGCCGCGCCCGCGTCGCGGACGGTGCACTCGCCGTCTGCGGCCAGCGCAGCCACGGAGAACGCCATCGCGATCCGGTGATCGCCGAAGGAGTCCACTACGGCGGCGTGGAAGCGCTGCTTGCCCGGGACAGTCAGCCCGTCGGGTGCGACCTCGACCTCGACGCCCATGCGCTTCAGGTTCTCGGCGATGGTGGCGATGCGGTCGGTCTCCTTCACGCGCAACTCGGAGGCGTCCCGCACCGTCAAGCCCTCTTCGCTCGCCGCGCCGAGCACTGCCAGCGCCGGAATCTCGTCAATCAGCGCCGCCGTCAGGTCCTTCTCGATCACGCCGCCGCGGACCGGCGCGTGCTGTACCTCGATGTCGCCCACAGGCTCGCCCGCCGCGAACGCGAGATTGCGAACGCGGATCCGGGCGCCCATCGAAAGCAGGAAGTCCAGCAGCGCGGAACGCGTCGGGTTGAGCCCAACGCCCTCGATCACAATGCGCGAACCTGGCACGAGCAGGGCCGCGACCAGGAAGAACGCCGCGGACGAGAGATCGCCCGGCACTACGAGGTCGCGCGCCTTGAGGCGCGGCCGTCCGCTCAGTGAAATCGTCCGCCCGGCAACCTCGACCGTGGCGCCGAACTCCCGCATCGCCACCTCGGTGTGGTCCCTCGTGCGCGCGGGCTCCTGAACTCGCGTCACACCCTCGGCGAACAGCCCGGCCAGCAGCACGCAGCTCTTCACCTGTGCGCTCGCCACCGGCAGCGTGTACTCAATGGGGTGCAGCTTCGCAGGCCGGATTTCGAGCGGCGGATAACGGCCCTCGCGCGCGGCGATCGACGCTCCCATGGCTTCGAGCGGCCGCATGATGCGGTCCATCGGACGGCGCGAGAGCGACTCGTCGCCGGTGATCCGCGTGAGAAAAGGCTGCGCCGCGAGGATGCCCGAGAGCATGCGGATGGTTGAGCCTGAGTTGCCTGCATCGAGCATGCGCGGCGCCGGCTGCAGGCCATCGAGGCCGTTACCGGTGACTGCAACCTCATTGCCCTCCCGCTCGACTGTCGCACCAAGCGCCTCGACACAGGCCAGCGTGGAAGCGCAGTCCGCGCCGCTCGAGTAGTTGAGGATGCGCGTGCGGCCTTCTGCAATCGCGCCGAGCATCGCGTACCGGTGCGATATCGATTTATCGCCAGGCAGCCGCATAACGCCCTCGAGCTTCCGCGCCGGTGAGATCTTCTGGTCCATGGGAACCTTAATTCTAACGAGGCTGCGGCGCTGGGGCGGGGTGCGCGACACAAAAATGGAATTCGGTGGTCGGCTTTGTATCAGGGCATGGCTTCAGCCGTGCCGCAAAGCGCCGCGAATGACGGGGTAGAGTCGAGGATGGGCGCGGGTACTGACGCGGTTGGCGTCGCCCCGTTTCCCATCCCCGCTCATCAAACCGGACGTGCGGATTTCCCGCATCCG
>Ga0209777_10001205_pt1 | contig 38597 bp, 40 predicted proteins | sample FrelakmetHBP12HB_FD_187147 | JGI IMG/M metagenome (GOLD analysis project Ga0209777, IMG submission 187147) | Freshwater lake sediment microbial communities from the University of Notre Dame, USA, for methane emissions studies -HBP12 HB (SPAdes)... | ecosystem: Environmental > Aquatic >...
CGCTATAATAAGTCTTAGGGCTGAATTTTTTGTCAGAATTTTTTCATAGCAAATTGGCATGCCCAATGCCAATTTGCGTAAGCGGAGGGCGGCCACCGGGGGTTCCGCCTGAGAGTCGAAATGAAAGATACGAAAAACTTCTTATGGGCTGCGGTTGGCTTCGTAGGGGTAGTAGGTGCGCTGAGGCTTGATCTTGCAGGTCGAAAGAATTTCATTAAGCGAGGGCAATACCTGGAAGGTTACGGCGGGATCGGTGATGGAGCCTTCGTAAAGTATCGGCACTGAGCTCTGGTAAGTTCTCTCTGACGTTAAGAATATCCTCATTATGAAAGATTTGTCACCGACGGAGAACGGATAGTATCTCGTCCACCCCTTCCTGCCCAGATCCATATTCGCAATATCGAAGCGCGCCTCGGATCTTAGTGATAGTCCGGAATATAGGCTACTTATCTCTTCTTTGGATAACCTTTGGATGGCATCAAACTTGTATAAGGAGACGCCCAGGCATACCGCATCAAATATATCCTTCACCACAGGGCTGGAATGATTAACATCTATATTGGTAGGCGGATTTAAAGGGTTGCTTTCAAATGATAGAGCCGATGAGGACGCTAAGCTATGGACCAGAAAAAAAACAGCCAATAACGATGACCACTTCTTCTTGCTCAAGAAAACCTCTCTCTCGCGGCATCAGTAGGGCGCACTTAAGTGTGCCCTACTATATACTCGTAAGTCTACCACAAGATCTGACTTTTGCAAGGAGATGCGCTTCTTATCCCAGGTTCTTTCGAAAACGCGAAGAGCTTATAGTGATAACGACTGCACCCATCACCAAGAGGGCGAGCATCTTGTCCCACAGGATGGGTATGCCCACGCCTTTAAGGAATATACTCCTCAATATTATAAGATAATATTTCAGCGGATTAACGATCGTTATTATCCGGACCCAGTGAGGCATATTCGCTATCGGATACGCGAAGCCGGAGAGCAGGATCGCCGGAAAATAGAAGAGAAAGACCGACATCATCGCCTCCTGCTGGGTAGATGATATAGTCGATATGAAGAGCCCTATGCCGAGGCTCGTCAATAGATAGATGAGCGTCGCGCCGAATAGGAGAGGGATACTGCCTCTGCATGGTATCTTGAACCACAGGACGCCGACTACGGCTATCATGACCATCTGCACTATAGCTATTATTCCGAAAGGCGTGATCTTGCCCAGAATGAGCTCTATGGGCTTGATCGGGCTCACGATCAGCTGTTCCATAGTGCCTATCTCTTTTTCTCTCACGATGGCCATCGATGTGAGGATAAGCGACATCAGCGTAACTATCATCGCTATGACGCCCGGAAGATAAAAATTCCTGGAGTAGAGATTTTCGTTGAACCATTCTCTGTCCCTGAGATCGACAGCCGGATATATGTTCTTGTCTTTCAGAAAGATCCCGGCTCGTTCCTGCAGGACTCTGACATTGTAATTATTTACGATAGTCCCGGCATAGCTTAGCACTATCTGGGCCGCGTTGGAGTCCGTGCCATCGACGATTATCTGCATCAGCGCGCTATTATTGCCTGCTATATCCTGGGCGAACCCGCGGTTAAATCTTATGACCGATTTTATCCTGGACTGGTCCATCACATATTTTATGTCTTCCTCCTTCTGCAGGTAATTCTCGATATTAAAATATTTTGAATAACTGAAATCCCTTATTATGTCGCGGCTCTCTTTGGTATTGTCAAGGTCGTATACTGCTGTAGGGACATTGGTTATATCCATAGTTGCCGCGTAACCGAATATGAACATCTGCACTACAGGAGAAACGAATATCACGAACTTCATGCGAGGGTCGCGGAAGACCTGCAGGAACTCCTTTACGATAAGCGACGTTATCCTTGTGAACATATAACTTAAGCCACTTTCTTTTTGAACTTCATGATGGCCAGTCTGACCGCTATCAAAGCAAAGATTGATAACGCTATGATATTCGGCCAAAGGGCTTCTATGCCGACGCCCTTCAAGTATATCCCGCGCAATATCACTATGAAATAACGCGCGGGCACCAGATACGTTATATATTGCACCCATTTAGGCATGTTGAATATTTCATAGACAAAGCCTGAAAGCATGAATGTCGGTAAGAACGATGTAAGTATCGCCATCTGGATCGCCATGAGCTGGCTCTTTGCCACTACGGATATGTATATACCCAGCATGAGCGCGCCCGTTAAAAATATTCCGCTGGTGATAAATAAAAGGATCGGGTCTCCTCTTAAAGGAACACCGAATAATAGTATGCCCATTATGACGGATATAACGAGGTCTATAAAACCTATGATAAAATAAGGAGCGAATTTCCCTATGATGAGCTCTATGCCTCTCACCGGAGTCGAAATAAGCTGTTCCATCGTGCCGCGCTCCCATTCTCTGGCTATCGTAAGCGATGTCAGAAGCGCCGCGATTATCATCATTATGATAGCGATCAGGCCCGGAACGATGAAGAGTTTGCTGTTGAGATCCTGATTGAACCATACCCTTGAGCGCAATTCCACGGGCGTAGAGTTCGCTATGCTATTTACGGCGAGCGCGTCTTCAATGAACTTCTGGTTATAGGAATAGACGATGCTGTTAATGTATCCAAGCGCCGTCTGCGCTGTATTGGAATCGCTTCCGTCTATGATGATCTGCAGAGGCGCCACGCCGTTAGATTGTATATACTTAGAAAAATCTTTAGGTATGACCATAGCGATCATAGCATCACTCTTATCGATCAGATGTTCCATAGCCGGATAGTTATCGTAATAACCTATGATCTTGAAATATTTAGAGAGCCTGAAATTATCTAGGAAATTCATCGAAGTCTGAGAGCCGTCCTGATTCCATACGGCCATAGGTATATTGTCTATATCGAGAGAGAGCGCGTATCCGAATAGCACCAATAATAGCATCGGGATGGCGAATGCCAGCGCAAGGCTCCTCGGGTCGCGCCATATCTGAATGAACTCTTTATTGAATACCGCCCGCGTTCTTCTCAGGTTCATCCTTTATGCTCCCTGTCGTAATCCTCGATCAGCGAAACGAATACGTCCTCCAGCGACGCTTTTATCTTCGCTATCTTATAATCTTTGAGGCCTTCTCTTTCGAATAATTTTTCTATCGATGGCATCGTTTTTTTGGCGTCAGAGCTTACCGCATGGATCGCGCTGCCGAAGAGCGCGGCCTCTTCTACGCCATCTATGGCGGAAAGTTTTTCAGTCCACTTCTCCGGATCGGCCACGCGTATCTGAACGATCTCGCTCTTCATGAACTTCGTCTTCATCTCTTCGGGCGTGCCCATCGCTATTATCGTGCCTTTATATATCAGCGTCATCCTGTCGCAATTCTCCGCTTCGTCCATATAATGCGTGGTGACAAATACAGTCACGCCCTGCCTGGCCAGATCTTTTATGATGCTCCAGAAATTCGCTCTCGTTATGGGGTCGACTCCGGACGTCGGCTCATCCAGAAATATTATCCGCGGCTTATGTATCAGGGAGCAACCCAGTGCGAGGCGCTGTTTCCATCCGCCCGAAAGCGTTTTTGTAGGATTGCTCCTGAACGCCTCTATGCCCGCCAGCTTTATTATCTTCTCTTTTCTCTCTTCCCGGTCATGCCTTGAGAGCTTATATATGCCGCCATAAAAATTTATATTCTCCTCCACCGTCAGATCGTCATACAAAGAAAATTTCTGCGACATGTATCCGATATTCTGTTTTATCTTCTCCTGCTCTTTCATTATATCGAATCCGCCTACCATGCCGGCGCCGGAGGTCGGCGTTATGATGCCGCAAAGCATCCTTATGGTGGTGGATTTACCCGCGCCGTTGGGGCCCAAGAATCCGAATATCTCTCCGGCCTTGATATCAAAGTTTATCCGGTTCACCGCGGTAAAGGGCCCGAACTTCTTTTCCAGATCTTGTACGCTGACCGCTATGTTTTCGTCGCTCAATCCGTATCCTCACATTCCTTTATTATCTCTATGAAGGCTTTTTCAAGCGTATCCGCCTTCTTTTCCGCTTTTATCGCTTCGGGCGTATCGCACCTCAAGAGTTTTCCTTTATGTATAAGGCCTAACCTTTTGCATCTTTCGGCCTCGTCAAGGTAAGAGGTGGAGAAGAGTATGGCGACCTTCTCTTTCAATAACTGATGAAGTATGTTCCAGAAGTCCCTTCTCGATACTGGATCGACGCCGTTAGTCGGCTCATCGAGGAAGAGTACCTTCGGCGTATGTATCAGCGCGCAGGCCAACCCCGCCTTCTGCTTCATGCCGCCTGAAAGCTTCCCCGCGAGGCGGTCTTGAAACGGCGTCAGCCCAGAAAAACCCAGCAGCTTCTTTATCCTTTCATCCCTTCCGGCTCCTGGTTTTACGCAATAAATATCGGCATAAAAGTTGATATTCTCCATCACTGTGAGGTCTTCGTAAAGTCCAAACCTCTGCGACATATACCCTATATTGTCCTTTAGCAGTTCCGCTTCTTTCACGGTATGTCTATCGTAAACCCATGCCTCGCCTGAGGTGGGCTCCATTATACCTGTCAATAGGCGCATCGTGGTGGTCTTACCTGCTCCATCGGGCCCGACGAGGCCGAAGATCTCGCCGGCTTCAACTTCTATATTGAGATTATTTACCGCGATCAGGCTGCCGAACGACCTGGTAAGATTGACAGTTTTTATGGAAGGCATATTATTCTTTTATATAGGCGTCTGCCGGCATACCCGGCTTCAATTCAAGGCTACTATTATCCACCTTTATTTTTATTCTGTAGACTAGCTTAACCCGCTCTTGCTGCGTCTGGATATATTTAGGGGTGAACTCCGCCTGCTGAGAGATGAACGATACCCAGCCTTTGTAGCTTTTAGTCGGAAATGAGTCTATCTTCACCACAGCCTTTTGATTTAATTTGACTTTCCCCACATCGGTCTCGTTTATGTACGCAGTGACCCATACATTATTCAAATCTACCGCCGTGAATACGGGCGCTCCGGCCTGAACGACTTCGCCATCTTCCGCGCTCTTTACAAGGATATAACCATTGAGCGGAGAAGCCAGGTCCGCCCAACCGAGCTTGGTATTAGCAAGTTCCAGCTGAGCCCGCGCGTTCTTAACGTTCGCCCAGTCGGTGTCTGCAGCCGTCTTATATTGGTCGCGCTTCTGGGCTGAGATAGCGCCCGCTTTGTAAAGGTTCTCATACCTGATGTAATCGTCCTTCGACAACTGATATTGGGATTCGGCCGCTTTCAACTGGGCCTGGGCCTCTTTCTGCAATTTGGTCAATTCATCGGTGTTGAGCCTTGCCACTATCTGGCCTACTTTAAGACTTGAGCCTTCATCGGCAAGAAGATCCGAAATCTGGCCCCCGATCCTGAAAGATATCCGCACATCGTCTCCCTCTATATTTCCGGAGACTTTTATCCCTTTGCGGTCACTGGTAAGTTTAACCCCGAAATATGCCACGGACGCGGCAGCTATTACTAAAAGCACTAAGATCAAAATTATCAGCCTACCTTTTTTCGCCATTTGCGCCTCCAAATTTACGAAGTAAATTTGATCCTGAAGCACCGTTAAACAATGCGACGAACAGGAGCATTGTAGGTGCTGAAGGACCTAAACAAAACAAAGTAAATTTCGCTTCACTTCGTTTGCGGAATTTCCCGAACGAAACTACAGGAAATTTGATCCTGATCCCGCCTCAAGCCTATAACGAGGCGTGGCGGGATAAGGACCTCTCCTTATTTTCTGAATATTCCCGTCCCATGACCTTATCAAGATAGGCTTCTGCTATAAGATAATCGTATATGCCTCCGGCAAGGTTCTTTTCAACCTGGCTTAAAGATACCTGGGCGTCTATAACATCCAGGTTTATCATGACGCCGTTATCATAACCGATATAAGATATCTTCAACGCGTCTTTAGCCTCCGCTAGGCTGGCCTTTTGCGAGAGTATTACCGCGTGAGCCTCTTTAAGGTCGAGACAGCCGCGCCTTATATCTACAGCTATCTGCTCTGTTATGTTCTCCTTGCTCAAGACCGCCTGGGAATAGCGCGTCCTGGCCTCCTTTACCTTCGCCAGCGTTGACATGCCGTCAAATATGGAGAAAGTCGCGCTGATGCCGAGATTCCAGTTGTCGTGGCGCGGATTTATCATGTCGACGAGCTTGTCGGAAGTATATATATAATTTCCGGCCGCGTTGATATTCGGATACCACCCGGACTTCGCGAAGTCTATAGCCCATTTTTCAAGGTCCACGCCTAATCTTTTAAGATGCATCTCGGGGCTGTTCTTATATGCCTCACCCAGGAATTCTTTCAGGTTTGTATCGATCGGGCTATACTGAAGGCTCTCTTTAAGTTTTATCCCGCATCCCATGTCGATGTACAAAAGTTTCTTCAGATCATTCGAAATAACCTCGATCGAATTCTGCGCCTGGACCAAAGGAGGGATGAGTTTCGACACCTGGACCTTAGACTGCAATACGTCGAATCTCGATGAGGTGCCCTGTTCAAATTTATTTCTGACATTCTCATAATGGGCCTGTGCCTGGTCGACCAGGTACTGGTTTATGCGCAGGGTCTCATACGCTAGAAGCAACCCGTAGAATAACCGTTTGGCCTCGAATTCTATCTCCAGCCTTCTGGCGGCGAGCGTTTCTTCCTGTACTTTAAGCTGCACTCGCGCTTCTTTAAAAGAAGCGATGCTCGCGCCGCCGTCATAAACAAGTTGGCTGCCACTTAGCGTGAGTTGGTTATTGCTCTTATATCCTGTAAATATGCGGGTGTCTTTGCGATTATACGGAAGCGCGCTTGTCGTAGCGACCGCGTCGTTATGCGTAAAATCGTAACCAATCTGCGCCTGAGGGAAGAATCTGCTCTGGGCGGCCTTTATATTGGCTTTGGCAAAGGAGATCTCCTCTTCCTGGATCCTGATATCCCTGTTGTTTGAGAGAGCCATGCGGACAGTATCATCGAGAGAAAGCGATAAGGCTTCATTCTCTTTGGCTGGAAGCTCCTCGCAATAGGCGGGAAAAGCGGCGGGCACTAAAGACAAAAAGAGCGCTAAAATATATACCGCGCTCTTTCTGAACAAGTCCTTCATTCTATCCCTTCAAAAAATATTAGGGAACCTTGATATTCCTTAAAAATTCCGCGCTCTCCTCCGGCAGAGAAGAGTTTATAAATATTCCCGAGCCGAGCTCGAATCCGGCAGGCAGCGTGATCCTCGGCACGATGCTTAAGTACCAATGAAAATACGCTTTGCCGTCCTCTTTCACGGGTATCGAGCGGATCGTGTAATTGAGGTCCGGATTATTTAATCCGTAATATATTTTTGAGATCGTCAATTTCAGTATGGCCGCGAGGCCCTCTATCTCAGCGTCATTGATATCGCCGAATGATGACATATGGCGTTTTGGGAATATCCATGTAATAAAAGGGGCGGCGCCTGCATAAGGTACGAACGAGGCGAATGTTCCGTTCTCCGACACCATGCGTTTCCTGGCGGCCATCTCCTGCTCAAGCGTGCTGCAGAATATGCATTTGCCCGTCACGTCAAAGAAAGCCATAGCGCTTTCTACCCTGTTCCTGATCTGCGGAGGAACTATAGGCGTGGCTATGAGCTGTGAATGCGGATGTTCGAGGCTCGTCCCGGCGCCCGGGCCGTGGTTCCTGAAGATTATCACCGCTTCTATACCTTCCTTATTTTGCAAAGAAAGATAACGGCTCCTGTAGACCTTTATGATATTTTCAACCTCCTCATCCGACATGAGGGGGATAACTAGATTATGTTTTGGGCTTTCTATGATGACTTCCGCCACGCCGTAACCGGAGATCGAATGGTAGATGCCGTCATTATGCCTTACGAGTTCCTCTTTGGGCGAGAATGCCGGGAACTTGTTGTAGATAGACCGCGCGATCCATCTTTCCGGGCTACCGATGCGGAAAGTCTCGTAGGATAAGTCGCCTTCGTTGCCCGGGCAGAACGGGCAGTCCTGCCGGAATTTAGAAATGAGTTTGGCCTCTTTTTGAGGCTTTACGAAATCGTGCGGCCGCTTCGCGCGGTCCGTCGCTATGACGACCCATTCTCTATTTATAATATTATAGCGTAATTCGGACACACTATCTCCATTGCGAGCGTACTATTGCTCTTATTACTGTAAATTATACCCTATGAATCAATACTTTGCCATTATTTCTGCATATGGATTCATATGCGTAGGATTTGTCTTGCAAATCGGGCAGATTGCGGGTATATTTTATTCAATACAAGGAGAAACAATAACGATGAAGATATTTTCGCTGATGATGATAATTTTATCGATTGCGTCGTCCGGGCATTGCGCCGATATGAGCATTGGAGAGATCGTGGACCAGTATAAGAACGCCACGGACCTGCAACGGCAGGAATTGGAGAAGAATTTCATCGGCATGAAGATCCCGGCGAGCGGCACAGTAGAGAACGCCGGCGAGTATGACTTCTTTGATGCCGCCAGCGATACCAGCGTAAAGTACTACAAAGTATCGCTGGAGCAGCAGGAGACCGCCAATAAAGTCCTTTATCAGATCGTATTCCTGTATAAAGATAAGGAGAGCGTCGGAGATATCAATCGCGGCCAGACGGTGGAAAAGGAAGGGACTATCGTAAAGATCGTAGACGAGAGACTTCAGATAGCCGTCTGGATATACAACGGCAACCTCACCGATAAAGAGAAAGAAATCTTTAAATAGACTTCCCTATTCCCCCGCTTCTAAAACCTTTATAAAAGCGTCGACTACTTTCGGGTTGAATTGAGTGCCGCTATTCTGCTTCAACTGTTCCATCGCTTTCTCTTTTGTCATATTCTTCCTGTAAGGCCTGTGCGATGTCATAGCGTCATATGCGTCGGCTACGGATACTATTGCAGCCATGATGTTGATATCATCGCCCTTCAATTTGTCCGGATAACCTTTGCCGTCGTAGCGTTCATGGTGCCCCCTTATCACGGCAAGGATATCCTTATCGATCGAGACCGGTTTCAATATATTTTCTCCTATAGCGGGATGTTCGTGAATGATATCCCCCTCTTCGTACGTAAGAGAGCTTCCTTTGCGTAATATCATTGGCCCGACCCTCATCTTGCCTATATCATGAAGCAGTGCGGCCTCTTTTAAGAGCTCCGTTCTATTTTCCGGAAGCCCCATCTCGATAGCCAGCTTTTCGGCGTAAACGGCAACCCTGTCCGAGTGGCGTTTAGTATACTCATCCTTGGATTCGAGCACTTTCACGAGAGTACGGGCGATGCGGTAGAAATAATTGAAGAGTTCATTTCTTGCGCCAGAAAATTTTACGTTCATCTTATTTAACGAATCGGTGATCTCGCTCATTTCGCAGGACCTTTCCTTCCAACCCAGAAGTATACCACATATTTCTATTGTTGGAAGAAGCCCTCAACAATATCGCTCACGACATTGCTTAAGTCAGGCCTGAACCTGACCTTTGGCTCTTTCAATGTTCCGGTCATTTCTATTATACTGTAGCGTTCTATGGCCGCGGAAACGCCGGCCATCTTCCCTGCATCCAGTCCTTCATCCGTAAACTCCGACGCCAAAGACGCTATTATTGAATTATCAAAACCTATCCTGGCTACGCCGCTGATATTAAGCAAGTCGCTTCTTAAATTTATATCGTTTGCGAAGATGGTTTTATCTTTGATCGAGAAATCGCAGTCTCCTTCTTTGAATATCACGGAGCTGAAGTCTTTCCTGAATACGAGCGTTCCTATCCCGCGGAAGAGGTTGAGCTGCCATAGTCTTCCGTTCGATATATTTATCTTGCCCCAAGCGCTGAATTTCGACGAATCAGACGAATAACCTTTGAACCCGAATCGTGAATGTATGGAGCCTGATATGTCGTAATCCTTGAACGCCGTATCGAGCTTTATCTTCTCTATCTTGAGGTCTTTAACTTCGGCCTTCATCTGATAAGCCCCGTCCTTCGAGGCCATCTCTATCCTCCCGGAACCGTCCAGAGTGCCGCCGAATAGAGATGCCTGTATATTAAAGATATTAATTTCGCCGTTCTTCTGCATATAACTCATGGTGAAATCTTCCATTTTGAATCCGTAAAGTAAAATACTGCTGCTCGAAACTTCTACATCGGCGGCGCATGATGAGAGACTGTTGATATTTCCTTTTAACGCGAATTTAGCGATTAATCTACCGGAAGGTTTTGAGCCTTTCATTATCTTCTCAAGCTTCTCAACGAGTTCTTTATTTTCGTTGAGTTCAAATTTTATCACGCCTCTGAGTTCGGCCGCTATGTTGGCGGAATCGGTTGTATCAAGGCTGCCATATACAGAAAATTCCGTAGATCCATAGCTGCCCTCAAATCTCGAGAGAGTTATAAGATTGCCGTTAACCGCAAAAAGCGATTTCAACGAGAGGTCTCTTGAGTCCAATTTAATATCTATGCCGGGTTTTTCGAAGTTGGTAAGGACCCCGGATGAGGTGTAGTTGGCGCGTATATGCTGAAAAGTGATATTCTCCCATGATAATTGATTCGCTGTGAATTTGAATCTGCCATTCACATGTTTGAGAACTTTTTTATTATAGTCGAGGGCGATCTTCGCTTCCGAAACATCCACATGGCCGTTGATCGCCGGCATCTCTTTGATGGGAAGTTTATACTCCAGCGTCAGGCTCAGGTTTCCGGAGCCGGAAAATTTTGCGGGAAGCTTTATATCGAACTTGTTTTTGAGTACCTCATTCAGCATCTCCAATTTTGCCGCGGATTTTATCTCTATATTAAGCGCTCCTGTCTTCAGGTCAGTTAGGTCCGCGGTGGCATCGACGGGCAGCCCCGCTAAAGTGCAGGTGAGGTTATTAGACAGAAATCTTGATTCGGTAAATATGGCCTTCCCTCTTATATCATCGATCTTATCCAGATACTTCAGGCCGGATAGCGCAAGATTCTTAATATCAATACCGCCCGAATATATGAGCGTCTTTTTATTAAAGTCATATTCGGCATTGGCCGTAAGCGCGCAATTAATATTTGCCTTTACCGTCTCCTGTGAGAACTCGAGGCCGAGGCTCGTCATGCTTATCTTGGCGCCAAGATGATCGTTATTGATATCCAGAGTCGCGTCAAGATCGGCTCTCCCGCCGGGCAACGGAAAGTTCCAGTCTTTACAGTAAGGAGACAGCTCTTTGGGATAGAAATCTTTGGCCCTTATGTCAAGCGTCCATTCTTTCTTTAAGGCCTTATATTTTCCGTTTACTTTAAAGATCGCGGGTAGTTCGGAAGGAAGCTCGAATTCGGCGTTGAAGACTGTTCTGTTGGGAAGAAAGAGGCGCAGGTCCAAATAAGCGTTATTGATATCTTTTAAGAGGGGCGGATCAAACGCGCTATCTTTAAAACTGATGGCAGCCTTGAATAACATTATCCTTGAGACGATAATGTGATACTCTCCATTAAACAGGATCGGTTTCTTAAAGAATGTTTCAACTATATTGATCGAATTATCCTTAGCTCTCTCCATAAAGATCCTGGGGGATTTGAGCTTCAATGCGGTAATAATTATCTGTTTTTTAAAGAGCGGGATCACCAGAAACCTCGCGTTTGCCTCTTTGGCGGTGACAACCCAAAGATCGTTATCTAAAACTGCCAGGTCCTTTATGACTAGGCCCCTGAACAGATCAAGCTTTGCGCTAGACATCTCTACCTTTTTGCCTGTCGCAAGCTCAAGGCTTTCGATGAGCGCCGATCTTATCTTCTGCGGAAATATAACCTCGTTAAAATATACCGCGGCGGCTATGGCCAGGAGAGAGAGTAAAGCGAGAACCGATAGTATTATCTTTTTCAATCTATTTATAGGGACAGCGCTTATTATCTGCCCATTCTTTTCCAGGTGGACATTTCGTATATTTTACGGACCCTCGCGATCTGATTTTTAGTAAGGCCGTATTCCATAATTTCGTCGTCCGGCATATTGTTTTCTATCCCATAGAGGATTATATCTATCTTATCGAAACTCATGCCCAGCGCCAGCGTGTCATCGGCGCCCTTCAGAACATCCGGAGACGGAGCCCTTTTTTGTATTGACGCGGGAACATTCAGATACTCAGCGAGCTGCCGCACCTGAGTCTTGAATAGGCCCATAATGGGAGAATGCGGCATATTATCTATTCCCTCTACGGTAAACCATCCCGTAAGATCCTCGGAGCGGTTGCCTGACCCGATAACGAGCATGTTCTTCTCTTTTGCTATCTTTTCAAGCACTATTCTGCGCACGGCGCAGGGGCCATCAAACATGCTTTCAAGGCCATTGACTATATTATTGTATATCCATATTCTGAACTTACTCTTTTTAAGCTCTTCTTTCCGTAACGTGGTCATATAAGGCGTTTCGCCTACGATTATATAGTAAAGGCTCGAAGCAAAAGGAAGCACGAAAGGCGGCAATCTGCTTATGAACTTAAAGAATGGCGCATCCTTCTCCTTTTCACGCATTACAGCGTTGATACTGCCTATGTTTAATTTTAAACCAAGCCCTTCGGCAACAAGCCGCGCTTTATTCAAAGAATCTTTTTCTCCATTCTTGTCTTGCAGAAAATGGGCCGAAACCCTCTCCTTACCAAGGGCGCGTACCGCCAATGTCACTAAAATGGTTGAGTCTATGCCGCCGGAAAGCCCTGTCAGGATGCCGCTGGCCCTATTCTCTGAGACAATGTGCCGTATATGATTCTCTATCCGTCCGGCCATCTCCTGGGCATCTATCTTTAACAGATCCTCAGCAGACCTCATCTCTTTATGGACTCCCCGTCTTTTTGATGATTGCTTATATTTTTTATGTCCGACTTCTGTATTGTGGCCAAGCCTGTACCCTGATCGATGTTCAAGCTGATCTCTATACTATGCTCATCTTCGCGCTTTATAATTCCTTTAAGAACCCGCCCGGATTTCAAATAGACAATATCAAAATCTCTGCCATGCGTTATTGTCACCGGAGGCGTTGTCGCAGAAGTTGTTGTCGCCGGAGGTGTTGTCGCCGGAGGTGTTGTCGCCGGATGCGTTGTCGCCGGATGCGTTGTCGCCGGAGGTGATGTTAATGTCGTTTCCACACTCTTCATGCCTAACCTCAGCCAGTACTTAACATACTCTTTAAAAGATGATTTCTGAAAATAGACTATAGTCCCCATCAGAATTAACGCACAGATGAGCATAAAAAGCGATCTCAGAAGCGTTTCAAGGAAAATCCTCCGGTATAAAGTTACGTGCCCGCGACCATGAATTTTTGAAAAATACATAGCCTTATCGGCTCTTGCAAGGATCGTATCCGATTCGTCTCCATCGATAGGATATGAAGCTATGCCGCCTGAAAAGCTCAGCTTGAACATCCTGCCGCCGGAGAGAAATGGCCTTTTCTTTAAGATATTGATAATGTCGATCGCGATCGAATATGCCTTTTCCGCGGTCTTTTCTGGAAATACCACTATAAATTCATCTCCGCCGAAACGGAATATCATGCCATCTTCATCTCTGATACTCAGATGAAGAGTGCTGGAAAAGTACTTCAGGATCTCATCGCCTTCGATATGTCCGTATTTATCATTATATTTCTTGAAGTGGTCCAGATCTATGACCAGTATAGAAAAAGGAGTGTTATTAAAACTGCACCGGGCCCTTATCCCGTTGAGCGCGCTGTCTATGGCCGCTTTGCTCAGGCACCCTGTGAGAAAGTCTTTTTCGCTCATTTGATCAAATTACCTGTTTTTTTGTCCGCGATTGTATAGCCCGATCAATTCGGCTGATGAAAGGACGCTTCCCTGCATAGCCTTCTCAAGGTCCCTCTTTGAGGCACCCTCATTCAGGCCGAGTATTTTATTCAATGCATAAACTTTAAAGTAGTAGCGGTGTGTCCCGGACGGCGGGCACGGCCCGTGATAATTTTTGCCGCCGGAGTCGTTAATACCTTGTCTTCCGGGGATACTGCCTTCATCGATATGGTTTGAGGGCGGAATATCGTAAACTACCCAGTGCACCCAGGTCTTCATCGGAGCATCGGGATCGTCAACTATTAAAGCCAGGCTTTTTGTACCTTCAGGCAAGCTCTCGATATCAAGCGCGGGGTTAATATCTTCGCCGTCGTAAGTAAATTTGACGGGCATCTTCTCATTATTCTTGAATAAAGGGCTGGTGATCTTCATATCCTGGCCTCCTTTTTTACCTTCCTGCGCGATGGCCTTTCCGCAGCAAAAACATGTTGCGGCTAACATCAATATTATCACAATTATCGATTTTTTCATACCGGAAGTTGGAACGTCTACAATTTAAATTTTAAAGCGTTAGAATTTTTGATAATTTTTCGCATTTGTCCTGCCAATTATGTTCTTTTAATATTAACTTGCGGCCAGCTATCGACATGCTTTTCCAGGTATCCTTATCTTTTATGAGGGCTGTCGTATACTGGGCAAGTCCCTTTGGATCATCAGTTATATAGCCTACCTCGCCGCTTTTGAAATTGATGCCATAAGCGCCTTCGCTAGTAGTCACGACCGGGATGCCCATAGCCAGTGACTCTATAATTTTACTTTTTAATCCCGATCCGTATCGTATACTGCTCAAGAATACCTGTGCGCCTTTGACCGCTTCCGGTATATTCTCAACTTCACCAGTAACTTCAACATCCTTTTTAGTCAGGGCTAACGCCAGTAATTCAGGTTTAGGATCTCTGCCTACGATCTTAAGTTTAGCATAAGGCATCTCTTCTTTTATCAAAGGCCATATTTTGTCAAGGCAGTAGCTCATTGCATCATGATTTGGCATGTAATTCATCACTCCGGTAAAGATAATCAGGCCGTCTACGGTACCGGGCTTCGCAAATTCCGGACTGAAGCGATCCGTGTCAACGCCATTTTCTACGACATACACATTCGCCTCAGGCACCGATTTGCTAAGCCAGGCCTTATCTCTGCTAGAGACCATTATTAATTTTTTGCACGATGACAGATAACGTTTTTCCCATCGCAAATTATATATGTAAGCATAGATCGCCGTAAAATATTCCCTACCGATTTTTTTGTTCTTCAGTGATGACAGAATATATAGGCCTGCCGAATCGTCGACAATACAGGCTATGTTCAATTTTTTAAACTCATTTAAATAAACCCCAAAAACAAATGATGAGAAAGCCAGTATCGCATTATAGCGGTTAGCCGCCAGATGAGAATCGATACACTTGGCGAACTCCTTGTCATAGGTTGTTCCGCCTATTCCGTATGTTTCGCGCGGCACCAGTAATAAATTTTTAATAAGTTCGAAAATGCTGAAGCGTGGTTTATCTTGATATCCGGCGGAGCTATCCACAAATATCGCATTTTTATAATTGTTTTTGATATAGTCTTCAAACTCCTTCTTAGCTGGCCTGGGGCATATAATATCTATATCCCAACTTTTTGAAAGATGCTTAGCCAGATTGTATATGCGCAGGATCTCACCACTTATGACAGGAAAAGGGCAGACCTTGCTTATGAAAAGTACTTTATTATTCATTTACCATAGCTACCTTGTATATAGAGAAGATGGAGTGTTTTTTATTCTTATTTCATATAATTTTCTTTTATAAAACCCCAGATTCTTTCCGAGGCTTTTCCGTCTTTATATTTAAAGGCTAAATCTGATATCTCTTTTCGCTTTTCAGCATATTTATCATTGCCGCCATTCAGAATATTTTTGATCTCTCCCTCCAGCTCATCCTGATCATGACACTTTGGACCCGGGGTAATCCAGTTATAATCGAATTGCACCTCTCTGTCTTTTTTTATATACTTAACATAATCATATGGAAAAAATAAAATAGGCTTGTTTAAAAAAAGATAATCCATATAAACGGAAGAATAATCGGTTATCAAAAAATCGGTCAATGGCAGCGCTGGATATATATCGGCAGCCGGATCATACCTGATCACATTTTCTACATTATCAAACCTCACATCATATATAGGCCCGGCCATCTGTTTCCAGTTGTGGAATTTTAATATGACATAAAAATTATTCTCTTTGGCAAATCTTGATAATCTGCTAATATTCAATGCCTTATCATTAATGGGATCGCCTCCGCTATCCCTGAAAGTCGGAATAAATAATGTGATTTTATATTTATCTTTTAAGTTTATAATCCTGTTAAACGCCTCCCTATCCGCACCCAATAGTGAATACTTGTCAGGCTTTACAAAAAAAGAGTCATTCCTGGGATATCCAGTTTCCAATATTGTATCAAAATTGGCCGATTTCGAAAAAACATTTTGTGAATAAAATTCCGACGTACTGATAAATAGGTCGTATTTTTGAAGTCTGCCCCTTAAGTAATAAACCAGTTTCCCTTTGAAAGATTTCAAAATTTCAAAATCTTCCGGCTTGTTAATTATTAGTCTTTTGAAGCCAACCCCATGCCAGAGCTGCACCTTGTAGCTCCCCAGTAAAAAATGATAGCCGATCTTCCAGGACCATTCGTTCGAGTCAGATATTAATATATTGGCGCGCAGCATTTTGATGATCGTATAGAACCTTTTATATAATAGAGCCGGAAGCTTTTCTTGATTCAGCTCGTCGAAAATATTTTTATCCTCGGTAAGAAAATAATATTCCATATCCTTCTTTCTCAACCCGTGAAGATAAAGAAAGAGATATTTTGCGTTATCGAAAAATAAGCCGGAATGGCTACCAACGAAGATGGCCAAATTTCGTTTTTTGGGTATTATATAAGCCAACGGGAGAATAACGCATAGCCTGAATAAAATTATTAACGAGAATTTGATATATTCCGTGATACGCTCAATTGCCGCTCTTAACATCTATCACTTCCCCGGTAAGATTAGATAACAAAGTTTTCAGCGTAGCTATGGCTACTTGGTCAGGCTTAAGTAAGGTTTCCGTCGGTTCTTTACCGAAATTTTCGAACCGCATAGGCGTAGCGGTCCTTTCCGGATTCATCGCGTTGATCCTTATGCCGTCATCATAGAGCTCTTCTGCCGCGCCTTGCACTAAATTAACTATCGCCGCTTTTGTAGAGGAATAAACCGAATATAGAGATCTGCCGCGCGTGTATGAGCTGGAAGTGAATAGAACTATACTGCCCTTGCTTTTCTTCAGATAATCTATCGAAGCCTTCACAACATTTACAGATCCCAGATAGTTTATATCGATCTCATCTGCTATGTCTTTCACGTCTCTGCTCTCCAGCTTCCCCATGCGCAAAATACCGGCAGTTACGGCTATGTGGTTGATTTGCTTCTCTTTTTTATAAACGTCCTCTAATGCGACCCTGACTTTATCCATTGATCTCACATCGATATTGTTCTCCAGGGAGAAACCGTAAACGCGCGCCTCATGCTGTTTGGCAGCGTCTACAATAGCTTTGCCTATTCCGCGGCTTGCGCCGAATACAACTACGACTTTGCCCTTTAACCCGGAAAGATGAATGCGCTCCGGAACATTAACGCTCTTCAACTGAAAAAGCTTATCGGCGAGATGCAGATCCTCGGAGTATGTGATCTTTATATTCTGTTCCTCGCCCTTTACCACAAAAATACCCCCTAGTTTATATTTCAATATGAGACTGCAATCATCCGTGACATCGATATTTTTTTCTTTTGCCGCGAGCGCATGAGCTTTCTTTATAACGCCGACCTTAAATGCCTGCGGCGTCTGCCCTCTCATCATATAACGCCTCATAGGTATATTGTCTATAAGGTTGGAATTATTAATAGTTATTATCGTATCGGGCGAAGGAATGGCCACATCTACGGCGTCGTATTTATCCAAAGCGCCTATACATTCATCTATGATCCTGTCGGAGACGAATGGCCTCACGGCATCATGGATCAGGACTTTGGCGCTGTCATCATCTATGGCACCTACGCCTATCGCGGAGCTCTCTCTGCGCGTAGCGCCGCCATTCAGGATCTTGGTCACTTTTTTGTATTTATTCTTTACTATTATCTCTTCCGTTATGCTCCTGAATTCCGGGTTAGTGACCATAATAATTTCGTCTATATTGCCGTTCTTCTCAAAAACATCGATCGTATGTTCCAATAGCGTCCTGCCTGCGATCTTCAAAAACTGCTTCGGCACATGAGAGTCAATCCTCTCCCCGGCGCCTGCGGCTAATATCAAAGCAATTGTTCTTCTTGGCATTGTTGTTTTCTCCTATCAAGTGCTCCTTAACGCTATTCCTGCGTAACACTACATCGGCTCTTCGCCTTGAAGAGGGAAGCATGAGCTTTGCCCCGTACCAGTCGGCATACCGTCAATCAACGGCCTCCGGTACAGGGCATGTACCACTACACGCTGCAACTGCGGGTGGTACATGGCTGCGCCATGTACCCGAGCAAAAGCTATTGCTAGTTGTTGCGGGTGGTACATGGCGGAGAGGGAGAGATTTGAACTCTCGGTACCTTTCGGTACACACGCTTTCCAAGCGTGCGCCATAAACCGGGCTAGGCGACCTCTCCAATTTTACGAAGAAAAATTTCCCTTCGTTTCGTTCAGGAAATTCCGCGAACGAAGTGAAGCGAAATTGATCCTGAGGAAGCGACCAACGGGAGCTTCCGAAGGACCTTTTCCGCTACAAAAACTCTTTCAACGCTGAATATATATTATCGTTGCGTTTAAAGTTCTCGGTCCGCCAGGAGTATATCATGCTGCCCTTCTCCTTCGGCCAGACAGAAGCAAATGTTTCTAACCCGGCTATCGGACCCTGGCGATTGACCCACGCGGGATTCTCTATATACCTGTATATCCCGTCGGGATACGCGTAATTTGCTATAGTCTTATATGTCCAGTAGGTCCAGCTGATGCCAAACTTCCTGACCGCCGAGAGTATATCGCGCACCCATTCTGTCTCGCCATAATTACCGCCGCGCGCGTTTACGCCGAACTCACCCAAAAAGAGAGGCACCCGGACTTTCTTCGCAAGATCATCGTAAGCCCTTACGATCGAATCGAACATCTTTTTGTCCCACATTATCTTATAAACTTTGCCGGGATAATGTATGTCCGTTTCAAAGTTATGCGTGTAATCAAGAGGCGAATAGCAGTGTATGCTGTATGCGATATTATCGTCTTTGGGCTTGCCTAAAAATTCCAGCCTTTGAGCCCAAAGGTTCCCTTCCAAAAATATTATATGCTTCTTATCGGTATCGCGTATCTCTTTCGTTACCCTCTCATAAAGGTCCCTCACCTGGTTCTCCTCCAGAATGCCGACAACCGGCTCGTTCAGAACATCGTAACCGGCTATGGCGCTCACATCCCTGTATCGGTCCGCGAGAAAGAACCATAGCCTAAGATAGCGGTCTTTATTGGCTTCGTAAAGATAGAGCTCTTGCTTACCATAAGAGTCGGAGTGCCATGCGTCGTTCTGCGCGCCCGGAGCCGCATGAAGATCCAGTATACAATATACATCATGCTTTTCGCACCACTCGACCGCTCTATCCAGATAGCTTAAGCCTTCTTCGTCCAGGCCGTATGGCCTATCCTGCGGCTCTATCAATCGATAGTTGAACGGCAGCCTTATGCAATTGGCCCCCCAGCTCTTTATTCTCCTGATATCATCTTCCTGGATAAAAGAGTCGCGGAATGACCTCGTAAAATCATCCATTGCGTCCTTACCAAGAGCCTTTTCAAAAGAGCTCCTGAAATCATGTTCGGGGATATTCCTGCCGCCGAACATATATCCTTCCATCATGAGCCAGCCGCCGAGATTAACGCCTTTTAATATTATCTGCTTACCGGCCTCGTTAACTATTCTTTGACCGTTCGTCCTCAAGAATGGCAGCTTGTTCGACATATGCGGAATTAACGCTCCTATCCTTTTGCAATAGCCTACGTAGCCCAGGCTTAAGCCTGGGCTACGTCTTTGTCTCTTTAATGAAGTCCGACGGATTTAAGAGGCCGCCGGACATCACGAGCCTCATGGCCTCTCTTATGCTGATATCCAGCAGTATCACTTCGTCTTTCGGGACAAAGAAGAAGAAACCTGTCGTCGGATTCGGGACGGAAGGCACATAAATATTAAAAAACTTCTTTCCGGTCTTCTCTTCGGCCTCGGCGAATCCGTCATTGGCTATAAAACCCAGTGACCATATCCCTTTTGAAGGATATTCCACCAATACCGCTTTTTTGAATCCAAGCTTGTTATCCGAGAATACGAATTCAAATACCTTCTTTACGGAAGGATATATGTACTTTAATAGCGGGAACCTTGCGAGCGCCCTGCCGAGAAATAGATGGAGGCTCGCGCCGAAGAAATGTATGCTCAGTATTCCAGACAGGAATATGATAGCGAGAAAGAGTATAAGGCCCAATCCGGGAATATAGAATCCGAGTATGCCCTTCAGATAGACGTTAACATATCTTCCCAGAATACCATCGACGAGCTTGAAGAGTACGACCAGTATATAGACGCTCAAAGCCAGCGGCAGTATCGTGAGAAGCCCCGCTACGAAATATTTCCTAATATGCGCTATCAAGAACTCCTCTTCACCGGTAATATCCCGGCCATTTCGCCTATCACATTTACCAGTTCCGTATTCGCCGGAACGACTATCTTCGCGTTCTCCTTAAGCGACTTCTCCACCGCCTCGAGCTTCCTCAAGACCTGCGCGTTGCCGACAAAGTACTTTTGCGCGGCCTCATTTACCAGTTTTATCGCTTCGCTCTCGCCCTCCGCTTGCAGGATACGCGCCTGTTTCTCACCTTCCGCCTCCAGGATCGATGCCTGCCTTACGCCTTCCGCTTTCTTGATCTCCGCGCGCTTCTGTCCGTCGGCGGCGGTCTCGGTAGCCGTGGCAAAATCTATCGCGGCGATCTTCTCATTCTCCGCCTTGACCACCTTATTCATCGTCTCCTGGACATCCTTAGGCGGGTCGATCTCTTTCAGCTCAGTCCTTACTATCTCCAGCCCCCAGCTTGAGGTCTCTTCACAAAGGGTCTTATGCAATTCGGCATTTATCTTTCCTCTTTCGCTGTTGGCCGATTTAAGAGTTAATGTGCCTATGATATTCCTTAAAGTCGTGCGGGCAAGGTTCACTATCTGGTACTGATAGTTATTTACGCTGTATTGGCAATTTTTAACGCTCGCCTCATCGGCCTTCACTTTAAAATATACCTGGGCGTCAACCTTTGCATTCAGGTTATCGTTGGTGATTATCTCCTGAGGCTCGGCATCGACCATCTGCTCCGTTATATTGACCTGGTATAGAACCTCGATCCCGGGGATGATCCAGTTGAAACCCATGTTGGCAAAACGTCTATATTTGCCGAGACGCTCGATCAGGCCTCTGTGAGTGGGACGCACTATCCTGATGCCAAATAAAAAGATGACCACCAGCGTAATAACTACAAGACCTGAGATCAACATAAGCCACCTCCCTTTTAACCGGTTATACTGATAGCCTTTATCAGGGCCTCTTCGAACAACTCCACTCCAAGGTCTATCTCTTTCTCGGTAATGTAGAATGACGGCGCCAGCGTGAAGACGTTCTTATAATATCCGCCGACATCGAGCACAAGGCCGCGGGTTTTGCCGCCGGCCGATAGCTTGCCGCTCAATCCTATATCCACTATTGCGTCGGTAAGCGCTTTGTTAGGCGTGTACCCGTCCTTCTGGCACATCTCGATCCTCAGCGCAAGCCCAAGGCCTTCCACATTGCCGATCTGGGGATACTTCTTCTGCAGGCTATTCAGCCTCGATATGAAATATTTTCCTTTTCTGGGGATACTAGCGGCAAAGTCCGACTCCTCTATGAGCTTCATCACCTCCAGGCCGACCGCCGTGCCGAGAGGATTGGATGAAAATGTGGAGTGGGTCGACCCCGGCGGAAAGACCTTGGGCGATATTAGGTATTCTTTGGCCCATATGCCGGAGAGGGGGTTCAGGCCGTTGGTGAGCGCTTTCGCAAAAACTATTATATCGGGCGTTATCCCAAAATGTTCTATGGCCCAGAACTTTCCGGTCCTGAAAAATCCCATCTGTATCTCGTCGTCCACTACCATGATCTTATACCGGTCCAATACTTTCTTAAGGCCGGCAAAATAACCCTCGGGAGGTATCGTATATCCGCCGGTGCCCTGCAGCGCCTCTATATAGAACGCGGAGAACTCGCAAAGTCCCGTCTTCCTGTCGACTACCCCATAGTATTCGGTCTCGAACAGCTTCTCGAACTGCTTCAGGCAGTACATGCCGCAGTCTTCTTTTCTTTTTCCGTAGAAACACCTGAAGCAGTAAGGGAACGGTATGAACATCGCCCTGTCGCCGAAATGGCCGTACCTCTCGCGGTAGCGGAAGCTCGATGTAATGGCCGAGGCCGCGAGAGTTCTGCCGTGATATCCGCCCATGAAGGCGAAGACGAGATTCCTGCCGGTATGGTTGCGCACGAGCTTCAGGGAATCTTCGAGCGCCTGCGCCCCGCCGACGTTAAAATGTATCCTGCCCTTCTCCTCGAATGTCCGCTCCATCCTCTCGGCGAGCCGGGCGGCCAGGAGTATCTTCTCTTTATGAATATATTGGCAGGCGAGCTGGGGTAGACGGTCGATCTGCTTTTTTAACGCCGCGTTAAGGCGCTCGTTCGAATATCCGAAATTCACGGCCGAATATATCATCTGCAGGTCGAGGAATTCCACGCCTTTTTCATCATAAAGATAGGCACCCTCTCCGTGCACGAATATATTGGGGTTCTCCACATAGTGAACTGTGTCGCCCCATGAGCAGTATCGCGACTCCAACTTTAAAAGTTCTTCCTTCGATAAGCCTTTTTTCATATCTGCATTTTTTCTGTTTTGTATCTTATCCATTGTAAACTCCTCTTATTAAAACTATTCTAACGAGGGAGTAGCCCGGGTTTAAACCCGGGCTACTCCCTACTCCTTATTTAAGGCGGTCAAAAAAATCGGTCACTTTTTCGGCCACCGTCTCCCTCTCCTGGTCCGCGGTGATCACATGATACGAATTATATAATAGCATAATCTCCTTCGTTTTCGAGCTTATTCTGTCATAAATGAATTTTGAGTTCTTGACGCTTGCCACGTCGTCATCCTTGGCCTGAACCAGCAGTACCGGGAATTCCATCTCCGGGAGTTTTTTGGTAAGATATTTTACCATAAGCACCAGCTGGTGCAGAAGCGTAATGGGAAAATACGGATAGCCGTACTGTTCGGCGCCCTCCATGTCTTCGAGGCTGGCCGAACTGTAATATTTATCTATTCTCTGCTGGATTATCTCGTTCTTTATGCCGTAAGGCGGAGACTCTTTAAAATAGGCCAGATGCCTTAAGGGAGTATAAGCGAACGGTAAAAATAACTTGGATAGCGGCGTATTCCATCCGTCATAAAAGAGCGTCGGCGCCAGGCAGGCCACACCCTTAACCCGATCTTTGAACTCCAGCGCCAACAGAAGCGCGAAGAGCGATCCCATCGAGAGTCCTGAAACGAAGACGGGGCCTTTGAACTTCGATAATTCGCCGCGGATAAAGACTTCTCGTAGAGACGCGTAAAGTTCCTGCCAGGATGTCCTCTTCAGAACCTGCATCGACTCGCCGTGGTTCGCGAGCCTCGGGCAGACAACTGTATATCCATTTTTGTTGAGATAGTTCGCGACATATTTCATCTCGTTGGGTGTGCCGGTGAGCCCGTGGATAAGGACAACGGCGCTGCCGTTGGTGCCCTCAAAGAATAGGCCTTTCCCGATCGGGCCATTGACGCCCTTTTTGGTCTTTTGAAAATCACTCAATCTTATAATAAAGCTTACGGACATATCTTTATCCCGGATAGGATATGGGTAGAGTTACCGTGAATGTCGACCCCTTGCCCGGCTGGCTCTCTACTCTTATATTCCCTTTATGCGATTCAGCGATAGATCTGGCTACACTCAATCCAAGGCCAAACCCGTGCTTGCCGCTCCTCGATCTATTCACCTGATAGAATCTGTCAAATATATATAAGAGCTCATCATCGGGTATGCCTATGCCGGTATCGCTCACTGTGACATTAGCGAGACCTTTCCCCTTATGGGCGGCTACGATGACCTTCCCGTTCCTGCGCGTATATTTTATCGCGTTGTCTACCAGGTTCGTAAAGAGTCTTTTGAGCCTCTCTTCGTCGCCGTCCAATATTATGACGTCCTGCAAAAACGACGAAAGTACGATATCTTTCTCCATAGCGGCGGCCTTCGCGGCCTTCACTACATCCCCGATGATCCCGGTAAGGTTTATCTTCTTTATTTCGATCGGCATCTGGCTATTATCAAACCTTGCCAGGAGAATAAGGTCATCTATTATCTTTGAAAATTTATCGAGCTCTCCGGAGGCCTTGCGAAGAATAGCCGCATGCTCTTCTTTCGAAGAAGTTTTATTTAATACCTCCGACAGCTCTCCCTTCAGAACAAATAAAGGCGCCTTAAGATCATAGGATATCTCCTTTATGAAGTTCTGCTGGGAAGAGAACGACCTATCCAGGCGTTCTATCATGTCGTTGAATGTGTCGGCCAGGCCCCTCACCTCGTCTTTAGTATCCGGTATATGTATCTTGAGCTTAAGATTCTCAGCGGTGATATGTTTCAGCGTATTTATCATGCTTGTGACCGGTTTAAGCGTGAGCCCTACAAGCAAGACTCCAGGCACCCCGGCCAATATTATGGTGAGCGGCAGAAGTATGAATAATATGACCATAAGGCTGTTCGATGCGATCGAAATAAGTTCTATCGGGCCTACCGCCTGAACAATATAAACCACCTTGCCGTCTTCTATAACCGGCCTTGTATAGACTCTGAACTTTGCCTTGTCTCCGTTGGCGAAAGCGCCGCCCAGTGAATTGAAGCTGTCCTCTCCGGCCAGCACATCATCAAGATCCCGCTTTGGAATAGGAGCTATCAACGGCATCGATTTGGTAGCTATCAGCCTCTCGTTCTTGATATTCAATATCTGCACAAAGACCTTCATCAGCTCCGGGTCTTTTCTCTTCTCTTCCACCCACGAGCGCGCTATATCCAGGAACGGCGCCATATCCGACGCGTTACTCTTATCGTGCCAATATGTGTGCACCGAATCGGATACGCCCTCGGCCCTGGAGCTTAACAGATCGTCAAGATTATTTACGAGCACTTTATTGAAGCTGCCGTAAAGAACTATCGAAAAAGAGAATAGCGTCACTGCCAACAGCAGCATGTACCAGACCAGGACTTTAAAACGTATCGATTTGAAGAACATCTTCTCCCCCTTGCCTCGTTAGAGAATTTTATTCTCTAACGGGCTCTATTCAGCTTACCGACATAAGGAATATTCCCGCCATTACCAGCAGCGTGCCGATCAATTTCATCCTGTCTATCTTTTCGCCCAGGAATTGGTGCGCCAGAAACAGGATCAGTATATACTGCAAACTGCCCAAAGGAAAGACGAGGCTTAAGTCGCCCTGGGCTATAGCCAAGAGCCACACGAAAAGGCCGATGGCCATGACCAATACGCCCAGCCATAAGTGGGGCTTTCTAAATATCTCCGATAAAAAACGGATACGATCTCTCCTATTTCCCAGGTCGTATGAGCCCACACTATTTGTGCTCTTCTTGAATAGTATCTGGCCTACCACGGTAATGGCTTCGGACAGCAGCACAAGGAGTATTATCTTAACCATCGGTTTGCAGCCCCTCTTGTACGGATTTTCTGCTCTGCGCTACAAAATGTACTCCGAGAACAATGCATATGATCCCTGCCCACCTTACCGCGCTTATATTTTCATGCAAAAAGAGCATCGCGCAGACGGGTATGAATATATAACAAAAGCTCCCTACAGGCATTGCTATGCTCAGGTCCAATTTATACAGGATGACTATCCATACAAAAAAGTTCAGCGTGAATACAAATATCCCGAGCCACAGAAAGGGCGAGGAGGCGCCCTTTGACACGAACTCCGCTATGTTGTTTAGATTCACATGATTTATCCCGACTTGGACCATACCCTTCTTCATCAAAACTTGAGCCGTTGTATCTATGAGATCGTTCAGCACTATCAAAAAGAATATCTTCAGCGTCAGATGATTTTTATTCATATCGATCTCTGTTGTCTACCTTTCTTCAGGGCCGGGTCAAAGTTCTCGAACTTCAGGAATTGGCACAGAAAAGCGAATGCCGGCCGCAGCGCCCTGTTGCGGAGCTTTGCGTATATATAGAGCGGCACGAAATCGAATCCGAGCCTTCTCTTAGGCTCATAGCCGGTGATGCCCATCTCGTAATGTTTTATACCGTGCTTTATGCACCAGTTTAAAGTTTCGCGGAATTTTACGAAGTATAGGTGGTATTGATTAGTAATGGAATAGTCAAAGCCGACATAATAATCTATGAAGATATTCTTTGACGCTATACCAAAGAGGAACATGACCAGTTTTCCGTTCAGCCTCCACAGGAAATATTTAGTCTGGCCCGGCATATTTACCGATATATTCCTGAAGAACTCTATAGGCAGCAGCTCAAAATTCATATCGTGTTTCGCCACTATGTCGAGGTAGAGCTTATAGACTTCCCGCAACTCGCCGTCATCGATAGCGTCCACTATCTTAAAATCAAAATTGACATGGCCGTCCACCTTTTTGAACTTTCTTCTCAGGTCATACCGGCTAGCGCTGCTCAAAGTCATCAGATACTCTTCAAAGTCCTTGTACTTTACATCAAGCATCGTTGTGGGAAGCGAATCAAATCTGGCAAATCCTATCTTCCGCAGAGGGTCGAGGATCTTCGTGTGAGCTTTATCGAAATCCTTAAAACCGATTATAGGGGCCTTCTTCTTTTTGGCTATCTGCTCCATACGGCGCAATATGACTTTCATTATCTTGCCGGAATCACCGTTGATACCAATCTTACCCTGGCTCATCGGCATGCCGCAGACCACAGCCTTGATGCTGAATATATTCGGAAACATCTTTTTTATGGAGTTGGTCGCGCGCCTTAAGGGCCCGTTGATGCTGGTATCGAGAGGATAGTCCATTATAAAACATGCGGTCGCCGCGACCGGGATCTTATGGTCATATACCATCATATAGAATAAGGAGAACCTGTCCAGGCCGCATTCGTCAAGCGTCTTGTAAAAATCATAGCTCTCCAGAACGTCCGGATAGACCTTATTCCAGTCATCGGCCGGTATATCGGTTATCTTCTTTACGACTACCGTCCTAAAGCCCGATCTCTTGTGCCGTTTCGATACTATCAATTAACCGCCACCCCCTGCCATTGATTAGGCAATATTATATAAAATATATGCTAATAAGGCAAAGCAATTAACCTACTTCATTGCCTTGTGCGGAAATGGTACGGACCATAGGGGATTTACGTGGTGGCGAAGCCTGATCTGAAGTCAATAGCCTCTAACGGGGGCAGGAGCCTCCCCCGTGCTTCATATAATACTTCTGATGATACTCTTCCGCGGGATAGAATTTCACCGCGGGGATTATCTCGGTCACGATCTTACTCTTATATTTGCCCGATCGATCCTGCTTATCCTTTGAGACAAGCGCCGCTTTCTTCTGCGCCTCATCGCTGTAGAATATTATGGAACGGTACTGTGTGCCGGTGTCCGGGCCCTGCTTGTTCAATGTCGTCGGGTCGTGCATATTCCAGAATATATCCAGGAGCTTGTCATAAGAGACTACCGAAGGGTCGTATTCTATCTCCACCGACTCGGCATGGCCGGTCTTATCGGTGCAGACATCCTCATAGGTCGGGTCCTCTTTTTTGCCGCCCGTGTAGCCGACCCTCGTTGAGACCACGCCTTTGATATTACGGAATGCCTCTTCGGTACCCCAGAAACAACCCGCGGCAAAGACCGCCCGCTCGAGTTTTGCGCTCTTCTTGACGGCCGGCACAAAATTCAGCGCGGCCGCATTTATGCAGTAGCGTTTATGCGTGGGTGGCGGCCCGTCCTCGAATACGTGGCCAAGGTGCGCGTCACACCTGGCGCAGAGGACCTCGACGCGCTCCATGCCCATGCTCTTATCGGGCTCTTCTTTTATATTCTTACCGGAGACCGGCTGCCAGAAGCTCGGCCACCCCGTCCCGGATTCGAACTTCTCGCCTACGCTAAATAGGTCCGTCCCGCAGCAAACGCATTTATATATGCCGCCCGCCTTCCCGATACCGCACTGTCCGGTGAACGGCGCCTCCGTGCCTTTCTGGCGCGTGATGCGGTACTGTTCGGGGGTAAGGATCTTCTTCCATTCTGCGTCGGACTTCACTACGCGCTCCACCTCTTCGACCTTGCCTGTTTCTGCGTTAAAGATGGGTATCTTCTTCGTATCTTTCGGATAAGCGTTCTTCACAGTTCCTCCGATAAGGGTAAAAAATATAATAAAGACTAAAGCGTTACGCATTATATTATCTATAGGTTAAAAACCGGTAAAACAGAATGGGCAGATTTCAATTACTATTATACGATATTTCTTGTCTTGTTAAAACAGGAAATTACAGGATCAGGCTCAATAGGGACAGGCCTATATCAATATGCGTCCTTTTGAACTTGACCCTGCGTATTCCTGACTTCTCTCCTATTTATTCAATTGCAAAACTCACCGTCACCACAGCCATTACTTTTTTATCAAGAGAGGTGGTGTCGTTCATGCCCCAATCCGATACATCCGTAGATGTAATGGGCGTTATTTGGAATACGCCCATTCGCGCTGACCGCATAAAGCCTATTTTATTGCCTGTGGCCCTTACCATGCTATCCGCCCGCTGTTTGGCGTTCTCCGTGGCTTTAGCGAGCATCTCTATCTTGAGCTCATCGAGCTTGATATAAAAATACTCCGGCGCCGGCGAGGTAAATTGGATCCCCTGGTCTATCAGCTCTGTCGATTCTCTTGAAACTTTGTCAATTTTATCAACATCATTAGACCTGATCTCAACGGTCTGGCTTAAGCGGTATCCTTCAATATCATTGGTGTTGTTTCCCTTTTCGTTCTTCTTGTAGACTATCTCGGTAGCCATCTGAGATATGATGATCTCCTTCTCATTTACGCTCTTCGAAGCCAGATACGCCTTGACCTTGTTCAGATCACTTATTAGATTCTTATAGGCGGCCTTTAAGTCAACTTCTCTTCTAGAGAACTCCCCTTTCCATACAATATAGTCGCTTCTGATCTCTTTTGTAGCTGATCCCGTGACGTTTATCTGTTCCCTTGTAAATTTCATTACTTTTAAAAAACCACCTGATAAGATAACACTTGAAACTATAGTCGCCACAGCAATACAAATACCTAAAATAATGATTTGTGAATTCTTTAAAAAGCTCCCGCCTTCCATGTCAGTTTCTCCTTTTTATTAAAACTATCCGATCCTATATATCTACAAACTTTTTTATCGGTTCTTTAACGGTGTAACCTTGGCATCCTCCTTTCCGTCAAACACCATTTCATACCGTATATGCCTTATAGAGACAAAAAACCTCCACTGGCCATAAGACAATATGACCAACGAAGGTTTTACTTAATTATCTGAAACTAACCACTTGTGAAATCCGATTTAAGGCTGATACTGAAAATATATTTATCGGCTCAGGCCACAAGCCGCACATGATCTATCTTTTCGCTATCTTTTTAATTTCTTAATGTCTTATTAAGTTTTACTATCAATTCTTTTTGCATATATTCTCTCCATGACTAAAGACACAAAAACCTTCTTGGGCTATACTTACCACCCTTGAAGGTTTTACTTTATTAGAGTCCGGGATTTATTCCTTCCAACTCGGGACTATCCTTAGCTGTGGATATAAGTATAGCACAAAATCTGATGTCGTCAAGGGCATTCACGGGCTGGCGCTTTTTGAACATACCTTGGTTAACGTACATCAAGGGTATATAAGAACTTTCTAGCTTGATCGGATTACCTTTACACCTATAAGTGTAATATATTACACCTCATCTACCAAGTAACAATATTTTCTACCTATTCTAAAGACTCTCCGCAGTAGGGGCAAAAGTCATAATCTTCGCCGTCAAGCTCTTCACCGCAATGCGGGCAAAATCTAGGGTTCACCATAATCCCCTCCTGACTAATCCTTCTTCTCGTGCTTCTTCGCAAAATCAAAAATTATTATTATGATCGCGACAATGACCGCGAGAAGAGAGATGATCAGCATCCCTACGATTATTTTAAATAAAGTTGGATCCATAGAATTTCTACGCCTTCTTTTTCCTGCCCTTTTTCGCGGACGGCTTCTTCTTTCCTTTGGGTACCGCCGGCGCGGCTGCGGATCCAACCTTCGGCTTATCTTCGCGCCGCGGATTAAACGCGCCGTTCTTCTTGCGTACGGTAAAACAGTTCCTGCAATATACCGGACGATCCGGGCTCGGTTTGAACGGAACTTCACAATTTTTCCCGCAATCCGCGCATACCGCCTTATGCATGGGCCTCATATCTTTATTTTGCGTGGGCGGCGGCGTCGGCGCCGGCTGCGGCCTCGGGGCCCCTGAAGATAATCTGCTAAGGACAGTATCTATCTTCGTTTCCAAAGTGACGAGTTTCTGAACAAGCGTTGTGATCAGCCCTACTACGTCCTGATCGGCAGACGCGGCGGTCTGGGTGCTCTTAGTCTTCATGCGTTTTTTTGCCATATCCTAAATTATTCTCCTTCCTGTATCTGTTTTTGTTTTTGGCGCCATCCTATCCGGGTACAGCCTTAAGATCGATTTTGGGAGCGTCCCTGGCTACCCTAGATCCGTTATATGCTCCGTAAGGAATTTCTTTATCGCGGAGAGGGTTTCATCTTTAAATTTTGCGGGGCTCTCGGCTATCCACATCGTAAAATTATAGAGCTCCTGCGTATCGACTTTTATCCATTTTTTGTTCTTGTGCAGAAATACGAAAAGCGTGGTCATCGCTATCCTTTTATTGCCATTTTGAAAAGGATGGTTCTTTATCAAGAGATAGAAGAGGATCCCCGCCTTCTCTATAAGGCCCGGATAGAATGACTTTTCCTGAAATGCCTGAAAGGGCACCGCAATACAGCTCTCCAGGATATTGGGAAAGCGTGTTTTAAAACCGGGTATCGGTTCATCGAATGACAATATCTCCCGCGCAAGCACGAATGCCGTATATTCTACCTCTTTGACGGTGATCTTCCGCATTACTCTTTGCCCAGAAGCTTGAGCGTTCTGCCATATTCCTTAACGGTCTTCCTCACAGCCATATCGATCTCTTTTTTATCGCTATTGTTAAGAGCCTTCCCCAGTATGCTGTCTATATAGGCCCGGGGTATGGCATAGTTCCTGCCTATTTTAAAGGCTTTAATAGATCCTTTCTTCACCCTCTTGAATACCGCCACTCTGCTCAAACCCAGGATCCTGGCAAGCTCAGGGATAGTGATATAATCGTTCTTCTTTGCCATGGTGAACCTCTCATACCTTGGTTAACGTATGTTAACTGTTACTATATAGGTTAACATAAAATACCGAAAAGTCAAGCCCTACTTCCGCCATCTCTCATGCATTACGATCTCTTCAATGCTCAATCTCTCTTTATGGGTTGAGGAGGATTTAGCCGGATATCCCAAGGCTAATAGCTCTACTACCCGGATATTTTGAGGAATGCTTAAAATCTCCTTAACCTGGTCTTCATAAAATGCTCCGATCCAGCAGCTTCCCAACCCCTCTTCAGCCGCTTCAAGCGCCATATGTTCAATGGCTATAGCGATATCGATGGGATAACACATCTGACCACAGGTCATGACATGATCGTCCGTCTTGGCGCAGCAGGCAATTATAACCGGCGCTTCGCCGACAAAGGCCTGGCCCTTAGCCGCCTTCATAAGACGCTGCCGGGTATCTCTATTCTGAACTACGACAAATCTCCACTCCTGCCGGTTACTGGCCGAGGGCGCAAGCCGTGCCGCTTCCAGTACCTTATCCGTTTTTTCTTTTTCTACCGGCCGGTCCTGATAACCGCGCACACTGCATCGTTTCTTGATCGCTTCCATGACGGTCATAATATTCACCCTTTCAGTCAACAATTTTATGGGCCGGTGCTGTCCGGACCGCCCTCTGTTTTCTCAAACGGTACAAGACATATTATTTCTTCATATCTTTTTCATCAATATGAAACTTATGGAGCATTCTATGCACGATCGGTGAGAATACTATTCCCATTACCGCTATGAATACAAGCCCGCTAAAAAGAGCGTACAGTGACGCAAAGACTTTTGCGCTTGTATTGGTCAGAGGATTTACCGGGCCCATGCCGCCTAAGATCATGGACGCATTCAGAAGCGAATCGATCCAGCCAAGGCCTGCCAGCCAATGATATCCGGCTATTCCGATAAATAAAGCAAATAAGATCAATAAAACAGCGATCGCGGTACATCCGGCCAATCTCTTCATGAATACCGGAACCGGAGCTATCTTCTGATGCTTCTGTTCAAACATATCTTAGCTCTCCTTTGTCAAAAAATAGGTGTCTGCTCATAAAATTTAAACTAATTTATCAACAGCAGGCGTGGACCCTGCATACGGCATGAAATCTATTTATTGTGTTTCATATAACTTCGTTTAAAATTTATGGGCTGGCACTTTATGGACCGCCCCCTGTTTTCCTATATATATTATATAGCTATTTGCCAACACAATCATACATATATTTTAAGGTCACAGATTGTGACATCAAGATCCTATTCTTGCTTAAAACCTATTATGCGGCGCGGCTTTTCCGGAGGCGGTGCCATAAGCTGTCGGATCGCCTCAAAGATCGCCGTTATGTGCTTATCGTATTCCGAGAGCCTCATATCATGATTCTTATACTTTAGCTCAAGAGCCGCTATTTTAGAAGCTAAGTCTTTGTGAGTCAGTAGTATCTCTCTTAACCGCACAAAAGCCCGCATAATGGCTATATTGACTTGAATAGAACGTTTGCTGTTAAGAACTCCGGAAAGCATGGCCACGCCTTGCTCTGTAAAAGCGTACGGTAAATATCGAGATCCGCCTCTACCTGAGACCGTAAGCCGCAACGCCACGTTTGAGATCACAAATTGTGATCTCAAAGATTGCATCTCTTCCAATGTTAGCTGAAACATAAAATCCTTCGGGAATCTTTCTATGTTGCGCTTAACTGCCTGGATAAGAATCCTTGTCTCCACATTATAAAGTTTTGCTAAATCCTTATCCAACATAACCTTATGCCCTCTAATAAGATAGATCTTATTCTCAATAACCTCCTGAGGTATTAAATCCTTCACATTTACCGTCCTTTCTGCTCATATAGACGTTCTTCAAGATCACAAATTGTGATCTTGATGTTCCAATCTGGAACATCAAATCCCCCTATACTATAAGACGGAAACCTCTCATTGCGCTCTAAGAGGTTCCTCATGCTATCTATAGCTAGTTGGCATGAGAAAAAAGTGGTCAAATTGTTGCAAATTATTTGAAAATATTTTTTGTCCGACGGGAGAATGTTTTTGGTTAAAAATTCAAAAGGAGGATGAAGAGATCGCTTCGCCCCTTCGGGGCTCGCAATGACGGTGGGAAAAGAAATGGCAAAGCAGAGTGACGGAGCTTTATTTTAAAGGAAATGCTTTTTCATGAATGCGAATCCAGAACCGGACTTCAAATACCTCTCAAATTCGATCGCTTTTTTCTTATGACTGAATGTAGTATATGCTGCCAGATCCCATGGCCCATACTTACGACTATATGACGACTTTTTGGCATTATGTTCGCTTGTTCTTTGAGCTATGTTTTCGGTTAACCCGATATATATTCTATCGGGATATTGCTTGCTGACAAGTACATAGACGACGCACATATAGTTTATTCATTTTGTCCTGCTTCGCCCTTCAACTAGCTATAGATGGTAGGGCTTCGCAGGGACATTCTGCTTTCAACTTGCTGCAATTTCTGCGAAGTCATACCCGTTCTTCTTCGCTTTTCAAATCGCTAACCTATGGTAAAGCTTCGAAGGAACGGTTCCTGCGAAGTTCTACCATTGCTTGTCATTCGAAAAACGAAGCAGAACCGAGTTTTTCTCGTTGAATGACGAAGCAGAATGGCGGAGAGGGAGAGATTCGAACTCTCGTATCCCTTACGGGATAACACGCTTTCGAGGCGTGCGCTTTCAACCACTCAGCCACCTCTCCAAATTTTCGATAGAAAATTTGATCCTGAGGCCGCGACGAACAGGAGCGGCCGAAGGACCTTTGTTCATTCTTATTTGTACTTGTTCAATACCTTCAATACTTCTTTCGCGCTGTCGGGCATCCTAGCTTTCTTCTCGAGCAATATCTCTCTAGCGGAAAGGCTCTTGCCGTACAGCTCTTTATCCCCGTCCCAATGCTGGGCGATCACGGCGCCTTCGAGCTTCACGCCGGCAAATAGCCCGCGGCTCCTGGAATAAGATAGTATGCCGCCCTTTAACTGTATATCGGTCGATGCTTCGGCGGCCCTGCCTACGGGGCCACCGGCTATAGACGCGTCGGCTCCGAGCTTGACCTTGCCATCGAGTATGCCGTCGACACTCCTGCGGTTCATCACGAGCAGAACAAAGTCCGTAGCCTGCCCGCCGATCTGCAATCCCCAGCTGCCTCCCGCTATCGTGAATATTGCCGGAGGAGACCACTCGCGGCTCTTATCGCCTTTGACCATGATGATGCCCTGGCCATACTTGCCGCCTATCCCAATGCCGGCGGAGATGGTATTGGGAAATATCGCTATCGCCGAACAGTCGCGCAGCAAATTCTCCGGCACGTTCTGGTCCGGCATCTGCTGGATCTGGTCGAGCACGCGCCCCGACTCCTCGACAAGCCTCGACCATTTATTATCCTCGGCATATAGATTGACCGAAGATACGGCCAGCGCAAAGAATAGAACTACACCTATCACAACAAAATATTTTTTCATGACGCCTCCTTTATGGTTTCCCATTATACATTTAGATCCTTCCCCTTCACTTCGTTCAGGGTCAGGATGACGTAATTTGGACAGCATTGATTATACATCGAAATCATGGAACGCGCAATATGCGGTAACGGCCTATCCTTATTATGCGGTCGCCCTGCTTTTCAAAAAGCTCCTCATGGCCGGAAAATAAGAGGCCGGCCTCGTACTTATCATCCTGAAAGATGAAATATCCCCTGGTGCGGCCTGCTATGATCTTACGCATCGAATCTTCCGACAGATACTCCCAGAACATGCCCCAGTCGGTCAGGCGCTCCGTAACGAGCGTGATATAACAGGCCAGCGCCCCGTTCGACATGTGGATGATCTCATCTTTAGGAATATTGGTGCGGATATAGTCCGTCAAATAGTCCGCATCTTTCCTGTAAAGGAAATCTTGTATGCGGTACGGATGTTTGGACGCCAACGGGCTCCCCGTAACAATGCTATTTATCTGATTGCCGAACGGCGCCAGCATGGCGCGGCATCCGACATCCGAAATATATACCTTTTCGACGAATGAAGACGTTATTAATAGTAATATTGACAATACGGCAAGCTTTGTCTTTTGTAAATGTGCCGATCTTTTTGTGAAGAACTCCGCGAGGCTCTTAAATCCTATCCCTGCAACCAACGCGCCGGCCAGAGGGAACTGGGAGTGGAATCTCGTTGAGCCATAGAAGAATATGGAGCTTAAAGAGAGAACAAAAAAAGACGCTATGACTATTCTTTCCTCTTTTGTGCGGATGCCTCTTGCGCGCCGGATCAAGAGATCGTATATCCCTATGATGATGAAGGCCCAGAAGATAACGCTTAGGCTCTTCGCGACAAATCCTAATTGAACGCCGGAGAATAGCGCGGGCGCCATTGCGCGGCGCGCCGCGGGATCGAAGATAGATAGGTATCCTTTGGAAAAATACAGGAATTGCGGCAGGGATAATAATAACGCTGCGATCACGATCTGCGCAGTCCGGACCGCGTATATCCTATCTTCCTTGAACTGCCATATGCTGAAGACGGCCATAATTGATATCATGATATAAGGAAATCCCATATGCAGATAGAAGGATGCCGTGGTCAATAGCAGCACCCATGGCCATCTCTTCTTCAGGAAAAGGATGATGGCCGGCCAGAAGAAAGCATGCGCTAGCGCTACGGGCGCCACCGATGTCTGCCACCACCAGAAGTCGGATACCGACACCGAAAATACCAGCGCGGCGAATGCCGCGCATGGCCCGAAGTATCTCCTGGCGAAGTACCATATGCCTGCAAGAAATAATATGACCTGAAAGCTCACTATTATGCGAGCAATTACAAAAAAATCGAGGCTCGAGACCATCCGTAAGCACGCGATCATCCAGTGCAATAGCGGCGGATAGCCGAGATACCTGCCGTAAGGAGCGAACTCTAAAATATCGTGGCGGAATAATAGGCCGTGCTGAGAGAGGATCTTGCCCATCAAGAGGTGGTAGGTGGTATCAAGTTCCGTCGGGTAGCGTAAGATATTCAGAAAGAACTCGGCTATGAATATGCCGCCAAAAGAGAGGGCCCACATATCCATCATCCTGCGTGTAAGTATATTATTCTTTGGTATGGTCATTTAATTCACCACCTGAAGCCGGCGCCTATATAGACGGCCGATTCTTTGTTAGATCTAAGCAGGCGCAGGAAGGCCTCGCCGTCGCCTTCCAGTATATCGTGGGATAACTCCAGCGTAACGCCAATATCCCTCTTCTCTATGTCATCCTTAAGCGCAAATGATATAGTGTCTTTATCCGTAAGCCTGGCATCCGCGCCAAACGTTATACTCCTAACCTTCTTATCTTCGTATTCTATCTCAAATATCAATCCGGAATTTTTCTCAAGGCTCCACTTTCCGTATAACGTAATGATACGCCTTACGGGCTCTATCCTGTCGGCCAGGCCTATGCCGACTTCATATTTGATGTAATCCTCTTTGAAGATGCCCACACTTGTTTGGAAATCGAATAAAGAATCCGTCCCTTTGCCCAATAGATACGATATGCGGACCGCGTCTTTTATATCCCAGAACCCCTTGAATATGAGCGTATGAATCTCTCTCTTCTTTCTTACGAGGCGGGCCTTTTCATACTGATATATGATCTGGTGGTTCTTATCGATCTCCCATGCACCGCTAAATGTCAGGATATCATACCTGCCGCTCTCCCTCCTTATATGGAAAGAGAGTCGGTTATTTTCGTCCGCCTTCCATGTGCCTTCGAGATCAAGGACGTATGTAGACTGGATATTATCTTTTGTCGTAGTGGTAACGGCGAAAAGGAGGGAGCTCTTATTCACATCTAATATTTCGCCTTGCAAAGTTATCTGGTCGCCTAATGTCTGCCTGCCCTGACCGTCTAAAGTGAGGCGCAGCTGGTGATCATCGGTCAACGACCATTCGCCCTGAAGTTTTATCTGGTGGGGTATATCTTTGTCTTTCGAGAGAGGCGCTTTTACGCGGTAGGAGAGATCATTATTCTTATCGAGCTTGAACCGGCCGTCTATGACCTGGCGGAATTCCGGCAGGCCGCTCTCTTTGACAGGGCCTGATATGACGAGCCTGTTATACGGGTCTATCTCATACCGTATCTTATTCATTTAGGGGGTTGGGGGAACTCTCCGGCGAGCGCCTTCTTTATCATCGTCCTGATATCCTCGCCGAAATCCCTGGTGAGTATCCATTCCAGGTATTCGCGGTCTTCTTTGGCGATAGCTTTTATATGCTTCTTTCTGCCGTGCTTGCCGAACATCGGATAGAGCTGTCCGTTCCACCAGCAGAACTTCCGCTCTTTGTCGAAATAGTCGCTCTTGCTCTCATAATCGATATCACGCAGGCTCTCTATGCCCTTCTCTTTATCGCCGTATCTCTCGATCTGGGCGTTGAGTATATCGACGGTGGCATCGGCGTCGTTCAGAGCCGAATGCGCGTTCTCCAGCTTTTTGCCGCAGTAGAGAAGGTAGGCGGCCATCAGGTCCCTCTTCTCATGCACATGGTAGACCTTCTGCGCGTCATAGACGGCGCGGTCGCGCCAATTGAATTTTACGCCGGCTTCGTAAAATTCGCGTTCCAGTAAAGGTATGTCGAAACGCAGCACGTTGAAGCCGCCAAGGTCGGACTCTCCTATGAAAGCGAAGACATCCCTGGCGATATATTTAAAGCGCGGCGCATCCTTGACGTCATCATCGGTGATATTTATTATCTTTGTGACATTTGCCGGGATCGGCATGCCGGGATTGACGCGCTTTATATAGGTCTCCTTCGTCCCGTCAGGCATTATCTTTATCATGCCTATCTCGACGATCCTGTCCTTCTCCACCCACGTGCCGGTCGTCTCAAGGTCCAGGACCACCAAAGGCTTCGATAACTTCATATATTTTATCCCTTATGTCCGCTGGATCTTACAAAATCTTCTATTGTGGTATTCGCGTCCAATATCTCTTTTATCGTATCCTTGATCTTAAGAAAAGCTATCACAACCTTCGGATCGAAGAACGTATTGGCCTTGCTCTCTATCTCGCGTATTCCGGCCTCGAAAGTCTGCGCGCTCTTATAGCTTCTCTCGGATACGAACGCGTCAAAATAGTCTGCTACAGATACGATCCTGGCATAAAG